>Ga0137404_10001484_pt1 | contig 15484 bp, 18 predicted proteins | sample CZOMad2_1_16fung_FD_108285 | JGI IMG/M metagenome (GOLD analysis project Ga0137404, IMG submission 108285) | Vadose zone soil fungal communities from Angelo Coast Range Reserve, California, USA - CZOMad2_1_16fungal (Illumina Assembly) | ecosystem: Environmental > Terrestrial > Soil > Vadose...
CCAGTGAACGCGATTTCTTCCGTTTCTGCGTCCAGCAAGCGTGTGACGAGGATCCGCGTTTGCTCGATTCGCTCCAGCTCGTGCTCATACTGGCGCGCATCGATCGAAGCGCGTTCGATCGATTCCTTCATCGCATCCGCGACCCGTCGCGGCAGCGGCGCATCAGCGGCGTGCGCGCAATAAATCTTCCGGGCGCAGATCGGGAATTCGTGCTGACGCAGCTTTTCGTCCGCGGCCAGCTGAGCAATCACGATATCTTCTGCGTTCGCTCGCCCTGTTCGATCAACTTCCAGAACTCGCGGTGCTTCCCGAGCTGATCGTCTTCCGCCATCGGGAGTTTACTGCGGAAAAGAAAATCCCGGAACGTGTTCTTGTGCAGGACGCGATGGACGGTGATTCCTTCCGGCCGGCGCTCGAAATAGATCCGGTAATCTTTCGCGCGATACCGGTGCAGCTTTTTTCCTTCGCGCTCGATCACACCGAAGCGGCTGCTGTCGAGATTGTCGAGGTCCTCGGGAAGAATTTGGAATTCAGCCAGCAGATCGAGCTGCAACCCCTTCGGCAGCGCCGCCATTTCCGCGGCGCTCAATTCGTTGAAGATGATCTGAAACATCGCGCCTCACACATACACACGCCGCACCCGGCTGCCAACGCGCGTGACAATGTCCCAATGAATGGTGCTGGCGCGCTCAGCGAGTTCAGCGGCGGAAATTTCTTCTTCGCCCTGCTGGCCCAGCAAAACGACTTCATCACCGACGGCTGCGTTCGGAACATCGGATACATCGACGACCATCAAGTCCATCGTCACTCGGCCGAGCAGCGGGCAGCGTTTTCCCCGCACCAGCATCGCGGCGTCGCGGTTCGACGCCTGCCGCGGATAACCATCGGCATAACCAGCTGACAATGTGGCGACGCGCATCGGGCGCGGCGTGATGAACGTCCGTCCGTAACTGATGCCGTGTCCTTCCGGCATGTCGCGGATCAACGCGATCCGCGTCTTCCAGGTCATCACCGGTTTGAGCAAGCGCTGAAATTCCGGCAACGGTGAAATGCCGTAGAGCATGATACCGGCTCGAACGATCTCGTGCGGCGTGTCGTTGAATGCGAGCGTCCCCGCGCTTTGCAGGACGTGCGCTTTGTAATCGCCCGGCACTTTCGCGCGAAATTGTTCAACCAGTTTTCGAAATCGCATGAGCTGGTCGCGCGTGAAATTTTCGTCCTCGTTCGAGACCGGCATGTGCGTCGAAATGCTGTGGACGCGCACGTTGCGCAACGCCGTCACTTTCTTGAACACCGCCACGCTTTCGTTTTCCGGCACACCCATCCGACCCATGCCGGTGTCCAATTTGAAATTGATCGCGACTGTTCCGATTCGATCGAATGCTTCCGCTTCCTCGACGGCTGAAATCGTCGGAATGAATTTGCCCTCGACGATCGCGGATCGTTCGCTCGGCAAAGCCGGGCCAAGAATCATGATCGGATGGTTTAGTCCGGCCGTGCGAAGCGCGAGGGCTTCCTCAAGATTGGCGATGCCGAAATATTTGACGTCATTCGCGAGGGTTTCGGCGACGCCGACAAGACCGTGTCCGTACGCGTTTGCCTTCACCACCGCCAGCATTTCTGCTGAACCGATGCGTTCGCGGACAACGCCGGCATTGTGACGCAAAGCGTTGCGATCGATCTCTGCCCAACAACGGTAGATATCAGACATCTTGTTTCGGCGTGGTGATATGCGGCTCGCGCAAATACATCGGCTCGAGCGGCGGCAGAACAAACGCGCGATTCGCCTCGCCAGCAAGCTGCGCCAAAATTCGAGCGGAAGGATGGCGAACGCTGACGCCCTCAAATTGCGGCAGCGCTTCGACGGCAAAGATCGGTATCCGCGTTCTCAAACTGTCGAGAGCGATTCGCAACTCGGCTTCGGTGTGAAGACCGGGCGGAACGGCCAGGGTATTGCCGCGAACCTGCGCCAGAAAAAACGATTTCCGGCGGGCGTCACCCACGACGGCGTATTCAACCGCGTCGCATTCGATTGCGCAGAGCGACGACAAGCCGACGAGCTCCGCCTTCGTCGCGATCTGCAAACCGATTGCTGTCGAGACGGCGATCCGCGTCCCCGCATAGGAACCTGGTCCGAGTCCGACAACGATTCGCTCCGGCATTCCAAAACGTTTCTGCGTTTCCGCCACGTTTTTGAAAAATTCGCCGGAATTTTTCCGGTCGTTTGCCCATTGCGCGGTCCACTCGAAGTCGCCATCGCGCCAGGCCAGACTGCCGCGCGCACTGGAAAGTTCGAACGCGAGAATCTTCACGGAAGAATGAGCAAGCGCTCGTTTTCGGATTTCGTCTCGAAAGAAATCCAGAGCGCGTCGGCCGGAATTATTTCCCGAAATTTATCGGCCCATTCGACGACCGAAACGCCGTCGCCGAATAAATATTCGTCGAGTCCGAGTCGCTCGGCAGCTTCTCGATCTTCGATCCGGAAAAAATCGAAATGATAGACCGGGAGCCGTCCGCCGGTGTACTGGTGGATAAGCGTGAAGGTGGGACTGGTCACTTCCGCATCCGCTCCGATTCCGGCAACCAGCCCCTTCACGAATTGCGTTTTACCGGCGCCAAGTTGACCGACCAAAGCGACAACGCTTCCTCGCCGCAAGGCGCTGCCGAACTCACGCGCGATTCGCTGCGTCTCGACTGGACTAACGGAAGTGAACGTAGCCACGGGGAAATTTTCGATTTTCGATTTTCGATTTTCGATTGAGTCGGCCGACCCGAGTAAGAGGAACGCTCGGGAATTTCTTCCGCCAGCGTGACAGAAGCGATTTCGAATCGTTTGGCGAGATCGCGAAAAGCAGTTCGTAGTCTTCTCCGTCGGAAATCGCCTGCGTGATGGTGCAGCCGCGATTGAGCGGCAACGCCGATTCATCGATTTCAAAGCTGACGCCGCTGGCGCGAGCGAGACGCGGCAAATCGGTTCCGAGCCCGTCGCTCAAATCCATCATCGCGTGAACGCGAAAATTTTTGGTGAGCCAGCGCGATTCAGCGATGCGAGGAACGAAGGCAAGATGACGGCTGCGCAACGATCCGCCGAGCCGGCCCGTGACAAAAAGTTCGTCGCCCGGCTTACCGCCGCTTCGTCCGATCCATCGGGTTTTCTCGACGCTTCCGATGACACTAACGGAGATCACTGCCGGGCCTTTAATGTTACTCGTCTCGCCGCCGACAATTGATACTGCAAACGCGCGCGCGGCTTTCTCTATTCCACGGTAGAGCCGTTGCACCCAGCCGACTTCGCGCTGCGACGGCGCGATCAACGTCACCAACGCAAAGCGCGGAACCGCCGACATCGCCGCAAAATCGCTCAGGGGCCGCGCCATTGCCTTCCATCCCACCAGTTCGGGCCGGGCATTTTTCGCGAAATGAATTCCCTCGACGAGGCAATCGGTTTTCAGCACCTCAAGCACGCCGCGCTTCCCCGATTCAACGAGCGCACAATCATCGCCAGCGCCGAGGACGACCGCGCGGTGCGAACTTAGTTTCGACAAAAGTTGCTCGAGCAGCCGGTCCTCACCGACGTCTCGCAGTTTCATTGTTGTTGCACAAACTCGGGAAACGCGAGAGCCGTCAAAGTGATCCCGTTAAAGAGCGCGTGCATCGTCATGGGCACGAGGATGGAGCCGCTCCATTCATACGCGATGGCGAAGCAGGTTCCGAGGACAAAGAGCGGCGCGAACGATGGCAAATGCGCGTGGACCGCGGCGAAGAGCAACGAGCTCACGAGAATGCCGATGAATCGGCCGAAATAGCGGCGGGCCACTCCATAAATGAAAAAGCGGAAGATGAATTCCTCGGCGAGAGGCGCGAGAGAAACGGCGAGAACAATAATGAGGATCCGTTGCTCCAGGGTCGTCGATTCACTGAACGTTTCCACGATGGCCTGTCGCTGCGGCGGGCTGCGCAAAAGGCGTTGGGTGACGATGTCAGCCAGAAAAATCAGCGGATAGGCGGCAAGGATCAGGATCGCTCCGGTGACGACGGTCCGAAAAAAACCGATTCGGGAAAAGCCGCCGATCAAATTCAAATCGAACCGGCGCAGGCGAAGAAATCCCGCGACCGCCAGGAGCAATCCAATCGTGAGGGCGCCGCTCGTGACGAGATCGAGGCTGCGCATTCGCGAGGCGTTATGGGTGGAAGCGCCGGCGAGAGTGAGCAGGAAAAAAGAAGTGAGCAGAACTGCGATGACGGCTTCCGGCCAGTCGAAGGTACGGGCCGGTGGGATTTCGGCGTTCGGCGGACGCGCTGCGATTTGCCGCAGAAGCGAAACATAAATATAAACGCCCGCGACGAGGAGAAACGCCTGAATCACAGCGCTGAGCGCCGGAATTAAGCCGTCGACGGTCATGCTGCGCGACTGCGCTCTACGGAGCGTAGAAGCTCGGGAGAAAGTAGGCGCGCCCGGTTTCCAATTGCGGCATGAGTTGGCTCGGCAGGGTCAACTCGATCTTGTTGTTCGCGCTCCCGAAGGCGCGGAAGAAGCGGCTCCAGGTGAAGGGCGGTCCATATTTTACGACGGTCGCACCCGGCGCGCGGCTCAATTCCTTCGCCTTGGCGAACGCATCTTCGATCTGTCCGGTGCCGTCGATCAACTTGTTATCGAGCGCGTCTTTCCCAGACAAAATCCGGCCGTCCGCGATCGAATTTCGCAACCCGTCCGCCGGCAGATTTCGTTCGCGAGCGACGATGCCGAGAAATTTCTCGTAGGTTTTCATGACGAAACCCTGGATCATCTCGCGCTCTTCCGGCGTGACCTGCCGCGCGCCATTGAGCATGTCCTTGAACTTCCCGCTTTTAAAAACAACCGACGAGAGGCCGACCTTGTTGAAGAGCTGTTCGTAATTCAGCGTTTGAATGATGACGCCGATGCTGCCGGTGATCGTCGTCTCGTTGGCCATCAAATATTTCCCGCCGCACGCGACGTAATATCCGCCCGAAGCCGCGAGCGAATCCATGTAGACGACGACCGGTTTTTTCGCGCGCGTTTTCACCACCCAGTTGTAGATAACGTCGGACGCCGTCACTTCGCCGCCGGGCGAATCGATTTCCAAAACCACCGCCCGGACGTGATCGTCATCGCGCGCCTGCTGGAGCGCGAGGCGCATGTCGTCGACCATGGTTTCGCCGACGTTGCCGGGAAGCGTCGAGCTGATCAGTCCCCGCAACGGAATCACGGCGATTTTGTCGTTGTTGCCGCGCTGCACGATCACCTCGCGAAACGACGGCGTCGGTTCTTCATTACGAGGACTGGTGCCGAAACGGCGAAACGCGCTCGCGGCGAGAACGAGATTGATGAACACGCTGCCGCACAACGCCACCGCGAGAAAAACGCTCAGGCAACCGAGTTTTCGATCCGCAGGCATGACCGGGCAAACTGGAGGAGAACAGAGTCGCGCACAAGGGAGAAACGGTGGCTCACAAGCTGCTTTTTTGACCCGCATGAACAACGCTGGCCATCTCCCCATCAGCGAAACCGCGCGCCGCGGTGGCAAGGCCAGGGCGAAGCGCGGCCGGCCCCGGAAAAATAACGGTGCTCAGCCCGTTGAGAGAGAATTGCCAGCGGTCGGCACCCTTACCCGCACGAAGAGCCTCTTACTCGCCGCGCTTCGCGTCTGGGAACTGAAGCATCGGATCACCGACTAGCTGTCTTGAGGCCGAATGTCTTAAAAGGCGCCTTGCTCGGCGCGGCCCTGCTCGGCGTCTCCGTTCAAGCTGCCACGATCGAAACGCTCTCGTCCCTCAGTCAGCCGCTTTCGGCACTTCCGCAGGTCCGATCTGCCGATGGCACGTTTTACGGCGCGGATTTTGGCACCTTCAACGGCGGTTTGAGCCACGGCGCGATCTTAAAACTCAGCCAGAATGGTTCGCTCACGTCGCTCTACGTTTTCCAGGCCGCGACCCCGGATGAGGCGAACCCGACAGTGCTGATCGCGGGCGCCGATGGGAATTTTTACGGAGCCACGGCGCCGCGGGCGGTTGGCGATCTCAACGGGATGATCTTCAAGTTGACGCCGACGGGAACGTTCACGCCAATCTATCATTTTCAGGACGGAAAAGGCACCCACGCAACCACGCTCGTTCAGGGCGCGGACGGTAATTTTTACGGAACAGCCGCCGGTGATTCGAGTGGCGGATTTTTCAATCACCCCGCCAGCATGCATAACCCCGGAATATTTTTCCGGCTTACTCCGGCCGGCGTCTTCACGGTTCTCTACGCGTTTACGGGCGGTGCGGATGGAAGTCTTCCGAACGCATTGGTCCAGGGAAAGGACGGTAATTTTTACGGCAGCACTTTCTGCGGACCTGAATCGCCGGCGAACCTGTTCAACGGGAATGGAACGATCTTCAAAATCACGGCGGGCGGTGTCTTGACGACGCTCTACTCGTTCACGGGTACGAGCGACGGCGCGAATCCTGGAAACGTTATTGAAGGCGCAGACGGCAATCTTTACGGAATTGCCGACGCCGGGACGACGCGCACCGTTTTCAAATTCACCAAGGCCGGGCAGCGCTCGACAGTTTACAATCTACAAACAACCAACGGCACGGTGTCCGCGGGTTTGCTGGCGAGCACCGACGGCAATGTCTATGGCACCACCAAAGACGGGGGCATTCCGAAAGCCGGGAACATTTTCAGGATCGATCCCGCCGGACAAGTAACGACGTGGGCTTTCGATGGCGCCGGCACCGGTGGTCAGCCGAGCCGGCCATTCGAAGGCGCCGAACACAGTCTTTACGGCGCGACTGCGCTCGGCGGCGGGTCGAACGACGGCACCGTCTATCGCCTGAACATGGCGCCCCCGCGGGACCTGTTGAATATCTCAACGCGGTTGCAGGTGCTGACCGGCGACAAAGTGCTCATCGGCGGATTCATCATTACCGGCACCGACCCGAAGAAAGTAATCGTGCGCGGGATCGGGCCGTCGCTGAGCGGCGTTGGAGTCACCCTTCAGGATCCGGTTCTGGAATTGCATCAGGGAAATTCCACGATCGCGACGAACGACGATTGGAAAGAGCATCAGGCCGAAGTGGAAGCGACAATGATTGCGCCGACGAACGATCTCGAGTCAGCCATCGTTGCCACGCTCACGCCCGGGCCTTACACCGCGGTACTTTCCGGTAAGAACAACGGGAGCGGCGTCGGCGTTGTCGAAGTTTACGATCTTGATCAGGCCGCGAACTCGAAGTTGGCGAACATCAGCACACGCGGTTTCGTCGATGTGGGCAGCAACGTTATGATCGGCGGATTGATCGTGAGCGGCGGCGCTGGCGGCGGAAACGCGAGAGTCATCGTCCGCGCGCTTGGTCCTTCGCTCGATGCGCTCGGCGTCCCGGGCGCGTTGCCCGATCCGAATCTGGAGCTGCACGACGCCAGCGGCGCGACGATCGCGTCCAATGACAATTGGAAAATGCGACCTGACGGCAGCAGCCAGCAGGGCGAGATCGAAGCGACGGCCGTCATGCCGGGGAACGATTTGGAATCGGCGCTCGTGCAAACCCTGCCGCCGGGCAGCTACACGGTTATTGTGCGCGGCACAGGCAACACGACCGGCGTCGCCGTCGTCGAAGCCTACACGCTTGAGTAAGTGCCAGCAGTCGGCACCTAACCCGGACCAAGAGCCTGCTTCTGGCAGGGCTCCGAGTCTGGAAACGGAAGCATCGGATCACCGATTAACGTCGACCGGCAAGCGCCGGCGGAGCTTTTAATAACCGCGACCGGTCTGACCGGTCATCAGGAACTCACGCCCCGCATGATGGTTGCGCAGGCTGCCTTCACCGGAGCGACCTTGCCAGGCCTGCATCGTTTCAAATGGTATGTCGGAAACCATCGCTGGTTCGCGCGCCACTTGTCCGGTGATTTTGCCCCCCGGCCCCACTTTCACCCTCAACGCCACCCCACCTTGGCCGAACTTTTCCGCTGCGACGGAAGAGGCGAACACTTTCGTTCTCCCTGCGGAAACAACGAGCAAATACTGATAACCGTGCAGCGTGGTGCTCTTGGCGTTGAATTGGACCACGTAATTGCCTGGGGTAAGATTATCCGTCACAAACGACGCGTTCACTGGAGCGACTCCCCTAAAGGCGACTTTCCCGGCGTTATCCGAAACACACACATTGATCGCCGGGGCGGCGGCATAAGCCATCGAACTGGCGAGGTAGAAAATGAACAGCAGGCTGCCAACAATTATCTTGCTCATAGAGCGATCGTATCCAGTTCCGACAATTAGAACAAGCTCGAAGGCGGTGAATCAGACATGCCGATTGCGGTTCAGCGCGGCCTGAATACTTTCGCTCCTGCATTTGCGCTCATAGCTCAGCCGGATAGAGCATCGGATTTCTAATTGAGAAAAGGAGTTTTGCAGAGCTTTGCAGACCATGAGAGAACCATTTTTGCACTCGAAAACGGCTCGACCGTAGAACGCGACCGTAGAAAATCGCCCTAGCCTGTTTCTCCGATGCTCAACGCCGAGGCAACAGCAAGCGCATTTTCTCCTCGTTGGGGAGCTCGCTCCTGTTAATCCACTCGGATGCAGTCGTCGGGTCGCGCTGGAGCCACTGAGCGACAAGCTGATCCACCGTGGAAGTTCGAATGCTGTCGCTTGAAATCGATTGAGCCCATCCGAGCGCGGTGCCTGGGTCGCGCGGGGCGAGGCTCGCGCTATACGCACTGATGGCAGAATCGCGGGCAGCACCTTGGAGAGTGTTAATCCAATTGGCCGAAGCTTGCGGGTCTTGCGGTGCCCACATGGCTACCACACCTGCTACCGCTGCAGCTTGCGCGTCCGGGGGTAGCGATGACACCCAGGCTGCTGCTGTGGCGGGCTCGTTATAGGCCCACTTTGTCGCGGCCATTGTTTGCGCGAACTGTTTTGCTGAGCCTTCGGGAAGCGAGTCAATGTAGGCGATAGCGGATTTCGAGTCTTTAGCCGCAAGCTGGTTCGCGGCCAGCGCTACATGACTCTCGCTGTTCATTGAACCATCAAGATGTTCACGCGCGTATTGAGCCGCAGCGGGTAGGTCCGTTTTCACCCACCCTGTGATCACGCCATCCATCTGCTTTTCTTTAAGAGCCCGGTCGGATTGCTTGTTAATCCAGGCCAGGGCCCCTGCGGGGTCGAGCGTTCCCCAAGTCTCGGCCACTGCTTGCCAGATGGCCGGTGCCAGACTCCCGCCGAATTTGTCGAGCCACGCCGCTGCCCCGGCTCCGTCGGCATAGGCCCACTTTGTTAAGCCAGTTAGAAGCAGTGATGTCCCCACGTCCGCGCTGATAGTGCCTGGCGCGGTTTGCTGCAGACCATTAACCAGACTCATCGCGTCTTTCGGATCAACGCCTTCAAAAACCGACATCAGCGCGGTCCAGGACTGAGACTTGTTTTGGAAATTCAGCGCCATCTGAAACGCAACTTTTGCGTCGAGCTTTGACCAGGCATGAAAGAACAACCCGATCTTTTGATTATTCAGGGAATTTGGGGCGAGAAAGATGAATCTCCGTCCCAACTCGGCGCGTTCACTCGGGGTCATTCGGCTGAGCAGTCCCAGTGTTTGGTCGCCGGACAGGCCCGAAATTCTGTCGAGCGACGAGTTCCGCTGCTCGATCTCCGCATTCGAAATTGCGGGTTCGGCGGACGCAGGCGGGGATGGCACCATCACATGAGTGCGCTGGGCGGGCGGCTTCTTCGCTCCCCGCATTGGCCAGAAAATCGCCAACGCTAGAAGCACTGCCGCTGCGCCGAATAGAAGATACTTTGCTTTGGTTGTGTTCATCCCCGCCGTCCGGGCGAGGTTAGTTCAGTGACTGGCAGGGTGGCGAGGGATCGCCGCAGGCGCCCGACGCAGGCGGGTTGAAGGTGATTTGCGTTGGAGCAGTCGGCCAATAAGAGCGGTTATCCAACATCATCGTTCCTGTGGTGGTAAAGGCGATGTTCCCGCCCATAAAGGAACTGGCCGTTCCGCTGTATTGAAACCACGGTCCCATCGATGGTCCGCCGCTCTCCCTATACGTGTAGATATAGTAATCCGCCTGCACGGCGGCAACGATGAACAACACGGCCAGGGAGATGCCGGTTGGGAGTGTTCTGAATTTCTTCATGTGTGCTTTCTGGTTTTGGGTTTTTGGAGGGTTGTGGGGTTAAAGAGTTTGAGAGTTTGAGAGTTTGAGAGTTTGAGGGGTTGAGGGGTTGAGGGTTTTAGGGGGATGGCAACGCCTTGTAGTTTCTGGCATATCCGAAACACGTACGGCGAGTCAAGCTAATTCGGCGGTCGGTAGCGGCGCTCCAGACAAAAACCTTGCGCCTGAAGGAGCCGTGGACATTATTCCTTCCCTTTCCAGACGCGGGTGTAGCTCAGTGGTAGAGCACCTCCTTGCCAACAAGTCCCAGAGTGATAGTCCCATTTATCATTCACGCGCTCTCACCTGTTTTTCATAGGTAAAATCCGCGCGGTCGGTTGCGCCCCATGTGCTCCCGAAATTAGCCGAAAAATTTTGGCCGGTGGATAAAATCGGGGGACATGTTCAACCACTCGAAATGTCACACGGGCGAATCGAAAGCATTCAGGTGTCCCGCGGACAAGCCTTGACTCTGTGGCGAACAAATCAGATCATCCTTCCAATCTGTCGGCCTTACATTTTTAAAAGCGGCGCTGTTTTTCAAAATGCCCTCAAGATCAGTACACGGTGAAAGGCGGGATGTTCTAACGGTCAAGGAAGCTGCAACGTTGCTGAAGATTTCCCCTAGTACTCTTTACAACTACGTGCGTCAGGGAAAATTACCCGGTATCCGGATTCGCGGCCGCTGGCAGATTAAGAAGGAGTCAGTCCAAGCAATGCGGCAATCCTGGAAGGCTTCGGACCAAGCAACTCCCTCAGTGCAATTACAAGAAACTTCTGAAGACACGATGTTTGATTCCGACAGGTCACATCTAAGACAGCTAATGGAGATGACCTCAGAGCAGGACTTGGGAATGTTCTTTGATAAGCTCTTCTTTCCCCGACTAGACAACTATTGGACGGAAATCTCGGACTCTCTCAATCGAATGGAATACAAGCTGGATGGGCTACCGCGATGAGCGTAACAGCCGAAATTTTTGATATGCTGCGTAAGCTGAGCGCACTGGAAGCAAGGACCGAAGATGTAAGGGATGCTCAAATGCGCATAGAGGGAAAACTAAATGATCTTATTGATCGACTTTCGCGCATTGAGGAGCGTTACAACCATCTTCGAGAACATATCAAAGGGGAGGTTACATCTGATGTGAAGGCCGACCTAGCGAAAGTCCAAGTATATCTGGATTTAGAGACGCGAGGCTTACTTAACATCCCTCGACCTACCAATAAACAGTAAACGCGCGATTAAGGGGCTAGACTTGAGCCGCCCTTCGCTGTCGGTGTAAACGTGACCTTGCGCGCCGCCGCTGTGCTGTGCTCATCTCGCAAGTGGCCATAAGTTTTCATCGCCAGCGCCCCGTCGTCTTTGTGGCCGAGCCAGCGTGAGACAGTCGGAACATCAACGCCGCTTTCAATGCAAACGGTCGCAAAAAAATGCCGCAAATCGTGATGCGTGATTCTCGGCATCCCCACCCGCTTTGCCGCCCGGTTCATGGATTTTTGGCATTCGCGAACGAGAAAAACTTTTGCTGTTGCCGATTCGTCGTGCCGCGCTGCAAGCATCCGCTCGAACGGTTGTCGCGCTTCGGCGATCATTGGGATGCGGCGAATCTCGCTGTTTTTCGTCCCCTCATCGGCGGAGCCGCGAACGACGATCATGCCCGACTCAGAATCCAGGTCGCGCCGCTCCACTTCGGCGGCCTCGCCTTTCCGGCAGCCGGTGAACGCCAGACCTGCCGCAAGGTCCGCGCAGTTCTGCGAGTCGCGGCTGTGGCCTGTCGCCATTTGCAAAATGAAAAGCTCAAACTGTGAGCGCGTCGGAAGCTCCAGTGTTTTTTGACGAACCGGCTTGCGTGTCAGACTGGTGGCGGGGTTGGAATAAATGACGCCGCTTTCAACGGCTACGTCGAGCACATGGCGCAAGATCGCGATTGTGTTGTTGAAGCGCGTTGCGCTTGAACCCTTCGCATATTTCGCCGCCCATTCCCGACAAGCCGCCGGGGTGATTTTTCGGACTTCGGTTTGGTGAAGCGCGGGCCAGCTTTTCAGGAGCGCCGCAAGAACTTCGTTCCAATACTCGCGGGTCCGCTTCTTGAGTGACACATCCTGCGCGAGACGCTGCTTGTGAAGCTCGGCAGCTTCCGAAAAGATCATCTTGGCGTTCGCCGGGTCGATCTTCTGCGCGCTCTGTTCGCGATGCTCTTTTAGAAAAGTCGCGAGCTTGGCCTTGGCGACGCTGAAATGAGAGACTTCCAAACTTCTTTGTTATTTGAATACGCGCGCGCATAATACCGACCGGATTTATGGCGAACGAGATTTTGAACGGGTGTTTTTTCCCAAGTTTTGTTGGCGGTGGGCTTGCTCATATCCAGACCGTAGAACGAGACCGTGAAAAGTACAACCAAAAAGCTTCGGCTCGCCCGTTTTCCCTCGTGAAGCGCTCATAGCTCAGCCGGATAGAGCATCGGATTTCTAATCCGACGGTCGGAGGTTCGAGTCCTCCTGGGCGCGTGTCTTTTACTTTTTCGCGAAACGCCGCTCGTGATCGAGCAGCCATTTTTTTCGCCATAGGCCGCCGCCGTAACCGCAGAGCGAACCGTCGGCGCGAATGACGCGGTGACAGGGAATGATGATGCACATCATGTTGTCACCGTTCGCTCGTCCGACCGCGCGGCGCATTTCGGCGTCGCCAAGTTTTTGCGCCATCCAGGAATAGGAACGCGTTTCGCCGGCTGGAATCGTCCGCAACAAATCCCACGTCCGCAGTTGGAATGGAGAACCGACCGGCGCGAGCGGGACGGTGAACTCGAGATTTTTGCCGGCGAAATAATCCGTGAGCTGTCCTCGGATCGCTGTGAGGTGCGGATGTTCCCCCGGAACGACATTCGTTTCGAGACGGCTGCGCAGGATCGTCATCTCGCGCTCCATCGCGCGGCGATCGACGAACTCGAGCAAGCGCAGGCCTTCGTCGTCGGCGATGGCGAGCATCGCGCCGAGCGGCGTTTCGATCCGTTCCGCGAACAAGCCGCCCTGTTTTTTCGCCGCGGTCGGCGAATCGCCGAAGATGCGCGCGAACGCATCGCGAAAACCGCTCGCCGATCCGAACCCGCTCTCGCTCTGAACTTCATCGACGCGTCCGCCTTTGCGGACTTCGCGCAACGCCAGACCCATCCGGCGCGCGCGATGATAGGCCTGAAAGGTCATCCCGTAATGGCGCTTGAATTGGCGACGCGCGGTCGACGGATCGATGGAGAGAGCGGCGAGTTCCTTATCGGTGAGCCGTCCGCCGGGCGCGCGCTCGACTTCGGCGCGCAATCGTTCGATCAATTCCGGCGGCCGCTTGTCCGGATCCATCGGATGACAACGCAGGCAGGGTCGATAACCGCCATGAAGCGCTTCGCTCGGCGTAGCGAAAAAATCGACGTTCGCGCGCGCCGGCTTTTTCGCCGAACAGGTCGGCCGGCAAAAAATTCCGGTCGTCCGAACGCCGACATAGAAAATGCCTTCGAAGGTCGAATCGCGATCGACCAGGGCGCGATACATCGTGTCGGGCGGCGGGAGCAATTCGGGAACTTTCATCGTGGCCGGTTGATCAATTATCAGCGACGGAAGTTCGCTGGCAAAGCTCGATGTTTTCATGACTGACGTTAAACGGTCGGATGGTCGACGCGCATCGACGGAATTCAGGCATCGAATTCTGGAAACAAGGAGCGGCGGTTTACAAACCGCCGATGCTTTTGGGTGGGCGGTTTGGAAAGCGCCCTTCCTTGAAGTCGCCCGGCGAATTCACGCTGCGATACAAGGGCGCGCTCTCATTCGAAATCGGCACGAGCTTCACTCTTTTCCTGGCGTTCAACGTGCGCAAAACCGATTGAAGCGAGAAATCGGCGCCGCCAACCGCGGCTTGGAAATCGTCTGCGGCCTCAGCCGGATAAATCGCCGCCAATGGTTCGGCGGTTTGCCCGACCAAAGGAACAATTCCACAACCGTCAGGAGCAAGAGCGAGTAAATGTCCCAACTCGCCCACTGTCATGAACGGCATATCGACGGCCAGCGCGATCAGATGCGTGGTTCGCATCGCTACTAAAGCTTTCGTTAGGCCACTGAGCGGGCCGCGCGACGGCGGATCGTCGAGGAGCAGTTCGACATTGGGAGGCAGCCACTCCGGCTTTGCTCGAGCGGAAACGAAGAGCTGTTGCGGACTCAGAGCCTGCAACAGTTCCAGCTGCCGCTTCCAGAGTAGCCCGCCCTCGAATTCAATCGTCGCTTTATCGCGCCCCATTCGGCGCGATTCGCCTCCGGCGAGGAGCACGGCGCTAAATGTCAGTCCTTTGTTCACTGAATTTTGTGCGATCATCCTGCATGCAAGGAATCGGCGCGGGAAGCATCATTCGCCGAAAGGAAAACGGCGGCCACGAATGCGTGACCGATCAGGTCGCGATCGAAGAGCCGCTCGAGATTCGGATTGGCGATCGTGCGATCGCGACCACCATGCGCACGCCGGGTCATGACGATGAATTGGCCGCGGGCTTTCTTCTTTCTGAAGCGATCGTCCGGCAACGAGAGGAAATACAAGCGATCGCCGCATCCGCTCGAAACGTCGTTAACATTCAGCTCGCGCCGGCGGTGACATTCACGCCGGCGACCGCGCAGCGTTTTGGCACCATCTCCAGCAGCTGCGGGCTCTGTGGCAAAACGAGTATCGAATTCATTCGGCAACAATTTCCGCCCATCGAATTGCCAGCCGCGGTGAAATTGCCTGAAGCTGTCTTGTTGGATTTGCCCGGCAAACTGCGCGCCGCTCAAAGCAACTTTGCGCGGACCGGCGGCATTCACGCCGCGGGCATCTTCGACTTCGAGGGGAACTCCTTGATCGTCCGCGAGGATATCGGGCGCCACAACGCGGTCGATAAAGCGATCGGCCGGGCGTTTCTCGACGGGCTTCTACCGCTCAGCGAAATGATGCTTGTCGTTAGCGGCCGATCGTCGCTCGAGATCGTGCAAAAGGCGCTCGCTGCCAGCATCCCTGTTGTCGCCGCGGTCTCCGCGCCTTCCTCACTCGCGATCAATTTTTCTCGCGAATGCGGCCAGACGCTGATCGGGTTTTTGAGGCCGCCAACTTTCAACGTTTATTCGCACATCGACCGAATCGCGTTCGGGTAGGGACATCGCGCTGCGATGTCCGCGGACGCCGCAGCGCGACGTCCCTACCAGCGATGAAAGGCAGGGTGGCCTTCTTTCACCGCGACGAATGTGCCGCGACAAGTCGCGCACACTTTTCCGCCGCCGCTTAGCGTTCCTTCGACGGTGGCTTTGTTTCCTTCA
>Ga0137404_10001486_pt1 | contig 15479 bp, 7 predicted proteins | sample CZOMad2_1_16fung_FD_108285 | JGI IMG/M metagenome (GOLD analysis project Ga0137404, IMG submission 108285) | Vadose zone soil fungal communities from Angelo Coast Range Reserve, California, USA - CZOMad2_1_16fungal (Illumina Assembly) | ecosystem: Environmental > Terrestrial > Soil > Vadose zone...
CTGGCGGCATCAAATTGTTCAACCGGGAGAACGAATGCGCCGAGCATCCACGCATCGGGTGAGCGCACATATTGCGCCTGATTTCCCAGCGCGGATTCGAGGTCCAAGCTACAAGGCGGGAACATTCCCGCATAGTCGATTGATTTCGCGAGCAGAACCTGAAGTGAAGCGGCTGGCATCAGAGGCAGAGGTTGTGATCAGTGATATGTGATCCGTGATCAGTTGGGTTAATGGTCCAGTTATCGGTGATGCGGTTTAATCAGTCGAAGCGAGCTGCGGAGCCATGCTGACGGCGGCACGCAACTTGCCTTTTGGCGAAATTGTTTGAATGCCCTGCTTATCTTCAAATGCGCGCTGCTCATGATGATCGGTCAAGCCCCAGCAGGGTTCGATGCAGAGAAACGGTCCACCGTCCGACCACAGAGTCACGTACGGTACGCCGGTAAGATCCAGCGTCACCCATCGACCGCTTGGCGGATCGACATAGGAAAAGTTGCGCCTGCGAACATCGACCAGTTCGAGAATAATCGAGCCAGGCAATTCCTTCTTTGAAAACGGCATTTCGCCCCCGCGGAATTCGATGTCGCGCGTCTCCCCTGACAAATAATTGCCGGGCGAAAAGTATCTACGATAAAGGCCTTTCGGCATTTGAAGATGAAATGTTTCGAATGAAGTCGCTGCGAATCCTGGATGCAATCCGAACTCCAGATGCGCGGTCAGTTCAGGCTCGTGGTTCTCAAATTCGAAAAGAACGCTGACCGTGTTCGACTCGATCTTGTATGTGAGATCCACACCGACTTTCAACGGGTATTCAACAGGCGAAAAGTCTTCCGAAGTTATCCGATATTTCAATGCAGCGCCGCTGCCTTTGTCAGAGAATTCGACGAAGCGCCACGTTTTCGAGCGAAGAAAGCCGTGATTTCCGCCTTTGATCTCGCGACCCCGGTAAAGGCTATGACCATCTTTTAACCGATGAAGATAATAGCCCATCACTGTTGTGTGGTTCGCCCAACCCTGAGCCGGCGTGGAAAGATCGTTATCGCGATAAAGAAAACCGGTCCATTTCCCCGCCTCGTTTATTCGCGCCAGACTGATTAGTTCTGCTCCAACTCGCGAAACGACGATGCGGAGACCGTTCTCCTCATCGGTCAGAACATCGAGCTGCCGATCTTCGCGCTTTTCTTCGGAATGCGAAAACTTCATTGCGGCGCGGGTACGAGGAGATGTATTCGCCTCTCCCTTCCTAAGGGAGAGGGTTAGGGTGAGGGTTCACTCTTATCAGCCATGCGTGGCTTCGATCCCCTCACCTCAATCCTCTCCCCTTTGCCACGGGGAGAGGCGGAATAGTTCGCACGTCAACACGCGCCTCATCGCGACTCATGGGAACAAGCCGCGGACTTGTTTGGCTTTGATGACGCGCTCGACGCCAATGGCCATGGCCGCTGTGCGATGCGAGATTTTGTGTTCCTTGGCTCGCCTGATCACTTGCGCAAACGAATGCTCGAGGATGCGGAAGAGTTTGTCCGTCACTTCCATTTCGCTCCACAGAAAGGCCTGCAAACCCTGCACCCATTCGAAATAAGAAACGATCACGCCGCCGGCATTGCAGAGAATGTCCGGGATCACGAAAATTTCGTCCCAGTGGTTTTCGAGAATGAGGTCTGCCTCCGGCGTGGTTGGACCGTTCGCGGCCTCCGCAAGGATGCGGCACTTGAGCCGGTCGGCGTTCTTTCCAGTAATCACGCGATCCACCGCCGCCGGAACGAGGATGTCGCACGGTAGCGTGAGGAATTCCCTTGGATCGACGTGATCATCCTGAGCAAACGCCCGCAGGTTTCCCTTCTTTATGACGTGCTGCTCCGCGGCTTTCACATCAATCCCCTTTGGATTGTAAATCGCTGCAGTGTGATCGCTGATCCCAACAACTTTGACGCCGCTTTTGTAGGCGAGAGACAGAGCCGCCACCGAGCCGACGTTGCCGAATCCCTGCACGATGGCGGTGCACTTTTCAGGATCCATTTTCAGCATGTTCATGGCCCGTTCAATCAGGTACACAGCGCCGCGCCCCGTTGCTTCGCGCCGGCCTTCGGTCCCCCCGATGGCGACCGGTTTGCCGGTAACGATTTCGTTTACAGCGTAGCCCATGTAAACCGAATAGGTGTCCATGAACCAGGCCATGATCTGTTCGTTCGTGCCCATGTCCGGCCCCATGATGTCGGTGTGGGGGCCGACAAACGGAATCATTTCCTGCATGTAACGGCGCGAGACCGCCTCTAGCTCGTTGCGCGACAACTTTGTTGGATCGATGGCCACTCCGCCCTTGGCGCCGCCGTAAGGCAACTGCGCCAGCGCGCATTTCCAGCTCATCCACATCGCCAGTGCGGCCGTTTCGCCCATCGATAATGAAGGCGCGAAACGCGTGCCGCCTTTGGTCGGGCCGAGCGCGATGTGATGTTGAACGCGGTACCCCTGGAAGGCTTGGGTGCTTCCGTCGTCCATGTGCACCGGCAACGTCACAGCGACGGCGCGCTTGGGATACGTCGCCCATTCGCGGTCGCTCTTGTCGATGTTTAAATAATCGGCAATGACCAAGAACTGGTCGCACGCCATTTTGAAAACTTCGTCGTCGTAAATCGTTGCGGATGAATTTGGCGAAGCGTCAGCGTCCATCGAAACTTGCTATTTGCGCTGTGGCGCCAGTGGCGTCAAATCCAAAACTTTGGAGTGCGGCGACATGTCGCCGCTTTCAAAGCACGGACATGTCCGCGCACTCCAAAATGCATGTTTGCTATTGACGCGCGTTTCGGCAATCACTCGCGGATGAATTGGCCTCATGGACCAGCTCACTGGCTGTTTGAGCCCGGTCTCTATATGATTACCGCACGGACTTATCAGAAGCTCCCCCATCTTCATTCGGCGATGCGACTAGATTTTTTTGTCGGTTCTCTGTTCGATTACGCAACCGACTTCGAATGGAACTTGCGCGCTTGGGCAGTGTTATCCAACCATTACCACTTCGTCGGTGCGTCATCCAAGCCGGCTACTCTGCAAAAATTCCTCGGCAAACTTCACATGAAAACGGCCAAGCAGCTCAATCTTTGGGACAATACTCCGAGTAGAAAAGTGTGGTTTCAATTTTGGGACAGCCACATCACATTTGAACGTTCTTACTTAGCGCGGCTGAATTATGTGCACCAAAATCCGGTGAAACATGGCGTGGTGCAGCTAGCGGAAAATTACCGATGGTGTTCGGCTTCATGGTTCATTCAGGGTGCCTCGCCTGCTTTCGTGAAGACAGTCAAAGGCTTTAAGATCGACGAGCTTAACGTCCCGGATGATTTCTAAACTTTGGAGCGCGGCGACATGTCGCCGCTTTCAAAGCGCGGACATGTCGGCGCACTCCAAATGCGCAGCATCGACAATCACATTTCAAATTCGGTATCGTCACGCCCGAAATGAAAATTGAAACTCTAGCCGTTCACGCCGGGCACGACATTGACCCTGCAACCGGGGCAGTCGCCGCCCCAATTTACCTTTCCACAACATTCGAACGCGACGTCGATGGCACCTACTCGCGCGGTTTCATGTACACGCGCAACAACAATCCCAATCGAGAGGCCTTGGAGCGCGGGATCAGCGCGGTCGAAGGCGGGACAGTTTCAGCCGCATTTGCCTCCGGAACCGGCGCAACAATGTCCATCTTTCAAGCCCTGGCGCCGGGGGATCATGTCCTGGCGCACGTTGACGCATACTACGGCACATCGCGATTGATCCGCGAAATTTTCCAGCGCTGGGGACTCGAAGCCGATTTCGTGGACATGAGCGATCTCGCTGCGGTGAAAAAAGCTCTAAAGCCAAACACAAAATTGGCGTGGGCCGAAACACCGTCCAATCCCCTTTTGAAAATCGTTGATCTTGCTGCCGTTTCGGAAATCGTGCACGACGCCGGCGCGCTTTTCGTTTGCGACAATACCTGGGCGCCGGTGCTGCAACGGCCTTTCGACCTCGGCGCCGATTTAATCCTGCACTCAACCACGAAATACTTCGGCGGGCACTGTGATGTTCTGGGAGGAATTGTCGTTGCGAAAACCGAGAATGAATTTGTTCAGCGCATCCGCAGCATTCAATACGAGGGCGGTGCAGTCCCCTCGCCTTTTGATTGCTGGCTGATCTTGCGCGGTATGCGCACGTTGCCGTGGCGGATGCGCGCGCACTCGGAGAACGCGATGAAAGTTGCGGATTTTCTCGCCAGCCACGCCGGAGTGGCACATGTGCATTATCCCGGACTGCAATCGCACCCGGCCCATAAGATTGCAGCGAAGCAAATGTCGATGTTCGGCGGGATGCTTTCGTTTGAAGTGAAGGATGGCACCGACGCAGCGATGTCGGTCGCAGCGAAAACGAAGATTTTCACTCGGGCCACGAGTTTGGGCGGCGTGGAAAGCTTGATCGAGCATCGAGCATCCATCGAAGGACCCGGAACGACTTCAGCCGAAGGTTTGCTGCGCCTGTCCATTGGGCTCGAAAACGCGGATGATTTGATCGAGGACCTCGACCGAGCGCTGGGATAAACAAGGAGGGGCGTTGTAGCGGTGCTTGTGTCAAGCACCGAATGTTTAATCAGGCCTTTGACACAAACGCCTCTACACCGGATTAGCTTCGAGTCTGGTGATTTCACCTTGCCAAGGCCACTCGTCTGGATCTTGGACGAGCCCCGACCGCACGGGATTCTGTCGCACGTATTCCCATTTCTCCGCATAGCTCTCGCTGTGACGAATCAGATGATCGAAAAAGCCTGGCTGCCAATGCGGAGGCGCAGACGTAATTGCTTCCAATAAGATCCTCTTCAGCATCCGCACCCATTGTCTCAGGGAGAAGTCAAGGTTCCCGCGAACAAAGAGGTGAAGGTGATCCGGCATAATGACATATCGCCCGAGGCCAATTCCTCGCAGTTGTCCATCCTGTGCGAAACGAATCAGCGCATTGTGCACGCTCGCATTTGCGAGAAGTTTCCGGCGCTTCTGCGTATTGAAGGTAACAAAATACAACGGGGGATCGTATCGTTGAAATACCTGATGCAATCGCGGTGGTCTGTCAGGCACGCACACAGGATGGAATTGTAGCGGTGCTTGTGCCAAGCACCGAAATCATGTCAGGCGTTCGCCGCGGCGAACGCCTCTACAACCTGCGTGCCCTTCGTCGGAAAACGTCAATGATGTCGTTCACCTCACTGACCCGTAGCAGAAAAGCTGCCCCGAAAAATATCATTACACCAAACACGATCGTCGCGAGCAGCGCGGCCAATTTTGAAAAAAAGCGCAGGCTAGCCCACGCATCAAGCCACCAATAATTGGCCGCCCAGCAGATCAGTGCCAAAGGGGCACCAGCAAGACAAATCTTGCCGAGGCCAATTAGTGTCTGGCGTGTCTCCAACCTGCGCGTATGACGACGCATCAGCGCGTAGAGCAACAGAAAATTGATTGTCGCAACGAGACTGGTCGAAAACGCGAGGCCGCGATGTCCCCAACCCAGCCGGAAGGTAAAAAGCCAGTTCAGAAAAAGATTCGCGCCGATCGCGAGAAAACTCACGACCATCGGTGTGTTACGTTTGCCAATCGCGTAGAATGCAGGCGTCAGCACTTTTAAAACTGCGTACGAAACGAGACCGATCGCGTAAAATTCCAATGCGCCTGCAGTCTGTCGCGTCATTTCGGGAGTGAACCGTCCGTGCTGGTAGATCACACTGATGATAGGCGCCGCAAGCATTGCGAGCCCTATCGCTGATGGAATCGTAAGCAGAAACGCCAGCCGCATCCCACGCGCAAGAATCGCGCGAAACTCAGCGGTGTTCCCGAGCGCGGCGTGCTTTGACACCAGAGGAAGCGTAACGGTGCCGATCGCGACGCCGAAAATTCCCAGCGGCAATTGCATCAGGCGAAACGCAATGTTGAGCCAGCTCACCGGCCCATTTCCAAGACTGGCCGCAAATCCGCTGTTGATCAGCACGTTCACTTGCACGGCGCTGGCGGCGATCACGGCCGGTGCCATCAAGGTCAGGACCGTGCGCACACCTTCGTCACGCCAATGAAAATCGGGGCGAAATTTGTAGCCAACTCTCCACAGCGAAGGAAATTGCCCGATCAATTGCCACGCGCCGCCGATGAGCGTGCCGATGGCGAGGCCTACGAGCGAGCGCGCGCCGAAATGCGGGTCGATCCAGTAACCGATCGCCACACCCGCGATGATTGAGCCGAGATTGAAATAACTCGAGGCCATGGCCGGCGGCCCGAACACATGTTTCGCGTTGAGCATTCCCATCACGAGCGCCGCAAGCGATACAAGCAGCATGAATGGCCACATGATCCGGGTGAGCAAAATCGTCAGCGCCGTCTTGCTGACGAGCGTGTCGCCGAAGGAAACGGTGTCCGCCGACCAACTGCCCCATGTCAAGAGATCGACCAACTGCGGCGCGAACACGATGCCGAGCAGCGTCACCGCGCTCATGAAAACGGCGGTAAGCGTCGCGACCTTGTTCGCCAGTCGCCATGCCGATTGATCGCCTTCAATCGCGATCTTTTTCGAAAACGTCGTGATGAACGCCGTTGAAAGTGCGCCCTCGGCAAACAAATCGCGCAGCAGATTCGGCAACCGAAACGCCATCAGAAAAGCGTCGAGATATTTTCCGGCCCCAAACAAACCGGCGAACACCATCTCGCGAATCAAACCAAGGATGCGACTGGACAAGATGGCGATGCCAACGACGCCCGTTGCCCGGGTGCTCATCCGCCGGTCATCCACCGCAGTCATCGGCGAACAAAGAACAGAGTCCGCAGATTTACGAAAGCAAAAACTTCTGGAGACGTTGTCTAACCACGAATGAACACCAATTAACACCAATCGTGTAGGGCGTTCGCGAACATCTTTTTGAGCCTTCGGCGACCGGTTCTTGCATCGTCTTCAGAGAAGCCGATCCACCCACGACGCGCGCATTCTGCGAATTTCAAACAGCTCTCCCCTTAATTTTTTGGACAGAATTTACAAAATCGAACAGAATTCAGGATTGAAACTCGCTCAGCTCCCGCCGTGCTCGGCACTACCCATCGCGCCTTTACCTTCTATCTCGGAAGTCCCATTTCCTCGATTCTGAAAAATTCTGTTTATTCTGTCTAAAAATCAAAGCGCCGAGAGGATTTACACCTCCCGGCGCTGTTTTCTGTATCAGGTGGGAATTGTCTCTGGCGTTACTTAATTGCGATCACAAACGTGATGCTGCCGTACTTCAGGTTGATGCGGAACGTGTACGTATAGCCTTGCTGCAGGTTGCTGGTGCCCATGTTGAACATCCACATGCCACCAGTATAGCGGAAGGCAGCGTCTGGAATATCGTTATACGCATTTTCGTCCGGGTTTGGAAGTTGGCCGCGCACCGCACTCAGCATAGTCAGTTGGCCGCCGGTACCCGCGAAGACCACATTCGGGTCGGAGATGGGGTTGCCATTAGCGTCGCACACCGTGAACTTCACCGGAACGGTGCGGCCGCTCTTGGGGAATATGCTGCTCCCGTCCGCGTTGATTGGCTGCAAGATGACGCCGCTCGGGTTCGGCCCGGTGCACGTGCCATACCCAATCGTCAGGGTTCCGTTGTTAAACGTGGTGAAGTCGTAGTTCGTTGCGCTGAGCGTACCCAGTTGCGGAGTAATCGTGTACGTCCCGGGAAGGGTAGCGCCGACGGCGTCACCGGTGTAAGTAGCGCTGCCGCTCACGACAGCCACCGTGTCTCCACAGGTGAAACCGGTGATCGTTACCGTGAAGGCGGTAAACGGCGCACCGTTGTAAACTTTGCTCTTGTCATCGGCCTTCACCGTCAGGTGCTTCTTGCTGATGGTGAGCGTTCCGTTCGTAGGCGTGACGGTGTAGTTGGGGTTCGAGCCGAGTGTCACCGTAATCGTATAAGTGCCTACGCTGGAACACTGTACGGCCGTGGTCGCCAGCGTGTAGTTCAGCGTGTCCCCGTTTACCGTTCCTGTGACCGTCGCCGTCAGAGCGGGGTTGGCGTCGCCATAGGTCTTGCTCTTATTGTCCGCCGTTACAGTCGCTGGACGTTGGTTGATGGTCAGCGTTCCATTGGTGGGCGTGACGGTGTAGTTGGGGTTCGAGCCCAGGCTAACAGTAATCGCATACGTGCCCACGTTGGAGAACTGCACGGCCGTGGTCGACAGCGTGTAGTTGAGCATGTCTCCGTTTACCGTGCCTGTGACCGTCGCGGTCAGGGCGGGGTTGGCGTCGCCATAGGTCTTAGCCTTATCGTCAGCAGTCACCGAAGCAGCCTTCGGGTTGATATGCAGCGTGCCGTTCGCGGGCGTGACAGTGTAATTGGGATTCGAGCCTAAGGTCACGGTGATTGCGTAATCGCCCACGCCCGAGAATTTCACCGCTGTGGTCGACAGGCTGTAGTTCAACATGTCCCCATTTACGGTACCTGCCACCGTCGCCGTTAACGCGGGATTGTCGTCCCCATAGGTCTTACTCTTGTTGTCAGCAGTCACCGTCGCAGCCTTCGGATTGATATGTAGATTCCCGTCAGTCTTGGTCACATTGTAGTTCGGGTTCAAGCCCAGGGTTACCGTGATCGCGTAGTCGCCCGCGTTCGAGAACTTCACCGCTGCGGTCGAAAGACTGTAATTGATGGGATCTCCACCCGTCACTTCACCAACCACCGTCGCCGTCAGCGTCGGATTGTCATCGCCATACGTCTTGCTCTTGTTGTCCGCAGTCACACTGGCATCCTTCTGGCTGATATGCAGCGTGCCATCAGTCTTGGTCACATTGTAGTTCGGGTTCAAGCCCAGGGTTACCGTGATCGCGTAGTCGCCCGCGTTCGAGAACTTCACCGCTGTGGTCGAAAGACTGTAGTTGATCGGATCTCCTCCCGTCACTTCGCCAACCACCGTCGCCGTTAACGTCGGATTGTCATCGCCATACGTCTTGCTCTTAGGATCCGCAGTGACCGTGGCATCCTTTTTGTCGATCGTCAGCGTGCCGTTAGTAGCCGTGACGTTGTAGTTGGGATTGACGCCCAGGGTCACCGTAATCGTATAGGTGCCCACGTTCGAGAACTGCGTGGCCGTAGTCGATAGACTGTAGTTAACCGGATCACCACCCGTCACCTCACCGACCACTACAGCAGTCAGTGTCGGATTGGCGTCACCATAGGTCTTGCTCTTAGGGTCCGCAGTGACCGTGGCATCCTTCTTCTCGATCGTCAGCGTGCCGTTCGTCGCCGTCACATTGTAGTTAGGGTTCGAGCCAAGGGTCACCGTGATCGCATATGTGCCCACGTTCGAGAACTGCGTGGCCGTAGTCGATAGCGAGTAATTGATCGCATCGCCACCGCTCACTTCGCCAACCACTGTCGCCGTGAACGTCGGGTTGGCGTCCCCATAGGCCTTACTCTTGGGATCCGCATTGACCGTCGCATCCTTCTTGTCGATCGTCAGCGTGCCGTTCGTGGCCGTCACGTTGTAGTTCGGATTCGAGCCAAGAGTGACCGTGATCGCATACGTGCCCACGCCAGAGAACTGCGTGGTCGTGGTCGATAGCGAGTAATTGATCGCATCGCCACCGCTCACTTCGCCAACCACTGTCGCCGTGAACGTCGGGTTGGCGTCCCCATAGGCCTTACTCTTGGGATCCGCATTGACCGTGGCATCCTTCTTGTCGATCGTCAGCGTGCCGTTCGTGGCCGTCACGTTGTAGTTCGGATTCGAGCCAAGACTTACCGTGATCGCATACGTGCCCACATTCGACAACGTCGTGGCCATAGTCGATAGCGTATAGTTGATTGGATCACCACCGGTCACTTGGCCAACCACCGTTGCCGTGAACGTCGGATTGGCGTCACCATACTGCTTGCTCTTATCGTCCGCCGTCACCGTCGCGACCGCCTGATTGATGGTCAGGGTCCCGTCGGTCTTGGTCACACTGTAATTCGGATTCGACCCAAGAGTCACTGTGATCGGGTAAGTGCCTACATTCGAGAACTGCAAAGCGGTTGTCGCTAGCGTGTAGTTGACCGGGTCGCCTCCAGTCACTTCGCCGGTCACCGTGGCCGTCAACCCGGGGTTAAGCTGGCCATAGGTCTTGCTCTTAGCGTCCGCTGTCACCGTCGCCACCGCCTGGTCGATGGTCAGGGTCCCGTCGGTTTTGGTCACACTGTAGTTCGGGTTCGACCCAAGCGTCACCGTGATCGGGTAATTGCCCACGTTGGAAAACTGCGCGGCCGTGGTCGCTAGCGTGTAGTTGACCGGATCGCCTCCCGTCACTTCGCCAGTCACCGTCGCCGTCAGCGTCGGGTTGGCTTGACCATAAGTCTTGCTCTTAGCGTTCGCTGTCACCGTCGCCACCGCCTGGTCGATGGTCAGTGTCCCGTCGGTCTTGGTCACACTGTAGTTCGGGTTCGACCCAAGCGTCACTGTGATCGGGTACGTGCCCACGTTGGAAAACTGCGCAGCCGTAGTCGCTAGCGTGTAGTTTAGCGTGTCCCCGTTTACCGTACCTGTGACTGTTGCCGTCAGCGCGGGGTTAGCCTGGCCGTAGGTCTTGCTCTTATTGTCCGCAGTGACAGTGGCAGCCTTTGGATCGATGTGCAGAGTCCCGTTCGTGGGCGTGACGGTGTAGTTGGGATTCGAGCCCAAGGTCACCGTGATCGGGTAATCGCCCACGCTCGAAAACTTCACCGCTGTAGTCGCCAGGCTGTAGTTCAACGTGTCGCCGTTTACTGTCCCTGTGACCGTTGCCGTCAACGCCGGATTGTCGTCGCCATACTGCTTGCTCTTATTGTCAGCAGTGACAGTGGCAGCCTTCGGATGGATCGTAAAGTTTGCGCCGTCGTTAGTGATGTTGTAGTTGCCCAGCACGCCTGCTGGCGAAAGCGTGGCGGTGATGGGATAAGGACTGTTGGCCACCGTTTCGCCGGCTGTGCGGCTGTAGGTCGCTGTTACGGTTTCTACGAAGCCGCTTCCACTGCCGATGGTCAGCGGAGTTGGATCATCATCGCCGTAGGTTTTGCCGTTGGGCTGTGTCGTCCACGTAGCGTCGGCCTTGGTGATGTGCCCCGGACCGCTCGCCGTCGTCGGCAACACATAGTTGCTCGCCACCGTCCCGCCGAGCGGCGTAAAGTCGCCCGCTGATAAGCTGGCCGTCACCGTGTTGGCCGTTGCCACATCCTTGCTGTTATAGGTCCCGCTCGTCTGCGTCACTGTAAAGTTGTCCGTGCCGACCAGACCCGTCAGCGAGAAGTTGGCAGAGGTCAGTGTCGCGCTGGTGTTGCCGTTGTACGGTCGGGTCGGATCAGCGATAATCGATGCCGTCAGCGCCTTCGGGTTCACCGTGAGCGTGGCTGCGCTGGAGGTGGCCGTCCCGGGAGCGCACGAATTAGTGAATACCGCATGGTACTGATAGCCGCTCATGGCCACGGTCGGGTTGCTAATGGTCAAGGTGGTGCTGGTGGCGCCTCCGATATCGCTGAAGGTGGCCCCGCCGTTCGTACTCACCTGCCACTGCACGGTCGGCGCCGGAGTGCCGCTGGCGGCTGCGGTGAAGCTGGCGCTCGCCGCCCCGTAGGTCACCGTCTGGTTGGTCGGGTTGGTTGTAACGGAAGGAGGATTGCAAGTCGGAGTGGGGGTTGGGGTCGGCGTTGGCGTAGCGGTTGGAGTCGGCGTAGCCGTAGCTGTTGGAGTCGCCGTTGCCGTTGGCGTAGCTGTAGCTGTTGGAGTTGACGTCGGAGTGGGCGTGGCGCTCGTTAAATCCACGAGAAGAACAGGCCCTTGTGTCTTGTCAGTTGAAGTATTCGCCTGCGTTGAGCCGTACGTGACGTCGCTATTGCTTTGAGTAACGCCGGGATCACTCACGCGCCAACCGAAATTGGTGAACGTGCCGGCTACGAACCCTGCAACATCGCTGGTAACCGTCCAACGCATTAAACTGGGGGCGGCCGTCACTGTCTGAGAGTTGGTGGCGCTCCCGGCGACAGATGGTTGATTGTTCCAGTTGATGCTGGTGTCGGTCCAGGTGGCAGTCACGCGATACACATCATGGATTCGGTTCAATGCGCTGTTACCCTCTGCGGAAATGAACATTCGCAGCTTGCTGGAATTGATGGTTCCGGAAATCCCGGAAAGGTCGAAACGGAGAAACGTCCGCTGCTCGTCAGTGCCGCTTTTCTTGGCCACAATAAGCGTGGTTCCCGCGGCGTTCTGGACAGTGGTTGGATTCTTTAGATCGACATAATTATCTGCCACAGCGCCGATGATCACGGCACGGGCGACATCAAAACTCAGGGTCTGGGTTGGAGTCGACGGGAAGGTCGCGCCGCTGCAAGGACCGTTGGCGTTTGCCTCATAAAGCTTCACCTGCCAAATGCCGCTGGGACCTGAGGACGGAACAAGGAAAGAATCCGCCAGTGTGTTTGGTTCAAATTGCGCGGTCTGGACAACAGTGTTGGATGGGTTCACCCACTCGACGTTGTAGCATCGGTTTCCGCTTTGTCCGTTGAAGGTTGCGCCAAGATAGACTGTTGCGCCCCAAGCGAAGGCGTCGCGTTTGATCGTCCGCCCAGAATTCTCATACAATGTCCCGGTAACGTTATCGGTAAAGTAAACATCCGCCTGCATCGCGGACTGCGCGCCGACAGCAGTTACATGGAATTGCACACCGAGGTGCCGCAGCTCTACGATGAAGTACGGGTCAAGAACGAACTCGCCGTTTGCGTCGGCGTTGACAGTCATCTCGTAAGTCCACTGCTCCGTCTCGTTATCAACCGCGTACAGATAAACGCCTTCGGTCGCTATCCAGCCGGAGCCGCTTAGAATAACTGGCTCATCCGGATAGTAATCATCCTTGTCAGTCCAGATTCGGGCCGGGTTAAAGAGCGCCTGGCCCATCAACACGTTGTCCGCGCCCACGCCGCCGGCGACCAGGATCTTCTTGTCGCCTGAAAGCTGCGTGGCGCTCTGACCATTGCGCAACAGCACGCTGCTGCCAGGAACCGATGTTTCATCGAACGCGGTGAAAAGTGGGATGGGGGGAACAGCATTCGCATCGTAAAGACCGGCTACATCCGACCCGAGCACGAGGGCCTTTCCGTTCACCAGAAGCGTCGCGCTGGTTGCATGCGTGCCCAGGCTGCCCCTGGGCGTGATCGTGCCGGTTGTGGGATCGTATTCGTCGATTGTGTTTCCTGTGTCTCCTTCGAAAAAGACCAGACGCGTATCGCTGAGCTCGAGCGCCCAGTGACCGGTGCGCGCCACCGACATTGTTGCTGCTTCGAGCGTGAACTTTTGATCGGACGGAGTGAAGAGCTCAATCGAATCGGTGTTGCCACCGGCGAGCAAAACGCTGTCGTCCGTAAACAAAGTAGCGGTGTGCCCACTGCGCGGCACGTTCAAGTTCCAAAGAGTTGGGGAAAACAATTCTGTGCTCGGATCGAAAATCTCCGCAGTGCCATCGGCTTCACCGCCGGCAATGAGCACTGTGCCGTTGTTCAGGACCGTGGCGGTGTGACGCGCGCGCGCCGCGGTCATGGCCGAAGAGAGCACTCGAAAACCAGTGTCAGGGTTTGCGGGATCAAAAATTTCCGCGGACGACAATGTGCCGGTGTCGCCTGTGCCACCGGCGACAAGCACGCGGCCATCGGACAGGCGCGTCGCGGTGTGATCGACACGCGCGGTGGTGAGCGTCGCGCTAGCGGCCGAGGTCTGCGTTTCCGGATCGAAGATTTCGGAAACGGCAACGAGATTCCCGGCGTTGTCGCGTCCGCCGGTGATCATGATACGGCCGTCGGATAGCGCGGTGGCGGCGTGACCCGTGCGCGGGACAACAAGAGAATCGAGTTGCTCTACCTGACGAGAACTTGAGGCGACTACCAGCGTTGCTATTGCCAGCATGGTGCAGGCGGTCAGAAACGCGAAGAGTTCCGCGCTTACTTTGCGTGGTTTGGAAGTTGTATCCATTTTGGGGGTTGTACTTTGGTTAGGGGTTGATTAGGAGGTTTGTTTGGGGGGTCTGGGGGGAACAGGGGTGGTAAAGATTTTAGTCTGGGGGTCCCGGGGTGTTGGGGGGTGTTGGGGGGTGTTGGGGAATTGATTACGCTGCCGCGCTGGGGTGGCCGCGACTGCGGGTCCGCTTCTTCGTCGCAGGCGCGCTTTCACGCGGCCTGCGCGTTGAGCCCCCTAGGAGCAGGAAAGGCGACACAACATAAGTTCTGGAGCCCGGTGCGAGGAACCGCTGTCGGGCACCGCTCTGGGAGGCATTGCGATGTTCATTCTCACTATCCTACTACGGAAACGCCGGACCGAAGTTCGCAAAAAAGATTCGGCGCCGGCCAGAAAAATTCGACTGAATTGCCTGTCTGCGCCAGGACCAGGGCAGCGCCGATTTCTTTTTCGTGCCTACGGTGCGTCGAATTATCTTGCTCATATTTTTCTAATTATTGTTGGGAATTCGTTAGGGGGTTTTGTTAGGGGGAATTGAGTTCTGGGGGGAATTGAGTTCTGGGGGGAATTGAGTTCTGGTGGGAATGTGGGGGCTGGTGGATTTGGGGGTTCGGAGTTAGAAGGGGGTTGCAAATGGGTGCGGATTAAGGATTTCATAGTTCAGCGGGCCGCGGTCGCGGCGGAAATGGCGTCAAGAAGCGTGCGGTCATGCACTGGTTTGCGAAGGAAAGCTGATGCGCCGCCCTCCAGGGCGCGCTCACGGGCCTTCGGCAAGTCGTGACCGGTGACAATGATGACGGGAAGTGCGGCGCATTTCTGGGCGAGAGATGCTTGCACGTGGAACCCGTTCATCTGCGGCATGTGCAGATCGAGAACGACGCAATCCGGCAGGCGTGTCTCGATGGATTTCAAAAACTCCGCACCTGAGGCGAATGTCTCCACACTCAGGCCGGCGGAACGCATTAACCGCATCAGTGCTTTGCGGACAGGTTCTTCGTCGTCAACGAGAGCGATGAGCAGACGAGCTTTGGTCACAAGGACGCGAGAGTAGCGGAGCAGAGCAGGCCGCGCTATTAGACCTTAGGTTATCATACCCAAGTATATTATACTTTAGGCTAGTATGTCCCGTCAGTTGGGCGTTCGACGTTGGGCGTTGGACGTTCGACGTTGAGCGTTGGGTTCTCCGTTTCGATCCGTCAGTTGGTCCCGCAACGCTCCGTCAAACGCGCCAACTCTGCGACTGATTGCACCTTCATTTTCGCCATCACGCGGGCGCGATGCATTTTAACTGTCGCTTCAGTGATGCCCAGGTCACCGGCAATTTGTTTGTTCAACTTGCCGGAGACGACATGCTCGAGCACTTCCCGCTCGCGCGGTGTGAGGGTGTCGAGACGGGCGCGGATTTCGGAAAGTTTGGCCTGTTCCCGGCGAGCGACAGTGTCTCTTTCAATAGCTGCGCGAACCGCTGTGAGCAGATCTTTGTCCTTC
>Ga0137404_10001489_pt1 | contig 15458 bp, 13 predicted proteins | sample CZOMad2_1_16fung_FD_108285 | JGI IMG/M metagenome (GOLD analysis project Ga0137404, IMG submission 108285) | Vadose zone soil fungal communities from Angelo Coast Range Reserve, California, USA - CZOMad2_1_16fungal (Illumina Assembly) | ecosystem: Environmental > Terrestrial > Soil > Vadose...
GACGATGCCGTTCAGGTCGGGCTGAAACCCGCTGATGGAGGGCACATTCGGCGGTTCCACGGGTTCTGCCGCCGGCAGCGTGACTTCGAACTCGCTGCCCACATCCAGCTCGCTGCGAACCGTGATTGTGCCGCCCATGCGCCGTACCAGGTGGTTCACGATGGCCAGACCGATGCCGGTTCCCTGAATGCTTCCGCGTTCAGCGCCGAGGCGGTTGAAGGGCTGGTACAGGTCGCGGTATTGCGCCGGCGACAGCCCCTTGCCGGTGTCACGCACACTCAGTCGCCAGGCGCGCTGACCGTCGATCTCGGTCGCCGCTTCACCGATCCAGATCTGGCCCGGCGTGCGGTTGTACTTGATGGCGTTGCTGAGCAGGTTGGACAGGATCTGCCGGACCCGGCGCGAGTCGGCACGAACCCAACCCGACATCGCTTGCGCATGAATCGTCACCTCAGACTGCGCCGCCTGCGCCTGTGTCCACACCAGCACGTCGTCGAGCACGCCTTGCAACGAGACGGGTTCTTGCTCCAGCGGCATGGAATCCGATCTGATGGTGGCCAGGTCGAGCACATCGTCGACCAAGGCCAACAGATGCAAGCCGGCGGAATGGATCCGGTTCACCCGCTGGTGCTGCTGCTGGCTCAAGGATTCGGTGTAGTCGTCGCGCAGCAGTTGGGCAAAGCCGAGCACGGCATTCAGTGGCGTGCGCAGCTCGTGGCTCATGCGGGCCAGGAATTCGCTCTTGGCCTGGCACGCATGCTCCGCGGCCACCTTCTCGCGCAGCGCCCGCTCGGCGCGTTTGTGCTCGGTCACGTCCCAGTTGACACCGAGCATGCGTTTGTGTCCGGTGTTGGGATCGCGCTTGACCAGTCCACGCGTGGCGATCCAATGCAGCGAACCATCCGGCCACACCACGCGAAATTCGTGCTCGAACGCTGTGCCGTCGCGCGCCGCCAGTTCGAGTTTCAGATCGAACAGCGTCATGTCCTCGGGGTGGCAGGTCATTTGCCGCAGCTGTTCCGGCAAATGACCGCAGTCGGGCGCATAGCCGCGCAGCCGGAACATCTGCGCGTCCCAACTCGATGTGTTGTCGAACAGATCGCGCTCCCACATGCCGACGCCAGCCGATTCGGCCGCCAGACGGGCCCGTTCCTGCGTCTTGCGCAATTCGGCCTGCGCCTCCTGCAGGTCGGTCACGTCGACGATGACGCCGAACATCATCGAACGGCCGGCCAGTGCCTCGCGGCGCGACCACGACGACACCCAGCGCACCGACCCGTCGGGCCGCAGGATGCGGAAATCGGCCTGCAAGCCCGCCGTGCCCTCGATGACCAATGAGGTGTTGCGCCGCGCCATTTCGCGATCGTCCGGGTACACCAGATCGAACCAGCGCTCGCGGTCCGGCGGCCCGTCCTCCCTCGGAACACCATGCATGCGGTACATGGGCTCATTCCACTCGATGAGACCGCTTTCCATGTCGAGGCTCCAGATGCCGACGCCCGCGGCATTGGTCACCTCATCGGTGCGACGCGCGTAGGCCTGCGCGCTTTCGCGTTCGGCGATGCGGTCGCTCAAGTCCAGCGACACACCGGACAAGGCGATCACGCGGCCACTCTCGTCGCGTTCGGCCACCCGGCGAATCAACAAGGTCCGGTAATCGCCCTTCTTGCCCCGATAGCGCGCCTCGACATCGACCACCTGGTTCGATGCCATCGCTTCTTCGGCCGCACGCAACACCGCGGCCCGGTCGTCCGGATGCACCTGATCGCGCACTTCGTCGACGCTGAGGTCTTCGGCCGGCGGCGCGTTGGCGTGGAGCGCGTGGTAATCACGGTCGCTGAAATGCGCGCGGCCCGTCACCAGGTTCAGGCGCCATGCCGTCACCGATGCCAGCTTCAAGGCACGGAGCCAGCGTGCCGGTGTGGCTTCGGCAAGGAGCGAGCGCGCGGGGTCATCGGCCAGCCAAACCACCCAGCCAACAGAAAAGGGGACCGCCGTCCAGTTGACCTGCAAGGCGAGCGGGCCCACGGCCGTGCGCCCGTCGAGTCCAGGCGACGCGGCACCGAGCACATCGCGCAGCTGATCCGCCAGCGCATCCCAGTGCCCACGTTCGATTTGCCCGCGGTGCGCCCACGCCGCAGCGGCGGGATTCAGACGCCAGTTGTGGTTGCTGACGCCCGCCGGCCACAGCCGTATGGCGATTGCCGGAGCCGAAAGCCACAGTTGATCCATGCATTCCACAGGTTAGGGCGTTGCAGCGGCAAGCTCGCGAACACCGCAACTGCCGGCACACCGCCATGGGATCGCAGCGTATCAGCGGAGTCGCGCCAGAAGTTCAGGCGAAACCCGCCTCCATGCCCCCCCAAAGCAATGGTGCGGTGCCAAGTCCAGCACACCGTGCACGCCCGGCGGCAGCCTTCCGCGTTTCAAGCGTCAATCGGGCCGCACGCGGTCGGCAAAGGTCTTGCGGAACTTGGCCACTTTGGGCGCCACCACGAAGGCGCAATAACCAGCGTCCGGGTTGTTGGCAAAGTAGTGCTGGTGATAGGACTCGGCACGTGAATAGTTCTGCAGCGGCAGCACCTCGGTCACGACCGGCTGCTGGTAGGTCTTGCTGGCCGCCATCTCGGCGATCACTTCTTTGGCCACGCGCTCCTGTTCGGCGTTCTCAAAGTAAATGCCCGAGCGGTACTGGGTGCCGGCATCGGCGCCCTGCCGGTTCAGCGAGGTCGGATCGTGCACGACGAAGAAGATCTCCAACACCTCGCGCAGCGTGATCTGGGCCGGGTCGTAGCTGACGCGCACCACCTCGGCATGGCCGGTGCCGCCCTCGCACACCTGCGCGTAAGTTGGCGCCTGCACATGACCGTTGGTGTAGCCCGACTCGACCGCGGTCACGCCGCGAACCCGTTCGTACACCGCCTCGATACACCAGAAGCAGCCGCCGCCGAGGGTGATGGTTTCAGTCGATGGGCGCATATGGATTCTCCGCAAGGTCAGGGTGAGGGTCAGGATTTTGCGTCAGGCGCCGGGCCGGCGCATTCACGGGGCAAAGCGCCACGCACCGATGCCTTGGGGAAAGCCGGCGCGCAGGTTCGACACGCCGGCAGCCGGAGCGGCGTCTCGATCTGAGCAAGCTGCCGCTGTGCACGATTTGGCGAATCAATGCGGCGCAGCATGGCGCACGAACGGCACAATCCAGCTCCCCTCGTATGCAACACGAAAGGCGCGGCATGAACGGCTTGGTGACTTTGCTCGGCATCGATGCGTGGAAACCAATTCTGTCCGCGCTGGTGCTGCCGCCGGTGCCGCTGCTGCTGTTGATCCTGATCGGCGCCCGGCTGATCCTGCCGCGGCGGGGTTTGGGCTGGTTCGTCATCATGCTGGGGATCGCGGGCCTGTGGTTGAGCACCTGTTTCGGAACCGCACGCTGGCTCAACGAGTTCGTGTTGAAGCAGCCGCCTGCACTGACCACAGAAGCGATCGACGATCTGAAAGCGGCCGTCAAGGCCAAACAAACAGTGGCCATCGTGGTGCTGGGAGGCGGGCTGGAGACGCTGGCGCCGGAGTACGGCGTGACCAACCTGGCGGCAGTGTCACTGGAACGGCTGCGCTACGGCTTGTGGCTGAGCCGCGCCACCGGCGCGCCTGTGGCGGTCAGCGGCGGCATCGGGTGGGGCCAGACCGAAGGGCAGCCTGAAGCACAGACGGCAGCGCGCATCGCCAGCGTCGACTTCGGCCATCCCATCAAATGGATCGAGGACCAGTCGCGCGACACCCACGAGAACGCCGCACGCACGATCGCCTTGCTCAAACCGGCGGGCATCACGCACATCGTGCTGGTGACACACGGCTGGCACATGCCTCGCGCGCGCAAGGATTTCGAGCGCGCGGCGGGCCCCGGCATCGCCATCCAAGCCGCGCCGATGGGGCTGGCATCCAAAACCAACACCCCGGTGCTCGACTGGATGCCGTCGATCAGTGGGTTCGCCGGCGTGAACCGAGCGCTGCACGAGCTGCTCGGCTTGCTGCTCGGAACCTGAGCGGCAGAAAAACAGCCGCAAGAAATACAAACCCCTCCAACCTTGCGGAGGGAGGGGCGGGTGGCTAGCGCCACCAGTTCGGGGCTCCAGAGGATATTGGTCCGGGGCTCCTATAGCGCAGGGACTGCGCCAGGGTTGTTGCCTGCATGCAGGCATCTACACCTTAGCTGAGACATGCGGCCGATTCAAATGAAAGCCTCTATGGCTTACCAAAGAGTCATTGAGCCGGCTTCAGCAGCTTCTCAAACAAGCCGGTCATGCGCTGCGTCACGGCAGCGTCCATGTGAATGCTGCGGCCCCATTCGCGCGTTGTTTCGCCCGGCCATTTGTGGGTGGCGTCCAGTCCCATCTTGCCGCCCAGCCCACTCACGGGTGATGCGAAGTCAAGGTAGTCGATCGGCGTGTTCTCTATCAGCGTGGTGTCGCGAACCGGGTCCACGCGCGTGGTGATGGCCCAAATCACGTCCTGCCAGTTGCGCACGTCCACATCGTCGTCGGTCACCACGATGAACTTGGTGTACATGAACTGGCGCAGAAAGCTCCACACGCCGAACATCAATCGCTTGGCGTGCCCGGGGTAGCTCTTCTTGATGCTGATGACGGCCATGCGGTAGCTGCAGCCCTCGGGCGGCAGATAGAAGTCCACGATCTCGGGAAACTGCTTTTGCAGGATCGGCACAAACACTTCGTTCAACGCGACACCCAGCACCGCCGGCTCATCGGGAGGCTTGCCGGTATAGGTGGAGTGGTAGATCGGGTTGTGGCGCCGCGTCAGTCGGTCGATCTGAAACACGGGAAACCAGTCCTGCTCGTTGTAATAGCCGGTGTGGTCGCCGAAAGGACCTTCCAGCGCATACAGGTAGCCACCGACTTCTTTGAGTGCCACCCCGTGCTCGCTTTGGCCGGCAAAACCGGTCACAGCGGTCGGGATGTGGCCCTCGAGAACGATCTCGGCACTGGCCGGCGCCTGCAGCATCACGCCGTGGTCGCCCACCGAGGTGTCGGTGACCTCGGTGCGGCTGCCGCGCAGCAAACCGGCGAACTGGTATTCGGACAAGGTGTCCGGCACCGGCGTCACGGCGCCCAGCATGGTGGCCGGGTCCGCGCCCAAGGCCACGGCAATCGGGAACGGCCGGCCCGGACTGGCCAGCGCGAAGTCGCGAAAATCCAGCGCGCCACCCCGGTGTGCCAGCCAACGCATGATGACCTGACGCGGCCCAATCACCTGTTGGCGGTAGATGCCGAGGTTTTGACGGCTGCGCGGTTGAGGCCCGGTTTGCGGTCCGCGCGTGATCACCAACCCCCAGGTGATGAGGGGGGCGACGTCGCCGGGCCAGCAGGTCTGCACCGGCAGCTCGCCCAGATCGACCTCACTGCCTTTCAGAACTTCTTCTTGGCAGGCTGCCTGGCGCACCGATGCCGGCTTCATGTCCCACAGCGCTTTCGCCATATGTAACAACTTGCCCGCGTCTTTGAGGCCTTTGGGTGGCTCCGGCTCTTTCAAGCTGGCCAGCAAACGGCCGACGTCGCGCAGCTCATTGACCTGCGTGGCACCCATGCCGCGGGCGACCCGGTCTGGCGTCCCAAACAGGTTGGTCAACACGGGAATTTTGTAACCGCAGGGCTGCTCAAAAAGCAGTGCCGGACCGCCGGACCGGAGCACCAGGTCACTGAGCGCTGTCATTTCAAGCCGCGCCGACACTGGCTCGGAGATGCGTTTCAGCTCACCGGTGCGCTCCAGACCGTCGATAAAGTCCCGCAGATCACGATACTTCATATGGTTTTGTTATTAAACAATGGATCTTAAAGCTTGACCAGTTATGAGATGGCTTCCTAGAATCCGGCCGCACCCTGACATCAGATCAGGGATTACCCACCCGACACCATTGGATGGGCCCCGGGTACCGCTGCCCATCCGCATGAATCGCGGATTATCACTGCCGGCTTTTGCAGCGACGGTTGTCTCAGCCGTTTCGCACAGAGGCAGAGAAGAAAGGAGAGATATGACAGCGACAGAAGAATTGTTGGGCGCAGTGAAGCGCACCAGTCGGTCCGTTGCCGGTTCAAGCGCCGTTTTTTTGCGCGATGTGGGCCACGGCCTGCTGGAGGTCAGTCACAACACATTGGCATTGCTTGGCTTGATGCTGGTCGCGGCGACCTTGTTTGTGTCGTACCGCGCCGACCTGCGGCAGTCGATGGAAGGCCGCGCGCTGAACTGGCTGAAAGCACGCTACGAGGCGCGCACCGAAGGCACGATGGCCGCATTTGCTGACCTGAACGAGCCCGACGCCATCTTGCGCGCCACCGCCATCGATCCCAAAGATCTGACTCAGCAGCAGGCGGCGGTGGCCATCTGGCTGTCGCGACGCTATCGCGTGGCGCCAGAGCCGATCAGCCGCCTGGTCAAGGAAGCCTGGAGCGTGGGCAACAAGGTGGGGCTGGAGCCGACCTTGATCCTGTCCATCATGGCCATCGAATCCAGCTTCAACCCATTTGCCCAAAGTTCCGTGGGCGCCCAGGGGCTGATGCAGGTGATGACGCAGGTCCACGACGACAAGTACCTGGCTTTCGGCGGCAACCACGCGGCCTTCGACCCGGTCACCAACCTGCGAGTCGGCGCCCAGGTCTTGAAGGAATGCATCGCCCGCGCCGGCAGCCTGGAGGCCGGTCTGCGCTTTTACGTCGGAGCCGCCAACCTGACCGACGACGGCGGCTACGCCGGGAAGGTGCTGGCTGAACAAGAGCACCTGCGGCTGGTGGCCAGCGGCAAGACCGTGGCCGTGAATGCGCCGCTGATCGTGCCGCCCCCTGTCACCTTGCCTGCCGCTTTGACCGGCAACGGCACCCACACCGAGCCGGTAGCCCCGACCAAAGACAAGACGGCCGAGCAGGTGGCACTTCTGCATTGAGCCCTCGCGCGCCTCTGCAAAAGGGGCGCGGTACACTCCTTGCCGCCGCGCGACTGGCGATAAGGCCATGGTGCTGAAGCACCTGGCCTGAGGTGGTGAACCACCGGGAAGCGTGGCCCGACCGGACGTCTGCCGGCTCGGTTCAGCCGTTCGCCTGGGCAGCCCTTGGACCATGAAATCCGTCTTCATGACCGGCCGGGGACATCTCTCACCAGAGGACTGCCACCATGTTTGACCGCGCCCAATCCACCGTCGCCAACGTCGACCCCGACCTGTGGTCCGTGATCCAGAGCGAAAACAAACGCCAGGAAGACCACATCGAACTGATCGCGTCAGAAAACTATGCCTCGCCGGCCGTGATGGCTGCGCAAGGCAGCCAGCTCACCAACAAGTACGCCGAGGGTTATCCGGGCAAGCGCTATTACGGCGGTTGCGAATACGTCGACAGGGTCGAGCAAATGGCGATCGACCGCCTGAAGCAGCTGTTCGGCGCAGCCAACGCCAATGTGCAGCCCAATTCCGGCTCGCAGGCCAACCAGGCGGTGTTCTTCGGGCTGCTGCAACCCGGCGACACGATCATGGGCATGAGCCTGGCCGAAGGCGGACACCTGACGCACGGCATGCCGCTGAACATGAGCGGCAAGTGGTTCAAGGTCGTGAGTTACGGCCTGGATGCCAACGAAGCCATCGACTACGACGCGATGGAACGCCTGGCGCACGAACACAAACCCAAGCTCATCATCGCCGGCGCCTCGGCTTACAGCCTGCGCATCGACTTTGAACGCTTCGCCAAGGTCGCCAAGGACATCGGCGCCTTCTTCATGGTCGACATGGCCCACTATGCCGGCCTGATCGCCGCCGGCGTCTACCCGAACCCGGTGCCGTTTGCCGACGTCGTGACCTCGACCACCCACAAGAGCCTGCGCGGCCCGCGCGGCGGCATCATCCTGATGAAGGATCACCTGGCCAGGCAGATCAACAGCGCGATCTTCCCCGGCATCCAGGGTGGTCCGCTGATGCACGTGATCGCTGCCAAGGCCGTGGCCTTCAAGGAAGCGCTGGCGCCCGAGTTCAAGCTCTATCAGCAGCAGGTCGTCAAGAATGCCGTCGTGCTGGCCGAGACGCTGGCCTCGCGCGGCCTGCGCATCGTCAGCGGCCGCACCGAAAGCCACGTGATGCTGGTCGATTTGCGGCCCAAGGGCCTGACCGGCAAGGAAGCCGAAGACCTGCTGGGCACGGCACACATGACCTGCAACAAGAACGGCATCCCGAACGACCCGCAAAAGCCGATGGTCACGAGCGGCATCCGCCTCGGCTCGCCGGCTTTCACCACGCGCGGCTTCAAGGAAGACCAGGCGCGCCAGACGGCCAACCTGATTGCCGACGTGCTGGACAAGCCGCACGACGCGGCCAATCTCGCGACGGTGCGCGCCAAGGTGGCGCTGCTGACGCGCGACTTCCCGGTCTACAAGTGAAGCCAAGGGGCCTCATTCACGGCCTCTGGTTTTGATCGGTTCGCCCGCCCATGCGTTGTCCGTTCTGCAGCCACGAAGAAACCCAGGTCGTCGAGACGCGCGAGTCCGACGAGGGCGATGTCGTGCGCCGCCGGCGCCGCTGCCAGAGTTGCGACAAGCGCTTCACCACTTATGAGCGCGCCGAAATCGCCCTGCCTTCGGTGGTCAAGAAAGACGGCACGCGTGCCGACTTCGATGCGTCGAAGATCCGCGCGTCGATGACGCTGGCGCTGCGCAAGCGGCCGGTCAGCGTGGAACAGATCGACGCCGCGATGGAGCGCATTCAGGACAAGCTGCTCAACAGCGGCGCCAAAGAAGTCCCGTCGACGCGCCTGGGCGAATTGGTGATGCGCGAACTCAAGCGCATCGACAAAGTTGCCTACGTGCGCTTCGCTTCCGTGTACCGCAGCTTCGAAGACGTGGACGAATTCCGCCAGCTGATTCGCGACATCTAGACTTCCCTCTCTCCACTTCCCCAAGCGGCCTCCCCCAACAAGGCGAGCCTTTTCCCCTCTTGAAGGGGACGCGTGAATCGCATGCGACTCTTAGAGTTCATGCACGGTTCACACAGGGGGAAATCAAGTGCCAACAGGCCACACAAAACAAAAGTCCAGCCGCGGCTTCACGCTGATCGAAGCCATGGTGACGGTCGCGGTCGCCGGCATTCTGGCGTCAGCGGCGGCTCCGTCATTTCGCGGCTTGATCGACACGCGTCGAATCGACGGCGCCGCCACGCAACTGGCGGCTGATCTTCACTTCGCTCGTTCCGAAGCGGTGTCGCGCAACCAGCCGGTGCGCATCAGCATTCATCACGATGCCGTGGGCTCGTCCTGCTACGTCGTTCACACCGGCAATGCCGACCAATGCCTTTGCAGCGACACGGCGCCGGCGCAATGCACAGGCGATGCCGAGCAGATCAAGACCGTGCTGTTGCCCGCCACCGGGCGTGTCAGCCTTCAGGCCAACGTGTCGTCACTGCTGTTCGATCCGCTGCATGGCACCAGCACACCGACGGGCACTTTGCGCCTGGTCGGCGCAGACGGCCGTGCGATTCATCACGTCGTCAACGTGATGGGCCGGGTGCGTTCGTGTTCGCCGCAAGCCGCGGTGTCCGGCTACCGCGTTTGCTGAGGAACCCACGTGACATTCATTCGTCGCTCAGCGCCGCACCGATCGGTTGCCGGCTTCACGCTGATCGAAGTGACGGTCGTCACGGCGATCGTCGGCATCCTGGCATCGCTGGCCTATCCGAGCCTCCAGGGCCCGGTGTTCAAAGCACGCCGCACCGACGGCTTGGTGGCCTTGATGGACCTGCAGATGGCACAGGAGCGTTGGCGCTCCAACAACATGCAGTACGCGACGCTGGCCCAGTTGAACGCGCCGACCGTCTCACCGATGCGCTACTACCAGCTCAGCGTGAGCCCGGCATCCGCGCAGGGCTTCGAGGCCACAGCCACCGCCACCGGCCTGCAAACCGGCGACAGTGCCTGCAAGGTGATGCGTATCAAGGTGACCCACGGGAACACGGTCCATGCGTCGGGTCCGAATGGCAGCGCCGACAACAACCCCGCAGCCAACCAGCGCTGCTGGAACCAATGAACACGCGTGGGCGCCAGGGCGGTCTCTCGATCATCGAACTGATGGTCGGGCTGACCATTGGCCTGGCGATCGTGGCCGCCGCAGTGCTGGCGTTGGTGCAGCAACTGCGAGAAAACCGTGCCGTGCTGACCGAGGCCCGGCTCACACAAGACCTGGGTAGCGCAACCGAACTGGTGACGCGCGAACTGCGCCGCGCCGGCCATTGGGGCCAAGCCGGTGCCGGCGTCTGGCGCGCGCCCGATGTCGACCTGCTACCGAACCCGTATTCCAGCTTGCAATCAGACACGCATGCCGACGCCGTCAGCTTCGTCTACTCGCGTGATGCGAGCGAAAACCATCGCATCGATTCCAACGAGCGCTTCGCCTTCCGCCTGCGCGCGGGGGTCATCGAAATGCAACTCGGCGACGACAACTGGCAGGCCATGACCGACCCCGGCAGCATGGTCGTCTCGACGCTGCGCATCACGCCGCACGTTCAGGAGATCGATCTCGGTGGCGCCTGCAGCCAAGCCTGCGCCGCGGACGACAGCACCTGCCCGCCTCGACTGCAGGTCCGAAGCCTCGAGTTGCAAATCGGAGCGAGCTCGGCCACCGACAGCCGGGTCACCCGAGACCTGCAATCGTGGGTGCGCGTGCGCAGTGACGCACTGACGGGTGCGTGCCCGAAATGAAGCGCATACACCCGTCCGCACCACGCGGCTTCACCACGCTGACCGTGACCTTGGTGCTGGTCTTGGTGCTGTGGTTGAGCGTGGCCGCGGCCCATCGCGGCTTGTTGTTCGAGCACAAGACCTCGACCAACCAATACCGTGCAACCCAGGCATTCGAGGCAGCCGAAGCAGGCCTGGAGTGGGCGATCGCGCAGCTCAACGGCAATACATCCATCGACGCGAATTGCCAAGCCGATGCTGCCTCCGCCAGGTCTTTCGCAGACCGCTACTTGAGTGATGAGACGGATACCAGCACCCTCACGCCGCGTCTCGATCCCAGCACCCGCACAGCATTGCAAGCGGCCTGCGTCAAGCTCGCCAACGCCTGGTCTTGCAGTTGCCCCGCGTCCGGATCTCCCGACCTGCCGGCGGCCTCCAGCGGGTCTGCCGTATCGTTTGCCATTCAATTTGAGGCGGGCTACCAGCCAGGTGTCGTTCAACTGGTGTCGCGCGGCTGCAGCGGCGCGTCGGTCTGCACAGCCGATGTCAGGGTGCCGACCGATGCGCGCGCACGGCTGCAGGTCGCTCTGGCCCGCCTGCACGGCCTTGACAGCGAGCCCGCCGCAGCCTTGACGGTGCGCGGATCGATCCATGCGAGCACCGCGTTCGCGGTCGAGAATTCCGACGCAGCCAGTGGCGGCATGACCGTGCACAGCGGCGCCGAGATCGACGCACCGCACCTCGTGCTGGCCAGTGCTCCCGGGTCGCCCGGCAGGGCATCGGCCGTCGACCACGACCCCGCGCTGGCCGCGTTGTCGGAACCAGGTCTGTTCGCCAGCGTCTTTCGCATGGAGAAGGCCCACTGGAGAACCCAGCCCGTCGTCAAACAGCTCGGCTGCAAGAACGCCTGTGACCGCGCGCTGGCCGACGCCATCGGCGCCGATGGCGCCCACCCGCTGATCTGGCTCGACGGCGGCCTGCATCTGGACACGCCACTGACACTGGGCACCGCCGAACGACCGGTGTTGCTGGTGGCCGATGGCCCGGTGCAGTTGAATGCGGCCGCGGTCATTCACGGTGTGGTCTACAGCACCTCGGCCGACTGGACCGACGCGACCGGAGCACAGGTGCAGGGCGCCGTGGTGATCGAAGGCGATCTGCACGGCCCAGGCGTCACGCACATTCGGCACGACGCAAGCGCGTTGCAGCGACTGCACCGCCACACCGGCACCTTCGCGCGCGTGTCCGGCAGCTGGCGCGACTTCTGAAGGCCAGCCGATGCGCGCATCATCCCAAGCCGGCCCCGCCCCGCAACGCGGCATCTCGCTGATCGAGGCCTTGATCGGCCTTCTGGTGTTGTCGCTCGGCTTGCTGGGCATGACCCACATGCAGTCCACGCTGCGCAGCCACGCCGACCTGTCACGCCAGCGCATCGAAGCCGTCCGGCTCGCACAGCACGAGATCGAGCGCCTGCGCGGCTTCGCCAGCAGCACCGCCTATGCCGACATCGCCAGCCTGCAAGCCACCAACACGCTGCGGCCCACGGCATTCACGCTGCGCAGCAGCGTCGACGACGGCCGCACCGGCACGATCAAGACTGCCACGGTAGACCTGCAGTGGACCGACCGCTCCGGCACTTCGCAGGCCGTGGCCCTCGGCACCAGCCTGGCAGGCACGCTGCCGGTCTATTCCGGCATCTTGGGCCTGCCAACCCAGGACAAGGCAGTGTCCAAACCCTTTGGCCGTGCGCTGCGCATTCCGATCAACGCGCGAAACATCGCCGATGGCCGCAGCGTGCTGCGGCCGAGCAGCCGCAGCGGCGTCGCCTTGGTGTTCAACCAGGGCACGGGCCGGTTGTCGTCGCTGTGCACCGGCCTGGCCGCTGCGCCGGCGCGCGCCGATCTGCTCGCCAGCGATCTGCAGCAGTGCGAGGCCGTGACCGGCAGCGTCGTCACCGGCTACATCCGATTTTCCCTGGCTGCCCTGCCCAACGCTGCGCGGGCCAACGACGCGCCATTGCAACTGAACCTGGCGCTGGTGCTGGACCGACGCGCGGACACCGGTTGCGACAGCGAAGCCATGAAAACCGTGAGCTTCAACCGCAACGGCCAGACGCACACCGAGACCGTGCCCGCCAGCGCCACCCCCGCGAGCCTCGGCGCGACGCCATGGACCGAACACGGCGAACGTTTCGTGGCCTACGCCTGCTGGGTCGTCACGCCTTCGGCCGGCACCGGCTGGTCCGGCCACCTTGCCGTCACGCCAGATGGCTGGTTACTGGGCACCACGCCCGGCGCGTACAAAGTGTGCCGCTACAGCAGCGACACCGACGGCAGCGGCGCCATCGATCGAAACGAAGAACACCCGGCCCGCTACACCGACGTGCACGACGCATTGGCCCAGCAAAACTACCTCATCGTGCGAGGCGATGCCGATTGCCCGTCGGGCGGCGTCGGCGCGACCTTCCAGCAGCAGCCGTGACGCGCCCCAACCCCTGCGCATGGAAAAAAGAAAATCTCCGTCACCCCATCGGGTCAGAGCTTGGCGGCCTTGAGAAACAGCTCACGGTCGGGCGCGAAGCTGGCGTACAGCGGCAGCAGCGCACCGCCGATGGCGCGGGCATCCGAACCGATCGAGCCCGGCAGCAGTTGCGGCCGGGTCACACCTTCCCAGTCGTAGGCATCCAGCGCGCGGTCGGTGGCGGCCAGCAGCGCGTCGCGCAACTCGGTCTGGAAGGAACCGTCCAGGATCACCTGTTCCAGGTCCAGCAGGCAGGCCATGCTGTTGATCGCCAGCGCGATCGCCCCGCCGGCTTGGCGCAGCCATTGCTCGGTGTGCGGCCGCCAGGGCGGCTGCAGCGCGCGGGCGTCGGCCGCCGCAGACGGGTCCAGACCGGCCGCCGCAAAGCCTTGTTCCAGGTGCAGCAACGAGGCGATGCTGAGCAGCTGCGCCGGCGCCCGGCCACCGGCGTGCGGCGCCCCGGCCAAGCCCAGCGGCAGCGAACCGATCGCGCCGGCATTGCCATGCAGGCCGGCGTACAGATGGCTGTCCAGCACCAGGCCGCCGCCGATGAAGGTGTCGATGAACACGTAGAGGAAGGACTCCACGCTGCGGCCTCGGCCAGCCACCAGTTCGGCCAGGCAGGCCGCTGCCGTGTCCTTCAGCAGCGTCACCGGCCAGCCGGTCAGGCGGGCCACCTCCTGGGTCAGGTCGGTGCCGGGCCAGCGCGCTGCCACCTCGGGCGGCATGTCCAACAGGGTGCGCCAGCCCCCCAGCGAGAAGGGCGCGGCAATGCCCACGCCCTGCACACGCTCGTACTGGGCCGGGCTGAGCACCTGTTTCAGGTCGGCCAGGCGCCGGCCGATTTCGGCCAGCAGCACGTCGGGGTTGGGGTAGCGGTAGTCCAGCGACCAGCGGTAGCGCACCGCACCGACAAAGTCGACCAGCAGCACGTCGACGCTGCGCCGGCCGATCTTCACGCCGATCGCATAGGCACCGTCGGGATTGAGGGTCAAGGGCACCGAAGGCTGGCCCACCTTGCCGCGCACCGGCTCGCCCTTGAGCAGCAAACCGTCATCGAGCAGGCGCTTGGTGATCAGCGAGATGGTTTGCGCCGTCAGGTGGGTCAGGCGCGCGATCTCGGCGCCGGGCAACGCGCCATGCAGGCGGATGGCCTGCAGCACGACGCGCTCGTTGTACTGTCGCAATCCACCCTGGCTGGAGCCGCGCGGACGCAGATGGCCGTCGGGCGGCGCGGACGATGCGAGGTCAGGGGACAAGGGCTTCTCCGAGAACGCCGTTCTTGAACAGGAAGTTGCCCCAGGGCAGCAACTCACCCGTCAGCACGATGGCAGGGGCACGACGGACTCGATCGTAAAACGCAAATCGCTCCCTGGCCTCGCACCGGACGCTGAGGCAGCCCTCGGCGGTGCCTGCAAAGTTGGCATCGGCGATGACGACCTCATCGCCGGGCACCGGCTCGGCCAAGACCTTCAGCAGGTCTGGCGGCAACAGCGGGTCGATGCCTTTGAGCATGGCACTCAGTACGCCAGGCATTCGGCCGGGATCTGCTCATGCAGCATGGCACCGGTCATCACGGCCACGGTGTCGCTCATGCTGATCTTCTTGGGGTTCAGCACCGCGGCGCGCTTGCCCAGCCGGGCCACGTGGATGCGGTCGGCCAGCTCGAACACGTGCGGCATGTTGTGCGATATCAGCACCACCGACAGCCCCTTGTCACGCACGCGGCGGATCAGGTCGAGCACCATGTTGCCCTCCTTCACGCCGAGCGCGGCGGTGGGCTCGTCCATGATGACGACGTGCCGCGCGAAGGCCGCGGCGCGCGCCACGGCAACGCACTGGCGCTGGCCGCCGGAGAGTGTCTCGACCGCCTGCGTCATCGAGTGGATGCCGACCTTCAGGTCCTGCATGCGCGCGATGCTCTCGGCGAGCATGCGTTTCTTGTCGAGCATGCGCAGCAGCGTGCCGGCCCAGCCGGCACGCCGCAGCTCGCGGCCGAGGAACAGGTTCTCGGCGATCGTCATCGCTGCTGCGACCGCGAGGTCCTGGTAGACCGTCTCGATGCCCGCGCGACGCGCTTCGATCGGACTGCGGAAACACACCGGCTGGCCGTCGAGCCGGATCTCGCCTTCGTCCGGGATCGTCGCGCCCGACAGCGCCTTGATCAGCGACGATTTGCCGGCGCCGTTGTCGCCGATCACGGCGAGGATCTCGCCGCTGCGC
>Ga0137404_10001492_pt1 | contig 15434 bp, 10 predicted proteins | sample CZOMad2_1_16fung_FD_108285 | JGI IMG/M metagenome (GOLD analysis project Ga0137404, IMG submission 108285) | Vadose zone soil fungal communities from Angelo Coast Range Reserve, California, USA - CZOMad2_1_16fungal (Illumina Assembly) | ecosystem: Environmental > Terrestrial > Soil > Vadose...
CAGCAGCGGCCCGTAGAGCCACACCAGCCAGCCGCCGAGGCAGAGATGCGGCCCGAACGGCAGGCGGTGGCCGAGCGCGATCTTCTGTCCGCGCGCCACCTGCACCAGCACCACGACGAGGCCGCCGAGCGCCGCATAGACGACGACCGTCGGCAGCCCCCACCACGCCACCCAGGCGCCGAGCGCGCCCAAGAGCTTGGCGTCGCCGCCGCCGAGCCCGCTGCGCTTGCGGATCGTGCGGTAGAGCCAGGCCAGCCCGGCGAAACCGCCATAGCCGGCGACGACGCCAATGGCATGGTGCAGAAGCCGGCTCGGATCGATCAGCCAGGCCACGGCGAGACCGGCGAGGCCGAGCGGCAGCGTCAGCGCGTCCGGCAGCAGATACTCCCGCTGGTCGATCCAGGCCAGCGTCAGCAGCGTCCAGCCGAGCCCGGCGCCCGCCCACGCGATCCAGCCCGGCATCACTGCCAGCGACCACAGCGCCAGCGCCAGCGCCGCCAGTTCGACCGCCGGATAGAACGTGCCGATGGCCGCGCCGCAGTGGCGGCAGCGGCCGCGGGCGACGGCCCAGCTGACGATCGGAATGAGATCCCGCCAGGCGAGCCTGCGATGGCAGTGCTCGCATTCGGAGCGGCCGAACAGCAGTGGGCGCTTCTCCGGCAACCGCCGGATGACGGTGCCGAGGAAGCTGCCGATGAAAGGAGAGACGACGATGAGGACGACAGCGGAAAGGACCTGAGCCTCCATGCCCGAGCGTGCGCGGCGATTCGATCATGGCACAGCCCCACGCCGCCGCGACCGGAATTCTTAACGGATTCAGTGCCGTCTCATGATCGATGCGAAAGTCTTTGCGGCGCCGGGATTATCGCGCGGGGACTGGGGGCGCTATCGGCAAGGAAAGCGGGCCGCCCCGAGGGAGCGGCCCGCGATGGGAACGAGAGACCAGCTATCGAAACGTTACTGCTGCGCCGCGCTCGCCACCGCCGCCGGGATGGAGAGCTTGCGGGTGTAGATGCTGGATTCCCCCGCGCCATCCGTCTTGGCGTAGGCCGGTTGGACGTCGGCGGAGGCCGACGCCAAGCCTTCATAATCGCCAAGGAAGAAGCCGGCCCCGGTCGCCGCGGCGTCACGGATGTCGAATGAGGTAGTGGTCAGCCGCTTCTCGTCGCCCCAGTTGCGGGCAACCGTGCAGTTGTGCGCCGCCGAGTCGCAGAAGAGGGCGAACTGATCGGCCAATTCACCCGTACCATCGTCGTTGCGGAAGTCGTAGTAGGTCACCGCCAGCATGCCGGCGCTGTTGACCGCGATGGTCGGCACGAAGGCGGCCTCGCGCAGCCGGTTGGCCGGCACCTTCGGCGTCTTGTTGATCTCGATCGGGTTGCTCCAGGTCTTGCCGTTGTTCTTCGACACGGAGAACGCGATCTGGTCGACGGCGTGGTTGCCGAAGCGGTTGTCCTGCCACACCAGGTAGAGGTTGCCGTTGTGCGGGTCGACGGCGGGATCGAACAGGATGCCGGCGTCGCGCACCGGCAGGTGGTCGTCGGGCGTCTCCGTGGTGTCCAGCCCCAGCACCGCGTTCGTGTGGATACGCTGGGCGCGAATGACGCCGTTGGTGGGCAGGAAGCTGAAGCCGCTATCGGTCGAGCGCTTGAGCGCGATGTTGGCCTGGGCGGTCCCGTTCGGCAGGTTGAGGATCTCCGTGAAGACCAGCACCACCGCGCCGCTCGGCTGCACCAGCACGATGTTGTTGATGGTCTGGTTGTCGGCGCCGGGATCGTAGACGATGCGCGGCAGCTCCCAGGTGGCTCCGGCGTTCTTGGTGCGGGTGAACATCGTCGGGCCCTTGAACGAGGGCGGCGCGGCCGCCGCCGCCAGTGCCGCCGTCCGCATCTGCCGCAGCTTCTGCCCGGCCACCAGGATCTTGTCATGCTCGAAGCGCACGGAGGCCGCCAGGGCCGCCGCCTGCTCGGCGCTGGCGGTGAAGTTCTCGAGCCGGTCCCAGGTCGCATAGACGCGGTTCGCGCTCGTCGAGTCGGCGGTAATTGACTCCTTGTCGTTGAACACGTCGGGGTCGTTCTCGGCAATCAGTTTGACCGGCGGGCTCCAGCTCTTCCCGCCGTCGATCGACTTGTTCACTGTGACCGCATGGTTGCCGCCGAAGACCGCGGGATCGCTATCAAATGGGAGGCCGATGGCATAGGCCGCGCCGTCCGGCGCAAAGGTCACCCACGGATCGGAGGCACGTTCGAACATGCCGGTCCCATCGCAAACGGTAAGTCCGGGCAGCACGACCGGACTCCAAGTCGTGCCGCCGTCGTTGCTGTAGGCCGAGAACAGGGCGCGCGAGCCGCCGTCGGACCAGCGGTCCTGCTGCCAGACGGCGATGAGGTTATCGGAATCGGTCGGATTGACATCGATAGAGGGCTCGACCTCGGCGCTCGGGAAAACCACCGACCCGTCTTGCTCCTGGACCGACACGTTGTCGGCCGTGCAGTCGATCAACGGATTGCCGGCCGAGATCTGCTCCTCCGGCCCGACGGTCACCGGACCGCCGGCCCATGCGGCCGCGGCGCCGAACAGGCCGCCGCCGAGTATCGCGCTAAAGAATACCGCAACGGTATGACTGTATACCGGCCGACGCCCTGCGTCGCCGGGAACGCCACTCGCTGATCGCGCTAGCATGTTGGGATCTCCCTCGCTGCATCTCAGGGCCCCGTCCGACCCGGCAGCTTGGTCACCTTTAGTGAGCACCCCGCAGTCGACGGAGCCCTCCTGGCCGTCACTCTAGGACTCGTAAGAACGAATTCAGGGTGGCAAAATTGTGGTGTTCAGCCCGCGATATCAGACGGCCACACGCGCCGCCACTTGACGATGTCGAACGGCCGCGTGCCGCCGCCCGAGCGTCGCAGGACCACCTCGCGCATCACCTTGCCGCCTTCTGCCGTGGTCGCCTCCACCAGCACCGTCACCGCGATGACGCGGAAGCGTCGACCCGATCCTGCCTCCGCGGCGCGCCGCTCGAGGATCGAGCGCACGCGGTCAGGCGACAGGTAGGGCAGCGCCTTGAGCACCGCCGCCGGCGCGCTCCCCAGATTCACATCGCGTCGGGGCGAATAGACGGTCACATAGGGTGCCACATGTGCATAGATCTCCGGCGTCATCCCGAACACCTGCAGCAACTCCTCGGTCGCTGCAAAGGGCGCATCCTTGGCATCGTACGGCAGTCCGGCCCTCGCATACTCGGCATCTTCTGCTCCGTTCAGATGCCGCAGGCCGTCGGCGTCGCGGAAATCGGCGATGGCGTCGACCAGATGCTGCGCAGCGTCCTGCCCGACGCCGACCGAGGTGAACAGGCCCTGCAGCACCGCATCGCCCGCGCGGTTGAGATCGATCTTGCCGCCCTCGTCCTGCAGCGATACCCGCACCGTTCCGCCGCCGTAGTCGAACGCAAAGGCGCCGCCGTCGACCCGCCAGGGAATAGTCTCGTCAAGTCCGAGCAGAATGAGAATGGCGCGATTGACGCCGGCTTCGGCCAGCGCCTCCGCCTTGGCCTCCTCGGCGAGGTTGCGCGTCAGCGCAATCTCCGTGCGGGCCTCCCGCATGAAAACCGCCGCGACAAGGGCCAGAATCGCGACCACCCACAGAACGGCGACAAGGGCGATCCCGCGTTGATCGCCGAACCGCATCACTGGATCTTCGGCACCAGCTGCGGCAGTGCGCGCAGCCGTTTGCGGAGATCGTCGGTCGCTGTCCGCGCGTCCTGCCGATCGCGGATGACCCGCGGCGTGAGCAGCACGATGAGTTCCGTTCGCCGCACCGAATCCGACGTCGTCTTGAAGAGGTTTCCGAGCACGGGGATGTCCTTCAGCACCGGCAGGCCATTCTCGGAGTTGTCGTTGGTGTCGCGGATGAGGCCGCCGAGCGCCACCGTCTCGCCGCTGTTGATGGCGACCGTGCTGGCGATCTGGCGCTCCTGGATCGTCGGCGAGTCGATGTCGGAGGTGGTCGTTGCCGCGACGTCGCTCACCTCCTGAACGATGTCAAGGACGACGAGGCCGCCGGCGTTGACGCGCGGAATGATATCGAGGATTACGCCGGTGTCGCGATATTGGATTTCGCTGATCACGTTGCCGTTGTCGATTTGCGATGTGCGGCTCAGAATTGGCACCTGATCGCCTACCTGCAACCGCGCGGACTCGTTATCGAGCACCATGAGCTGCGGCGACGAGATCACTTTCACGTCGGTCACCTGGGCCAGCAGGTTGATGGCCACGCGCGCATCGTCGCCGGCGAAGAGATAGGAAAATCCTGGAAACGCGGAGGTAACGACGCCGGTCGCGAGGCGCGAGAAAGAGAAGGAATTGTTGCCGCTCTTGAAGAACCATTCGACTCCGTACTTGAGCGTGTCGTTGAGCGTCACCTCGGCGATAGTCGCCTCGATCATCACCTGCAGAGGCACGATGTCGAGTTTCTCGAGCGCGGCATTGATGGTGGCGTACTCCGCCGGCGTCGCGTAGACCACCAGCGCGTTGTTGCGCGCATCGGCGACGATGCGAACACCGCTTTGTGCTGCGCCTTCCGTTGGAGCGAGCGGGCCGCCGCCCGTCGGCGATTCGCCGGCTCCGGACTGCAACTGGATCGGCGTCGAGCCAGTAGCACCGCTGCTTCCGAACCCGCCCTGGCGCGGCGGATAGGTCGAAGACGACAGACCCGGTGTGCTACCCAGCCCAGTATTTCCCAAGCCGGTGTTTCCCAAGCCGCTGTTGCCCATTCCCGTGTCGCCGAAGCCGCCGCCACCCAGATTTGTCGGCGTGAGGCCGGGGGCGAGTTGGGGCCGTTCTTCGCGCGCCGCCGTGCCCGTCTGAATGCCGAAGACCTGGCCGAGCACGTCAGCCAACTCGGGGGCCCGGCCGTTCTGCACGTAGTAGACGTAGAGTTTGCGCTGGTCGCCTTCCTGTCCGCGGTCCAGGCGGGCAATCCATTGCTTTGCGTCGGTCAAATAGGCGGCCTGGGTGGTAATGACCAAGACCGCCGACAGGCGCTTGATCGGCAGAAACTGAACCACGCCGGAAAGGGCACCGCCTTCCTGCTGGGCGAATATGCGCTCAAGCTCAGTTGCCATGCTCTCGGGATCGGCAACCTGCAACGGGAACAGGCCGAACGACATGCCGGCCATCCAATCGACATCGAAGGTGGCAATGAGATCTTCGATGTCCTTGGACTCCGGACTCGTGCCGACGAAAACGACCAGATTGCGGGCAGCGTCGATGCGCAGCACGCGACCAGGCGGCACGAACGCCTCGACGACTTCACGAAGTGCGGCCGCCGAAGCGTACTTCAATGGAATGACGTGCAGTCCAAATCCCTGCTCTACGCGCACGGGCCCGGCTCCGCTCAGAATCTCAGGCGCCGTTGCCGCATCCTCGATCGGCAGAATCTTGTAGAGGCCGCCACTGTCGACAAGGGCAACGCCGTTCATAGCCAGGACATCCTCGAGCACCCCGATCACTTGATCTCTTGGCACGGGTCGGGTCGTGCGCAGCGTCGTGACGCCCTGCACGCGCGGATCGATGACGAAGCTGAGTTTGAGCGTCTTGCCGAGCACCGTGTCGATCACCTCGCGGATATCGGCATTGACGAAGTTGAGAGTGATGTCGCCGCTCGAACCCAGGCTAACCGGATTTGTCTGCGCCGCCGGCTGAACGGTCATACCCACTCCAGGGTACAGTTCCGGTCCCGATAGCGTTGGAACTCCGGCGGTGTCCGAAGGCGGTTGGTCGATCCCGGCAGGTCCCAGCGCAACTGGCTTCGCCAGACTGATCTGGCTGTTGGGAGCGGACGGCGCGCTATCCGTCGCCTGGGCAGCCACGCCCGGCTCTTTGCCGCCAATGAATTGCGCCAGCCGACGCTTGTCGGTGGCGCTCTGGCAGCCGGCGACCAGGCAGGCCAGTGTCACCAGCCCGACGCAAGCAATTCTCCGATACCCGACCCGCCCCACTGCCCCGCTTCCCTCGCCAACGCTCGACCCAGTTACTTGTCGTGAGCGCCGAACACGACCAACGATGGACAGAACAGATTCATAGACCCAAGTGGCCACACGCGTAAACAAATGTTCGACGATTTCGACGACCTCTGACAACAAGGCCCTCCCCCACAAAGCGGGGGAGGGGGTGCCCTGCCGTGGGCTCGCTCAGTGTGACACTTTGATGAGTTCGTTCCGCGTGCCATCCGGGTCGACCTCGAGTATGAGGCCGACGCCCGGCGCATAGTACTTGGTCTCAAGATCGAGATCGATACTCGAGGTGTTGCGCGTCACCAAACAGGTCTTGTCGCACATCGCCGCGGGCACCGCGGCGCTGCCGGTGAGGCTGGTGACCTCCGCGGCGTCTTCGGCGTTTTCTAGCGAGAACTCCTCGTAGTAAGCGTCGTGGACGCTGGGGGCGGCGAGGGCGATGATGCCGGGCTTGTCGCCGTTGCGCTCGGCCTTGAAGGAGCCGTCGATGGTGGTTAATTCCGGATCCTGCGGCCTGTCGCCCTTGAACGTCTCGAACACGCGCGCCAACTCACCACAGTACCAGACATTGCCTGCCAGGTCCTGGGCGAACCAGTCGTCGGTCAATTCGATCACCACGCCGTTTTTCTTGACTACGTCCTCGACAACGCGGCAGGTGATGCCGTCGATGAGCTTGGTTTTGTTGGTGACGGTGTCGGTGGTGACTTGGCCGCTGGGCCTGCCGTTGGGCATCTTCTCCTGGTAGGTGAAGACCGTGCCGCGCACGAGCGGAAAGTAGGGGTTCGGCTTCACATTGTCGCCGATGCGGTCGGGGTTGGCGAACTGCGACGGCTCGAACTCCGGATCATAGCGGCCGCCGCGGCCGTCCCCGACGATGGCGCAGACACGCAGGCGCTCCTGCTTCTGGTCCTTGCACCGCTGCAGACCGTCCGTCTTCTCCGTTTGCGCGTCGGCGTTGCACGTAGCCCGATCCTTGTCGTCGGTCTCATTGATGCAGATGCCCTTGGACGTAAAGAACGTGACGTTAACGTCGTTCTGACAGGCGGCGAGCGCGGCATCCGCGGTTTGCGCGCAGAACGTGGCGGCAAGGGCGCCGGGCGCGACGGCGGCGGTCCCCAATCCCGCTATCAGGAGCCCGGAAATCACGTTTGCCGTCGGTGTGCTCGCGCGTCGGAGGAGCCGCCGCGTGTCGCAAAAGAAGGTCAGGAACTTCGGCCGTGCCATGACTTCGTCCTCCTCAAGGTTGTTGTGACCTTGCGAGGGTGGGCGATGCCGGCACCGCGGGTAAATCCGCTCTTTGTCAGATGCTGTCGTACGTCTGTATGAAAATCGGCCGTTGCAGGTGCGAATTCGAGGAGATATTGCAGGTCCGTAATATTTCGCCGGGATCTTACGGATTCGTAAGCTCCGATATCCCGCCGAGACGGTCGGGTGCGATTGCGCCGACAATTCCGGGGCCGGGCGCTGGCACGCTCGGCGTGAGCAGATCCTCGAGGAAATAGGCGGAGAAGGCGGTCTTGCCCGGCAGGTCGGATTTTCGATAGATGGACTGCGCCTGCTGCCGCACTGTCGTCTCGGAGGTGCCGCGGAATGTGGCGATCTCCTTGTGGCTCAATCCCTTGAGAATCAAGAGACCGACGTCGCGCTCGGCCGCGGTCATGTCCCATCGGTCGAACTGGCGTTCCATTTCTGCCTTGATACCCAGCAGATTCGCCCGCACCTTGGCGCGCCAGTCTGCGCCCTCGGCGCGCGCCACCTGCAGGTCGCGAATGAGGGTCATCTTCTCCTCATGCTGCTTTTGCATGCGCTGTACGAGGAGCCCGAGGCCGACCGCCGATGTGATCAGCAGAAGCACCTGGGCGGTGTCGATCAGAAACGCCGGCAGTGAGAAGGGGTCCGTATCGGTCCACAAATCGAGCAGACGAAGGACCACGAAGGATCCCACACCCACCGTCACCAGAGTCCAGCGGATTTGACGTTCGCTGAGCGAGCCCATCGCCTGGTTTCTCCCACGCGCCGCCACATCGGTCCGGCCGCTTTTCATGCGCCTTGTCCGACGTTCCCTGAATCAATCGGTATTGAGGCTTCATTTTGGACTGTTTCGGCCTTTCCAACAAGGTCGATCCTCTCTCGATTCTCCGTCGCCGTGCGCAACGCATGACAACGGAGCGCCTCGCGCCGGAGCGGCGTACGGCGCGCCCTTCAGGCCGCTGCGGGCAGAGGAGCGGCCGATTTTCGTCTGAGAAGGAGGGGACGCAACCCCGCGGCGGAGCGGCCGCGGGGTCTGCATCGCTCTGTCAGTCAGTTCTGCGACAGGTCAAGGCCGCACTCGGTCGTGATGGCGTTGCGATACTGGGCCAGCAATTCGCTGCGGTTCGCGCTCAGATCCGCACCGTCGCGGACCGTGGGCTGGGGCTTGTCGGCGCCGACGAGGCCCGCCCACAAGGCTTGGTTGAAGCGCGCCGTGTCGAGCTGGTCTTCCACGGTGAAGTTCTGGCCGGCCATGGCGGCCTGCCATTCGGCCGCCGTCAGCTTCGACTTGGAGAAGCAGCCGGCGGGAGCGCCGGCACTGACGCTCATCGTGGCCGTCGAAAGCGTGGCCGCGTCCGTGGCCATTGTAGCAGCCACGACCGTTGCGGCGGCCGGCACCGGCAATTGGGTCGAGTGCAGGATGTCCGGTACGACCGCCGTATAGGACCAGTTCTTCTTCTGGCGATCGAAGGCGTCGCTCATCGGCACCGCCAACCCGTCATTGAGCCCGAGCGGCTCGATGCCCAGCACGTCCTCGATCGTCCGCAGCATGTTGACGGTCGTGTAGAAGGTCGAGACCACGGCGCCCTGCTTCACATAGGGGCCGACGATGTAGCCGATGCTGCGGCGGGCGTTGACATGGTCGCCGCCGTCCTGGGCGTCGTCCTCGATGACGAAGATCAGCGTGTCGCTCTTGTAGCGGCTCTTGGCGATCTTCTCTATCAGGAGACCGACGGCGTAGTCGTTGTCGGCCATTTCCGTTTCGACGGTGTTGACGCCGTCGATCGCCGCGCCGAAATCGCCGAAGTGATCGTGCGCAAATCGGACCAAGCTGAGTTGCGGCAGCCTGCCGTTGGCGGCGTATTGATCGAACTCGCGCTCCCATTCCTTGAAGCGCCAGTAGTCCGGGTGTTTCTGGTCGTAGCCGCGGAAATAGGGATCGCTGATGGTCTTGAGCGACTGCTTGGCCGGAATGAACTGGACCACGCCGTCGGCGAAGGGATGGCGCGATAGCGCGATGAAGGCCGGATCGGCTGCCGCCAGGAAGTAGCGCGTGAGGTCGCCGTAGAAACCGTAGTTGCGCACCTTCAGGTGGTCACGCAACGCCGAATCCCAGAGATAGCCGGTGCCGGCCGGGGCATCGTCGTCTTCGGGCGCGTCGGGGGCGACGATATCGGCCGTGCCAGGCAGGAGATCGGGATCGGCCGGATTGTAGGGATTGGCCGCCTGCCGCTCGGCGACCGTGGGGAGACCGACGTTGATATTGCGGCTGACGCCCTCGGCCTCGTAGGAGAGGCCACGGCCGGCATAGTTCACCGGCGAGATCTTCTCGAGCGCGTCGGTGCTGCGCGCCGCCGTGGTCCAGTTCCAGCCGGTGTTGCTGGTCTCGCCGGAATCCTGGAAGTTGTCGAAGTCGACGAACTGGGTGGCGAGTTGCTGGTGATTGGGGCTGTAGGGGCCGAGGATCGCAAGGCCGGGATCGCCGTTGCCCTTCGCGAGATCGCCGAGCAGCTGATCGTAGGTGCGGTTCTCCTTCACGATATAGATGACGTGCTTGATGCGGCCGCGCAGGAAGCCGATCACCTCCTGGCCGGCGCGGCGCTTGGCGAAGGCCGGGAAATTGTTGTTGAAGGCCGCCTGCCAGGTGAGCGCCGCCAGGCTGCGGGCATCCGGCATCGGCAGCGACAGCAGCCCGGCCTTCTCGAGCTGCCAGACATATTTGTTGGCGGCGCGGCAGGTATTGAGCGACTCGGCCGCGATCGATGTTGTATCGCGGCAGCCGCCGGGATTGTCGCCGGGATTGCTCTTGCCGTTGATTGCGTAGAGCATGCTTCCGTTGCCGTTGACGGCCACGCCGCCCGGATACCAGCCGGTGGGAATGAGGCCGATCACGCGGCTCTTCTGCCGCTCGTTATTGTTGTTGTTATTGCTATTGCCGTTTATTTTCTTCTTGTCATTGCCGTCGATCACGGCCTCGCCGAGCTGAATCACGGCGACGGTATTGGTGCCGCCGTTGGTCACGAACAGCGTGCCCTCGTCCGGCGACAGCGCCAAGTTGTTCGGATTGCTGCCCTTGAAGCCATCGGGGTTCGAAAACACGGCCTTCGGCGCCGTCGTCGAGATCTCCTCGATGATATTGCCGTTCGTGGTATCGATGACGACGACCTCGTCGCTGTTGTCGCAGACGACGTAGAGCCGCGTGCCATCGCCATTCACGAGGAGATTGTTGGGCTGGCCCTCGGTCTTGATCCGCTTCTCGACGGCAAGCGCATTGCCGGCGACGGAGAGCACGACGACTTCGCGGTCGCGCTGGCTCGACACATAGGCCCTGCCGTTGCCAGCGAAGGCGACCGCGAACGGATACTCTCCGCCCGGCACCCCGGACTTGGCGGGGTCGACCTTGCCGGGCCGCAGATCGAGCTCGGCGGCTTTGGCGCGGGCCGCGAGGTCGATGAGGCTCACTGATTCATTGTAGTAGTTGGCGACCAGCAGGCGGTCGCCGGCGTCGTTGACGGCGAGGCCGGCAGCCGCCGGCCGCACCGACAGGCCGACGCCGACATTGCCGTGGCCGAGCGGGATCGGCGAACCGTCCTCGACCCAGACCGCACCGAGCTTCTTGTAGACATGCACGTTGTCGTCGACGCCGCCCGCAACGTAGAACGCGCTGCCGTCGCGATTCCAGGCGATGCCATTGAAGGTGTTGGGGACCTGGATGACCTGTTTCTTCACGGGCGTGCCGCCGGCGATGTCGTAGATGAACACGTACTCGTTCGACTCCGCCGGCGCCGAAGCGCCGGTCGGCCCGTTGTTGCGGTTGTAGCCGCTCGTCAGCGCGAGCATGGTGGTTTCATCGGGAGCGACCGTGATGGCGACCGCATGGTCGGCCAGATAGCCGGGCCGCGTCGGCAGATCCGGATTGAGCGACTGGAAGACGGCTCCGGGCGCCGCCGAGGGCGTGATCCTGGCGCCGGTCGGCAGCAACTCTCCTTCAATCACGCCGGTCGCCAAGCTTGCCGCCGAGGGGACGGAATCGGAGGCCGCCCACGACGGCAGCGGTCCGAACGCCAGCGCGCCGCCGAGCGCGAGCCCATGCAGAGTCAATCGCAACCGCAGACTGATCGAGATCATCGTCCGTTCTCCTATTCGACCGTGTCGATGAAAATAGGACTATCGTCCTATGACGAGAAGGGCATCCGCACCTCGCCCGTAGCACGCCGCCAAAGACGCTCGCCCAGAGACTTGAGTCGACCGTAGGCCGACCCTGTGTTAGGGCGATGAAGGCGGCATTAAGTTTTGATTAACGGTGCTCGAGCCGCTGCGCTCTCCACCGAAAGGTGAGGCCCGCTCCTCCCACGCGGTGCGGTGGCTTGATGCGCTCGAAGAATCCGTTTCGGATCTCAGAAGAATACTTAGAGTCCATCCGGGAAGTTTGGATTCATGAACGAGTCCTTGCAAGTCGGCGGAGCATGACTCGGATCATGGCGAGGCGAATCAAGGCGACGGCGATGCGCGTGAGGTTTTCGAAGTCCTTGGCCAGGCGCCGACAGCGGCCCAGCCAGGCGAACGTGCGCTCGACGATCCAGCGTTTGGGGACGACGATGAACTTGTGGAGCTCCGGCCGCTTGACGATCACGAGTTGCCAAGCGCCGATGTCGCGAACGGCCGCGGCGGTGCGCTCGCCTTGGCAGGCGCCGTCGGCGAAGATGCTGTCGACGAACGGGAAGCGCCGGCGCGCCTCCTTGAGTAGCGGCAACGCACCGTCACGGTCCTGCACGTCGGCGGGTTGGATCGCGACGGTCAGCAAGAGGCCGAGCGTATCGACGAGGATGTGGCGTTTCTTGCCCTTGACCTTCTTGCCCGCGTCATAACCCGATGGATCGATCTGAGCCCCCCTTTTTCGGCGCTTTTGACGCTCTGGCTATCGATGATCGCCGCACTCGGGCTGGCCTCACGGCCTTCGCGCTCTCGTAGCTCCACGAATAGCTTCTCATGGATGCGCGCCAGCGTGCCGTCCCATGCCCACAGGCTCAGATAGTCATGCACCGTGCTCTTCGGTGGCAGGTCCGTGGGCAGTGCGCTCCACTGGCAGCCGGTCGACAGCACATAGAAGATCCCGTTCAACACCTCGCGCACCACAACCGTGCGCCGCCGCCCGCCACGCTTGGCTGGCGGGATCAGCGGCGAGACCAGCGCCCACTCGCCGTCCGTCAGATCGCTCGGATAGCGCAGCCCCTTGCGTTCATAAAGCCGCCGGTTCTCCTTCGTCCACATCGAAGCACTCCTTGCCGCGAATCAGGTGCTCCACAATGAATCACATCCGATTCCCCAGACTCAACTTCTTTCCGGATGGACTCTTAGATTCCGGTGCCGAGTTTTATCCCGAATGGGACGGCACGACGGTACGAAAGTGCGTACCGTCGTGCCGTCCGCAACCGGCGGCTTATGTCAGGGCGTCGATGGCGCGCGGCCGGCGATGTTGTGCTACGCGCCAAGCCAGCGAACCCCGTTCAGTCGGCAGCATCCAAGGCTTTCTTCAGGCTCGTCACCTTCATGTCCCGCAAACTCAGCGGCTTCAGATGGTAACGGTCCTCGATCAGCTTGAGGATCGACGTCGTGTCATAGGCCGTATGATCGACTGCGGAATCGTCAAACTTCTTCGAGATCAGCAGCGCCGGGATACGGGTGCCAGGCCCCCACTTGTCGTGAGGGGCGTTGTCGCTGGGCCGATGAGCGTTCGGCGGAGACACATGATCCCACGCGCCGCCGAACTCGTCGTAGGTGACGATGATGAGCGTGTCCTTGCCGTTCGGGCCGTCCTCGATCGCCTGGATCAGCTTGACCAGGTGGAGCTCACCTCCGTTCACGCCGGTATAGCCCGGATGCTCGTTCTCCTCACCCACGGGCTTGATGAAGCTGACGGCCTTGAGCGTGCCGTTCTGGGCCGCCTGGATGAACTCCGCCTCGTCGCGCAGGTGAGCGATTCGCGCCGGGGTGCCCGGAGCGTAGTTGGCGAAGTAGTTGAACGCCTGGTGGTGATACTGGAAAAGCTTGTCGGGGCAACGCGGGAACCCCGGGGCCGGGTTGGCGTTGGGGTCGCTGCAGGTCGGGCCGCTGCCGTTGGTCCAGCCGGGCGCGCCGACGTCGCCATTGGCATTCGACCAGCCGCCCGAGTACCAGGCCCAATCGACACCCGCGACCGAGAGCCGGTCGCCGATCGTCGGATTGGCAAGCGGCGGCAGTCGCCGTGCATCGGCAGTGCCCGGCGAGTACGGCCAGTAGAACGGCTGGGTGGTGTTGATGGCGTAGTCGCCGCACACGATGTTCGCCGGCGTGGCGGGCCGGCCCGCGGGCGGCTTGCAGGAGGCCGTGAGCGAGGAGTCTTTCGCGGCGGCGCCGAGCGGGCTCGTGTAAAGCGGCGTACTGGTGGGCATGCCGTTCGCATCGACCACCGAGTGCAGGTCGTTCGCGCTGCCGTCACTGAGCGCGCCGGCGAAGACGGGTGTGGCAGCCGCGATCAGCCATTGGTGGTTGAGGAATGATCCGCCGAAGGCGCCCTGAAAGAAGTGGTCGGCGATGACGTAGTGGGGCGCGTGGTGGCTGTGGAGATAGTCGTAGATCGGCAGCTGCGTCGTATCGAAGTACCCCATCGAAAGCCCGGCCGCGTCGCTGCCCGTCACGTAGCGGTCCTGTCTGCCATCATGGATCTGGTACTGCTCGTTATAGAAGCGATGGACCAGGTCCCGCGTGCAGCCACCCGGCACGCCGGTGCCGTTGAGTACGCCGTTGGGCGCGAACACGCCCGGCACTGCACAGGTTCTGTCCTCGGGGGCAATATAATCGTCGATCGCGAAGGGCCTGTTCTCGAACGCGCTCGCGAACGGCGTGCCCGTCGTGTCGGTGCAGGTCGTCGGCAACGGCGACGGCGAGGTGAGATTCACACCGTTCTGCAAAAGACAAGTGTACGGTGTTGCGTTGTTCTGCCGAACCTGCTTGCGGGCACGATCGGCGCGGCCGAGCCCGTCCACGGGCTCACCGTCCACCTCGCCCCACAATCCGTAGAGATTGTCGAAGCTGTGATTCTCCTGATAGATGACGACGATGTGGTTGAATTCCTTCACGGACGCGGCGCTGGCGAACGGCGCCGTCGCTGCCATGCCAATGACGGCCGCAAATGCGGATATGGCACTTCTTACCTGCATGATGCCCCCCCGGCGGTTTTGAAGACGCCAGCCTATCGGGCGTGCGTTGCGAGCCGATGGCAGTTTAGCGGCAGGACTGTTGAACGTGCGTCTCTGTAGAGTGCTTGGGGGCAGTTCGGACTGTCGGAATGGATATGTTCAACGAGGCGCCAGTCCCACCTTCGACAATCGGCTTGCGGGTAATCTCATAGGCTTGCGATAGGTTCCGGCGTCCGATCTCGACATAGCGTTTGTTTCAGTGCCATGTATCCGTTGCCAGACACGGTCCTCACCTTAGCCTGGAGTCGCCAGGCATCGGGTGCGAGATCTGACACGGAGCCGCCCGAGAGGGAGGTTCTCATTACCTCCTGTAATCCTTCTGGCAAGGTCACTTCGAGACCTTCGCGTCGGCCAGCGGCAGCGGCATCTCTCGCCGCCAGTCACTGCGGGCCGTCGCTCGGTCGGCGCTTCATCCCGGGTTCATCATCTTGTCCGACTGCAGAGTCCGTACCTCCTGCCGCGACGCCGACCGATGACGGAGGGATCATCGTTGACACCCCCTCTAAGTCGTCCTGCCCGACGAAGAGACGCACTGGTCAGCGCATGTGATCGAAGCAGTCCACAGAATGCGCCGTGCCTGCTCGCCGGATGCCTTTGCCCGCAACTTCGTCATTGAAGGGCGCGGCGCCGGGAGCCATGTGGATCATGACGGGCACGCCGAAGGTGAGCGTGATGTCCGGCGCGACGTCGACGTCGAGGCTCATGCTGCGGCCGCCTACAGATAGCCCAGGCTGCGCAGGGACGCGTGGCCCTTGCGGCCGATGATGATGTGGTCATGCACGGAGATGCCGAGCTTGTCGGCGGCGGCGGCGACCTCCTTGGTCATGGCGATGTCGTCCTGCGAGGGTGTCGGATCGCCCGAGGGATGGTTGTGGACGAGGATGATGGCGGTGGCGCCCAGCTCGAGCGCCCGCTTCACCACTTCGCGCGGA
>Ga0137404_10001493_pt1 | contig 15433 bp, 13 predicted proteins | sample CZOMad2_1_16fung_FD_108285 | JGI IMG/M metagenome (GOLD analysis project Ga0137404, IMG submission 108285) | Vadose zone soil fungal communities from Angelo Coast Range Reserve, California, USA - CZOMad2_1_16fungal (Illumina Assembly) | ecosystem: Environmental > Terrestrial > Soil > Vadose...
AGATCAAAGTCGACGTCAGTAAGCTTTACAAGTGGCCCAAGGGCGAGCGAAACGAATTCAACGATCCGGGCGCCTACATTCCCTTGTAACTAATGGACGAGCCGAAAGAGCAACAGGAAACCCAGCAACTAACCGGCGAGAAGTCTAATGCCGGCATGGTTGAGCGCGCCAAAGAGACTGCGGCGGCGCTGAAAGATCGTGCGCTCGAAGAGGCCAAAGATTATAAGGATCCGCAGCAGACACAGGTTTGGAAATCGATCTTTCGCGTTTCGCACGAGCGTTCGGATCCGCGCAATCGCTCGCTGGCGATTCTCTCAAACGTATTTCTTCATCTGCATCCAGCCAAGATCAATCGCGACGCAGTGCGCTATCAGTACACCTGGGGAATGGGCGGGATCACGTTTTATCTTTTCATCGTGCTCACGTTTACCGGCGTCCTGCTGATGTTCTACTACCACCCGGCAAAGATCCAGGCTTTTGCCGACATTCTTTATCTCGAGCATGACGTGCCGTTTGGCAAACTGCTGCGCAACATGCACCGTTGGGCGGCGCACTTGATGGTGATCACGACCTGGCTGCACATGTTTCGCGTGGTGCTGACCGGTTCGTATAAGAAGCCGCGCGAATTCAACTGGTGCGTGGGCGTGGTGCTGCTGGTGCTAACTCTTCTGCTTTCTTTCACCGGCTATCTGCTGCCGGATGATCAGTTGGGATTTTGGGCGGTAACAGTCGGAACGAACATGGCGCGTGCAACGCCCATGTTCGGGAACGAAGGGCCGTTTGGCGCGCAACTTGGGCTGACGCCTTACAACGATGTGCGGTTCGGTTTGCTGGGTGGATCGATTGTCGATGCGAACGCGTTGTTGCGAGCCTACATTTGGCATTGCATCGGAATTCCTCTGGTCGCGTCGGTCTTTATGGCGGTGCATTTCTGGCGCATACGCAAGGACGGCGGGATCTCTGGTCCGGCGCCGGTGATGCTTGAGTCGGAGATGAAAGCTCCGAAGAAGAAGTGAAGCTCTCGAATTTTGAGATTTCAAATTTGAGATTAGAGATTGAGGCTGACGGGAACGAGTTTTCCAGATCTAAATCATTTGGAAGTCCCGGAGTCAGCAAGGAGATCGTTCGCAGCCCTTCTGGTTGGGCTGTTGACACGCACTTAAGAGAATTGAAACGTGAGCGCTGAAGTCATCCAGAATCCAACGCCAAACACGCGGCGCAATCGGCTGATCGGGCTGATCGTCGCCGTGGTTCTGGTTGGTCTGTGGGTCTATTCGGTCCGGGATTGGCACCAGATCTGGAAGATCGTTTCGGCCGCGGACAACGTCCCGATCGTGGCGATGCTTTTTCTGGTTCCGTTCTTTACCTGGCTGGGAATCAAACAAGCCAAAGCCAACGATCGTCTCATCGGGAAACTGGAAGGTGATGCGAGTCTGGCCAAGACGCATCACCGCAAGGTCGAGCCGTGGCGGCCGGGTTGGGCGAAGGAACTGCATGTCTGGCCGTATCTGGTACGCATAGAGTTTTTGGCTGCCGTCATTGTGACAGTCGTTCTGTACGTCTGGTCGATCGCCCTGAACGCCCCGCTCGAAGAACCGGCCAATCCTAATCTCACGATGAACCCTTCAAAGGCGCCGTGGTATTTTCTCGGCTTGCAGGAGATGCTGGTTTACTTCGATCCGTGGATCGCCGGAGTGGTGATGCCTTCGATCATCATGATTGGACTCATGGTTTTTCCGTATGTCGATTCGAACCCTCTCGGCAACGGCTACTACACGCTGAGGCAGAGACGCTTCGCCGTGAACATGTTCAATTGGGGCTTTCTGATGTGGATCCTGCTGATCGTTATCGGCACGTTTATTCGCGGGCCGGGATGGATCTGGTTCTGGCCCGGGCAGACGTGGGATCACAACACAGTCGTCTTTGATCGCAATCAGGATCTGCACGAGATCGTAGCCAGAGTTACCGGCTTAAGCATCTTCAACACAAACCCCTGGGTAAAAGGCATCTTTGGATTAATCATTGTCAGTGGCTTCTTTATCCTGGGCGGCTTGTTCTTTCATTGGTTAATGAAGCGAGGGCAATTCAAGTTCAGCTACCTGGTGTCGCCGAAAAAGTTTTTGGCCTGGGCCAAGTTTCCCGATCCGTTCGAGCTAAAGCTTTTGGCCAACACCAGCATCCTGCAATACATGACTTTTCAGTTTTTTGCCGTGAGTGTTTTGCTGGCGATGCCCGTCAAGCTCTTCTTGCGTCTGGTATTTACTATCAAGTACGTGTGGGTAACTCCGTGGTTCAACGTCTGAGCAAGGCGGATAAATAAACTGTGGCAGAATCTCCGGAACCGATCGAATCCCTGGTAAAAAAAGAGGCTGAGCCGCAGCGCGATCCGATCGTCAGCCGTTCGACGAGCGCCATTCTGCTTATCTGCACCCTGCTGTTGATTGGATCGGCAGGTTGGGCCTTGTACGACGAAGGATTCGGCCAGCGTCCGTGGCGCGGCATGCAGCAACAGTTCGTCAAGCGCTACAGCACCTACCTCAAAAGCATTCGCAAGGACGCGGGCAAATCGGAAGCCGACGTCAAAGAGACTCCTGAATACCAACAACTGGACGAAGCGGCCAAAGCCGCGCTCGATCGGGTCAAAGCCGATGTAGCGGAGAAGGACCAGCGCGTACGCCAGGTCCAGACGAAGCTCGATGCAGTCACTGAGCCGTTTCAAAACCAGCGCGGCCGCATCATGGTGATTACTTATAATCTCGAGACGGCGCCCAGTGAATCTTCGCGCAAGAGTTACCGCAGCCAGCTGGATAAGAAAAAAGCCGAAGTCGTCACGGTGAATATGCCTCAAGATGGGGGCGGCAAGCCGGTTGCGCAGAAGATGAATTATGACCAACTGGAAGCGGCATTCAATAGCTTGCGAGAAGAAAAGGCTAAAGTCCTCGGTGAGAAAGCCGACCTAACTAAAGAGCCGAGCGAGCTGGCGAAAAAGCGTGATGAGTATCTGAAGAACCACGTTAGCCTGCTGCCGCAAAGAAGCATCGACGACCTGATCAAGAAAAACGAGAATTCGTTCGACTATACAATCCTGGGCCATCAGATCAACGTTAACCAGTATTCAATCGTCGATCGCTGCGAGATTTGCCATCTCGGCACGCGCGAACCTCTGACGATCAACGCCGCTGACATGGCGCCGAGCGGGCCCGGCAAGAAGCCGGACGATTTGGCAGTGGCCTTTGTCAGTCACCCGCGCAAAGAACTCTTACAGATTCACAATCCTGAGCGGTTTGGCTGCTCAGCCTGTCATGGCGGCAATGGCCGCGCGACGACCAGCGTCGTCAAGGGGCACGGGCAGAATCCTTTCTGGCTGCACCCGCTCTTTCATAAGGAAAACACCGAAGCCGGCTGCCAGATGTGTCACGCCAACGATCGCGTGACGCAAGGCGCAGACACCCTGAACCTGGGTAAGGATTTATTCTACCAGCGTGGTTGCGTCGGTTGTCATCGCATGGAGGCTTTTGATCGCGAGGGCGACGCACTGACCAATGCGCGCCAGTCGATCACACAGCTTCAGGACCAGATTACGGCGAATGATCGTCAGGCCAGACTGGACACTGAGGCCACCGCCAATGCCGGTGATGACCCTGCTGAAGTTCAACGCCTTCTGGCCCATGCGGATTCGCTCCGGGTGGCGAACAGTCAATTGGCCGCGCGCATCGACGAGCTAAACCTGCAGACTCGTTACCTGCAACAGGATCAGAAGAAGGTCGGGCCGAATCTCAAGGACGTGCGGCTGAAGTTGCGCCGGGAATGGATCCCGGTTTGGCTGAAGGACCCACAGGCATTTCGTCCGGGCACCAAGATGCCCACGTTCTGGCGCTTTACCGAAGACGGCGAAGAAGGCGCTGATGATCTGAAGGCGGTGGCCGCTTATCTCTGGCAGAATAGTTTCGCCGGCAAAGCACCCGCACAGCAACAGGGCGACAAGACCCACGGCAAAGATCTGTTTGAGTCGCGCGGCTGTCTTGCCTGTCACTCGATCGGTGAGGAAGACAGCAAGATGGGCGGCACGTTCGCCGCGAATCTGAGCAGAGTCGGCGAGAAGGACAACTATGATTACATCGTGCGTTGGATTTACAACCCGCGCGAGCGCTGGGCGCCTTACTGTCCGAAAGAACACCGCGATCTGACGCCGGAAGATTATTCCAAACATGGTCTGCCGTTCCTCTTTGATACCGAACTGCATTCGAAATGTCCTAACGACGGCGCCGAGTTACAGGTTCAGAACATGACCGTAATGCCGAACCTGCGCCTGTCTGAGCAGGATTCACGCGACATCGCGTCGTATCTGTTCTCACTGTCGACGCCCCAGACTTCGGGTGACACTTCGTTCATGGACGATCCGAAATTGGCTGAGGAAGGGAAGGCCGAGATCAAGCAATACGGCTGTGCCGGTTGCCACGAGATCAAAGGCTTCGAAGAAGAACAACGCATCGGTAAAGAGTTGACGACCGAAGGCGCGACGCCGCTCGAGCGTCTGGACTTTGCTCTGTTGACTCAGGATGCCGAATACGGACGCGACCCGCTCAAGCTGCATCCGAAAGACAAAGAGCAGGAGTGGTACAACCATCGCGGTTTCTTCGAACATAAACTGAGCGAACCAAAGATCTATGACACCGGCAAGTCGCAATACCTCGAGTCGAAGGATCGCCTGCGCATGCCGAAGGCTTATCTTACCGAGGAATGGCGCACGGGATTGACAACGCTCCTGCTGGGAAGTATGGGAGCAGAAGGCGCGAATGTGCCCGCGTCGCTCTTCTACAACCCGCCGGACCAGCGGCGTCAGGACATCCAAAACGGTTGGTGGGTAGTTAAGAAATACAACTGCATGGGTTGTCACGTACTGCAACCTGGTCAACACGTCACGGTCTATAACAATTCTGCCGAGCCAACCGTGGTCAGCGGCGCGGGACTGTATTCGCTGCCGTTCTATGCCAGCCTAAAAGAATTTCTACCGCCACAATTGACCAGCGAAGGCGCTCGCGTTGATCCTGATTGGTTGATGAAGTTCCTGAAGGATCCTTCGCAGATGCAGTCGGGCGAGAAGCCGCCTGCGCCCAACACTGCGCCGGCATCGTCCCCAACATCATCGCCGGGAGCGGTCGCGAAACCGGCAAACGGAAGTGTTGGCGATCAAGGTGGCGGCCGGCTGATGCCACAACCTGGCGCGAACCGCAACGGCGTGCGGCCTTACCTGCAAGTGCACATGCCGACGTTCAACTTTTCTCCGAACGAACTGCGCATATTGGTGCGATTCTTTATGGCTGTGTCTTCGCAGAACGAGCCGTACATCAAAGATCCTCTGGAACCAATGACCGACTCTGAGAAGTCGATCGCGCGGAACATTTTCGTTTCGGGCACGCCGTGTTTGAAGTGTCACATCACCGGCGAACCGGCGCACGACGCGAAAGCGATTGCGCCGAACTTCCTGCTGGCATCGCAAAGATTGAAGCCGGAATGGACTTTCCGTTGGTTGCTGGATCCGGCCCAGATCGCTCCGGGCACAGCCATGCCTACCGGCTTGTTCAAGAAAGATCAGGATCGTTGGGTAGTCAACCTGCCGAATCCACCGTCGGATGTCGTCGGCTATCACGGAGATCATGCTCGGCTGCTGGTGCGTTACATGTTTCTGATGACGCCGGACGAGCAGAAGCGCCTGCTGTCCGCGACACCCGCGCCCCCAAAGCCGGCCGCAGCGAGCGCACCGGCCGCGGCGCCCCAGAAGACCGGCCGTAACGGAGTCAGCACCCCGACGAGTCGGGGTAGCGACCGCGTGATCGCCCGCCGAGCACGATCAAGGCGACAACTGCGAACGCTGGCACAAATCCGTTACGCGCATCGCGTGAGCCGGCGGCGCTGATCGGTCGCCGGAACCAATGTTATTCGAGTATTCCAAGCTATCCCTCACGTTACTATCTAGGGTATGCTTGGTCGCAAAACTAAAGGTAATTCCATTTGAAGGAGCTTAAGAAATATATGTTTAGCAAACGCGCAAGAATGTGGCTGGGGTTAATTGGCGCCCTGAGTCTGTTGTCGCTAGCATCGTCATGTGGCCCCAAACCGGCAGACGATAGTGGCGGCGGTGGAGACAAGAACGGCAAAGCCTACGTTTCAAAGGGCGATGAAGGCAGCATCACCGGTAAGGTCTCTTACACCGGCGCCGCGCCTGAGGCCAAAAAGATCGACACGTCGGCCGATCCGGCTTGCACGTCGAAGAGTCCAAACCTGATGACCGAAGATTGGGCCGTCAAAGATGGCAAGCTCGCCAATACCTATGTCTACATCAAGTCCGGCACGTTGGCTGATGGTTCGAAGGTCGGTGATTGGACGTTTGAAACTCCATCAACGCCGGCCACGCTTGATCAGAACGGCTGTCATTACAAGCCGCACGTACTAGGTGTCATGGTGAATCAGCCGATCACGATTACCAACAGCGACCCGACCACTCACAACATTCACTTCACGCCCAAGAACAATCCGGACTGGAACCAATCACAACCAAACGGCGCCGCCTCGATGACGCACAAATTGGCGGTGGCCGAAGTTCTCGTGCCGGTCAAATGCAATCAGCATCCGTGGATGAAGTCTTATGTGGGCGTGACCAAGCATCCTTTCTTTGCAGTAACTGGTGAGGATGGCAGCTTCACGATCAAGGGCGTGCCGCCCGGCAAGTACACAGTGGTTGCCTGGCATGAAGGCGGCGCGAACGGCACTGAGAAAACGATGGAAGTTACAGTCGCGGCGAAGGCGCCGGCGACGGCTGACTTCTCATTTGGAGCAACAGCCCTGGGACAGCCTAGCTCGTTGCAAATGTTGCCGGCGATCGAATTCCCGATGCCGATGCAAATGAAGCACTAAGGTCATTGCGAATTTCGGATTGCGAATTGCGGATTTGGCAGACGTAGAGTGTCTTCAAATCCGCAATCGCAAATTCGAAATCCGAAATCTTTATGTCCAAGGGTGTTCATCGCTTCGCACTGCTGGTTGCGTGCGCGACGTTCTTTCTCATAATTGCCGGCGCGAATGTCACCAGTCACGACGCCGGACTGGCCACGTCCGATTGGCCGCGATCGAACGGGACGTTCTTTCCCAAAATGGTCGGCAATCTCTTTTGGGAGCACGGCCACCGCATTGTGGCGACCGCCGTCGGTGTTTTAACCATCGGGCTGGCGGTTTACCTGCAAGTCCGCGAGCGGCGTCCCTGGGTGAAGCGACTTGGCTGGATCGCGTTAAGCGGAGTGGTCGCGCAAGGTTTGCTCGGCGGGTTGACGGTGAAGTTGAATTTGCCGCTGGCAGTTTCGGCGGCGCACGCTACGCTGGCGCAGTTGTTCTTTCTCATCACGGTTAGTCTGGCGGTCTTTACGTCGCGCAACTGGGTGACACCCGATTCCAGTATCTCCGAAAATGGCGCTGGCGTTTCGCTGCGCACTCTCTGCGTAGTGGCGCTGGCGGTGATCTTTACGCAATTGGTTTTGGGAGCAACGCTGCGACACTCGGCGACCTGGGACCAGGATTTACCGAAGGGATTGCTGCTCGCGCATGTTGGAGGCGCAATAGCAGTGACGCTGATTCTGGGAGCCACCGTCGTTACTGTATGGTCGCGTCACCGGACTGAGAAGTATCTGGCCCGGCCGGCGGCAATCGCTGCCACGCTCTTATTGGTGCAGTTGCTTCTGGGCCTGGCCGCTTACATTACGCGCGCGGCGTCGCCTTATGATCCACAGCCGCTGCCTCTGATGGTATCGGTGACAGTGGCCCACGTCGCCTGTGGCGCGCTGGTTTTTGCGACCACAATCGTTTTGACCCTGAGAGTATTCCGAGTGCTGCGAGTTGATCGTCAGGAGTATGTCCTCGCTCCGGCATAGGAGATCGGAGCAGACAGCTCTCAAAGTTTTCGAGTTTGCGGGGGCAGGTTTGAGTTCAGAGTTCAACCTTTAGGTTGCTGATTAGGACAAGCTAAAGCTTGAACTCTAAACTGACCCCCCGACAATTAGTAAGGTTATTTCATGAAGACTGCTGCGATAGAGCTGCATCCAAACGCTACCGCCGTTGCGCCGCTCGGCGCGAAGGCCCGCGCATCCGCTTATCTCGAGTTGACCAAGCCGCGCATCACTTTTCTGATTGTGCTGACTTCGGCAGCGGGCTTCTGCCTCGGCGCGCGCGGAACGGCAAACTATTTGACGTTCACTCACGCGATGATCGGGATCGCTTTGCTCTCGTCCGGCATTGCCACCCTCAACCAGTTTATGGAGCGCGACCTTGACGGTCTGATGCGACGGACTGAGAACCGGCCGCTGCCTTCCGGCCGGCTGATCCCGTTTGAGGCCTTGTGGTTCGGAATCGCGCTCACCCTGGCTGCCGAGCTATACCTCGCGCTGTCGGTGAATGTTCTAACCGCGGTGCTGGGATTGACGGTCATCAGCGGCTATCTGTTTTTGTACACGCCTTTGAAAACGCGCACCTCTCTCTCGACGGCAATTGGCGCTTTCCCCGGCGCAATGCCGCCGCTGATGGGTTGGACGGCCGCGCGCGGCCAAATCGACGTGGCGGCGTGGGTGTTGTTTGCGATCTTGTTTCTCTGGCAGTTTCCGCATTTCCTGGCGATCGCCTGGATGTATCGTGAAGACTATGGCCGGGCCGGCATTCGCATGTTGCCAGTGGTCGAGCCCGATGGCCGGGTGACGGGACAGCAAATCATTTTGTATTCCTTGATGCTGGTGCCGGTGAGCCTGCTGCCGGCCTTCCTGGGGATTTCGGGCAGGTTTTATCTCGTCGCGGCGCTGACTCTCGGTCTTTTGTTCCTGGCCAGCAGCATTCGCGCGGCGCTTTCGAAATCGAATCAGCATGCCAGACAGTTATTGCTGGCTTCGGTGCTGTATTTGCCCTTGTTGTTTGGGGTGATGGTGTTGAATCGGTGAAAGAATGACCATCGGCCGGATAGGTCCTATTGGACTTATGCGACCCATGAACTTCTTAAGGAGATAACTGATGGGACGCGTTCTCGGACTTGCCATCTGGATCATAACGCTCGGCTCGGTTTGGATGTTTGCCAGCAAGCACTGGTGGTTTCCCGAATCCATCTCTGAGCACGGGCCGCTGGTTGATCACCAGTTCGCGATTACGATCATCGTGTGCGGTATCGCCTTCGCCGCAGCGCAGATCGGCCTTGGTTGGGTGGTCTGGAAGTATCGCGATTCATCCGCCGCGACGCGCGCGACCTATTCGCACGGGAACAACCGTCTGGAAGTCGTGTGGACCGTTGTAACCGCGGTCGTTTTCATCAGCCTCGCCATCATGGGCCAGAGGGTCTGGGCTTCGCTGCACCTGCACGCGGCGCCGGCCGGCTCGTACACCGTCGAAGTTGTGGCACAGCAATTCAGTTGGAATTTTCACTATCACGGGAAAGACAACGTTTTCGGCCGCACGGACCCAAATCTGATCGACGACTCGGCTTTGAACTACGTCGGTCTGGATGACACCGATCCAAATGCCAAGGATGACTCAGTGGTCTCAACCCTGGTGGTGCCGGTAAATCGTCCAGTCGAACTGATCCTGAAATCCAAGGACGTAACGCACAGCTTCTTCGTTCCCCAACTGCGATTCAAGCAGGACCTGGTTCCAGGGATGGCGATTCCCGTGCACTTTACCGTGAACAAGGTCGGCAAGTATGAGCTGGCATGTGCTGAGTTGTGCGGGATGAATCACTACAAGATGAAATCCTACATGCTTGTTTTACCTGAAAACGAATTCAGCGAGCTGGTCAATCTGTCGCAGGAAAAGTTTCAGGCACGCAAGGACGAGCTGCTGGCCAAGTATCAATTACCGCAGTACTAGTTTCGAATTTTGCTTCTTTTCAGCTAGAGGAGAACCGCGATGGCAGAAGCAATTCACGAGGAAGTGCATCGGCACCCGGCGCCGACGGGCTTCATTCGCAAATACATCTTCAGCATCGATCACAAGGTGATCGGCATTCAGTACATCCTGCTGGCGCTGACAGCAGTAGTGGTGGGGCTGGTGATGTCGGTGTTGATGCGTCTGAACCTGAGTTGGCCGGGAACCAATTGGCCGATTATGGGCACGCTGTTTCCCACGGGCGCGCCCGGCGGAATCATGTCGCCGGAGTTCTATTTGTCTCTGGTGACAATGCACGGGACCATAATGGTTTTCTTCGTGCTGACTACGGCGCCCCAGGGCGGCTTTGGCAACTACTTCCTGCCGATTCAAATCGGCGCCGATGACATGGCCTTTCCGTTCCTCAACATGATGTCGTTCTGGGTAACATTCGTCGGCTTCGTAGTTTTGCTATTGGCGATCTTTGCGGAAGGTAACCTGACGATTGGCTCATGGTTCTCCAAGCTAGGTGAGTCTTTTGCAGCCGGTAGCGGAACGGTCGGGCCGATCGGCGGCTGGACCGGTTATGCGCCTTTGAGTGCTCTTGGCAAAATTGCCGGACCGGGGCAGGGCGCGGGCGTGAACCTTTGGATTATCAGTATCGCCATCTTTTGTGTCGGCTCTCTGCTGGGCGCGCTGAATTTCATCACGACCCTGCTCAACATGCGCACGCGAGGGATGACCTTGATGCGCATGCCGTTGACCTGTTGGGCGTGGTTTACGACAGCCGTGCTGGCGCTGCTTTCATTTCCGGTTTTGTTGGGTGGCGGCATCTTGCTGTTGCTCGACCGAGTTGCCGGCACCAGCTTCTTCATTCCCGGCGGTTTGTACGTCAGCGGTTCGCTGGTGCCGTTACACAACGGCGGCTCGCCTCTGTTATGGCAGCACCTGTTCTGGTTCTTTGGACATCCGGAAGTTTACATCGCGATTCTGCCCGGCATGGGCGCGACCTCGCACATCCTTTCGACGTTTGCGCGCAAGCCGATTTTCGGTTATCGCGCGATGGTGTTTGCGATCTTTGCGATTGGCATGCTGGGCTTCTTTGTTTGGGGCCACCACATGTTCATAAGCGGCATGAGTCCATACTCAGCCGTGGCGTTCTCAGTCTTAACACTCTCGATCGGCGTGCCCTCGGCGATTAAGACCTTCAACTGGCTGGGCACGCTCTGGGGCGCGAAGATTCGCTTTACTACGCCGATGCTGTTCGCGATCGGCTTCGTGTCTTTGTTCGTGGCCGGAGGGATCACCGGATTGGTTTTGGGCCAAACGTCTCTGGACTTTTTCTTTCACGATACTTACTTCGTGACCGCGCACTTCCATCTGGTGATGGGCGTGGCGTCAATTTTTGGCATGTTCGCGGCGACTTATTTCTGGTTTCCGAAAATGTTTGGCCGCATGATGAGTGAAAGCCTGGGCAAGTTCCACTTCTGGGTTACCTTCATCGGCGTCTATGCCATCTTTGTGCCGTTCCACGCAATGGGCATGGTCGGCATGCCCCGCCGCTATGCGCAATTTGGTGAATACGAGTTCCTGAAGAATACGCACGGGCTGGTGCTGTTTGTGACCGTAGCGGCAATCATCACGGCCGTCGTCCAGTTGGTGTTCTACTTCAACTTTTTCTGGAGCATGTTCAAGGGCAAGAAGGCCGGCGACAATCCCTGGGAGGCCACGACGCTGGAATGGAACATTCCTTCACCGCCGCCGCATGACAACTTTGCCGGGATCGTGCCTGAGGTTTATCGCGGACCATACGAGTTTGCAGTGCCGGGAGCGGCGAAGGATTACATCATGCAGTCGGAACCAGAGGGTGGTCCAGTCGGCGCACATTAGCAAGATGAAGGAAGACAGTGGCGACGGTCACCAGTACTAAGACCGCGGCGAAGCCAGGAGTCGGTCCGGGCTGGCCGAAACCACCCGGCCAGAATGGTTCCAACGGGAACGGCCGCAGTAGACGGTTTCGCGGCCGCCGGAAGTTTTCAAAGGACACCTACCGCATTGTGGTGTGGATCCTGCTCGCGGCGATTCTGATGATGTTCGTCGCCCTGGCAAGTTCGTATATCGTCTTGTCAGGAAATCCGGAATGGCAGCCGGTGCGAATGCCGAGAGCATTCATGTTCAGCACCGGATTGATTCTGGCCAGCAGCGTGACGATGACAGCCGCCCGTCGTCAACTGGAGCAAGGGTTAAGCAAGAAATACCAGGGCTGGCTGCTGCTGACCTTACTACTGGGCTTTGCTTTTTTAGCCTGTCAGCTCAAGGGCTGGAAGCAATTGGTTAGCGCGGGTGTCTTTATCTCCGGCAATCCGCACAGTTCTTTCTATTTTCTGTTTACCGGAGCGCACGGGATTCATCTGCTCGGTGGATTGACGGCGTTAGGGTTTCTGGCGGCGCGTTCAGGAAGAGTGCTGTCGGGTGAGGCGAGTGAAAAAAGGTCGGCCGCGGCCGACGCGGTGGCGCTTTACTGGCACTTCATGGATGGCTTGTGGGTTTGTCTTTTCCTTTTGCTTTGGCTTTGGAAGTAGTTCGTTGAATCGAAAATGTCTGCAACGATAATCGCAAATCAGCCCGTAGGGGTACGACCGGGAAATAGTTTTCGGACCGGCGCGTGGGTAGTGATTGCCGGTGTGGTCATGCTGTTCACGGCCCTGACGAGCTCATACATCGTGCGCTCGGCTTCGGGTAATGACTGGCGGCCGATTGCGATGCCCAGGGTGCTGTGGATCAGCACCGCGCTGATCGTGATCAGCAGCATTACGATGGAAGTATCGCGGCGGTCTTTAAAGCAAAAGCGTAACGCAGGTTACGGCCGTTGGTTGACGGTTACGGTCGCGCTGGGGCTGGCATTTCTGGCGACGCAACTGCTCGCTTGGCGCCAACTCGTGCGTCAGGGAATTTACATGGCCAGCAATCCGTACAACTCCTTTTTCTATTTATTCACGGCGGCGCACGGGCTGCACTTGCTTGGCGGCATTCTCGCTTTGGGTTACTTAATGATGCGCACGACGCGCCAGCGCAGCACAGTCGCAGGCGAACTGCGACGCGCCGGCGCGGCTGACGCGGCCACGATCTACTGGCATTTCATGGATGGGCTTTGGGTCGCGCTGTTTTTGCTTTTGTTCTTTTGGAAGTAGCGCTCGCCGGCAAACTTTTTGCCGGGACTCCCTCTCCCTCTGGGAGAGGGCCGGGGTGAGGGAATTAGAGCTCGGTACTTAAGCCCTCTCCCTAACCCTCTCCCAAAGGGAGAGGGAACAAAACTTCAGGACAAATCCTTTTGGAGGTGACCGGTGGCAACTGAAGCACAGGCTATTTCGAGCGATTGGGGCGGCGGCAGGCTGCCGTATCGCGTGGGCCACAGAAAGCTGGGCATGTGGCTCTTCATTATGTCCGATTCGCTGACGTTCTCAGCGCTGCTGATCGCCTACGCGTATGCGCGTGCGTCCAATGTCTGGCCCACGCCATTCAAGTTTTATCCCAGTATTGTTTTCTCTTCGGTCATGACGTTGGTGCTGCTGTCATCCAGCTTGACGATGGTGATGGCAGTGTTGGCCTCTGCGCATGGTCAAAAGTCGAAAGCGCGCAAATGGATCCTCGCTACCGCGTTGCTGGGCGTGACCTTTATCGTCCTGCACATGATCGAATGGCGCCACCTGATCTCGGAAGGACTAACACCGTTCAAGTTGCCGGCAGAGTGGGCCGAGAAGTGGCCGGGCGCGTCGCCGCTGTTTGGTGCGACCTTCTTTGGCATCACGGGCATGCACATGTTCCACGTCGCCACCGGCTGCATCTATCTGCTGATCGTTTCCGGGCGAGTCAACAAACTGAAACATGAAGACGTGGAAATCAGCGGCCTGTACTGGCACTTTGTCGACCTGGTCTGGATGTTTGTGTTCCCGATGATTTACCTGCTGTCGATCGACATGACCAAGTGAGCGAATTTGGAGATTGCCTAAACACGCAAGCGTCTGTGACACTGTTGGAGGATCTGAAATGACTGGACATGCGGAAACCGAAGAGCACTTTGCCGGCAGCACGAAGCTGTTCATTTCGATTTGGATTTGGCTGTTGTTGTTGACCGGTTTTGAGGTGTTTCTCGGCTACATACAGTTGCCGGTCATTTACATGCTGGTAATCCTGATGGGCGCGTCCATCATCAAGGCAGCGCTAATCGTGGCCTACTTTATGCACCTGCGATTCGAACGCTTGAACCTGATTCTGACGATTGTGCCGGCCCTGGTAATTTGCATCTGTCTTATGCTGCTCGTCTTTTTCCCTGACAGTTTTCGCGCTCGGAATCTTCGTTCTCCAGCGCCGGCTCAACCAGCCGCTGAAAAGAAGACCCGCGTGGAATAAGGACGGGAAGCCTTAGGTGAATAGATCTTGAAGATGAGAGACGCGAGTAAATCGTTGATACGTTCAGTTGTGACGCTGATAAGCATCGCGTGGTTGGGCGCTCTCTGTGCTGACTCGGCGCTGGCCCAGTGCGTAATGTGCCGCGCGTCGATCGGACAAAACAGCCTCTTTGCCCGGAACCTGAACATTGGGGTGCTGGTGTTGCTGGTGCCGCCGGTGGCAATGTTTTGCACGATCTTTGTTCTGGCTTACCGTCATCGCAAATCCGGCTAACATGAATACCGTTGACTAGTCCGGAGAGAAAAAGTGGACGACCAAAGCCAGTTAACAAACATCGACGTCGAGAAGCGAACCACACGCGGGCGTGCATGTCCGGTTTGCGGCGGGAAGATCATCCCGTCTGACCGAGCGGTTTACCAGAACGCCGCTGATCCCGGCGCCGTGTATCCACTCTGGACCTGCGAACGTTGTGGGTACCAGGAGTTGGTTGAACGGGCGGCTAAGGCCGCCAAGAAACACTAGTCGCCTGGTTTAGAGGCGGGCTACCGCCCGCCGGTCGGGCAGTAGCCCGACTCTAAACGAGCGGATCGAATGCACAAAATGAAGCGCGAAGAATCACTACTTAATCTGATTTGCGTCCTCGGCGCCGCAGGGTTTTTCGCCCTCATCGCGTACGACTTGATTGCGGGCGGCACGATCATCAGTACCGATGGATTATTCTTTATCGTGGTGCCGATGGTCTTTGCGCTGGCCTTCCTCGCCGTTCCGGGGATAGAGTTTTTAGAGCGCCAGATCGCGAAGCGAAAATCGGCCGGTGGCGGGTCCACGGCTCAATTGGCCGCGGCCGGCGGAGCATCGACGGCGCGCCTGGCCGCACAAAGTACTCCCGCCCTTAAGGACGCCAAAGGGAGATCGATGCCGCCCGACGTAAGCCGCATGGTCAACCAAATGAACGCCGGCAAAGACAAAGAGTGACAGCAGCATAGACTTCAGAAACCTCTGAACAAGTGTCTTCGACGCGTAGCGTCGGTATGAGTCTAGCCCGGCTTTTCAACGCCGGGACCACGTGGTTAGCCGACCTCGTCGCGTAGCGACGATTGAATTCGCCCCAATTTCACTCGTCGCTACGCGACGC
>Ga0137404_10001494_pt1 | contig 15433 bp, 15 predicted proteins | sample CZOMad2_1_16fung_FD_108285 | JGI IMG/M metagenome (GOLD analysis project Ga0137404, IMG submission 108285) | Vadose zone soil fungal communities from Angelo Coast Range Reserve, California, USA - CZOMad2_1_16fungal (Illumina Assembly) | ecosystem: Environmental > Terrestrial > Soil > Vadose...
AGGTTTTTTGCGAGTAAACAAATCGATCCACGAAATTACACGAACCGAAAACAAAGTCACGAAAAGGTATTCCATGAAACATTTTGAAGGTCTAATCCGCCTTAAACGAATCTTACAGTCAGCACTGTTACTTGTCTTCGCTATCTTGCCCAGCGCTGCCCGCGCTGACGAGATCGCGGTGTGGAACTTCAACGATGCAACTCCGCTCGTTGTCGATCACGGTGTCGGTACACTGACCACGACCGCGAACCCCGCCAGTGTCACGACTCTCAGCGGCACTACGATGAACGCTCGGATGGGCGATCCTGCCGGGGAGGCGCTCGCAATCATGGTTGGCACAAATCTTCAAAACAATGGATCGATTCTGGAGGTGCGAGCAAGCACGGTGGGACTTAGAGCTGTTCAACTATCGTGGGCGTTTCAGCGGTCGGCGACTGGATTCGATAGCGTTCTAGTTCAAGCCAGCAGTGATGGAATCAATTTTATGAATGTCGCAACGTTTGCGCCGCAATTGACTTTTGGTTTCGGTGGAATCGCACCCGGAGTTGCCTTCACAAATAATCCTAACGTTGCGTTTCGCTTCGTGCTGACTGGGGGCACCGACGCGAATGGTAGCATCAGGTTTGACAATCTTGTGGTGGAGGGCGTGCCGGCCCCGGAACCAGCGTCAATGCTGCTCTTGGGAACCGGATTGATCGGAATTGCCTCTAGGTTACGACGCCGAAGACCGTCTAAATAGCTTCAATCGCGATTAGACTTCCTATCAAGAACGCGGCAGACATGCCCGGCGATCTCAATCACTTTCTCAAGGATGGAAAGGTTTGTTTCTTACTCGTGAGAGAGTCTGACATGCATGGCAGCGCCGCATTCTGGTATATTGTTAAATAATGAAGAAGTTTTCGCGCACAATGAGGTCTCGACTCATTCCCTCGGTCACCTTGATCGTGGTCATCACTTCGTTGTGCTTTTCCGTTGGTGAAGGGCTGCGACTTACGCCCTTCCCTGTCTCCACCCTCATACGAGTCGAAGAACCGAGCATTATATTGGACGCCGGGGCGTCGCACGAGACCTCACTTTACAAGTATGGCCCGCTGGACGTGCCTACGCAGACCCAGAAGCGTAGTAAGCGTCAAGCGGTAGATTTCGCTTGCCCGCCTTCAGAAGGCGTTCGCGAATTACTTACCTATCAGTGCCCTTCGTGCGATCGCGAATCAGTCCACGTAGTTTCTATTCTTTTTGTCTCACGTCCCGCAGGCCGCGCTCCGCCTTTCGTTTCCTAGTCACCTTAGCAATCAACGAGACTGCCGAAAACCTCGGGAACTTCTCAGGTTCAAGGCCGCTCTGTCGATTTATTCCCAACACTTTGTAAGACCAGAGCCTCCAGCCATGGAAGGCACAACTGCCGACCCTCTGGGCAGTTCTTACTAGTGCAGCGTTGGGTGAGCTGAAGGAATTCAGGAGGTTTGCGGGCAACACTCAATCCCCGCTTCTCCCGCTCGTAACTCGAAGATTAGGAGATTTATTAAGAATCATGAGTAAACGAATGAAGATTTTGATTGGTTATGACGGATCGAGTTATTCAGACGCGGCAGTTGATGACTTACGACGCGCTGGCCTGCCGAGCGAAGTTGAAGCCCTGGTTGTCTCGGTGGGAGATGCTCCGGTAATTCCTCCGCTCGCCAGTCATGACGTCATCGAGAGGGCTCTAATTGGAGATATGGTGGTATCAATTGTCGACCAAGCCAACAGGCAAGTGTCAGAGGCCTTGAAACAGACAAACGAACTGGTCCTGAGAGCAAGTTTGCGCCTCAAATCATACTTCCCGACTTGGCAGGTGCGTGGCGAGGCCCTAGCGGGCACTCCTGCCGCGGAGTTGATTCGAAAAGCCGAGGAGTGGAAAGCTGACGTGATCGTTGTGGGGTCTCAAGGGCGCTCCGCAATCGGACGCCTGGTCCTCGGTAGTGTGTCGCTGGAGGTTGGCAGTAAGTCACGATGCTCTGTTCGTATCGGGCGTGAAACTAAAGCGCAAGCCGAGCGGAAGGAGTTACGAATCCTAATCGGCCTGGATGGCTCATCCGGTGCAGAACGAGCAGTCCGGAAGGTACTAATGCGAGCATGGCCGGAAGGAACAGAGTTGCGAGTAGTCGCCGTAGACGACGGACTTTCGCCGATCACAATGGCTGACATGGTTACGGTCTCGGACAACCATGTTCGAGAGGATACTTCTATAACAGCGGACAGGTTGATCAAATTGGCAACGGCAAAAGGGTTGACCGTTTCGGCGGGAATTAAGAAGGGCAACCCAAAGCGCGTTCTGATTGCTAAGGCGCGCGAGTGGGAAGCTGACTGCATTGTCATCGGCTCGCGCGGGACCAGCAATACGACCCAGGGTTTCTTCGGGAGCAGTGTGTCAACCGGGCTCGCCGCCAACGCAGAATGCTCCGTCGAGATCGTACGTTAACAGGATCATACTCTGGCGTTAGGAAAGGATTTCATCATGTCAACTATTCGAGAAACATCTCTCCCAGGCATCGGGCGCAAGTTTCAGGTTGAGACCACGAGTGGCGACCGGCTGGTAATCGTGATTCACGACGACGGTACTCGCGAACTTTATCATTTCGCTCGAAAGAATCCTGATCGAGTTGCTTCAGTCGTGACCCTGGCCGATAGCGAAGCCCGACAGATTGCTGGGATTATCGGCGGGTTGACCTATGTACCAAAGTCTCTCCCGTCCGCGGAGATAGTTTTAGACGACCTCCTGCTTGAGTGGTACACGATTGAACCGGGGTCGGCCTGTATCGGTAAGACCATCCGCGACCTGCAAGTTCGCACAGTAACCGGAGCGTCTATCGTCTCGATCATCGAACCCGACCGCACCAAACGCATTAACCCGGAAGCAGACACCACGCTCAATGAAGGCGCGACGCTCATTCTCGCCGGTGACCGGCGCACGATCATAGCGCTCAAACAACTGCTGGTCCATGGAAAGGTGAGCTAGCCGATGGATCATCTCGTTCTGGAAGTAGGCCTGGCGTTGGCGCTCATCGCCTTCGCCGTGTCAATTGCCGCCAAGCTTCGGTTCTCCAACGTCCCGTTTCTGATTCTAATCGGCATGGCGGTCGGACCTCACGCGCCGCAGTTCGGCGTGTTCGACTTCCGCTTTGTTGAAAGCGCCCCTCTCATTGCATTCATGGGACGCATCGGCGTCCTCTTTCTACTGTTCTATCTGGGACTGGAATCCAATGTCACACGCTTGATTCAAGCCGGACGATCCATCTTCGTCGGCGGCACCATCTACATCGCCATCAACTTCACTGCCGGACTCGGTTACGCTTATTTGACCGGATTCTCTCCGACCGAAATGCTAGTCATCGCCGGTATCACCACGATCTCATCGAGTGCCATCGTCGCCAAAATATTGTTCGACTACAGACGAACCGCGAACCCTGAAACAGAGCTCATACTCGGCATAACAATGTACGAGGACGTCTTTTTGGCTGTGTACCTGTCACTGCTTTCCGGCATCGTTTTAAGCGGCGCGACCTCGCTGAGCGGCGTCTTATCGTCAGCAGGACTTGCCCTCGTCTTCATAGTCGGCTTGATATTTCTTGGCCGATGGGCGACGCCGCTACTCAATTGGTTGTTGCGCATCTCCTCGAACGAGGTCTTTGTCATTGTAGTGTTCGCATCCCTGTTTCTATTAGCCGGACTCGGAGAGACAATCCATGTCGCGGAAGCCATAGGCGCATTGCTCTTGGGACTGGTTCTGGGCGAAACGGAACAGAGCGGGCGATTGGAAAGATTGGTGGTGCCATTCCGCGACTTCTTCGGCGCTATCTTCTTCTTCAGCTTTGGTCTGACGGTCGATCCTTTTAGTTTAGGGGGCGCGGTGTGGCTGGCAATCGGTGCGGCGCTCCTGTCGCTATTCGGCGTCGCTATTGCCGGACAGTTAGCGGGAAGAAGCGCCGGGCTCTCAGGAGCGACTTCATTCAACGTTGGCCTGACGCTCCTCGGGCGTGGCGAGTTCTCGATCATCGTGGCAAAACTCGCACAATCGGGTGGCTTGCTGCCGCTGATCCAACCGTTCGCAGCTCTTTACGTGTTAACACTAGCGACTTTCGCGCCGCTGTTGGCGAGAGAATCGGAGCGAAGTTACAACTTGCTCGGAAAATTCTTAAGGCGGCGCCGGACGGAGGAGGGCCAAGAACTCGGTGAGGCGAAAGTGCTGTAAGGAGGCAGAGGCGATTATGAAACGAAAGTGCAGAAGAGAGCACCGACTTCGACGCATCAGGCGAACGTTGATCTGGAGTGGTTTGATGACGGCCCTCCTTCTCGTTACGTCGTGTCGTTCCAAAGAGTCGCCGCGGGCGGCCTATGTGCCTGTTTCACAGTTAGAACAGACCTACGGTCAGCTCATTTCTGTGGCCAACGCCGCGACACCCTACCAGAATGGGACAGGGGACCTTTTGGGGCTCTTCCGGGATGATAGCGGAACGGTCTGGGGAATACCTCTTTCTGTCAGTGTTGTGGGAACCGTGCTTGGTTGCGCTCCGCCAATGCTGCACGAAGCTCCGGTGAGCGACACGTTGCCGGCAACTGAGATCGTCGGTGCTGCGAATGAGCCGACTGGCTGGCGCGGAGGCACCGGAAAGCTGGGCCTGATGCTTCGCGATGCTCAGGGCAAGCTCCACTGGCAGTTGGTAGCACCGATAGAAATAATGAGTGGCCCAGTTTGTTGGTCACAGTCAGAGCCCGTGCAAGTCCTGAAAAATTATCGCCTCGTCAAAGCAGTCATTAAGGCCTGAGTTGTACGCTGAAAGCGTTCGCTTATTTCAGCCCAGAGTTGCGCGACTACCAGACTCGCTCACAGATCTACAAACCCTTTTCTGATTACATTAAGCAGAACAGGTATCTCTTCCCTTAGACAACTGTTCCTTTTCTTGAATCCGAACTGACTAGGACCTACGTATTGTTGTCAGAAAAATCGATACTGGATCCGCTGGCCTCCAGGCCGAGGCGTAAACAAGATTCCAGTTTGGCAGTTGTGACGCTCAGGCTAAGAGCCTTGAGGAAGGATCGGTGTGCTTGCGACACTCGAATGGCGACGGTCGAGGACGATCCAACATGACTGAAGGAATGGGTCAGAAAATTGTTATGGGTAAGAAACACATTATCACCAACTTTGTTAATTTGCGCATAGCTCTCGCCCCTGCCGCGCTCGCCTTGCTGGGATTCACCGGCTGGAGTGTGGCCAAGCTGCGGCCCGGGAGCAAAGCGAGCGTTGCGATTGCGGGATCAAGGACCACCACTCCGTGCGCGCTCGCGCTGGCGCCAACACCTGGCAATGAGGGCATCGACGGCGAGATTGCGAGATTGCAGCAACAAGCAAAGCGAGCCAGCGATCCGAGCCGCGCGCTGGAACAACTAGGCTGGCTGTTCGTGAAAAAGGCGCGACTCTCGTACGACGCCGGCTATTACAAGTTAGCCGAACAGTGTGCCGCGTGCATGGAGACGAAGCAGGCGAATAGCGCCGAAGCGCTGCTGCTGCGCGGTCATGTGCTCGACAGTCTGCATCGCTTTGCCGAAGCCGAAAAGCTGGCGCGTGAGTTGGTCGCAAGGCGCGGCCTACCTTTCGACTTTGGCTTACTGGGAGACACGCTGATGGAGCAAGGGCGCGTGCGAGACGCGGCGGCGGCTTATCAAAAGATGGTAGACCTCCGGCCTGACTTGCAATCTTACACGCGAGCGGCGCACGTACGCTGGCTGACGGGTGACCTGAAAGGAGCCATCGAATTGATGCGACTCGCGGCCACAGCGGGCAGCCCCCGTGATCCTGAATCCGCGGCATGGGCATACACGCGTCTCGCTCTTTACGAACTGCAGGCTGGCGAAATAACAAGGGCCCTCGCGGCATCCGATGCGGCACTTAGTTTTCAGACCGACTATGCGGCGGCGCTACTCGTGTGCGGTCGCACCTTGATGGCCCAGGGCAAGGCAACCGAGGCGGTCGAGATCCTGAAACGGGCCGCTTCACTCAATCCGTTACCTGAATATCAATGGCATCTGGCCGACGCCCTGCGCGCCACCGGAAACGTCGCTGCCGCGCAGTTGATCGAGGACGAGATTCTGCAACGCGGCGCCGTGAACGACCCACGAACACTGGCGCTTTACCTGGGCACGCGCGGTGAACAACCTGAGATGGCCCTGCGACTTGCCGAAGAGGAATTGCGTCTGCGGCAAGATGTGTTCACGCATGATGCGCTCGCGTGGTCGCTCGCCGCGTTGGGCAGAATCCCAGAAGCGTCAGGGCAGATGAAGCTAGCGCTGGCCGAGGGCACGAAGGACGCGCGGCTCTACTTTCACGCAGGCGTGATTGCTAACCGGTTGGGCCAGAAGCACGAGGCCCGAAAGTGGTGCAAAGACGCCGCCGGCATCGCGCAGATGCTTTTGCCCAGCGAACGGACAGAACTGCGGCGGCAGCTTGCGAAGCTATGAAGCAGATTTCGAACAAAGGGGCGGGGGCGCTTCGGCTGAGAAGCGTCTACAACGTAAACCAATTTTCTTACCAGGAGACATGAAGGTATGAATACGCTATTGAGAAAAGTGCAGCGCGGAGCCGCGCTGCTATTGCTGGCGCTGCTGCCGGGCACGCTGCTGCCCTCGTTAGTTTTCGCTTCCAGCCATATGGACGCGCCCTTGATCACACTCGATCCGGCGGCCAACACGACCGACGTGTACGCCTTTGTCGACCAGGACAACGGACAGAAATTTCTGACCGTGGCCCTGGGTGTCTATCCCTTCGAGGAGCCGGGAATCGGTCCCAACAAGTACAACTTTGACGACAACGTGCTCTACCAGATTCATGTCGCAACCGGGCGCGACGTGGCAGCCGGTCGCGCGACGTTTAGCTACCAGTTGCGCTTCAAGACCACCTTCAAAAACAAGAACACAATCCTGCAGTCGTATCTGGGCGTCATTCAGAACGTCGGCGACGCAGGTCAGAATCTGGTGCAGACCTACACCGTGACAAAGTTAGACAACCGCAATGGCCGAAAGACCTTGTTGGGCTCAGGTATTGTGCCGCCAAATAACCAGGGCAACGCCACGCCCTATTACAATCAGGGTGACAATGGCGAGAACCCGGCAAAGGATGGCGTGGCCACCGAAGCCGAACTCGATCGTTACACAAAGGAGTCAATCGCCCAGCTCGGCAATGGTTACACCTCGTTCGCCGGCCAGCGCGATGACGGCTTCTATTCCGACATTCAGGCCGTTTTCGATCTGGCCAGCCTGCGCAACCCGGGCAAAGATTCGCAAGGCGGCTTCAACCTGCACTTGATGGCTCTTGAAATTCCAGTTCGTGAGTTGGGCGGCGATCAACAACTGGTCGGGGTCTACGCCACCACCAGCCGCCGCTCTGTGAGAGTACTCGACGACCGCCGCGACGATGACAAGAAAGAAAATAAGAATAACGGCCCCTTTGTGCAGGTAGCACGCCAGGGAAATCCGTTATTCAACGAAGGCCTGGTTGCCATCGCAGACAAAGACGTTTACAGCCGCACCAGCCCGACACAAGACAACCAACTGTTTCGCAAATATGCGGAAACTCCGGAACTGGCCGCGCTGCTCAATGCGGCGGTGCAAACCAACCGCACGGACATCGCGGGTATTTACATCCCTGATTTGATCAAGGTCGATCTCTCAACCACGGGAGTACGGTTTGCCGGTGGCGGCGCTGGTAACCCAATGAATCCGGATGATCCCGGATACTCGCGCTTGAGCATTTTCGGCGGCGACGTGCTGAGGAGCAACATTCAGGACCCATTCCATAACGGCGGCTTCATTCCGGGAGGTTGGCCCAATGGGCGGCGTTTTGGCGACGACGTGCTGGACATTGCTGTGACCGCATTGGTGAGCGATCTGCGTGATCCCGACCATCTGATCATCCATTCGCCAATCGGTGACAATGTAGACAAAAACGATATGGCTTTTAGCAAAGTCTTTCCCTACGAGTCTACACCGCAGAACGCCCGCAACCATCAACATCCATAAGCCGCGGGGGCCCGGCAGTGCCTGGCAGAAGCTGATACCATGACTGGAACTCAAAAGTGCGAGACCTACGGTCACTTATCGCAGAGGTTCAAGCTTGCATCACGCTTTCTGCCGGCCGCCTGCTGGCTCCTGCTCACCGCTTTCTCGACTGCTCAGGCACACGATCCGGGACTCAGCGCCGCTGACCTGCGCCTAACCGAGCGTGGGCTGATAGCCACTCTTACTCTTGCCCGCACCGACATCGAACAGCTCTGCTGGATCGATTCTGATCGCGACGGCAATATCTCAGCAGCGGAGTTTGACTCGGCGAGGCCGAAACTGGAAGAGCTGGCCCGCAATGCGCTAAAAGTCCGCATCGATGACAGGGAATCAAAGCCTTCGGACCCGAAGGTCGAGATCGACGACAGCAATGCCGTTCACTTCCAATTGAGCTTTCCGGCGATGTCCGGCTCGCGACTGTCCGTGCGCTCGGTAATTCTGGCGAATCTCGCGCGCGGACACAAAGAATACTTCTCCTTAAAAGACGAACGCGGCAATGTCATAGTCGAGCAGATGCTCGATACGAGTCGAGATCAAATCGAACTCAATCTCGAGCACGGGTTGTCATCAGCAAGAGTCGGGGAGTCGTTTGGGCGGTTTCTCAAGCTGGGCGTCGAACACATCTTTACCGGCTACGATCATCTGGCCTTTCTGTTTGCTTTACTTCTGGCAGGCGCCACATTCCGCGAAGTCGCCAGGATTATTACTTCATTCACGCTGGCCCACTCGTTTACGCTGGCCCTGGCGACATTCAATATCGTCCACCTTCCATCGGCGGTCGTTGAGCCTCTGATCGCTGTTTCGATTATCTATGTGGGCGTCGAGAATCTTGTGCGTCGCCGGCTCGATCGACGATGGCTGTTGACGTTTGCTTTCGGTCTGGTTCACGGGCTTGGCTTTGCTTCCGTTCTGCGCGAGCTTGGGATCGGCGCGCAAGCCGGTCAGGCTTTGCCGCCGCTGCTTTCTTTCAATCTCGGCGTGGAATTGGGACAAATCTCGATTGCCGCCCTGGTTCTGCCACTGATTTGGCGGCTGAAACGCAGGCCTGAATTCGTCACGCGCTACGCTCCGCCCTGTTCAGTGCTGGTGGCCTTATTAGGCAGCTATTGGCTGATCGAGCGAACGCTCCTGAAGTGAACCTCGACCGCTATCGAGACGGACACTCCGTCGGGGAGACGTCTCGAGCTGACAATTCAAAAATCACCAGGACTTGCCCGACACGCCGCGCGCTTCGACCCCTTCGTTTGCCCTGATCGCGCGAGTGCCTTACTGTGCTTTTACCTTCTGATAGAACACGTCCTCCTGAGAATGTGTTTGACCAGATATGGGATCCAGCGGGTTTACCGGCTGCGTAACCGTGTTACGACCATCACCCCAGAGAACATGGACTGCGCCGTTGGCGGACCTGGTGCTCAAGTATTCGCCCAGCATGTAGCACGGCACAATTGTGCGATCATAATTCGTGCTCGTGGTGTTTGTCAGACGGGAATTAGTGGGCGCCAGGGCAAATGACGTGCTGGTAACCCGAAGGGTTCTACTGTCAATGAAAGAGTTGCCCCGGTCGCGGGAATTGGCGAGATCTACGTCCACAGTTCCGTCAGCATGCTGCGTGTAATAGGCTACGTGCACATCATTGGGGTCCACATCAATAGCCAGAGCCGGGAGCACATGGTGAACATCTGAAGCTACAATCGGATTTACCTGAATGGGCGTGGTCCAGGTAAGACCGCCGTCATCAGATCGGACGAACAGGATATTGGATTCCCCGTTCGGGTCCCCGAAAATTGAGCTCGTGGAATTGGACCACGCGAGGTAAAGGACTCCGTTACGTGCGGCAAACGCCGGCTGAATGGTCAAACGCGAAGCGTTGACAAAGCTTCGCAAACCGAAACGCCCTCCAATATTGGGACCCGCGTGAATGGCCAAACGTAACCCTCCTGAACGACAATCGATAAGTTCACCCGGTTGAACAACCGGCAATAGAGTCGGATTGGGTGCGCCAAGAACATTAAAGCTCAGGAAAGAGAAGGTGTCGCCGGCATCATCGGAAACCAAAACCTGAAGGAAGTCGGTATCCGAGTTGCTAAAACGCGCAAAAGGAATATACAGGCGACCGGTTACGGGGTCCACAAACGGATTAGTGAACTGAAGGCTGTTCTGCGGGTTGGCGGGATTCGGATCGGGCGTTGGTGCAAAAATGGTTTTCGTGGTCCAGGTAGCGCCGCCATCCGTCGATCGTCCGAAACGCAACTGTTGACCCGTTGGCTGGAAACTTGTCCAGGTAACGTAAACATTGTCACGATTCCGAGCCACCGGATCACGTCCTACTGCAAGCCACTCCTTGTCGCCTCCATTATCCTGCTGCACTACTACCGCATTGCCCCAGGTAACACCGCCATCCGTAGACTTGTTAACCTGGATCGTGAATTGTCCAGCCGCATTTGTGCCTAAACCTGAGAAATAGAAATTCCCGTGTCGGTCAACATCCACGACGGGATCGCCAAAGGTGAAGATACTGCCGGCAACGGGAGGCATGAACCCGCTGGTCCAGGTTTTCCCGCCGTCAGTCGAGTTGGAAAATCCTGAGAGGAACCGTTGAGTGAATTGCAATACGCCAGGGGAAATTTGAATCAGAGGCTGATTTGCCGACGTATTGTACACGGCAACAATGTTGCTACCGGAGGCAGCTATTGAGGTTTCACTTTGGGTGAATTTGACAAATGGACGAAAGAGCGCGAACGTCTGTATGTTATCCAATCCACCATCATTTGTCTGAACGTTATCACCACGCAACTGTATTTGCGGTGGCACTGACTGGCTTGGAACCGGACTGGTTTCGTCAGGCGCAAGCAGATTTCCGTTCTCGCTTAAATCGTCGGCCATTTGCCGGCCCAATGAGCGAAGATCCAGGTCCACTCCTCCCTTTCTCACGTGGCCCCGTGCAGGCTCATCATTGGATTGAGTCATTGAGACAGGTGGAACGGTCAGAACGCCAAAGACGCCCAAGGTGACAAGGATAAATAAAAACTTCCTGGCAGACATCATTGAAATCTCCTTTCAAAGAGAAAGAGTTGTTTGCGAGGACGGTATTCCGAGCACTGGGAAAGGTACCCATACCGATAAGCATCGCACGCGGTACTACCAGATCGGGGGTTCGCACGCGGTCTGACGAGGCCAGTAGGGGAGTTCTTTTGAAGCAGCCGGACGATACTTTAGTTGCGGAAGTTAGTCAATGACTTTGGGTTAACACGACTTGGGTATCTTGGAAGAATTTTTGTGGTTGAGCCGCGGTGCCGCCCACCAACTTGCTAAACTCTTCCAGGTGTCATTTTAATGTTGAGAACCTTATAGGCTCGGAAAACAGTGCTCATTTGTTCGGAACTGTAGGATGATCGACAACTCTGTCAATTAGTTAAGTATCGAAAGGTGCCACTATTTGACGTTTGGAGTGGACCGCGAATGCTTTCTCATATTCGTTCGGTCACGTGTCACGATACTTGAACGAAGATATGGGTCCTTAGGCGACGGAGATGTCTGTATTTGGCTGGTGATTTTTGCGATGGCCGGATATCTCTCAAGAACCATTAACGTAATTTTCTTATTCACAATTTCCCAATAGTCTTCCTCATTAGGATAGTTCTTAAGAAGCGTTTCGATATCCTTGGCGATCAACATAAAATCCGGATATTCCGCATTGGAAAGATGCGCTTTATAACGATACCAAATGGTGATATTCAAATTGTTATTTTCGCCTTGATGGTCAATCTTGAAGTCCTTGATCAAAAACGAAAATTCTTCTGCTAAGACGCTGGATTTTGCTGTTGTTGCGCCTGGCTTCTGATTGCGTTTTGTAACTGACCGTAAATCCTGAAACGAGCCAAAGGCAGCGTCAACTGTGCTGGACCACAAAAGAATCCCAAATGCCGCCAGGCACAACGCTGTAGGTCTCTTATAGTGTTCGCGTTTCGTCAAGCTACTTCCTCCCCTATCCCCACTGGCATCCAGGTAGGTTCAAAAAATTCATTTAGTAATCAAAAGTGGTGAATTAACATTGTAGTTAAAGAGTAAAGCCTTATCGCCGTTTATGTGGAACACAAACTGTTCTGTTCCCTTGCCTTCGCTGAACTCAACGTCATAGGCAAGAGTCACCATTGTCCCGGCAGTGGTAGCATTCACGTACCATCTGGTTTGACTTGAATTTTTCACTGTCCCAAGCTTCCGACGAACTGCCTCGAACAAGGCTAGCGTATCTGCTTCGCTTGTAGCTTTCCGAAAGCCTTCATCCGACTGAGCATAGATTTCATGATACTGACCGCCGTTGAATTGATTGTGAAACTGGGCGACTGCATGTTCGCCAATTTCTTTACCTTTAGTTAGCGAACATGAATTAACCACGACAAGGAGCGCAACAATTGACGCGAGAAAGAGTATTTGTCTAGTTTCGATTCTCATAGGCATCCTCAGAGCGAAGGCGTATACCGCCGCGCTTCAGCGGCGAGCCCACGCAACTTACCAACGAAAGCCCCATACCGGCTAGTCGGTTCCAAGCGCTTGTTAGGGCACTGTTTTGGTTAATGGGCTCTTTCGTGCCGACTTCCTCATAGTCAAGGATCGGTTTTTCCAGCGCTTCAAGCATGAGCTCCAGCTTAGTTCTCAATTCATCGCGATTCTCAGCGCTAGGGGCATTTGGATCTTGGTCCATACCTGTGATGTTCCCGTGTTCATCATAGTACACACCATGAATTCCCAGGTCCCCATTTTTATTAGTGCAGGATCTCTTTCACACACGCCAGTATACTTATCGTATCGAACAAACATGCATCTACTGGATTATATAGTTCTTCACTCCGTAGGAGTGGAATGTTTATAGCCCGTGCAGTGATCAAAAAATCCGACGCCGTTCGGCGCCGGAGTGTGTACCTTGGCGTCCGGTACTATAGACATTTCACTCCTCCGGAGTGAACCGGTATTAACACTCGCATTGGAGCGGGTGACTGAATTACTCTTGGAGTGGCGATCACTAGATGAAATCCATGAAACGATTGGCAATTTCCCTCTTGCTGGCATTTTCGTTTGTTGGCTCAATAGCCGGCGATGAGGTAACTCGCCCTCGCATTCTGGGATTGGCCCACATGGCGCTATTCGTCAGCGATCTAAAAAAGGCACGCGCATTTTATGAAGACTTCCTCGGATATGAGGAGCCGTACGTGTTGAAGCGAGCGGACGGCTCGGACCGGATTGTCTTCATCAAGATCAACGACAACCAATACATCGAGCTGTTCGCGGATACCCCCAGGCAAGACGGTCATCTTAATCACATCTCATTTTTCACGGACTCGATCCAAGGGGTGCGCGATTATCTGGCGTCGAGGGGAATCAAGGTGCCTGATAAGGTCGGAAAGGGGCGGATTGGAAACTTAAATTTCAACATCACCGACCCCGACGATCACACGGTGGAGATTGTTCAGTACGAACCTGACAGTTGGACAAAGCGCGAGCAAGGAAGATTCATGCCCGACTCTCGCATTTCAAAGCAGATGGCGCATGTCGGCGTGACGGTGGGCGCGCTCGAGCCGGCTCTGAAATTCTATCGCGATATCCTGGGCTTCCGGGAGTTCTGGAGGGGCAGCTCATCTGGCACAGAGCTGAGTTGGGTCAACATGCGAGTTCCGGATGGTGACGATTATCTCGAGTTAATGCTTTACTCCACGCCGCCTGACGCTGGACGGATGGGAAGTATGAATCACATTTGCCTGTTCACCCCGGATATTAAGAAGGCTGTTGCTCTGCTCGAATCGCGCCCGGCGCGCAAGAGCTACACTAAACCTATCGAGATTAAGATTGGTAAGAATGGCAAGCGGCAGGTGAACCTTTTCGATCCTGACGGCACTCGAATCGAATTGATGGAGCCAAATACTGTGGATGGAAAAGTAGTGCGGTCATCGACGGCTCGGCCCCCGCATTAAAGGAAAGGCAACCGCCTCTGTCGTTCTATTTTCATTCGCGGTGGCGAATCGAGATTCATGACTTGCTGTGTAAAAACTCTGAAGGTGCCTTGGAGCTTTGAAGCTGAGGACTTAGTCAATTCAAGCTACGTAAATTCGCAGGTCGCGAAGGGGGCAGTGGTTAGTTTGAAGGTTCGGTAAGTTCAAGGCGCCCCCGCTCAAAGCTTGAATGCCAGTGCTTATCCCTATCACTTAAGCCTCTGGGTTTACTACATTGAGTGATTGATTCGATGATGAAGCCTCTGAAACTCGAGCGGGGGCGCCTTGAACTTACCGAACCTTCAAACTAACGACTGCCCCCTTCCCGACCTGCGAATTTACGCAGCTTGAGTTGTCCAGTCGCGACAGCAGATTCTTCAGAGTTTTGACACATTGCGTTGTTCAGAGCTTCGGTTAAAAACTGTCTTGACTAAGTTCGCGGACTTCAAGAAGATTAGCGGCCCAAAGCGTGCAGCTAAACTGAATTGCGGGGTTGAGATGATCGAACTCGGCTCCAGAAGGTGGAAGAATACCGACTGCAGGCAAGATCGTAGGAGCAGATAATGACCAATGAAAAGATCGAACGTCGACAATTTATCAAGCAGGCGGCGCTCGCCGGCGCCACCATCGGACTGACGTCCTACGCGACGAGCCGCGTGCTTGGAGCGAATGACCGCGTACGCCTTGGAATTATCGGCTGTGGCGCTCGTGGCCAGGAAGACTTGAAAGAAGTACTAAAACTTGCGAACGTCGACTTTGTCGCCGCCGCTGATGTCTACAGCAGCCGTCACGACGAGGCCAGGCAGCTTGCCCCTGCAGTAAAGACTTTCACCGACCATCGAAGACTGCTGGATCTGAAAGACCTTGACGCAGTCATCGTAGCTTCACCGCTTCACTGCCACGCTCGTCACTTTGTCGACACGATAGCAGCAGGCAAGGACCTGTATAGCGAGAAGACGATGACCTGGTCGATTGAAGAGGCCGAAGCCTGCCGCGCCGCCGCGCGAAAGTCAGATCGCATTGTTCAGATCGGACTGCAACACGAGAGCTCGGGCTCGGTCGCCGATGTCCGGCAATGGATCAAGAGTGGCATGGCCGGTAAGATCACGCACGTCGAATCCTGGATGAGTCGTAATACGCCCAAGGGGAAAGGACAGTGGGTCCGTCCGGTTCCTCCGGACTGTACCGCAGGTAATGTCGATTGGAATTTATTCCTAAACGGCCGGCGTCCGCGGCCGTTCGACCCATACAAGTTCATCAATTGGAGACTCTACTGGGAGTTCTCGGGCGGGAATGTGACTGAGAACATGGTCCATCAGATCGCCCTGATTATTAGCTCCCTGGGTCTTTCACTTCCA
>Ga0137404_10001496_pt1 | contig 15422 bp, 18 predicted proteins | sample CZOMad2_1_16fung_FD_108285 | JGI IMG/M metagenome (GOLD analysis project Ga0137404, IMG submission 108285) | Vadose zone soil fungal communities from Angelo Coast Range Reserve, California, USA - CZOMad2_1_16fungal (Illumina Assembly) | ecosystem: Environmental > Terrestrial > Soil > Vadose...
ACAATGCCGTCGTCATAAGTGAGTCCGAATGTCGCCGTGGCGCGACATTGATTTATATGTTGAATCAAATTCTTAAATCGAATACCTCCGAAGAATGTCGTCTCCGGACGACGATGCGGCACGGGCAACCCAAGTTAAGTAGCTGATTGATATCATATTGGTTGCTTGGCATGGAGGTTGCGGCTTGTTACCTATGCCTCGCCCTGTATACGCGCCGCACCCGCACCGGAGAGCCGCTTGATAGATCGCAGACTGACCAACGAAGACATCGACTGGCTGCGAAAGCTGCGCAACGCGAGGGTGGCGAATGAACCTTCCCCCGATATTCCCACTAGCGTCGTGCGCCGGCTGACGCAGCTCGCGTACGCGGAGCTCAGGCGCGGCAAGTTCGCCATCACGTACCGGGGGCGCGACGAGTTGATCGACAGGGAAAAGAATTGAGCTAGCGGCCGCCTTCGGGCGACGGACTCAGGATCGGGGCGCTCAATGCGCCCCGATTTCTTTTCGGCCTATTCCAGGGGTTCCAGTTTTACTTCAGCGGGTCAGCCAGCCTCTGGCTCGAAGCGTGAACGCCGCGTAGGGAAAGATCCAGGTGAGCGCGAAGAAAGAGAAATAGGCGTACAGGATCCCGAACACGAAATCCCAGGAGCGCTCGCTCCTGAGGTAGTAGAGCACGTAGACCAGCGACACCACCATGATGGCGAGCAGCATGCGCAGGATCGATCCGGGATCCTTCAGGGCGTTCATCGCCCACAAGGCGATCGAGGCGTAGCCCACCGGATAGCGCAGGTTGGTGATCGTGCTCTCGTAGAGCGCGAGCGAGCGCGACCAGAGCGGCCGGGACCAGACGATCCTCGAGAAGCGGAATTCCTCGCGGATGTAACTGCGATCCCACCGCAGGAACATCCTGCACAGCTTGGAATAGGTCTCGGGCACGACCGTGTGCACGACAGCGCTGCGCTGGTACACGGTGTCGTATCCCGCGCCGAGGATATCGTTGGTGAGCGCACGGTCCTCGCCGTAGGTGCACCGCGCGCCCAGGAATTCCTGGCGCTCCCACTTCGGCAGCACTTGCCGCACGACCAAAGCGCGGTAGGCGGCCAGCGCACCCGGGCAGCAGTACACGGTGCGGAACACCGACTGCGCGCTGCGCAGATAATCGAACGACAGGATGAACCTGACGTGCAGCATTCGCGGAATGAGGCTCGCCATGCGGTTGTGCACGGCGACCTTGCCCGCCACCGCGCCGACTCGCGGGTCGCGGAACGGGCCGGCGATCGCGAGGAGCGCCCCGCGCTCGATGACGCTGTCGGAGTCGACCGTGACGACCACCTCGCCCGTGGCGCGCCGGAATCCTTCGGCGAGCGCGCCGCGCTTGCCCTGATTGGCGGGGAGCCGTACCGCGCTCACCAGACCCGGAAAGCGCAGGGCCGCGTGCCGGATGTGATGCCAGGTGTCGTCGGTGCTGCCGTCGTCGATGGCGATGATCTGCAGGCACCCGTGCGGATAGCGCGCCGCCGCGACCGAAGCGATGGTTTCCTCGACCATCGCGCCCTCGTTGTACGCCGGGATGAGCACGGTCAGCCGCGGGGCGTCCTCCTCGCGAACGGCCTCGAACGGACGATAGAGGAGCCACAGAACGGTGCGCAGCAACAGCAAGACCAAGCCCATGGTGATCCAGATGATCGTCGGCCGCACCCAGAGCATGCTCCAGTGCTCGCGGCGCACGACATCGACGAGCGGCTGCAACAGCGGTGTCGCGAGCGCCGCGTAGGCGAGCGCCCCTATTCCGGCAAAGATCGTCAGGACCAGGAAGAGATCCCAGCGGTCTCGGGGTGGCGCAGCGGCGCTGCCGACGGGCAGGGACTCGAGAATTGCGGATTCGGACCGGGGATCCATGCTGACGGCAAGCAGCAGTGCGTCTCTTTCAAAGACCTTATTTTACCGTCCCGAGTTGACGCTTTTCTGAATCGAGTCGGTGAGGCGTTCGGCCCAGCGCATCGCGGCGCATCGGCGTCGCTCCGGAGCGACAGCTCGCGTGACTCCCGCACCCTCAGCCGACGACCAGCGCCGCGTGCTGGCTCTGGCCCTCGGTCATGCCGCGCGCCTTCATCCAGTCGTAGGCGCGGTTGAACAGGGCCGGATCGTAGTAGTCGACGTGCTTGTAGTGCACGAACGCGCGCAGCAGCTCGTGCGCCTGGAGCGCCCCCTTGGTGGCCGCTGCAACGTGGTGCGCGTACTTGTAGAAATCGGCGTTGATCAGGTCGACGGCCTGGTTTTCGGCCTCGTAATAGGCCTTCCGCTCCCCGGGCGTCAGGTCGGCCGCCACGACTTCGCCGCCGCGGTAGAAGGAAGCGGCGATGATGTGCGCGCCTTTCTTCAGGCCCAGGCTGATGAAGGGCTCCATCACCGCGACCGCGCGGTAGCTGCCGTCCGCGAGCCCCTGCCAGCGGTGCTGCGGCAGGCCGCCGTTCTGTATCTTGACGTGCTCCTTGCCGACCGCGCTCTCCAGCATCTGCAGGGCCGTGTAGTGCGAGCCGGTCAGCTCCTGGACCACCACGGGAACATCCGCGAGGTCGCGCGGGGTCTGCAGCTTCTCGTCGAAGGTGAGGATCGCCTGCGCCGCCACCGCGGCGCGCAGAGCCGCGATGCTGCCGCCGCGCTTGCCGCGCTCCAGGCGGTCGATGCTCGCCCATTCGCACACGTTGTAGCTGTCGGCCGAGCCGCACTCGAACAGCTGCTCCTTGAGCCGCGACAGCACCGGCTTCTCGGCGCTGTCGCGCTCGCGGTCGGCGTAAGTCGCGGAGAAGCTCACCTCCAGCCCTGCCCTGGCGAACAGGCCTTCCTCGATGCCGACGATCACCGGCAGGTCGAACACGGGGTTATTGGGCGCAATCCTCACAACAGGCTTGGTCATGGACGTTCCTCGAATGGCGGGCGCCGCAGGGGACGGCACGAATTGTGGACAGGATACTCTGGCGTGTCGGCCAGTCAACCGGCCGCCGCGCCGGGCTCGCGACCTCAATCCGGACCGATGAGAGCCAGCGCGCCGAGCAGCGCAAAACCCGCCGCCGCGACACGGTGCACCACCTTCGCCGGCACCCGTCGCAGAATGCGCTCGCCGAAGTACACCGCGGGGACGTCGGCCAGCATCATGCCGAGGGTGGTGCCGGCGACGACCGCCGCGATCGAGACGTAGCGCGCGGCCAGAACGACGGTCGCGATCTGCGTCTTGTCGCCCATCTCCACGAGGAAAAAGGTGACGAGCGTCGCGGCGAACGCGCCGAGGCGCGCGCCCTGCGCCTTTTCCTCTTCCGGTTTGTCCGGCACCAGCGTCCATGCCGCCATGGCGAGGAACGACAGGCCCAGGATCCAGCGCAGCATATCGGGGCCGAGCACCCCGGCGACCTCCGCGCCGAGCCAGGCGGCCAGAGCATGGTTGGCCAGTGTCGCCGCGAAAATGCCGAGAATCACCGGAACAGGCTGCCGGTAGCGTGCCGCGAGCACGATCGCGAGGAGCTGCGTCTTGTCGCCCAACTCCGCGAGAGCGACGATGCCGGCCGAAACGAGAAACGCTTCCACAAGGAGGTCCGCAGCGTAGAGGCGCGCATTGTATCGGCGCGGCGCGCCCGCGAGGAATCCCGCAAGGAAAATATTTCGGAAGCATCGCGGGAATAAAACCGGGCGTCCCCCGGTCTTGCAAGTGTGACCGCCGGCTGCCGGCCCGTTTCCAAGGAGACTGCAATGAACGAACCGATCGATCGCAGGGAATTTCTCAAGCTCGCGGGCCTGGGCGGGGTGGTGTTCGCCTCGGGCCTCGCGGGCTGCGCCTCCTTGGGTGGGGCGAAGCGGGACGACTTCTACTTCGTGCAGCTGTCCGACACGCACTGGGGCTTCAAGGGGCCGGCGCTGAACCCGGACGCCGACGGCACGCTGCAAAAGGCGGTCGCCGCGGTAAACGCTCTATCGTTCGAGCCGGACTTCATCGTCTTCACCGGCGACCTTACGCACACCACCGACGACCCGAAGGAAAGAAGGCGCAGGCTCGCCGAGTTCCGCGACATCGTCGGCGCCTTGAAGAACAGGAACGTGCGATTCATGCCCGGGGAACACGACGCCTCTCTGGACAACGGTCAGGCGTGGAAGGAGCTCTTCGGTCCGAGCTATTACAGCTTCGATCACAAGGGCGTGCATTTCGTTGCCATCGACAACGTCTCCGATGCCTCCGCGCGCGTCGGCGAAGCCCAGCTCGAGTGGCTCAAGGCGGACCTCGCGAAGCAGGCCAAGGACGCGCCCATCGTCGTGTTCACGCACCGGCCGCTGTTCGACCTCATGCCGCAGTGGGACTGGGCGACGCGCGACGGGGCGCAGGCGATCGACCTGCTCATGCCCTACCGCAACGTCACGGTGTTCTACGGCCACATCCACCAGGAGCACCACCACACGACAGGACATATCGCGCATCACTCGGCGAAGTCGTTGATCTTCCCCCTGATCGCGCCCGGCTCGCAGCCCAAACGCGCACCCGTGCCCTGGGATCCGGCGCAGCCGTACAAGGGGCTGGGCTTCCGCGGCATCGAGAGCGCGCCCGGAAAGGCCGGATACGAGATCACCGAATTCCCGGTCGCGAAGGCGTAGCGATGGCACCGCAGCGCCGTCGCCTGCTCGCCGCGGGGCTCGCGGCCGCGGCGGGCATCCTCTCCGGTGCCAGGGTCCTCGCGCAGGAAAAGGTGATCCGGGTGACGGCCCGGAAATTCGAGTTCTCGCCGAGCGACATCGAGCTGAAGAAGGGGGAGCCGGTGGTGCTCGAATTCACGACCATCGACGTGCTGATGGGCTTCAGCCTGCCCGACTACAAGCTGCGCACGGACATCGTCCCGGGCGAGGTGGCGAGACTGCGCTTCACGCCGGACCGGACTGGCAGCTTCGAGTTCGTATGCGACAACTTCTGCGGCGAGTTCCACGAGGAGATGTCGGGGAAAATCCGCGTCACGGCATGAGGCCCGCGCTATCATGGGTGCCGTGAGCGAGCGTAAGCACCGGTTCGAGCAGCGGGTTCTGCCCCATCTGGGTGCGGCCTACAATCTCGCGCGCTGGCTGACGCGCAACGATCACGACGCGCAGGACGTCGTGCAGGAAGCGGTGCTGCGCGCGTACCGCTTCTTCGAAGGGCTACGGGGGGAGCCGCGTCCCTGGCTGCTCGCCATCGTGCGCAATTCCTGCTGGACCTGGCTGCAAGTAAACCGCCCGGCGGAGCTTGCGGGTTTCGACGACCACGCACTCGAACCGCGGGCCGCCGAGGAGCCCGGCCCCGAGGCGCTCGCCATGCGCCAATTCGACAGGCGCCTGCTGAACGAGGCCCTCGCCGCCCTGCCCGCGCAATTCCGCGAGGCGCTGATCCTGAGAGAGCTCGAGGATCTGTCCTACAAGGACATCTCGCGCATCACCGACGCGCCGCTCGGCACCGTGATGTCGCGCCTCGCCCGGGGGCGGCGGCTGCTCGCCGAATCGCTGCGGGCGGTCTCCAACGCTTCCGCGGCGCGAGTGCACAAATGACGCGAGACGAAGCAAACGGCCTCCTGGATGCCTACGTGGACGGCGAGCTCGATGCCGCGAAGGGCCTCGAGCTCGAACGATATCTTGAGTCGAACCCGGTTGCGCGTGCCGCCTGCGAGCGGCTGCGCAACCTGTCCGCGGCGATCCGCGACCAGGCGGCATACCACGAGGCGCCCGCGGAGCTGGCCGCGCGGCTGCGCGCATCGGTGCCTGTGGCGCCCGAAACGACCCTGGTGGCCGCCCGACGGCGATGGCTCATGCCGGCGGTGGCGCTCGCCGCCGTGGCGATCGTCGCCTGCGCGGTCGCGATCGGGCTTCTGAGGCCGGACGGTGAGGAGCGCCTCGCGCAGGAAGTGCTGGCGAGCCACGTGCGCGCGACCTTGGGAAACCGGCTGTTCGACGTCGCTTCGTCCGATCAGCACACCGTCAAGCCGTGGATGAGCTCGCGTCTGCGTTTCTCGCCTCCGGTGACCGATCTCTCGGCCGACGGCTTCGAGCTGCGGGGCGGCAGGCTGGATTACGTCGGCGGGCAAAACGTCGCCGCGCTCGTCTATCAGCGGCGGCAGCACGTGATCGACGCGTTCGTCTGGCCCTCGCAGGACGAGAGGGCCGCGCAAGCCCTGAGCCGTGACGGCTTCAACATCGAGCGCTTCGCGCGCGGTGGCATGACCTTCTGGCTGGTCTCCGACCTCAACCGCAAGGAGCTCGAAGACTTCGCCCGCCTGCTGGCGGAGCGTTCAGCGCTCTGAGGCCTTACTCGGCGTCGTCCGGCGCGCCGCCGGCCGAGGCGAGATCTTCCTGCTTGATCCGCTCGGTGTTGAACTTCGCCGCGCGCTCGCGCATGGTCTTGAGGACTTCCTCGAGCGGCGGCGGATCCCCCTGGATCCAGCGCAGCGGGTTGATGCGTGCAATGACGAAGGCGCGCAGGTAGGGGCTGACGAAACCGCGCGCCTTGAGCTTGGCCATCACCTCGGCGACGCGTTCGTCGAGGTCCATCAGGATTTCGGCGTGCTTTTCGTGCTCCTTGATGGCTTTCGACAGGGGCTCCTCGGAGAACTTCTTGAGGCGCCGCACGATGGGGTTGTACGCGCCGCCGGCGAACTTGCCGTTCTTCTCGTAGCACACGCCGAGCGTCACGAACGAGGCCTCTTCCAGGTAGAAGGAGAAGCCGCTCTCGGTGCGCTTCGCGTCCTCGTCCATGAGGCCGCGGTAAATGCGGATCACCTCGAGCGAGCGCTCGCGCAGGTTGTGCGCCTTCTCGGTGTTGAGCGCGAGGATCTGCCACGCGATCTCGCGCTTGGGGACAACGAGCGCGGTGATCGATTTCGCGCCGAGCCGGCGCATCGCCTCGAGGCGATGCCTTCCGTTGGGCGTCCAGAAACCCTCCTTCGGCGCCGTGACCGCGATCACCGGGTCGAGGAACATGCCGGTGCGGTCCAGGACGTCGGCGAGCTTTCTGTGGTGAGTCTGCGACAGGTCCCGCTGAAAGGGCGTCGGCTCGATGCGCGCGATCGGCAGGACGGCGAGCAGCAGCGCGTTCTTCCCCAGCGGGTCGTTGTACGCGCCGACGACGAGGCCGCCCTCGCGCTCGATCCGGTCGCGCACTTCCTGCGCGTCCCCGGGCAGCGAATCGAGCCGGGACTCGGCAGGCAACAGGCCGCGGGTGCCCGCTTTCGCCTTGCGCGGCCTGCGCTTCGCCGGCGACCGCTTCATTCCGGATTTCGCCCGGGGTTTGGCCATGGCGGCGTAGTGTAAGCTATTCGCTCATGAAGGTCCTGCGCGCCCTCGTTGCGGCGATACTGTCGGCCTCTTGCGCGGCCGTCGCGCAAGGCGCCGACTACCCGAGCCGCGCGGTGCGCGTCATCGTGCCGCTCGCCGCGGGCGGCAACGTCGATATCGTGGCGCGCGCTGTCGGAGACCAGATCGGAAAGACCCTGGGCCAGCCGGTGGTGGTGGAAAACCGCCCCGGCGCGTCGAGCCTCGTCGGCACGCAGCTCGTCGCGAAGGCGGCGCCAGACGGCTACACGCTGCTCGCGATCGCGAACACCTTCGCGACGGTGCCCTTGATCGTTCCCAACCCCGGCTACGATCCGCTGAAGGATTTCGCCGGCGTGACCCTCACCTGCCTCGTTCCTCAGGTGCTGATCGTCAATCCCGGGCTCTCGGCGATTTCGGTGAAGGAGCTGATATCGCTCGCCCGGTCCGAGCCGGGAAAGATTTCCTACGCCACTTCGGGCAACGGCTCGACCGGCCACATGGCGGCGGAGCTCTTCAACCGCCAGGCCGGCATCAGCATGCTGCACGTGCCCTACAAGGGCAATTCGCAGGCGCTCGTCGATCTGATCGGCGGGCAGGTCGCGATGATGTTCGACCAGGTGAGCACCTCGGCCCCGCAGATCAAGGCGGGCAAGGTGCGCGCGCTCGCGGTCACCAGCCTCGCGCGCTCGCCGCTCCTCCCGGAGGTGCCCACCGTCGACGAGTCGGGCCTCGCGGGCTACGAGGACATCACCTTCAACGGCCTGGTCGCTCCGGCCGGGACGCCGCACGAAGTCCTGGTGCGCCTCAACCGCGCGGTGGCGGGCGCGGTGAGCGGGACCGACCTGCATAAGCGCTTCATCGAACGCGGCATCGAGCTCAAGGCGAGCGGCTCACCGGAGGAGTTCAGCGCGTACATCAGGGCGGAATCCGAGAAAAAAGCGCGCCTCGCGCGCGAAGCCGGGATCAAGCCCGAGTAGCGGATGATCGAACGAAAATCGCTGGGCATCGCCGTCGTCGGCGCGGGTCGCATCGGCAGCCTGCGCGCGCGGCTCGCGGCGGAATATCCGGCGGTCAATTTCATGGCGATCGCCGATGCCGACCCGGCGCGGGCCCGCGACCTGGCGCAGCAAGTCGGCGCGCAGTTTCACGGGGACGACAACCTCGCCGCGATCTCGCGTCCCGAGGTGAACGCGGTGATCGTAGCGACGAGCGAAGGCGAGCACGTGGAAGCCGTGATGCAGGCGCTCGCGCGCGGCAAGCCGGTGCTCGTGGAAAAGCCGATTGCGCTCACGCTGGCCGACGCCGAGCGCATCGTCGCCGAGGCGCGCAAGTCCGGAGCCGACCTGCGCGTGGGTTACAGCCGCCGCTACAAGGACCGCTACCTCATCGCCAAGGAGCAGGTCGTCCAGGGACGGCTCGGCAGGCTCGTCGGCGCCTCCGCTCGCGTCTTCAACTCGCGCTCGCAGGCCTTTGCCATGCTCAAGCGCAACCCGGGTGCGACCCCGGTGGTGGACGCGCTCACCTACTACGTCGATCTCCTCAACTGGCTGCTCGAGGGCACGCACGTCACCGAGGTTTTCGCGCGCGGCCAGAAAGGCGTGCTCAAGGCAGCCGGTCACGACACCGACGACGTGAATTGGGCGATCCTCACCTATTCGGACGGCACGGTCGCGAATCTCGGCGTGAGCTATGCGCTGCCCGAGAAATACCCGGCGCTGGGCCACGCGGCGCGCGTCGAAGTGCTCGGCACCGAGGGCGTGATGATCCTCGACGACGATCACACCGACCAGCTCATGTATTCGGAAAAAGGCGTGCCGCACGTCTATCTCCCGGACCATTCGGTGAACATGGTGTTCCTGCAGAGCGGAACGCCCGGCGACTGGGCGCTCGGGGACTTCCTGGGGCCGATCACGAACGAGACGCGCGCCTGGCTCGATCACCTCGCGCTCGGCAAGCCCTGCGTCCTCGCCACCGCGCCCGAGGCGCGGCGCACGCTCGAGGTGACGCTCGCGATCGAGCGCTCCGCCGAGACCCGCAAGCCGGTCGCCCTGCCGCTCGCGGAGTAGCACGGGAACGCGTCGAAGCTAAGCCGGACGGATGCTTTCCAGGCTGCGACGCCATTGCCGGCGTCGATTTTTCCCCTCCAACGGCTGCTGTCGCCCACGCCGGTCCTGCAGCCATCGCCGGTCCTTGAACCAGGCAAGCGCCGCTTCTTGGTTGGGAAAGCTCCGAACGTTGATCCCATGCTGTCGCGCAATGGATTCGACGTATTGCTGCGAGAGTCTGAGATCCTGGGAATCGCCCGTCAGCGCAATTCTGCATTTCGACATCTCGCCGAGCTCTCTGAAGAAATCGAGCAGCCCGGACCGCTCGACTCTGAATATGGGCTGTGAGTCATGAATCGATATGAGGATCTGCGTGCAGCCGCGCTTGCGCGCCTCGGCCGCAATGGCGGCGAGAGCGTCCCGCGTTTCCTCGGCCGCATGCCGGGTGAACAGGTCGAACAGGTCTGCCTTGAGATAACTCTGCTCAACCGTGATCTCGCATAGCATCTCAGTGCACCCCAAGGTGTCGTGTCGCTCGGGACCGGCTCCCTTTCCGCTCCCTATGCGCTGCGTGGGGTAGCTTGATCCAACTGTAATAAAACAACGTGCGGGGAGTTAGTCCGTACGAGCTATCGCGCCTGCTACTCCATTTAGCACGGGGGGGCTGCGGTAATATCCGGGACATGGATTTCCATGTATCGAAAGCCTGCGCGCTCGCCGCGCTCGCGATCTCAGCGGCCCATGCCGAGGTCTATCCCTCCAAGCCGGTCCGCATGATCGTCGCGTACCCGCCGGGCGGCGGCACCGACATCGTCGGCCGCATGGTCGCGCAGAAGCTCGGCGAGGCGCTCGGGCAGCCGGTCGTGGTCGAGAACCGCGGCGGAGCGAGCGGCAACATCGGCACCGAGCTCGCCGCGCGTGCCGTGCCGGACGGCTATACCGTGCTGATGGGAAACGTCGCGCCGAACGCGATCAACGTCAGCCTCTTCAGGAATCTTCCCTACGATCCGGTAGCCGATTTCGCGCCCGTGACGCTGGTCGCCTCGACGCCGAACATCCTGGTGGTGCATCCCACTACACCGGCGCGCACCGTAAAGGAGGTGATCGCGCTCGCGAAAGCGAAACCGGGCGCGCTCAACTTCGCCTCGGCGGGCGTAGGCAGCTCCTCGCACCTCGCGGGCGAATTGTTCCGCATCCTCGCCGGCGCCGATATCGTCCACGTGCCCTACAAGGGCGCGGGGCCGGCGATGGTCGACGTGCTGTCGGGGCAGGTGCAGCTCTATTTCGCGACCATGCCCGCGGCGATGCCGCACGTGAAATCTGGCAAGCTCGCTCCCGTCGCGGTGACCAGCGCGCGGCGCTCGCAGGCGCTGCCCGGACTGCCGACGATCGCCGAGTCGGGCGTGTCCGGCTACGAGGCCTCGACCTGGTACGGCCTCCTCGCGCCCGCGCGCACCCCCGGTGCCGCGGTCGCGCGGCTGCACGAGGGCGTCGTGAAAATTCTCGCCGACGCCGCGGTTCGCGAGAAGCTCGCTGACCAGGGTTTCGAGCCGGTCGGCGATTCGCCCGGGGAATTCGCCGCGTATATAAAATCCGAGATCGCGAAATGGGGCAAAGTGATCCGCGACGCGGGTATTCGACCGGAATGAAAACAAGAGGAGCATCACGATGAAAGACAAGCTGTTCGAAAAGGGATTGAAATTGCGCAAGCAGGTGCTGGGCGCGGCCTACGTCGAGAGGCAGCTCGCCAACGCCGACGAGCTCACCATGCCCATGCAGGAGCTCGCGACCAAGGCGGCCTGGGGCCTGGTATGGGCGCGACCGGGCCTGCCGCGCAAGGTGCGCAGCATGCTCAACATCGCGATGCTGGTCGCCCTGGGCAAGGCCGAGGAGCTCGAGCTGCACGTCGACGGCGCGATCAGGAACGGCGTCACCAAGAAGGAGATCGGCGAGGTGCTGCTGCATACCGCGATCTACTGCGGCTTTCCGGCGGCGCTCGGGGGGTTCCGCACCGCGCGCGAGTATTTTGCGAAGCACGAAAGGAAGAAACGGAAGTGACGATTCGTTTCGTCGCCTCATTCGCGACTGCGGCGCTTGCGGCGCTCGCGCTATTCTCGACGCACGCGGAGGCGGATGCCTATCCCTCGAAGCCGATCCGCTTCGTCGTCGCCTTTCCGCCCGGCGGCGGCACCGACATCATCGCGAGATCGATCGCGCAGAAGCTCGCCGAGCGCCTGGCGCAGCAGGTGGTGGTCGACAACCGTCCCGGCGCGGGCGGCAACATCGGCACCGACATCGTCGCGAAGAGCGCTCCCGACGGCTACACCATGCTGATGGGCTCGGCCGGGCCGCTCGCGATCAACGCGAGCCTCTTTGCGACCATGCCTTTCGATCCGGTCCGCGATCTCGCGCCCGTGACGCTCGCCGCGTCTACGCCCAACGTGCTCGTCGTCCATCCTTCGCTCAAGGTCCAGACGGTCAAGGAGCTGATCGCGCTGGCGAGAGCGAGGCCCGGCGCGATCAACTTCGCCTCCTCGGGACACGGCACGCCGGCGCACCTCGCGGGCGAGCTCTTCGGCTCGATGGCGGGAGTGAAGCTGGTGCACGTGCCGTACAAGGGCGCCGCGCCCGCGCTCTCCGATCTGCTCGGCGGCCAGGTGCAGATCATGTTCTCGACCATGCCACCCGCGCTGCCGCACGTGAGGGACGGGAAGCTGCGCGCGCTCGCGGTGACGAGCGCGAAGCGCTCGCCCGCCATGCCCGAGCTGCCGACCGTGGACGAGGCGGCGCTCCCGGGCTTCGAGGCGAACACCTGGCACGGCGTGGTGCTGCCGGCGGGCGCTCAGGCCGCGATCGTCGAGCGCCTCAACCGCGAGATCGTCGCGATCCTGCACCTGCCCGATGTGGTCGAGCGGCTTTCGAACCAGGGCGCGGAGCCGGTCGGCAGCACGCCCGAGGAGTTTGCCGCGTATATCAGGTCAGAGACCGTGAAGTGGGCGAAGGTCGTGAGGGACTCGGGGGCGAAAGCGGAGTGAGATCATGATGAGACGAAGCCTGTGCCTTGCGCTGCTCGTTCTCGCGGGCGCGGCGCACGCCCAAGCGTACCCTGCGCGCCCGATCCGCGCGATCATGACCGTGGCCGGAGGCGCGGACATCATCGCGCGGCTGGTCGCTCAGGGGCTGACGGCGTCGCTCGGCCAGCCTGTCGTGGTCGAGACGCAGAGCGGAGCCGGCGGCGCGATCGGCGCCGAGGCGGTCGCGCGCGCCGCGCCCGACGGCTACACCATCATGCTCGCCTCCGAGAGCGCCCTGGTGATGAACCGCTTCCTGTCCAAGAGCGCCCGCCTCGATCCGCTCAAGGACTTCACCCCTATCACCAAGGCCTTTGAGACCGTCGCGGTGATCGAGACGACCCCCGCGCAACCGTTCGGCTCGATCCGCGAGCTGATCGACTACGCCAGGCGCAACCCGGGCAAGCTTTCCTACGGCACTTCGGGAATCGGCACCACCCACCACCTGTCCGGTGAATCGATACGCCTGCTCACCGGCATCGACTGGGTGCATGTGCCCTACAAGGGCGGGCCGCCCGTGATCACCGACCTGATCGGCGGCCAGATCCAGGTGGGATTCAGCGTTCTCGCCACCGCGGCTCCGTTCATCGCCTCGGGGAAGATCAAGATCCTCGCGGTCAACGGCCCCAAGCGCTACCACGTCATCCCGGATGTGCCGACCCTGTCCGAGCAGCTTCCCGGCTACGAGGCGCCCCCGACCTGGGCCGGCTATTTCGGCCCGGCGGGCATGCCGCCGGCGATCGTGAGCCGCCTGCGCGAGGAGATCGTGCGCGTGCTCGAATCGCCCGCCGTGCGCGCCAAGGGCGAGGACATCGGTTTTCCGATCGCCACCAGCACGCCCGCAGAGCTGAACGCCGCGATCCAGCGCGACGTCGAGTACACGGCGCGGATCGTCCAGGCCGTAGGGATCAGGCCGGAATAGCCATGGCCGGAAAGCTGCGCCTCTCGATGATGGTCGGCGACTATGAAATAGTGCGCGCCCTGAAGGAAGGCGAGGTGAAGCCGAAGGGCATTGACCTCGTCGTCGCAAAATACCCCGGCACGCGAACCATCCACGACAAGGTCGCTGCCGGCTCCGCGTGCGACATCAACGAGTTCAATGCCGGCGCCTATGTCGTGCAAAAGCACAACGGACGCGACGACTTCACCGCGCTCCCGGTGTTCCTGCACCGGCGCTTCCGCCACGGCTTCATCACCATCAACAAGTCGAAGGGGATCGCAAAGCCCGCCGACCTCATCGGCCGGCGCGTCGCCTGCCGCACGCTCGGCGCCGCGGCCAACTACTGGATGCGCGGGCATCTCGAGGAGGACCACTCCGTCCCGCACCGCGCGCTCACCTGGGCGATCGAAAGCGAGGACGACGCGTCGCTGCAAGCCCCCCCGGACCTCAAGATCGAGCGCCTGCCGCGCGGCAAGAACGTCGAGGACATGCTCCTCGCGGGCGAGATCGACGCCATGATCGCGCCCAACGTGACGCGCATGATCGCCGAGGGCGACCCGCGCGTCGGGCGGCTGTTCCCGAACTACCGCGAGCTCGAGCTCGACTACCACCGGCGCACGGGGCTGTTTCCCATCATGCACGTCACCACCGTGCCTTCGAAGATCGTCGCCAAGCATCCCTGGGTGATCGAGAGCCTGGTGCTCGCTTTCGAGGAGGCGAAGCAGCTCGCCTACCAGCGCCTCGCCAATCCGCGCAACGTGCCGCTCGCCTGGTACTGGAGCTACTGGCAGGAGGAGCGCGCCCGGCTCGGACCCGATCCCTGGGAATACGGCCTCTCCGATCTCAACCGGCGCAATGTCGGCACGCTGGCCGGCTGGGTGCACGCGCAGGTGCTGAGCGGCCCGCGCCCCAGGCTCGAGGATCTGTTCCCGAAGGAGGCCTTTCAGCTCGAGTTGCCGCTGCCGCGGATGCACGAAATCGATTACAGGTTCTGAGCCCATGTCATCGCACGAGGGCCAACCCGATTTCCGGTCGCCCCCGGGCGGCTGCGACGCCCACTTCCACGTGTTCGGGCCCGCGGCGCGCTACCCGTACGGCGCCGACTTGCGCTACACACCGCCGCTCGCGCCCCTGCCGGATTTCCTCGCGCTCGCCGGAAAGCTGGGCCTCTCGCGCTACGTGTTCGTGCAGCCGAGCGCGTATGGCCGCGACAACCGCTGCATGCTGGACGCGATGCGCGAAGTGGGCGTGGAGAAATGCCGCGGCATCGTCGACATCGACGAGAACGCGCCCGACGCCGAGCTCGCGCGCCTGGATGCGCTGGGCGTGCGCGCGGTGCGCATCAACCTCTCGCCGGTGAAACCGTTCGAGTCCGGGTTCGCGCCCAAGCTGATGCCGCGCATCGCGCGCCTCGCGGCGCGCTGCGCGGAGATCGGCTGGCACCTGGATTTCCTCACGCCCGGCTGGCTCACCGCCGAGCTCATGCCGACCCTGAGGAAGCTCAGGCTCGATTTCACGCTGGCGCACTTCGGCATGTTCCAGGCCAATGAAGGCGCCGATCAACTGGGGTTCCGCCAGCTGCTCGAGCTGCTGCGCGCGGGCGAGCGCCGCTGCTGGGTGAAGCTCACGGGCGTCTATCGCATGTCGGCGGCCGCCGGATTCGCCGACGTCGCGCCCATGGCGCGCGCGCTCATCGAGGCGGCGCCCGACCGCCTCATCTGGGGAAGCGATTACCCCCACCTGTCCTTTGCCGACAAGGTGGGGTCGGTGGAGCTGTGGAACCTGCTGGGGCGCTGGGCGCCCGACGAGGCGACCCGGCGCAGGATCCTGCTCGACAATCCCCGGAGTCTTTTCGGTTTCTCCTAGGCGCAACCCGGGCTCGTAGCAGACCTGACGGCGGTAACGCCGGCGTGACCGCCGCATTGTTCTTCCACGCCCCGATCTCGTATCATCCGTTCCATGGATTTTTCGCACGTCTCCGAGCCGGTGTTCGCAGCGATGATCGGCGCCATGGCCACCGTCATCACCGCCCTCGTCCAGCTGCGATTGTCG
>Ga0137404_10001500_pt1 | contig 15388 bp, 7 predicted proteins | sample CZOMad2_1_16fung_FD_108285 | JGI IMG/M metagenome (GOLD analysis project Ga0137404, IMG submission 108285) | Vadose zone soil fungal communities from Angelo Coast Range Reserve, California, USA - CZOMad2_1_16fungal (Illumina Assembly) | ecosystem: Environmental > Terrestrial > Soil > Vadose zone...
ATTGCCGGTCCGTCGGGCTGCGGCAAGTCCACCTTGTTATCGATTCTTGGTCTGCTTGATACACCCAGCGAAGGCGAATACGTGCTAAATGAAAAGCCGGTTGAGAATCTTTCACTGTCCGAACGCGCACGCATACGTAATCGAGAAGTCGGCTTTATCTTTCAGAGCTTCAACCTGATCGGCGACCTCACCGTCTATGAAAACGTCGAACTGCCGCTAACCTATCGCGGCATGAATTCGAGCGATCGGAAGCAGCGTGTAACCGACGCGCTCGAGCGCGTGGGCATGGCCCATCGCGCCAAACATCTGCCCAGCCAACTGTCCGGCGGTCAACAACAGCGCGTGGCCGTGGCGCGCGCAGTGGGCGGACAACCCAGCATTCTGTTGGCTGACGAGCCGACCGGAAATCTGGACTCGACCAACGGCGAATCGGTGATGGAACTCTTGCGCGAACTGCATCGCGGCGGCGCGACGATTTGCATGGTGACGCACGATCCGCGTTATGCGCAGCACGCCGATCGCATCGTCCACCTCTTTGACGGCCTGATTGTTGAAGAAGAAGCCGGCGCCAACCGGCGTGAAATTGAAGACGCGAAGCGAGAACTAAAAGAGAGTGGATTCGGAGAGATTGCATGATCAGGTTGAGCAACATCGAAAAGTCTTTTTCGCACGGTGTGACAAAGACGTATGTGTTGCGCCGCATCGATCTGGACATTCAAGAGGGCGAGTTCGTTTCGATCATGGGGCCGTCGGGCGCCGGCAAATCGACCTTGCTGCACATCCTGGGCATGCACGATCAGACATGGGGCGGGGAATTTTATTTCGACGATGTCGCAGTTCACACGCTCAATCCCAAAAAACGCGCCGACCTTCGTAATCGCAATATTGGCTTTGTCTTTCAAAGCTACCACCTGCTCGACGACCAGACCGTTTTTGAGAATCTCGAGCTGCCGCTTTCCTACCGCGACGTCAGCAAGAAGGACCGGCAGTCGATAGTTTGCGACACGCTCGATCGATTTCAGATTGTCGGCAAGAAGGATCTCTTTCCCAGTCAACTCTCGGGTGGCCAGCAACAGTTGGTGGGCATTGCGCGCGCGGTAGTCGCTAATCCCCGGATCATTCTGGCGGACGAGCCCACCGGTAATCTTCATTCAAGCCAGGGCAAAGAAATCATGGAGATGTTCAAACGTCTCAACGACGAAGGCTCAACCATCGTCCAGGTTACGCACTCCGAGGCGAATGCCGCCTACGGCAACCGGATTGTGCGGCTGGAAGATGGGTGGGTCGTGAAAGACTAAGTTCTCGAAAGTGATCGTGGCATGGGCGTCTGGCTCGTGATCACGCGCAGGATGCGCGTGCCACAGAAAATTCAATCACGGCTTGGGGGGAAACCTACGATGGATTCACTGCTCCGAGATCTGAAATTCTCTGCTCGCTCTCTGCTTAAGCGTCCGGCCCTGACCTTCATCGCCATAGTCACGCTGGCCATCGGCATCGGCGCCAACAGCGCCATCTTCAGCACGATCAATGCGCTGTTGCTTAAGCCTTTGCCCTTTCCCGACCCCGAACGGATCGTGGCGCTGTGGGACAAGGTCCCGAGTCGAGGCGTGGAACGAAACGAAGTCGCCGTTGCCAATTACCTCGACTGGCGGGCACAGAACAAATCGTTTGAGCAGCTTGGGATTTATCGCTGGTGGAGCACGAACCTCACCGGATCGGATTCGCCTGAGCGCGTGCAGGGCTTTGCTGTAACGCCGAATTTTCTTGAGGTCGTGGGAGTGAAGCCAATGATGGGCCGCGGATTTTTCGCGGAAGAGGACCAGCCGGGCAAGGACGCGGTAGCGCTGCTGACTTACAGTTTGTGGCAACGCCGCTTTGGCGCCGATCCGAACATCGTCAACAAAACGATTTCGACCAATGGCACTGCGCGCACGGTGATTGGCGTGATGCCGCCGGATTTCAATTATCCGAAAGGCGCGGAGATTTATGCGCCGCTTCAGATCACGCCGGAACTGGCGCGCAACCGCGGCAATCACGCTTATCTCGGTATTGGCCGGCTCAGGCCCGGCATTTCTATCCAGGGCGCGCAGGCTGAGTTCGATACCATAGCCGCCCAACTCGAAAAGCAATATCCCGAAACCAACACCGGGCGCGGCGTAGTGATCTATCCCATTCTGCAGGATACGGTCCGCATGTACTCGACTGCGCTATGGGTGATGATGGCCGCGGTTGGCTTTGTCCTCTTAATCGGTTGCGCCAACGTTGCCAATCTGATGCTGGCGCGGGCCAGCGGGCGCCAGCGCGAGATTGCCTTGCGCTCGGCCCTGGGAGCCAGCCGCTTCCGGATCGTTCGGCAACTATTGACTGAGAGTGTGTTGCTTGGTCTTTTCGGCGGCGCGCTCGGCATCCTGGTCGCGTATTGGGGTGTGGATGCGATTCGCACCGCGAGCCCCGGTGAAGCAGCCCGCTTCGCGCCGGGATGGAACCATCTGGGAATCAATCTTCCCGTGTTGGGTTTCACCATGCTGCTTTCGGTTCTGAGCGGTGTGGTGTTTGGATTAGCACCGGCGTGGCAACTCTCAAAACCGGATCTGAACAGCGCGCTCAAAGAAGGATCCCGGCAAGCCTCGTCAGGTTCGCATCGACTGCGTGGACTACTGGTCGTTTCCGAAGTCGCTCTTTCACTGATGCTGCTCGTAAGTGCCGGGCTGCTGATTCGTAGCTTCCTGCAACTGGTCAAAACCGATCCCGGTTTCAATGCGGACAGCCTGTTGACGATGAACCTCGTGCTGCCGGTGGCCAAGTATAAGGACGAGCCGCAACGGGCCGCTTTCTATGCCGACTTGATGCGGCGCGTCGAGGTGCTGCCGGGGGTCGAGTCAGTTGCCGCAGTCAATCATCTGCCGCTGGGCGGCAGCAACTCTTCCACCACTTTTTTGATTGAAGGTCTTCCTGAACCGCCACCCGGGCAGGAGCTGAGCGGCCGCTATAGGGTCTGCACTCCCAATTACTTTAAGACGATGGGAATCGCGGTGCTGAAAGGTCGCGCCTTCACTGACCAGGACAAAGCTGGCGCGCCGCCGGTCATCATCGTCAACGAGACTCTGGCGCGGAGGTACTGGCCAGACGCTAACCCGATCAGCAAGCGCATGCGCTACCCGGGGCCGTTAAATCAGAATCCCTGGATGCAAGTTGTCGGGGTCGTCAAGGATGTAAAGCACGACATGACCCTTCCGATTACCGAAGACTTCTACGTCCCGCACGCGCAGGACGCGTGGCAGTCGATGGTGCTCGTGGCCAAGACAAAGGTCGATCCGGCGTCGATGGCCGCGCCGATTAGGCAACAGGTGTGGGCCATCGACAAGGACCAGCCGGTTTTTGATGTGCACACCATGCGCGAGGTGCGCGCGATCTCTCTGGCGCTCTATAGTTTTTCATCCGTCATGCTGAGTATTTTTGCCGGAGTAGCTTTGTTGCTGGCAGCCATTGGCATCTACGGCGTGATGTCCTATGCGGTAACCCAACGCACACAGGAGATTGGTATCCGCATGGCGTTGGGCGCGCGCGTCCGCGACGTTTTGACCCTGGTGGTGAGAAACGGAATGTCGCTGGCCGTGATTGGTGTGATCGTGGGATTGGCCGGAGCTTACGGCCTGACGCGCCTGCTGGCGAGTCTGTTGGTGGGCGTCGCGCCGACTGACATCGTGACGTTCTCTATCGTTACGTTCGGATTGCTCCTGGTCGCGTTGCTGGCTTGCTACATCCCAGCGCGCCGCGCCACGAAAGTCGATCCGCTGGTGGCGCTGCGGTATGAATGAGGTTGGCGATCGGCAGTTATTTGGCGATTGGAGATCCCCGCGGCTTGCCGCTTAAGATCAGCAATCGAAAAGTCGGCGAATCGGCAATGTAGAAACTTGGAGTTGACCTTATGAAGTCGATCTTCAAAGACATTCGTTACGGCTTCAGAAGCCTGTTAAAACATCCGGGCTTTACGGCTGTTGCCGTGATCACCCTGGCGCTGGGCATAGGCGCCAGCACGGCCATTTTCAGTGTGGTGAACCCTATTTTGTTCGAGCCTTTGCCGTATCCGAATGCGGGCCGGATCATGATGATTCATGAGATGCGGATGGATGGCGGACCAAGCAGCGGAAACGCTTTCGGCACATATCGTGGGTTGGTGGAGCAGAACCGTTCCTTCGACGCGATCGCGGTAATGAAATCATGGCAGCCGACCATGACCAGCGCAACCGAGCCCGAACGACTCGATGGGCAACGTGTGAGCGCGAGCTACTTCCAAGTACTCGGCGTGTCGCCGACCATGGGACGAGACTTCCAAGCGTCGGACGATCAACTCAATGGGCCGAAGGTGGCGATCCTAAGCGACGCGCTGTGGCGGCGACGCTTCAATAGCGAACGGACGATTGTGGGACGCCTGGTCACGCTCGACGACGACAGTTATACCGTCATCGGCGTAATGCCCGGCGCGTTCGAGAATGTCCTGGCTTCCTCGGCGGAGGTCTGGTCGCCCTTGCAATACGACATGTCACAGGGCCGGGCATGGGGTCATCATCTGCAAATGGTGGGGCGGCTGCGGCCAGGCATCCGCAGGGATGAAGCCAGAGCTCAGCTCGATGTGATCTCGCACGCTCTGGTCCAGGAGCATCCCAAGGATTACGGCCGCGAAGGATTCATCGTCAGCTCGCTGCAGGACGACGTCACGGGCGCCGTCAAGCCAGCGCTGCTCGCCATCCTCGGTGCGGTCATGCTGCTTCTCACGATGGCATGCGTGAACGTGATCAATCTGCTGCTCGCACGCGGGGCGCAGCGGCGTAGCGAATTTGCGATGCGCGCCGCGCTTGGCGCTGGGCGAATGCGACTGATCCGGCAACTACTCACAGAGAGTCTGCTGCTTGCGGCCATCGGCGGTGCTCTCGGAATGGTCGTGGCGGAAATCGGTGTAGGAGCGTTGGTGGCGCTCAGCCCCAGCGGACTGCCACGGGTCGGCGCGATTGGCCTCGACGGAACTGTCTTCGTGTTCGGACTGGGCATCACTATGCTAATTGGGCTGGTGGTCGGGTTGATGCCGGCCCTGGGAACGTCCCGCGCTGACCTGCACGCAGCAATGCAACAAGGCTCACGATGTATCACTGGTGGGCACCAACTGGCGCGCCGTGCGCTCGTTGTCGTGGAAGTCGCGCTCGCGCTCGTGCTGCTGGTAAGCGCAGGATTGCTCTTGCGCAGCCTGCAGCATCTATTCGCAGTCGCTCCGGGGTTCGATGCGTCACATCTACTCACACTGCAGGTGCAAACCTCCGGTCACCGATTCAACGGGGACGGCACTACTTATCGTTTCTTTGCGCAGGCGCTGGAAGCAGTAGGCCATGTTCCCGGTGTCACGGCGGCGGCTTTCACCAGCCAGTTACCGCTGAGCGGCGACTCCGACATATACGGCTTGCAGTTCGAGTCAAGCCCGAACGACCCCCAACAAGATCATGGCGCGTTTCGGTATGCGGTGACTCCGGGCTACTTCGAAACGCTTGGCATTCCGCTCCGCTCCGGCCGTCTGCTCGACGCGCACGACGTGGCTGGCGCGCCGGCGGCCGCTCTGATTAGCGAAGCGTTTGCGAAGCGCAAGTTCCCCGGTCAAGACCCAATTGGCCAGCGTGTTCACATCGGCCGCATTGACCTGCCCTGGTACACCATTGTCGGGGTGGTGGGCGACGTGAAACAGACGTCTTTGGCCGTGAGCCAATCGGATGCCGTTTACATCACGCCTACGCAGTGGTACGCCGCTGACAACTCGATGTCGCTGGTGGTCCGCGCACGCGGTGGCGCGGCGGCCCTTGCTCCGGCAATCAGAAATGCGATTTGGTCGGTCGACAAGGACCAGCCGATCGTACGCGTCGCCACGATGGACGACCTGCTTGCCGCGTCGGCGGCCGAGCGGCGTTTTGCGCTGATTCTGTTCCAGTCATTCGCTCTCGTGGCGATGGTGCTCGCGGCCGCCGGCATTTACGGCGTTCTCTCTGGGAGCGTCACCGAACGAACACGCGAGATCGGAGTGCGATTGGCGCTGGGTGCCTCGCGTGGGGACATTCTCATGCTGGTAGTTCGCCAAGGTATGACGCTTACCGGGCTTGGTGTCGTAATCGGGCTGAGTGGAGCGATGGCGGCGAGCCAAGGCATCGTTACCCTGCTGTTCGGCGTCTCGCGGATCGACCCAATCACTTATCTCGGCGTGATTGCACTCCTGGTTGGGGTGTCGGTGGTTGCTTGTTGGGTGCCTGCATGCCGCGCAACGAAAGTCGATCCGTTGGTGGCGCTGAGATATGAATGAGGTTCATTTCAAATCTCAAATCTCAAATCTGAAATTTGAAATCTCAAATGTGAAGTCAAGTGCGAAATCCCAAATGTGAGATCTGAAAATAGGGTAACGGAGGCAAGATGATCCAAACACTGCGACAAGACTTGCGCTATTGCATCCGCATGCTGCTGAAAAGGCCGTTGTTCTCGATCATCGCCGTGATCACGCTGGCGCTGGGGATTGGGGCCAACACCGCCATCTTCAGTGTCGTCAATGCCGTCCTATTGCGCCCTTTGCCCTATCACAATGCCAGCCAATTGGTGACGGTGGCCTCAGTCAGCCCCAGCGGTGATCGAGACGGTCTCTCAGTTCCTGATCTCCAGGATTACCAGGCGCAAATGCGATCGCTTGAAGACCTGACCGGCTTTCAGTCGCAGAGCGTAAATGTGACCGGCGGCGAACGGCCAGATCGAGTGCGTGGTGCATTTGTGACGGCAAATTTTTTCAAAGTGTTCAATCTCGCGCCCATACTTGGCCGCACTTTTGCCGAAGGCGAAGACCGCCCAGGAGGCGAGAAGCTGGTCGTAGTCAACGAGAAGATGTGGCAAGAGCGCTTGAACAGCGACCGGAACCTGGCCGCAAAAACGCTGATCCTCAACGGCGAGCCCTACAGCGTGATTGGCGTGGTGCCGTCAAGCTTCAAACAGCCATTCGACCCGGACGTTGAAGTGTGGATGCCGGTGCTGAACTATCCCGGCAATAGCGGCAAGCGAGACTGGCGCCTGTTATTTGGAATGGGCCATCTAAAGCCGGGCACGAGCGTGTCCCAAGCGCAAGCCGAAGCCAGCACAATCGCCAGCCAACTGGCGCAGGGTTATCCCAAAGAGAACGGCGGGCGCGGCGCCAGGGTGGACTATTTGCGCGAGCTTCTGGTCGGCGACGTTCGACCGATGCTGACGCTGTTGTTTGCCGCTGTGGGTGTGATCTTACTGATCGCCTGCGCGAATCTGGCGAACCTGTTATTGGCGCGTGGTCTCTCGCGGCAAAAAGAAATCGCGGTCCGGGCAGCAATGGGCGCCAGCCGTTGGCGACTGGTGCGGCAGCTATTGACCGAGACGACGGTCATCGGGCTGCTCGGCGGGGCTGGCGGCTTGCTCCTGGCGCAGTGGGGTCTGTATGCGCTGCTCAAGTTGCCGCAGAACTTTGTGAACACCTCAGAGGCGACGCTCGACGGCCGCGTGCTGCTGTTCGCTCTGGCGGTGTCTTTGATCACGGGTTGGCTATTCGGATTGATTCCGGCTTTGCAACTCGCCAAAACCGACCTGCAAACATTTCTTAAAGAGGGCGCGCGCGGTAGCGGCGAAGGGTCGAGATGGAACCGAGTGCGCGGCGGTTTTGTGGTGGGCCAGGTGGCGTTATCACTGCTCATGCTCGTCAGTTCAGGCTTGCTCATCAGGAGTTTCGACAAGCTCGCACGGGTTAATGTGGGCTTCAAACCAGAACAACTCTTTAGCCTCGAGTATCGGTTGCCTCGCAGCAAGTATAAGGATGCAACAGCCCAATGGAATTTTCATCGACAAGTGGTCGAGCGGCTGCAGGAAGTTCCGGGCGTGCAATCTGCTTCACTGGTGCGCGGGCTCCCATTCAGTGGCAACGGCGGGACGACAGCGATTGTGTTGCCCGACCGCGAACCACCGGTGAAAGGTAAAGAACCGGAAGTGATGTTCAATACGGCAATGCCCAATTACTTCGAGACGATTGGGATTCCTTTACTGAAAGGACGGCTCTTTGGCAACGAAGATCAAGCGAATACGCCGCCGGTCGTAGTTATTAATCAAACCATGGCGCAGCGGTTTTGGCCCGATCAAAATCCTCTGGGGAAACAGGTCAGGTTTGCGCAGGACGGCTCCATCGCCACGATCATAGGCGTAGTCGGCAATGCCAAGCACTACCTGCTGGACGAAGAGCAACGGCCGCAAATGTACGACGCCTACAGTCAGGATCCCGGACTCTTCGCCACCGTACTCATGCGCACCACGGTCGAACCGCTCAGTCTAAGTGAGTCAGTGCGGCAGGCGATCTGGAAAGTCGATCCCGACCAACCGATGTGGAAAATTCGGACGGTTGAATTCCTGGTGAATCGCAGCACGGCCGATCGGAAGTTCCTCATGGTCTTGATGGGCATCTTCGCGTCGCTCGCGCTGGTGCTGACAATTATCGGGCTCTATGGAGTCATCAGCTATCTGGTCAATCAACGCACCCAGGAAATCGGAATTCGCATGGCCCTGGGCGCACAGGTGGGCGACATCCTGCGGATGGTTCTAAAGCAGGGAATGATTCTGGTCCTCAGCGGCGTTGTCTTAGGACTCGGCGCTGCCTGGCTGTTGACGCGATTGATGTCTCGTCTGCTTTACCAGGTGAGCGCTACGGATCCGGCGACGTTCGGGGCGATTGCGCTGTTGCTGATTATCGTGGCGTTGCTGGCCTGCTACATCCCGGCCCGGCGCGCCACGAAAGTCAATCCATTGGTGGCGTTGCGGTACGAGTGAAAGTGTTTTGATTTGATTGATATTAGCGATAGCGGTTGAGGAGACGGAGAACGAAGATGAACTCTTTCTTGCAGGATCTGCGTTACGGCTTACACATGCTGGTCAAGAATCCGGGCTTCACGGCGATTGCGGTTTTGACGCTCGCGCTCGGCATCGGGGCGAACACCGCTCTGTTCAGCGTGGTCGACGCGGTGCTGTTGAGAAAGTTGCCGGTTAAAGATCCAGATCAATTAGTACTCTTCAATTCGATCGCGAACAAAGAATTCAGCCCCGGCGGTCACAACGGAAGCACCAACAGTGATCCAGTGACCGGCCTCATCACCCGGTCGTCCTTTCCCTTCCAAACGTTGCAGCGAGTGCGCGACCAGCGCGGGCTGCTGAGCGATGTAATTGCTTTTGGCTCAGTATCACTCAATACAAACGACGGGACACAAGCTGACGTGGCGACGGGCCAGGCGGTGTCAGGAAATTATTTCAAGGTGTTGGGAATCCCCGCGTTCGCCGGAAGAATGATCGAAGAGAATGACGACAGCGCAGCCACAACTCCGGTGGCCGTGCTGAGCCATCGCTATTGGTCGACGCGCTTTGCCGCGAATCGCGACGTCATCGGCAAGCAAATCAATCTCAACAATGTCGCGTTCACCGTTGCCGGCATCGCGCCGCCGGGATTCGAAGGCACGATGCAGGTTGGTACATCGCAGGACATTTACGTTCCCATCGCCTGGGAGCAGTCGATCAACGGCGAACGTTCGCGGATGAAACGCGGCGATTGGTGGTTGCGGATGATGGGCCGGGTCAAGCCCGGTGTTACGAACGAGCAAGCGCGCGCCAGCATCGATGCGGTATTTCAGCAGTCGGTGCTCGAGCATCGCGCGGACCGTGAACAGTTGTTACGCGCGGAAGGCGAGGGGCCACTGCCCGTGTTGGACCAGAAGAATTATCCGCACCTGGTTGCCTTTGCCGGCGGCCAGGGTGAGATGACGAACCGGCGTTTTTACGAACGGCCGCTCCGTTTGTTGCTGGGCGTGGTTCTCTTGGTGCTGGTGATTGCGTGTGCGAATGTCGCAAACCTTTTACTGGTGCGGGCCTCTTCGCGACAAAAAGAAATTGCGGTGCGCCTGGCAATGGGCGCGAGTCGCTGGCGTTTGATTCGCCAGTTGCTGACTGAGAGCTTATTGCTGGCAACTCTCGGTGGCGGAGTTGGCGTACTGTTCGCATTGTGGATCAAAGACAGCTTGTTGGCCGTGCGTGTTTGGAGCGGACCAGAAATGGCCGGCTTGAACCCACGGCTGGATTTGCGCGTACTGGCGTTCACCTTCGCGGTATCGGTTTTGACAGGTATTGTTTTTGGCCTCGTGCCTGCACTGCGCGCCACGCGGCTTGACCTGACGCCGGCCCTCAAAGACAGCGGCAGATCCTCGAGCGTGGCCACGCGCTCATGGTTGACCAGGTCACTGGTCGTGATCCAGGTTTCGGTCTCGCTACTGCTATTGATCGGAGCCGGTTTGCTCGTTCGCACCTTACTGAACCTGCAACAGGTTGACGCGGGCTTTAACCAACAGAACTTGCTGCTATTCAGCGTTCAGCCGGCCTTGATCGGTTATAAAGATGATCGGCTCGCCGCTCTTTACAAGCAGGTGTCGGAACGGATCGAGGCAGTCCCGGGTGTGACCTCGGCAACTTTTTCGCACGTGCCTCTGTTGGCCTTTGGCTCCAGCAGCAGCAGCTTTTATCTTCCCGAAGCCTTGAGCGGACCTGATGGCCGGCTGCGCTCTAATGGCAATCTGTATGTGCACCATGTCCGCGAAAACTTTCTCGAGGTAATGCAGATCCCGCTGCTCTCCGGCCGCCAGCTCAACGCGAGTGACAACACGCAGGCGCCGAAGGTCGCGGTGATCAATGAGACGTTCGCAAAGAAATTTCTTGCCGGCCAAAACCCGATCGGAAAGCGTTTTGGCTTTGACTCAAAGAAACTTAACGAATACGAAATCATCGGCCTCGCGAAAGACGCTAAATATACCAGTCAGCGCGAAGACGTTCCGCCCACAGTCTACCTGCCCTGGCAGCAGCAGTTACGCAGCTTGAACACAGCGACGTTCGAAGTGCGCACCACCGGCGATCCGAAAGCCGCCGTCTCGGCGATCCGCCAGGCAGTGCGTGAAGTTGACGGAAATCTTCCGCTCAAGGACATCAAAACCCAGATCGAGCAGGCCGACGAAGCACTTGGGATGGAGCGATTGTTCGCAAAGCTGCTGAGTCTCTTCGGCCTGCTGGCGCAGCAACTCGCCTCGATCGGTTTGTACGGGGTGCTGGCCTGGTCGGTATCGCAGCGCACTCACGAGATCGGCATTCGAATGGCACTCGGTGCTGATCGAAGCAAAGTGTTGCGAATGATCATGAGGCAGGGAATGACGCTGACTTTGCTGGGCGTCGCTTTAGGCTTAGCCGGTGCCTATGTACTGACGAAATATCTCGAGAGCCTGACGACATGTTGTACGGAGTCCAGCCGCGCGATCCCCTGACCTACGGCGTGATGGCCGCGCTGCTGACGGCGGTAGCGCTGGTCGCCTGTTTCGTGCCCGCGCGGCGCGCCACGAAGGTCGATCCGCTGGTGGCGCTGCGGTACGAGTAGGAAGGAATTTCGAAATGCGAATTGCGGATTTCGAATTGCGCGCCTGCTTATTGTGCCCAGGTTCCATTGCATGGAACTTTCAAATGCGTTCACACGAAATTCGAAATTCGAAATTCGAGATTCGAGATTCGAAATCTCCGGGGGGTGAATCATGGAAACATTATTCAAAGACATTCGCTACGGCCTTCGCTCTTTCTTGAAGCATCCCGGCTTTACGGCTGTTGCCGTACTCACGCTGGCGCTCGGGATCGGCGCGAACACGGCGATCTTCAGCGTTATCAATGCAGTCCTCCTGCGCCCTTTGCCTTACGCTGAGGCGGACCGGCTCATGATGCCCTGGGGCCGCAAAGGCGAGATGCAACATCACACCAGTGTCTCGTACCCGGACTTCGTGGACTGGCAAGCGCAGACGAGGACGCTTGAACACGTCGCGGCTTACAGCTCATCGGGCACGCTGCTCCGCGAAGGCGACGCCGAGCCGGAGTTGATTGTCGGAGCGGCAGTCTCTGCCGATCTCTTCCCGGTGTTGAAGGTTACTCCGGTATTGGGCCGTCCTTTCACGCGCGTTGAGGATCAGCCAAATGCGCCGCCCGTCATTGTGCTCGGCTACAGCCTTTGGCAGCGGCGGTTCAACGCGGATTCACAGATCATCGGTAGGCAGATCAAACTCGGGAACACCAGCGTAACTGTCGTAGGCGTGATGCCCGAAGGCTTCCGCTTTCCAGCACAGGCGACAAAGACCGAATTCCTGCGACCGCTTGCTCCCACCATCGCGGAGCGCACACAGCGACGCAACAGCTACTCACTGCCCATCGTCGCGCGGCTCAAGCCGGGTGCGACTGCCGAAGCCGCCGAGAGCGAGATGCGGGCCATTGGCGCACAACTGGAACAGCAATATCCGGATGAAGGTTTTCGCTTAGGTACCCGCCTTATTCCTTTGCATGAAGCAGTAACCTGGGGTTCACGCACACCGCTGTTAGTGTTGCTCGGCGCGGTGGGCTTCGTGCTGCTAATCGCATGTGCGAACGTTGCTAACCTGCTGCTGGCGCGCGCCGCGACGCGTCATAAAGAGATGGCAATTCGCGCCGCACTCGGAGCGGGCCGGCGACGCGTTGTACAACAATTGCTGACCGAGAGTTTATTGCTGGCACTCTGCGGCGGCGGGCTCGGTTTGTTGGTAGCGCAGTGGGGCGTTCGTTTGCTTCTGGCCACAAGTCCATTCGACATTCCGCGCTTGAAGGAAGTCGGATTGGACATGAAAGTGCTGGCCTTCACGGCGGGTGTCTCCGTCTTGACCGGATTGATATTCGGGCTCGCGCCGGCATTGCAGGCGAGCCGGGCGGATCTACAGGACGCACTTAAAGAGGGCGGGCGGAGCGCGGCCGGCGGCGCGGTGCGCAATCGAGTGCGCGCGCTGTTGGTCGTTACGGAAGTTGCGCTCTCGCTCGTGCTGCTCGTCGGTGCGGGCTTGCTTGGCAAAAGTTTCCTTCTACTCAGCGAAGTCCATCCCGGCTTTGACCCCGAGCACGTGTTAACCACTAATCTGTCGCTGGCCAAAACCAAATACCCGCAACCCGAACAGCAGCAAGCACGGTTTGCCGAGATTGTCCGAGGGGCTGCGACCCTGCCCGGCGTCGAAGCGGCGGCGGTCATCTACCCACTTCCGCTAGGCGGCGATAGCAACGCAAACACTTTCCTAATTGTGGGTCGCCCCGCCGTCAGGCCCGAAGATAAGCCCATCTCGAATCATCGCGTGATCAGCCCGGACTACTTCCGCGCGCTCAACATACCACTTTTCCGCGGACGCATGTTCGACGAACACGATACGCAGCACGCGGCGCCGGTCATCATCGTTAACGAGACACTTGCGCGACACTTCTTTGCGGGAGTCGAGGCGTTAGGTCAACACATCATTATCGAGGGTGAGAGTGGCGACAAAGGCGTGCCGCCCGCGCGCGAGATCGTCGGCATAGTCGGAGACGTTCGGCACGAGGGACTCGACACCGAACCAGGCGCCGAATACTACGTCCCCTACACTCAAGCTCCGGAATCATTCATGAGCCTGGTGATGCGCTCGTCGGCCGCCAACCCTGCGAGTTTGGCCGCCGGCGTGCGTGAGGCGATCAAGCAAGCGGACAAAGATCAGTACGTCGCTGAGGTTCAGCCGATGACCAAACTCATTGCCGAATCGATCGCGCGCCGGCGCTTCAACGCACTGCTTACCGGACTGTTCGCTGTAGTGGCGTTGCTTTTGGCGTCGGTCGGTATCTTCGGCGTGATGAACTACACGGTAGCCCAGCGTATGCAGGAGATCGGCTTGCGCATGGCCCTGGGCGCGCAAACGCGGGACGTGCTGCGTCTGGTTTTGGGCCAGGGAATGCGACTGATTTTGTTTGGCCTGGCTCTCGGCGTGACCGCAGCTTTAGCCCTCACGCGTGTGCTGGGCGGCATGCTCTTCGCGGTACAACCGACTGACCCGTTAACTTTCATTGCAGTTTCTTCGCTGCTGACGATGGTTGGTTTGCTCGCCTGTTACATCCCCGCACGGCGCGCAACCAGAGTCGATCCCCTGGTGGCACTGAGGTACGAGTAAGAGATTCAAGCGATCGCCTGCGCCGGCGGCGCTGCCGGCCTGTTTCGTTCCGGCGCGGCGTGCGACTAAGGTCGATCCCGTTGGTGGCGTTGCGGTACGAGTGAATGGAACCGATAGAACCTGGTTAGGGAGAGAATCATGGGAAATTTCTGGCAAGACCTGCGTTACGCGTTCCGCATGCTGCGCAAGAATCCGGGCTTCACTGGCGTCGCGGTAGTCACCCTGGCGCTGGGCATTGGGGCGAACACAGCGATCTTCAGCGTGGTCAATGCGGTCTTGCTGCGGCCGCTGCCTTATCGCGAACCCACGCGGCTGGTGCGCGTCTACAGCGAATTTCCCAACATGCAATTGCGGAAGTTCTGGCTTTCACCGCCGGAGTTGCTCGACATTCAGAAGGAAGCAAAATCATGGGAGGCAATCGGCGCGTGGACTTCGGGCGGCCAGAATGTTGGCACCAACAGCGAGCCGTTGCGGGTGACCGCCGTCGGCATCACTCGCGGTCTGATCGATGCCCTCGGCGTGCAACCGGTGATGGGCCGCAACTTCAGCCCTGAAGAAGATCGAAATGGCGGAGGCAACGTCGTCATCATCTCGTACGGACTTTGGCAGCGCGCATTCGGCGGCGACCACGACATTGTCGGTAAGCAGATTCAGGTTAACTCCCAATCGACCACGGTGGTTGGGGTGATGCCGCGTGATTTTTCTTTTCCTCCCGGCAGCAATGATCAGGCAGAGCTGCTGGTGCCTTTTCAATTTGATCCGGCCAATCCCGGCAGCCGTGGCTCGCACTTTCTTTCGGTAATCGGCCGGCTGAAACCAGGCGTCAATATCGAGCAGGCCCGAACTGAGATGACCAGCCTGATGGCCGGATGGAAGAGTGAGAACCGCGCGCAACATCTTTTGAATCCGCAAGGCCATCCCGTGGTGATGATGCCGCTGCATGAAGACGTCGTCGGTTCCGCGCGCCTGGCGGTGCTGATGTTGATGGGCGCCGTGGGATTCGTTTTGCTGATCGCGTGCGTTAACGTCGCCAACCTTCTGCTGGCACGCGCGGAAGCCAGACATCGTGAGTTCGCGGTGCGTTTGGCTCTGGGCGCCGGACGTCCCCGGATGGTGCGCCAGTTCATTGCCGAGGGGTTCGTGCTGGTGTTGCTGGCGACCACCCTGGGGACACTGCTGGCGTTTGTGGGCTTGAAACTGATCCTGTTGTTCGCGCCCGATAGTGTGCCGCGGACCGGAGAGATTCGCGTCGATCTCCTGGTTCTGGCTTTTACCCTGGCCTTGTCCGTCATCGCGGTATTTCTATTCGG
>Ga0137404_10001501_pt1 | contig 15388 bp, 9 predicted proteins | sample CZOMad2_1_16fung_FD_108285 | JGI IMG/M metagenome (GOLD analysis project Ga0137404, IMG submission 108285) | Vadose zone soil fungal communities from Angelo Coast Range Reserve, California, USA - CZOMad2_1_16fungal (Illumina Assembly) | ecosystem: Environmental > Terrestrial > Soil > Vadose zone...
ACCGAAACAGGTGGGTTCTGAGCCCTGATGGTGGATCGCGACGTCGCGAATGCGATAACGATCGCGATGATCGCTAACGTGATTGAGGTAACTGTCATCCTTTTCATAACGTTTTTCTCCTTCATTGGTGAGTCAGTCTGTTTTGGTCTTTCCGGGCTTCGGTTTGTGCCAGCCCAAAGAGTTGTTCACTTGTTACTTCGATCCGTCGACGAACCTTTCGGTTCTTGCTTCGCCGTTGCCGGCGCCGCTAACAAAACGGCAAGCAAAACTGCGAACGAAAAGACGCGCATGTCGGATCTCCTTTGCCTGACTAAAAAAGAAGCCGCCGGCACGGACCGTTCTGTCCGCTACGACGGCCTCCGAGTGTTTTCGGTCAGCCTAATTAACTTAATGATTCAGCAGCCCTATGTTTGCTCCCTGTGAAACCTAATCTTCTTCCTGGTTACCTCTGCCAAGACCGGCAAACCGTCCTGAATCTTCAGTTGCTCGATCTCTCCGTGTCGCAGGTCCGCACAATAGCGAACCAGTGCGCGCCACGCGGGATGAAGCGAATTGACGGCAAGCCTTTCGCCGGTTGTCGGTGTCGTGGCGTCCTCAAATCGGCTTCTGTGGTTCATAAGCTTGAACATCTCTTTCACCACTTCCTCGTCGGCATTGTCCGATAAAGGTAAGAGTTCCATTCCGAATCCCCCTGGGAATCCAATTTGATTCCCACGGGTCTCACTTCCTATAGCGAGAACTTTTGCCGTATCCCTCCATTGGACCATTCTTTCCGTACGGGGACGGTGCTATAATTCGCACAAGTACCATATCCCCATCTGGCTTCACGAGGCTTGTCAATGGAAGCGGCGCCCGACGGAGTCACGCAGCTACTAATCAACTGGCGTAATGGCGATAAAGCAGCGCTTGATCAATTGACGCCGCTCGTCTATGAGGAACTTCGCCGGCTGGCCCGTGGCTTTATGCGAAAAGAGCGCAGCAATCACACTTTGCAAACCTCAGCTCTAATAAACGAGGCATATCTCAAGCTGGCTGATCAAGACGAAACAAATTGGCAGAACCGCGCCCATTTTTTCGCGGTGGCCGCACAGATCATGCGTCACATCCTGGTCGATCACGCTCGCAGCTACGGTTACGAAAAACGGGGGGCTGGCGCTCAACGCGTGGGTCTCGATGACGCGCTGGTCTTTAGTGAAGAGCGCGCTGGAGAATTAGTGGCGCTCGATGAGGCCCTCACGAACCTCGCCACAGTTGATCCCCGCAAAAGCCGCATCGTTGAATTGCGTTTCTTCGGCGGGCTCAACATAGACGAAACGGCCGAGGTGATGGAGCTTTCACCCACAACGGTTCAGCGAGAGTGGCGGGCCGCAAAAGGCTGGCTACAGCGCTTCATCAAGGGTTAAAACCGCGCAAAAAGTCTTTAGCGTGGAGCGATTTCCTTCCAGTTCTCGCTATAAGAGATAGGGACTATCTGCATCGTTTCGGCCTGTCGACAAATGATAGACATAGACCGCTACCGCAGGATTGATGAAATCTTTCAGGCTGCCCTGGAGCTTGAGCCTCGTGAAAGAACGTCATACATAAGCGAGGCGTGCAGCGGTGACGCGGCTCTCCTTAAGGAAGTGGAGTATCTCTTAGCCTCAGATGGCCAACAGTGGGAGTTGATCGGAACTCCTGCATTCGAGATGGTGGCCCCTCTGCTGGCCAAAGACCAGCCCGCGCTGGAGGCCGGAGATTCAATCGGCCACTACCAGGTCGTTTCTCTCCTGGGCGCAGGCGGCATGGGGCAGGTTTATCTGGCGGAAGACGCGAAGCTCCGCCGGAAAGTCGCGTTGAAGCTGTTGCCAGCGAGCTACACCCGCGATGAATCACGATTGCGGCGCTTTCAGCAGGAGGCCCGCGCTGCATCGGCGCTCAATCATCCAAACATCCTGACTATTCACGAGTTGGGCGAAGTAAATGGAGAGCAATTCATCGCGACTGAGTTCGTTGAAGGCGAGACGCTTCGCGAGCGTCTGAATCGCGCGCCACTGAACTTAGCTGAGACACTCGACGTCGCAGTCCAAATCGCCGGCGCTTTGGCAGCTGCGCACAAAGCAGGAATCGTCCATCGCGACATCAAGCCGGAAAACATCATGTTGCGCCACGACGGCTACGTAAAGGTGCTGGATTTTGGTTTGGCCAAACTCACCGAACAGCAAGAGCCGGCGACGCAGACGAGAGCTACCGAGAACGTGGACATTTCCTCCGGCCTGGTGATGGGCACAGTGAAGTACATGTCGCCCGAACAGGCCCGTGGCCGGCAAGTTGATCCGCGCAGCGACATTTTTAGTTTTGGCGTTGTGCTTTACGAGATGATCGCGGGCCGCCCTCCATTCGAAGGGGAAAATTCCAATGAATTGATCTCCACAATACTCAAAAAGGAACCGTCACCATTAACTGAGGTGCCTGAGGAAACACAGCGCCTCATCAGCAGGGCACTGCGCAAAAAGAAAGAAGACCGCTACCAGACGATCGAGGAGTTGCTTGCAGATCTGAAGAGTCTGAAAGAGGACAAAACAGTCACCAACGTGGGTGCTCAACATCAGCGTGGAAGATGGACAGGCTCAGCGTTTTCGACCAGGAAAGTAGCAGCGATCTCGACGGCCACGACTATCGAGTACGTCATCAGGGAAATCAAGCGGCATAAGACCCGTACGGCCCTTGGGTTCGTAACCCTGGTCATTCTGCTCGGGGCCATCGGTTATCTCGGCTATAGGTATTTCTTCAGCCGTCGGTTGATCGATTCGATCGCTGTGATGCCATTCGTAAACGAAAGCGGCGATCCTGAACTCCAGTATCTATCCGACGGGATGACGGAAGATCTCATTACTAGTTTGCGGAAGATACCCGGCTCGTCGGTCTTTCGTTACAAGGGCAAGAACACCGACGCGACGACGATCGGGAAGGAGTTGAATGCTCAGGCGGTTCTGTCTGGACGAATCGTTAAGTACGGCGAGGATTTTAGACTGCATGTCGAGCTCGTGGACGCCCGGACGCGGAATCTTGTCTTTGAAAAATCCTACAACAGAAAACTTTCAAATCTTATCGCCCTGAAGCAAGAGTTCACAGGTGACCTTGCCCGCACGCTTCGTGTAAAACTCGGCGCGGACCAGCAAAAGAAATACACGGAAAGCGACACGGCATATCAGCTTTACCTCAAGGGGTTGATTGAATCTCGAAAATTAACCCCGCCGGAGATTAATAGGGGCATTGAGGATCTTCAGCAGGCGATCAACAACGATCCGTCCTACGCTCTCGCTTACGCCGCCATCGCCAGGGCGCACATCAGTCTGGCGATGGGCGGCGAGGCACATCCGAGTGAGTTTGAGAAGGCCAAATCGGCAGCGCTAAAGGCCATCGAGATTGACGATAGCCTTGCCGAAGGGCACAGCGCTTTGGCGTACACGATCTTTGTTTACAACTGGAGATTTGCCGAAGCAGAGAAGGAGTTCACGCGCGCTTTGGAACTCGATCCGAACAGTTGCGATACACATCGACAGTACGCCGACTTCCTTGGAAAGACGGGTCACCGCGAGGAGAGCAGGGTACATCAAAAACGGGCTCTCGAGATCGAGCCGATGGAGCCGTGGTACAACGTCGCTGTAGCAAACGGCACGGACGGTGACGCCGGGCTGGAAAGAATGCGGTCCGCGATTGCCCTCGATCCGAAGTTTTACTTTGCGCATATGATGGCGGGTGTGATGTATAACGCCAGAAAAATGTATCCCGAAGCAATCGAAGAGGAGCGATTGGCAAAGACGCTCTCGCCCACCCAAACCTACTCGGACGTTTTTCTCGTCAACGCCCTGATCAACACGGGCAAGCGCGACGAAGCTCGTGCCATCCTTGACGAAGTGCTGACGCTCTCAAAATCGCGCTTCGTTCGGCCATATCACATCGCAAGTATTTACAACCTGCTCGGTGACAAGGAGCAGGCCCTGGCGTGGCTGGAAAAAGGTTACCAAATTCACGACCCGGGATTGACCCTTCTGAAACTCCAATCTTCCACTATTTGGAAGAGTCTCCAGGACGATCCGCGCTTTCAGGACATCTTGCACCGTGTCGGTTTTTAGTTGGCTCTAAATAACGCAGCCGTTTGATATTCAAACCGACTGTACGAACTGGATCTGATCTGACCGCTACGGAGGGACCTATCATGAGAACCTCTTGGGTTATGCGGATAATATTTCTTTCGATCATGTTAGGCTGTGTTGGGCCGGCTTTCTCACAATCTTCAACGGGCAGCATTTCGGGAACCGTAACTGATCAGAACCGTGCGGTTGTACTGGGCGCTACAGTTATTGGAAAGAATACCGCGACGGGATTCGTGCGTTCGGCGGTAACGAATTCATCTGGCCTTTACCGCCTCACAGACATTCCACCCGGACAATATGAAATAACGATCGAAGCGGCAACCTTCAAGAAGCTTGAACGGAAAAGCATCACAATCGATGTGGGTCAGAGCGCTAACATCGATGCAGTTCTGGAGTTGGGCGCGATCGAAGACTCCGTTATCGTCAACGAAAACGCGTCGATGCTGAATTCCAGCACTGCCGAGGTAAGCACGCGCTTCGACAGCCGTCGCCTCTCTGAACTGCCAATCTCCCCGAACCGTAGTGTTTATAACGTACTTCTGTCCACACCCGGCGTCATCCAGCTAGCAAATGGCCAAGCGACTTTCTCTGGCCCATCTTTAGCCGCGCAAAATCCTGCGATAGGTCTGAGTTTTTCAGTAAATGGCGGACGGCTTCGTTCGAACAACTTTATGCTCGACGGCCAGGACATGAACGACCCAACGTTCACCGGCGCCGAGGTCGCTCTAAACAATCCGGATGCGATCCAGGAAGTCAGTATCATCACAAATCAATTCAAGGCTGAATACGGTCACAACGCGGCGTCGATCGTAAATGTCGTGGGTAAATCCGGCACGAATAACTACCACGGCTCATTGTTCTGGTATCACAACAACGAGCATTTGAATGCGTGCAATAACCTCGACAAGGTTGCCACAGGTGCTCCGACCGGTTTTTGCCATAATGACGCCGCTAGCGACGCCAGAAAGCGGGCTCCACGACGGAATGAGAATCAGATCGGCTTTACTTTCGGCGGCCCGTTGACACTTCCGGTGTTTGGTGATCGGGAAGACCGGCATGTTTGGAAAGGTACCGATAAAACTTTTATTTTTGGTGATTATCAGCGATGGTCGGATCGGTCTCTTGTGTCTGGACCCACCTTACGTGGAGCCCCGACCGATGCCGGGCGAGCCGTATTGCAATCAGTCGTCGGCGATCATCCTCAAGTTCAGGCTCTTCTGAGATCTGTGCCCGCAGGTATACCAAACGGCACCTTCGCGCAATTTACGATTCTGGGGCAGCCACCCCAGCGCGTGGAGCTTGGCGATTTCACTGGTTCGTCGCTGTTTGTATTTGACGACCACCAGGGCTCGTTGAGACTTGATCACAGCTTTAACGAAAAGAATCAGTTCTTCGCTCGCTACCGATTTGATTCGCAAGACTCGTCCGGAGGGGGTCAGGTGACACCTCCCGGGCTGACAACGGTTAACGAATCGAGATCATCGGCTCTGGCGATCGTCCTAAACACCGTTCTCACGAGTAGAGCTTCGAATGACGCCCGACTCGCATGGTTACAATTCAGTTCGCGAGGCGATGCTGAGTTTCCGTTATCAAAGACGATCCCTGCAATGACTATCGTGGGCTTGGGGATAGTTGGAGCGAACCCTAGCACGTCAATAGGATTTCCGCCCACTTTGCCCGGCTTTAGAGAGCATGACACCTATCAAATTACTGATGCCTTTTCATATGTCACCGACAGCCACAGTATGAAGTTTGGCGTTGAATTGCGCCGGACGGATGCGAGGCTCCTGGGCATTTTGAATACGAGGGGAAACTTGATGTATAGCACTCTCTCGAGTTTTGTGAACGATTCCGCCACATCGGCTACCAAGAACTTCCTGCTGGCGGGCGGCGCGAGTGAAGGTTTTTATCGCTGGCATGAGTTCTATGCCTTTGCTCAGGATGAATGGAGGATCCGGGATAACTTGACCTTGACTTTTGGAGTTCGCTACGAGTATCCGGGTCACCAGTTCAGTTACTTGAGAGAACTAAATGGCCGGATCCTGGCCGCTAACGGCAACAGCCCGGTATTCAGGCTGGGCCCCATTCCGGAAACCGATGCGAATAATCTGATGCCGCGGGTTGGCTTCAATTGGAATCCGCGCACGGGCAAAAAGGGGATCATCGGCTTTTTTACGGGAGGAGACAAGCTCGTGGTCAGTGGCGGTTATTCGCGAACCTATGACCCGGTCTTTATGAATCTGATCGTTAATATGGCTGCCTCGTTTCCCTTCGTTGCTACTCCAAGTTTTTCCCCAAGTGGGGCCTACGTGGCTATCCGAGATACGACGGTACCGGATTTGTCTCAGGCGAATCTTTTCACCAGAACGGTCGTTTCGGCAGACATTCGCTCTCCGGCTACAGATCAAATTACTTTTGAGGTCCAACGCCAGCTAGCGAGAGACCTCGTAATGAAAATCGGATACATACGGACTCGCGGAACCGGCTTATTGCAAAATATCGACGGAAATCCTTGCCTTCCGCTCCCGACATGCACTCGCGTGAATCCCAACCTGGGAATAATCGGCTTGACAACAAATTCTGCCAGCTCTACCTACGACGCTCTTCAGGCAAGTTTGACAAAGCGCTTGAGTCGTAATTTCAGTGCCGGCCTGCATTACACATGGAGCACGCTCATAAGCGATGTGACCGATGTCTTTGCTGCTTCTACGTCGGAATTTGCCCGCTCGCAAGATTCTTTCGATCGTCGCGCTGACCGCGCCCGTTCGGGGTATGACCGCCCGCACCGGTTGACGGGGAACTTTGTGTATGAGCTTCCGTTCTATCAGCACCAGACCGGATCAACGGGCAAGTTTTTTGGCGGTTGGCAGCTTAATTCATTCTTCACTTTTCAAAGCGGAGCACCCTTTACTGTTACGCTTGGTTCGGATCCTACGGGGTCCGGGAATCCGATTCGTCCGAATCTAAATACAGATTTGGATCTATCGAGCATGACGATCAGAGAAATTTTGGCCGCCGGTGGCGCGAACCTTTTTCGACAGCCTTCCCCGGGGCAGCGGGTAGGAAATGCAGGCCGAAATATTCTGCGGTCGGACGGCCTTAACCTGGTCGATTTTGGGATCATCAAAAACACACGCTTATCAGAAAATGTTCGGATCCAATTACGAGCAGATATGTTCAATTCCTTCAACTCTCGCAATTTCGGCATTCCAAATGGCGCAATTAGTTCAGGAGCCAATTTCTTAAATCAATGGGCGACTAACGGCGGTAACCGGCGAATTGTTTTAGGCGCGAGGTTGGCGTTCTAGCGTTCGGGCGGATTTCACGTATTCCAGCAACCACTGAGCTTCCCACGCTGACTCTATGATGTGCTGCTCGGCAAGACAGCGCTTAACCCACATAGAATTGGGGGGTGCGCCGGGTCTTCTAGTAAGTGACGCGGAAGAGGTCACTCTTTGTCCCGTTCCTCAGAACTATTTCTGACTAACCTTCAACAACGTTTAGGAAAGCTCTGAAGGATCTCAACGCAATTCACCCGTTGCTTAATTGATTATGATGGTTTGGTCACTATGGAGAAATCTGCGGTTCGCGGCGAAGAGTGGCTAAGTGGGGTTTTTACTGAGGAAAATGGTAGGCGCGTGGGGATTTGAACCCCAGACCCCTACCGTGTCAAGGTAGTGCTCTACCCCTGAGCTACGCGCCTACAACGAGGATTTCAACGTCGACACTATCGATGCCATGCTAACCGTACGCGACGATATCGATGCCAGTCGAACGAGGCCCGAAAGTAACAAACGCCGCTGAATGGTGTCAAGCAAGGTCGATTCCAGGTACTTGTGCAGCGGCCAGGGCCTCACCAATCCTAAGACTGACCCACGAAATCACACGAAATAAAACGAAGAGCTAGCCAAGAGAGGCTAATAGTAGCCAACCACGACTATTAATAGCCATTCCGTGACAGCAATCTTCGGCTCCTTTGCTGTATGATAACAGCGAGTTAGACCTCATTCCTCACTAAGGACTTTAAAAATCGTGGACGAAAATTCTAACGGCGCTATGACTAAACCCACTCTCGAAACCATCCTTGAACGGATCAACTCGTTGGGTGATAGCCTGGGTGGCGAGCTTGGCGAATTGCGAGGCCAGTTCGCTGACTTGCGAGGCCAGTTCGCTGACTTGCGAGGAGAATTCAGCGAATTGCGAGGTCAGTTCTCTGACTTGCGAGGGGAATTCGGAGAACTGAGAATTGAAGTTGCAAATCATCGTAATGAGTTTCAGCTCTATCGAGGTGAGATGGAGATTCGGCTCGATAGAATCGAAGGCATGACTAACCAAACGCGCGCCGAGATGCTCAACCTTCGCGCGGATTTTCGAGAATCAAGGTCAACTTAGCGCATCGGGCATAAGTCCTCAGTACCAACCACACAGTCACTTGTTGCCTCGGCACACAGCCACAACTAGTGTCACGCGGTGGTTGCCTCAGTACTTAACCGCTCCCACTCGTCGTAAAGTTCTCGCAGGCGCAGCGATGCCTGCTCGTACTCCTGATTGAGTTTAATCAGCCGCTGAACGTCGCGCGCAACTTCCGGCTGGGCCATTTCTTGCGAGATCTCATTGACTCGCTGCTCTGCGGCCGCCACTTCCATTTCGATCATCGCCTGAGTCCGAACCTCCGGCTTCTTTTTCTTGATTACCTTGACCCCGGCCTTTCCACTCGGCGGCGTTTTTTTCTTTCGCTCAGGTTTCGAAACTGCCGGCCCCGCGGGCGCCTCTGAGTTCATCAGGTCCGGAATAACCTGGTCTGTCTGCCCTCCGGAATCAGTATCGGAAAAAGTTTCGCTTTGATTGGCGCCCCTCGTCGAACCCCTCCCCGCCTTCCAATCATGATATTCCGTATAATCTCCATCGTAGTGCTCCGCGCCGCCCTTGCCGTCGAGCGCAAGAATTTGCGTTGCCAGGCGGTCGAGAAAATAACGATCATGGCTGATCGTCACGATCGTGCCTTCGTAGGCATCAAGCGCTTCTTCCAATGCCTCCCGCGAGGGGATGTCGAGATGGTTTGTCGGCTCGTCAAGCACCAGGACATTGACGCGCGAATAGATCAGTTTTGCCAGGGCCAACCTGCCTTTTTCGCCGCCGGACAAATCCTGAACGTGCTTGTAAACGTCGTCGCCGGTAAACAGAAACCGAGCGAGAAAGGATCTCAATTCTCCCGCCGTCGCATTTGGCGGAGCCACGCGTCGCAGCTCCATAATGATCTCATTCCGTTCATCGAGATCCTCGAGTTGTTGGGCGTAGTAGCCGATTTGCACTTTGGTGCCCCACTGCATCTCACCTTTAATAATGGGAATCTTCTTCAGGATTGTTCTCAGAAACGTGGTCTTGCCCGAGCCATTTGGACCAATGATGCCCAGGCACTCACCCCGCCTCAGAATCAGGGAGATGTCACTTGCCAGAACTTTTCCGGGATAACCGACCGCGGCGTCCTTAACCATCAGAACATGGTTTCCGGTGCGTTCGATGGCCTGCAAACGAAAGTTTCCGGAGGCGCGTTGGCTGGAAACAGCTTCGACGCGATCCAACCGCTCGAGCATTTTTCGTCTCGACTTGGCCTGCTTCGTTTTCTGGCCCGCGATGTTGCGGCGAATGAACTCTTCGGTCTTCGAGATTAGCAGCTGCTGATTATCATAAGCCCTTTGCTGCGCTTCGCGGCGCACCTCGCGTTCCACCAGGTAGTCGGAATAGTTCCCCGGGTAGCTAATTGCGCGACCGTTTTCCAACTCAACGATGCGCCGGCAAACTCGATCGAGAAAATAGCGGTCATGGCTGATAAGCACGTAAGCTGAAGCATAGGTCTGGAGGAACTCTTCCAACCACTCTACGGCAGCAACATCAAGGTGATTGGTAGGTTCGTCCAGCAGCAACACGTCCGGTTGCGCCAGCAGCAGACGAGCAAGACCCAATCTGTTTTGCTGTCCTCCCGACAGCTTTTCCGTTTCCAGGCCCCACGTTTCCCGATCAAACCCCAGACCCAGCAGAATCGCTTCTGCCCTCGCCGCATATTCAAATCCGCCCTCTCGTTCAAATTGATGCTGCAACTCGCTGTAACGCTCGAGGATCTTCTCCAGATCATCAGTCGCTTCGGCCATGCGATGCTCCAGCTCATGCATCTCATGCTCAATCTGCTGCAATGTCCCAAACGCTGCCAACGCTGATTCGTGCACAGTCGCCGACGATTCAAAATGGATGTGCTGGGCCAACAATCCCAGGCGAATGCCGCGAGCGCGAACAACATCGCCCTGGTCAGGAGAGTCGTCGCCGGTGACAAGTTTGAACACGGTCGTTTTGCCGGCACCATTGCGACCGACCAGCCCAACATGCTCGCCTGGGTTTACCTGCAGCGAGGCACCACGCAAAACGTCTTGCGTGCCGTAGGACTTATGGACATCAGATAATCGAAAAAGCATTTTGGCGCGGTGATTAGAAATAAAACGGGTGCGGCAGGAAAACTCTCCGCACCCTACTCCGCAAGGTAGCGCTGTCGCGCTGACGATCGGGTGAACGAAAATCGTTTATTTCGGCGATGCACTTCCCTTCGGACCAGCTGCCGTTGACGCTGCCGGACTGGCTGCCGGTTGCGGCGTCGCTGTGCTTTGCTGAGTTGCAGACGGCGAAGCCACCGATCCCGGCGACGCCGGGCGCAAGCCGAGGTTGCCGGGGTTGTTGAGCATATTGGCGGCGAGGTTATTCACCACCTTCGCTTCGTTAACCGCCACCTCCAGCAGCGCCGCATTGAGAATGTCTTTGCGTTGATTAATCAGGGCCTGCGTGATCTGCTGGCGCACGCCCGGACTCTCGAGCGTCAGATTCTCTGTCTGCAATCGTTTCTCTTCCAACTTGAAGATGTACCAGCGGTTGTTGACCTGCTTGGGTTCGGTAAAACTGCCGACCTGCATTGGACCCATAAACATGTCGCTGAGTTCCTTTGGCAAGCCTGCCTGCTTTAATCCGTCTTCGCTGAAGAATCCGATATCGCCGCCCTTAACCAGGCTCTGCGCATCTTCGCTCTTCGAACGAGCCACAGTCGCGAAGTCTGCACCACCCTTCAACTGCTGGTATACATTATCAATCTTAAGTTTTGCTTCCGCTTCATTCTTAGCGTCGTTTTGAATACCCTGTTCGCTGTTGTCAGCCGGGTCGACAATGATTACCGCCAGGGCCGCGCCGCGAGCGCTGATGAACTGCTGCCGGTTGTTGTTGTAAAAGTCTTCGACCTCTTTATCGCTGATACTGATCTTACCGCTGTACTTGTCCTGAAGACTACGCACTGCGAGATCCTTGCGGGCTTCTTCGCGCAACGTTTCCATTGACATGTTTTGCGCGCTGAGACTCTTGTTAAAGTCCTCGTCGGTCATTCCACTTTGCTGCTTCTGCTGATTGATCGCGGCAGTGATCTGCTCTTCAGTTGGCAACAGTTTTTCGCGCTCGGCCCTTTGAAACAGGACTTCACGCTGAATCAAACTGCCCAGCACCTGCAAGCGCGCCTGGGCCAATTCCAACTGGGAGAGGCTGGACTGTTTGCCGCCGGCTTGCTGGCTCACGGTTCTTTCCACTTCGGCAAGCATGATGTTTTTGCCGTTTACAGTGGCAGCCACCATGCTTTCCTTGGCGTCTGAGCCGGCCGGAGAACAGGCACTAAAAACGACCGCAGCCAGTGCCAGCGTTATAGGGAATACAACTATCGCGATTTTACGCACTTTTGGTTAACTCCTTTAATAGGTTACTCCTGAGCAATGGGCCTGCCTAACCGAAGATGTCGCCCTAATTTGTAGGGGCGGCCCTCCGTGGCCGCCCTAAGCCGCCAAATGATTTTTCACTTTCACTGGGGGCGGCCACGGAGGGCCGCCCCTACAAATTAGGGCACTGCCGGACCGAAGGCTCGCTTGACGACGTAGAAATTCGTTTGCTATAAGTTTTCGTTTCAAAGCGGAGGCATACAGCAGACTGTACCGCCCTCGCCCAGGTTAATTCGTTGATCGAACAGCTTTTGGAGGTTGCATAAATACAATGGCAAAACGTTGCGAAGTTTGTGGCAAAGGCCCTCAATTCGGCAATAACGTCTCTCACGCAAACAACCGAACGCCGCGCCGCTTTGATCCAAACTTGCAGTCCATCCGCGTGCAACTTCCCCAGGGAGGCGCGCGGCGCATGAAGGTCTGCACCAGTTGTATCAAGGCCGGCAAAGTGGCCAAGGCCGCCTAGAGCATTGCCGATTTCCGATTGCGGATTTTGGATTTTGAAAGTCCTTACAATCCCAAATTCGCAATTTTCACAATTCGAAATTCGCCCTAGTCCTTCGTTGCTATTGCCTCAATCTCCACCCGCGCATCCCGAGGTAAACGCGCCGCTTGCACTGTTGCTCTAGCCGGCGGGTCGCTCTCAAAGAACTTCCCATAAACCTCATTCATCGCTGCAAACTCGTCCATGCTCGCGAGAAAAACAGTGGTCTTAACAACTCGATCAAGCCCACTGCCGCCCGCTTCCAATACTGCCGCGAGGTTTTTCAACACCTGCTCGGTCTGCTCGGCAATGCCACCGGCGACAAACTGGCCCGTGCCAGGATCGATAGGGATTTGACCCGAGGCAAAAACCAATCCGCCAGCTTCGATAGCCTGGGAATACGGGCCAATTGCTTGCGGCGCCTGCGCGGTCTGGATTCTGCGCTTCACGGTTATGAATCTGCCTCCACCAAGAACCGAAAACAAAGGCGTGATTCTAGCAGAAAGGCTTCTTGCGGCAAAATGGCTTAAATGTTCGTGTAGTTACGTGGATGTGTTTATTTGACATTAAAAACAATCCACGAAATCACACGAACTCTGTGTAAATCGTGACCGGGTGTTCCTGATTCAAGTAGGAACAATTTGCAGGTCGGGAAGGGGGCAAGCGCACTCTCAACTATGGTGACACTCAACCTGCAGCGCGCGCCCCCGCTGAAGGTAGTCAGCCATCAATTTTGGAGCAAGCATTCAAGCAGAAAGAATTTTAAAATTTGAGAAGGTTGTGTGGTCGATTCAAGGTTGAGTGGGTTGGTTACTTGAGCGGGGGCGCGCAGGTTGAGTATCACCATAGTTGAGAGTGCGCTTGCCCCCTTCCCGACCTGCAAATTTACCTACTTGAATGCCCCTTCCCGACCTGCAAGTTTCCTCGGGACCGGCTAAACGGCGCCTTGCATACGCTCAACATCCAGGACGCCCGGAACGCCTTTGATCGAACTGATCACCTTGTCGAGATGTTTGACATCAAAGACTTCTACCGTCACTTCGATGTGTCCCTTTTCATCAGGAGCCACTGAGGCGCGAGCGTCACGAATGCCCGTCTTCATGTCAGAAATCGCGCCCGTGATACCTGCAATCATGCCGGTGCGATTCTCAGTTATCGCCAGCAACTTGACGGCATAGGCGGTTGTCTCAGGCCTGCCAGCCCACTCAACTTCCACGATGCGTTCGCGGTTGACCATCAACTGGTTAACGTTCTTGCAGCGCCTGGTATGGACCGCCACCCCTTTTCCGCGAGTCACGTAACCGATGATCTCTTCACCATGCAACGGATTGCAGCAACGTGCACGCGTAACCATGAGGTCGTCCACGCCACGCACGACGATGGAGTCATCACCCAGCCGAATCAGCCGTTTGACAGCCCTGACCCCGCTCCTGAGACGTGATTCCTTCTGCTTGTCCAGCTGTTCAAATTGTTCCGGCCCGAGATACTTGGCGATTACGTTGCGGGGCACCAGCTTGCCATAGCCGATAGCCGCCAGCAGATCGTCAACCCGGCCATATCCGTAATCGCTGGCTACGCGTTTCATTTCCCCATCGCCGTCACCGAGAAGCTTTTTCGTAGACAGTTGAAAGCGGATCGCCTCCTTGTCGAACAGCTTTCGTCCAATCTCAATTGATTCTGCCCGTTGCTGCTCAGCAACCCAGTGACGCACGCGATTGCGCGCGCGCGAAGTGACAATGAAGTTGAGCCAGTCCCGCGAAGGATGAGAATTCGAGGTGGTGACGATCTCGACCACATCGCCATTTTGAATCTGGGTTCGCAGCGGGACCATCCGGCCGTTTATTCTGGCGCCAGTGCAGGTATTACCAACTTCAGAGTGAATCATGTAGGCGAAATCCACCGGACTGGCGCCGCGCGGAAGTTGAATGACCTTGCCCATCGGCGTAAATGCATAGACATCCCTTGGATAGAGATCCAGTTTCAGCGAATCCAGGAACTCGCGCGAGTCTTTTACTTCCTGGGTCCATTCAACCAGTGACCGGAGTGCTTGCAATGCCTTGTCGTCTTCGCGCGCACCGCGCTTCCCTTCCTTGTACTTCCAGTGCGCCGCCACACCTTCTTCAGCGATTTGGTGCATGTCTGCGGTGCGGATCTGGACCTCAAATGACTGGCTGTTCGAGCCAATCACAGACGTATGCAATGACTGGTACAGGTTGTCGCGTGGCGTGGCAATCCAGTCCTTGATGCGCCCGGGCACCGGTTTCCAGTTGTTGTGAATCACACCGAGAGCAGCATAACAATGACGAATCTCATTAGGCGTGATTACTCTGGCAGCAACCAAATCGTAGACTTGATCAAGACTGATTTTCTGGCGTCTTAGTTTCTTCCAAATGGAATAGAGCCGTTTGACTCGCCCTTCCACGCTGACGAAGGGGACCTCTGCTTCGCGCATCTTCTCTTCTATGCGGGCAGTTACGCCGCCAAGAAATGCCTCGTTTTCAGGCCGGCGTTTTTCGAGTTGCTCCGCGAGTTCGCGATAATCGTCGGGATGAAGGTGACGAAACGCCAAGTCCTCGAGTTCGCCTCGAAGTTTACCCATCCCCAGACGATGCGCGATCGGGGCGAAGATCTCCATCGTCTCTTCGGCGATTCTCTTTCTCTTTTCCGGATTGAGATACTGCAGGGTGCGCATGTTGTGCAGGCGGTCGGCCAGTTTCACCAGGACGACTCGGACATCGTCCACCATCGCCAGCACCATCTTGCGAACGTTTTCGGCCTGCTGTTCTTCTCTTGAGATGTTGCTTATCTGGGCAATCTTGGTGAGACCGTCGACGAGGTGCGTTATTTCTTCGCCAAAATAATTGCGTATGGTGTCAAGATCGACGAGCGTATCTTCCACGACGTCATGCAACAACCCGGTGGCCACCGACACTTCATCGAGCTTCATTTCCGCGAGAATATTTGCGACTTCG
>Ga0137404_10001505_pt1 | contig 15352 bp, 18 predicted proteins | sample CZOMad2_1_16fung_FD_108285 | JGI IMG/M metagenome (GOLD analysis project Ga0137404, IMG submission 108285) | Vadose zone soil fungal communities from Angelo Coast Range Reserve, California, USA - CZOMad2_1_16fungal (Illumina Assembly) | ecosystem: Environmental > Terrestrial > Soil > Vadose...
CTGACTATACGATGTGGTCGGGCTCAAGGGCGCAGCCGTTCTGGCCGCGCTCGACCTGCAAGGTCGCGTGCCCGATCCTGAAGCGCTGCTGCAGCTCGTGCGCGACATGGCCCGAGAAGGCATCGCCCGGCGAACCTTCGGGCATCACGAGGTGGCAGGTGAGCGCCGTCTCGGTCGTGCTCATCGGCCAGATATGCAGGTCGTGGATGCGGGCGACGCCGTCGAGGCGCTCGAGATAGAGCCGCACCGCCGCGGGATCGATGCCGGTCGGCACCGCCTGCAGCGACATCGCGACCGAATCGCGCAGCAGCCCCCAGGTGCTCCACACGATGACCACCGCGATGAGCAGCCCGGCGACCGGGTCGAGCCACAGCCAGCCGGTGTAGAGGACTCCGATTCCCGCGACGACGACGCCGAGTGAGACGACCGCGTCGGCCGCGAGATGCAGGAACGCGCCGCGGATGTTCACGTCGTGCTGCCGCCCGCGCGCGAACAGCATGGCGCTCGCCCCGTTGACAACTATTCCGGCCAGGGCCACCCAGATCACTGTCGCCCCGGCGACGGGTGAAGGCGCGGCCAGGCGATTGATCGCCTCCCAGGCGATACCGCCAGTCACCACCAGGAGCAGCGCCGCGTTCAGGAGCGCGACCAGGATCGACGAGCTGCGCAGTCCGTAGGTAAAGCGCTCCGAGGGCCCGCGCCTGGCGAGGGTGCTGGCGCCCCAGGCCAGCGCCAGGACGAACACGTCGCTCAGGTTGTGGCCCGCGTCGGCGAGCAGCGCCATCGAGTGCGCGAGAACGCCGTACACCGCCTCGACCACCACGAACGCGAAGTTCAGCCCGATGCCGACCGCGAACGCGAGCCCGTAATCCCGCGGCGTGTGATGGTGATGCTCGTGCTGGTGGTGATGCTCGTGAGCCATCGCCGCCTAGTGTAGCCTCAGGCGGCCGCCTCACGCACGGCCCGGACGGCCTGAGCGTAGCGCGCATCGGGCACTAGGGATCCGCCCGCGCGCATGCGCGCGGCGCGCGGAGGGTCCAGGAGTTTGCCCGCGAGCGCTTCCAGCACGCCGCCCACGGCCTCCGGCGCATTGCACAGGAGCACCATGTCGCAGCCCGCCTCGATCGCCGCGCGCGCGCGCTCCGCGGGCCCGCCCGCCACGCTCGCGCCCTCCATCGAAAGATCGTCGCTGAAAATCATGCCCTCGAACCCGAGGCGGCCGCGCAGGATCTCCTGGAGCCAGACGCGGGAATAGCCTGCCGGCCGGTCGTCCACTTCGGGATAGATCACGTGAGCCGGCATCACCCCGGCGAGTCCGGCCGCGATCAGCTCCTCATACGGTTGCAGGTCATTCGCCTCGATCTCGCGGAGCTTGCGCGTGTCCACCGGGACGTCCACGTGCGAGTCCGCCTTCACGTAGCCGTGCCCGGGAAAGTGCTTGCCGACCGAGGCGGCACCGCCTGCAGTCATTCCGGAGACGAAGGCGCGCGCGAGCGCCGCGACCACCGTCGGCTCGTCGGAGAACGCCCGGTCTCCGATCACGCCGCTCGTCCCGAAATCGACATCGAGCACCGGCGCGAAGCTGAAGTCCACCCCGTGCGTCCGCAGCTCGACCGCGATCACGTAGCCAATCGCCTCCGCGAGCGCGCGCGCCTCGCCTGCGTCGGTGTCCCAGCGCTCGCCGAGGACGCGCATCGGCGGAATCCGGGTAAAACCTTCGTGGAAGCGCTGCACCCGCCCGCCCTCGTGGTCGACCGCGATGAGCAGCCCGGGACGTTCTGCCCTGATGTCGTTCGTGAGCGCGCGCAGCTGGCGCGGCGATTCGAAATTGCGCGCGAACAGGATCACCCCGCCCGTCGAGGGGTGGCGCAGGATCTCCTTTTCCCCGGCGGCGAGCCGCGTGCCGGAGAGGTCGAGCATCACGACGCCGGGATTCATCGCTTCGAGCGTCCCTTGCGGCTCGTCCCCTCGAAAATCACGAAAGCGCAAGCCAGCCCGATCTCATCGGTCAGCGTGATATGGACCTTTTCGATCCCGCGCCGCTTCAAGAGAGCCGCCAGGGGCCTCGAGAATTCGAGAGCGGGCGCGCCCGCCCGGTTGTTGACGACCCAGACGTTGTGCCAGTTGACGGGAAAGTGGATCCCGGTTCCCATCGCCTTCGAGAACGCTTCCTTCGCCGCGAAGCGTTTGGCCAGATAGGCCGCGCTCTTCCGGCGGCGGCGAAAAACCTCCAGCTCCGAGGGCACCAATATCCTCTGCGCAAAGCGCTCCCCGAAGCGCCCGAGGGCCTTCTCGATCCGGCTGATCTCGCAGAGATCGGTGCCGATGCCGAGAATCATGAGGTCTTGCCCCGGCGGATGGCCTCGAGATAGCGGCGCACGGCTTCGCCGAGGCCGAGCTCGAGCGCGTCGGCGATCAGGGCGTGGCCTATGGACACCTCCAGCACCTCCGGCACCGCATTCAGGAACACCGGCAGGTTGTCCAGGTTGAGGTCGTGGCCCGCGTTGACGCCCAGACCCGCCGCCTGAGCGGCCCGCGCCGCTTCGGCATAGCGGTGCAGGGCTGCGTCCTGCCCCGCCGCACCGAACGCCCGCGCATAGGGTTCGGTATAGAGCTCGACCCGGTCCGCACCCAGACCCGCCGCCGCCTTCATGGCATCCGGTGCGGGGTCCAGGAACAGGCTCACGCGCACCCGCAAGGTCTTGAGCTCCGCCATCACCGGCTTGAGCCGCCCGGCGTCCTTCTCGAGGTCCCAGCCGTGGTCGGAGGTAAAGGCGCCCGTTTCGTCCGGGACCAGGGTGCACTGCGCCGGCCGGGCCTCGCGAACGAATTCGAGCAGGCCGTGGAACGGGTTGCCTTCGATGTTGAATTCCGCTCCCGGATGATCGCGAACGACCTGCGCGAGATCGCGCACGTCGTTCGCGCGCACATGGCGTCCGTCGGGGCGCGGATGCACGGTGATTCCGTGGGCGCCCGCGCTCAGCGCGGTGCGGGCCGCGCGGACTACGTTCGGTATCCCGATGGTGCGCGTGTTGCGCAGCAGGGCCACCTTGTTGAGATTCGCGCTGAGGCGGGTCGTGGGCATGGCCGTCAGAGCGCGAGCAGGTCGATGAATATGCGCCTGCTCTTCAGCGGCTGATAGTCCAGGCGATGATTGAGGAGCGTGCGCATCAGGGCCTTGGCCTGCTGCTGAGTCAGTGGGTCGGCGTAGTCGTCGCGCGCCATGTCGAGAAGGGTGCGGCCCGAGACCACCGACTCCGACCCGAGGTCCGCGACCTCGACTGGACCGCGCTCCGGGTCGTAGCGGTAATGCTTCGCCGGATCGATCGCGCTTCCGTTCGCGCTGTCGCGCTCGAGCGCCATGGCGTACCCCAGCTCCTTGAGCAGCGCTCTTTCGAACGAGCGCAGGGCGGCGGCGGTGTCGTCCTGCGACGCCAGCTGCTGCAGCGCATGCCGGTATTGCGCGAACAGCGCATCGTGCGGATCCTCGCGGGGCAGCAGGCGCAGCAGCAGCTCGTTCAGGTAGAAACCGCACATCAGCGCCTCGCCCCGAAGCCTGGGAGTCCCGCCGATCCATTCCGCGCGCGCGAGCGTCTTCACTTCGCCCTTGCCGAACCAGGAAAGAGTGAGCGGCTGGAATGCGAGCAACACCCCGCGCAGGACCGAGCGAGGGCTGCGTGCCGCCCGCGCCACCATCGACACCCGCCCGAAACCTCTCGCGAAGACGTCGAGCAGGAGGCTCGTTTCGCGGTACGGGTAGCTGTGCAGAACTAAGGCCTCGCGGCTTTCCTGCCTGGTGCGCTCAGCCATAGCCCATCCGCCTGAGCGCGGCCTCGTCGTCGGTCCATCCGCCCCGCACACGCACCCAGGTCTCCAGGTAGACCTTGCCGCCGAAGAGCTTCTCCATGTCCAGGCGCGCGGCAGTGGCGATCTCCTTCAACTTGGCGCCGCCCGCCCCGATCACCATCGCCTTGTGCCCGTCCTTCTCCACCACGATAGACGCGTGGATGCGCCGCACGCCCCGTACTTCCTCGAACTTTTCGATCTCGACGTCGGCGCTGTAAGGAAGCTCGTCGCCGAGGTGGCGAAACAGTTTCTCGCGTATGAATTCCGCGGCGAGAAGACGCTCGTTCGTGTCGGTGATATCGTCCGCCGAATAGACCGCCGGCTGCTCGGGCAGATAGCGCTCCAGCGAGCGCAGCAGCTCGTCGAGGCCCTTGCGGCGCCGCGCGCTCACCGGCACGATCTCGTCGAACCGCGTCTCGCCGGCGATCTTCTGCAGGAACGCCGGAAGGCGCGAAGATTCCGCGGCATCGATCTTGTTGACGACCAGAAAGAGCGCGATCCCGGGAGGCACAAGCTTGAGCACCGCCCGATCTTCGCCGCCGAACCGCCCGGCCTCAACCACGACTGCTATGACGTCGACGGTCTCCAGCACCGAGCGCACCGAACGGTTCATGGCGCGATTCAGCCCGCCGCGGTGCTTGGTCTGGAATCCTGGCGTGTCGACGAAAATGAACTGGGCGGTTGCCGTGGTGAGCACGCCGCGCAGCGAGCGCCGGGTTGTTTGCGGCTTGCGCGAGGTGATGCTGATCTTCTGTCCGAGCAGCGCGTTCTGAAGCGTCGACTTGCCGACGTTGGGGCGCCCGATGAGAGCGATGGCTCCACAACGAAACGGCGACGCGTCCATTGCCGACACGTGTTCAGCCGCGAATCTGCTCGAACGCGCGCATGGCCGCTTCCTGCTCCGCGATCCGCCGGCTGTTTCCGCTGCCGGTCGTCCGTACCGACAGCTGCGGAATCAGGCACTCAACCTCGAAGCTCTGCTGGTGCGCGACTCCCCGGGTCGTCAGCACCGAATATTGCGGCAGAGAGATCTTCCGCGATTGGAGAAGCTCCTGCAGGAGCGTCTTCGGGTCCTTCCCCAGCCTCTGCGGATCGAGACCTGCAAGCAGCGGCCCGTACAGACGCGTCACGGCCGCGCGCGCCGCAGCGAAGCCGCCGTCGAGGAAGATCGCGCCCACCAGCGCCTCGAATGCGTCGGCGAGGATCGAGGGTCGCGAGGGCCCGCCGCTCTTCAGCTCGCCCTCCCCCAGTTGCAGATGCTCGCCGAGCCCAAGCGCTTGGGCGATCCCATGGAGCGCCTCCTGTCGAACGAGATGCGCCCGCAGCCGGGACAGTTCTCCTTCCGGCAACGCGCCGAAGCGATCGAACAGCTCTGCCGCGACCACGCAGTTGAGCACGCTATCGCCGAGGAACTCCAGGCGCTCGTTGTGATGCGCCCCGTGACTGCGGTGCGTGAGGGCCTGGGCGAGCAATCCCGGCTCGGAAAAGTGATAGCCGATACCTTGTTGAAGGCGCTCCCGCTTCACGTCCGATCGAAGCCGGTTCGAGCGTGCAAGCAAGCTCGAACGCAGAGGTCGTTAATTGTTGCTGCTGGCGGCAAAATCGATCACGACGTTGATGTTGCCGAACAGGGGAATTCGCTTCGGATAGGCGAACGAAACCACGAGCTCGTTGCCTTCCTTGGTGACATCCAGGTCCCGCCCCGCGATCACGTCGATATCGTCCACCGCCGCGCGCAGATCGAACGAGCGACGCACGTCCGCCACCGTGCCGCCGGCGTTGGTCTGGGCGATCACAACGACCGCTTTCTTGACTTTGAAGTATTCGATGTAGGCGGGTGCAATCTTCAGGCCGCCGATCGCGACCAAGACGATCACGATGCTTACGACCAACATCCCCATCAAGGTGACGCCTCGCTGGCTTTTCATGGATCACCCCTCATTGAAATCTCCCGATACGGCTCAGCTCGTTGAAATTGAACCATATGAAAAACGCCTTCCCGACGATATTCTCGTCCGGCACGAACCCCCATACACGACTGTCCGCCGAATTGTCCCGGTTGTCGCCCATCACGAAATAGTGCCCGGGGGGCACGGTGCAGGTCACGCCTTCGGCATTGTAATTGCAATTTTCGCGAAACGGGAACGGTCGCGTGAACGGCACGGCCATTGGAGCGTCGTTTTCCTGGAGTATGGCATGCTCCACACCGCCGAGCGTCTCCTGGAATTGCGCCGAATAGTGTATCCGTTCGCGGTTGAGGTAGTCGGCGACCTGCTTGCGCGGTTGTGGAGTCCCATTGATCGAAAGCCGCTTGTTCTCGTACACGATTTTGTCGCCGGGCAGGCCGACTACCCGCTTGATATAGTCGATCGACGGGTCTTCAGGAAACCGGAACACCATCACGTCTCCCCGGACGGGATCTCCGATGCCCAGTATCTTCTTGTTCACCAGAGGCAGCCGGATGCCGTAGGCGAACTTGCTCACCAGAATGAAATCTCCGACAAGCAATGTCGGCACCATCGAACCGGTCGGAATCTTGAAAGGCTCTACCAGGAACGAGCGCAGCAGGAACACGATGAGAATAACCGGGAAGAAGCTCTTCGGATATTCGATCCACCAAGGTTCCTTGTCGTCCTTGCGGCGTTGCTTTCTGAAATAGACGCCGTCGGCCAGGGCGAAGGCGCCCGTAAACAGCAGCAGAACGAAGAGTATCAGGGCGAAGTTCATTTGCTCTCGACCTGGAGTATGGCGAGAAACGCCTCCTGGGGTATTTCCACCGTGCCCACTTGTTTCATGCGCTTCTTCCCCGCTTTCTGCTTTTCCAGCAATTTTCTCTTGCGGCTCACGTCGCCGCCGTAGCACTTCGCCAGCACGTTCTTGCGCAGCGCCTTCACGGTCTCACGCGCGATGATGTGCGAGCCGATCGCCGCCTGCACCGCCACGTCGAACATCTGCCGCGGGATCAGCTCCCGCATGCGCGTGACCAGATCACGGCCCCGGTAGGTCGAGTTTTCCCGGTGAACCATGAGGGACAGGGCGTCGACGCGCTCCCCGTTGATGAGGATGTCGAGCTTGACCATGTCGGCGGCCCGGTATTCCTTGAATTCGTAGTCGAGCGAGGCGTAGCCCCGGCTCGCCGATTTGAGCTTGTCGAAGAAATCCATGACCACTTCATTGAGCGGCATCTCGTAAGTCAGCATGACCTGTCGCCCGTGATACTGCATGTTTCTCTGCACCCCGCGCTTCTGGGTGCACAGCGTCATGATCGCGCCGACGTACTCCTGCGGCACGAATATGATCGTTTCGATGATCGGCTCGCGAATCTCCTCGATTTTCGAGGGGTCCGGCATTCTTGCAGGGTTCTCGATCCGCGCGATCGTACCGTCCCTCAGGCGAATTTCGTATACGACCGTCGGAGCGGTGGTGACCAGCGCCATGTCGTATTCGCGCTCCAGGCGCTCCTGCACGATGTCCATGTGCAGCAGACCCAAGAACCCGCAGCGGAACCCGAAGCCGAGCGCCTGCGAGGTTTCCGGCTCGTAGTGCAGCGACGCGTCGTTCAGCTTGAGCTTCTCGAGGGCATCGCGGAGCGCTTCGTACTCGTTGGCTTCGACCGGATAGAGCCCGGCGAACACCTGCGGCTTGATCTCCTTGAAGCCCGGCAATGGCGCCGTCGCGGGATGATTCGCCGACGTAATGGTATCGCCGACGCGGGCGTGCTGGAGCTCCCTCACTCCGGCCGTGACGAATCCGACCTCTCCGGCTGAGAGCAGTTCGCGGCCCTGCGCCTTGGGCGTGAACACGCCGACCTGCTCGCACAGGTGGACCGCCTGAGTGGACATGAGCAGCAGCTTGTCCTTCGGCCGGATGATTCCGTCCACCAGGCGCACCAGCATGATCACGCCGACGTAATTGTCGAACCACGAATCGATGATCAGCGCCTTGAGAGGAGCGGCCGGATCGCCTTTCGGCGGAGGAATGCGGTGGATCACCGCTTCGAGAACCTCCTCCATCCCTTCGCCCGTCTTGGCACTGACGCGCACCGCGTCCTGGGCTGCGATGCCGATGACGTCCTCGATCTCCTGAATGGCGCGCTCGGGGTTGGCCGAAGGCAGATCGATCTTGTTGAGCACCGGCACGACCTCGACGCGCTGCTCGATCGCGGTGTAACAGTTCGCCACCGTCTGCGCCTCTACGCCCTGGCGCGCGTCCACCACTAGCAGGGCGCCTTCGCACGCCGCCAGCGACCGGGACACCTCGTAGGAGAAATCGACGTGTCCGGGCGTGTCGATGAGGTTGAGGTTGTAGGTGCGGCCATCACGCGCGGCGTACTGGAGCGCGGCGGTCTGTGCCTTGATCGTAATGCCGCGCTCGCGCTCCAAGTCCATGGTATCCAGGACCTGCTCCGACATCTCGCGCTCGGCCAGGCCGCCGCAACGCTGGATGAAGCGATCGGCGAGCGTCGACTTGCCGTGGTCGATGTGCGCGATGATCGAAAAATTGCGGATGTGCTGCATACCGGCCTACAAAAAAGGGTGCCGCTCGGCACCCTTGTTGCCCAATGCAAGACCTTGAATTCTAGCGTATCGAGGCGAGATATGCTCTACCCGGGCACCGCTTCGCCTCTCACCGTGACGAACAGGTTGCTCTCCCCTCGCCGCACGTGGAGCGTCAGCGTAGTGCTGGACTCGAGCCGCGCCAGCAACTTGTTGAACTGCTCGGTGGATTTCACCTCGGTGGTCTGGCCCTTGCTGGTCACCGCAGTGATCACGTCGCCCGCGCGCACGTCGGCGCGCCGGCTGTTTCGGACTTCTTCGACGATCACTCCCCCGCCCAGCTTCAGGTCGCGTTTTTGCTCCGCGGTCAGATCGACGACCACGAAACCGAGGCGGTTGGCGGCCACCTCGGGAGGCTTTCCCCGGCGCTCGCTGCGGCTTGCAACGCGATCCTCGGGCAGCTCGCCCACCGTGACCGTGACGTCCCGGCTGTTGCCGTTGCGCCACAGCTCGACGCTGGCCTTGCTCCCGGGCTTGGTGCTGCCCACGATGCGCGGTAGCTCGCTCGAGGTGGAAACCGGCTTACCGTCGAATTTCGTGATGATGTCCCCCGCTTCCACTCCGGCTTTTTCCGCGGGGCTGCCCTTCTCCACCGCGTTGACGAGGGCACCCAGCGGTTTGGAAAGACCGAAAGACTCAGCGAGCTCCTTGGACACCTCCTGGATCACGACGCCGATTCGCCCGCGGCTGACGCGGCCGAACTGCCGCAGCTGACCCTGCACGTCCATGGCAACGTCGATCGGGATGGCAAAGGACAGTCCCATGAATCCGCCCGTCCGGCTGTAGATCTGCGAATTGATTCCGACGACCTCGCCGCGCATGTTGAAGAGCGGACCGCCCGAATTGCCCGGGTTGATCGCGACGTCGGTCTGGATGAAGGGCACGAAGTTTTCCTGCGGAAGGCTGCGGCCCTTGGCGCTCACGATACCCGCCGTCACGGTGCTCGCAAAACCGAAGGGCGAGCCGATGGCGACGACCCACTCGCCGACCCTGAGCCGGTTCGGATCCCCCATTCGCACCGTCGGCAATCCGGCCGCGTCGATCTTGATCAACGCGAGGTCGGTGCGCTTGTCCGCGCCGATGACGCGGGCCTTGAACTCGCGCTTGTCGGTCAGGCTTACCGTGATCTCATCCGCGGCATCGACGACATGTGCGTTGGTCAGAACGTAGCCGTCGGCGCTGATGATGAAGCCCGACCCGAGCGAGCGGGTCTCGTAGTCGCGGGGGCCTTGCCCACCGGGGCCCGGCGGCCGCGGAGCGAAACGTCGGAAGAAATCGTAGAGCGGATCGTCTTCCTCCAGGTTCGGAACTTGCGGCGACCCGCGGCGCTCGCGCGTCTGGGTGGTGCTGATATTGACGACCGTGGGCCCCTGTTTTTCGGCGAGCTCGGTGAAATCGGGCAGTTCGCGCCCTTGAGCCTGCAGCGCGGAAGGCAGCCAAAGTAACAGACAGAAAAGCAGTGCTCTCGCCATCGTGAAATCCTCGCTTGTTCCACGGGCGGAAGTCGCTGCGCGACCCCGGCCGCCGTGCGACTCGGCAGGTGCCGGGACTTACTTGCGGTATTCCACCGCGTGGGCGACGTATTTTACGCTCTCCGCAGGTGCTTCGCCGACCACTGTGACCCAGTAGTTGCCCACGGGACGGGTATAGACGTTGATTGCGCCCTGGCGCGCGAGGCCGGCGTGCGGCACCGGCCGCTTGCTCGTTGCCGGCTCGATGAACACCGAGATCGCCGCGAGGCCGTCAGACAGCACGATATGCCCGACGCCTCCCGTGCCGCCGACGGTGCGGATCAACTCGGCCACGGTTCGAAATCCCGGTGGTTTGGAGCGTATCGTCCACCCCGTTTCGGCGAGATTGGCGCGGATCGCGCCCGAATCCTCGACGCGCCAATCCTTGCTCTGGCGGAAATAGCGCGCCTTCAGCTGATCGCGGCCGATGGTGCCGCCGATCTTGATCTGGGTAAAAGAGAACTGCTCCAGCATTTCGTCCTTTTCGTTGAAGGTCCTCGCCCTGAGCAGCATCCCCGTGTTGATATCAGCCCAAAGCCGGTGGCCGTAACGCATTCTGTCCTTGGGGTCGAGGGTGAGGACCTGACAGCTGTAGCCGCCGACGCGCTCGATCTCGCCTTTCTTGATCGTGTAGTTGTCCGAGACGTCCTTGAGCTGCTCGGAGAGAATCGCCGGAAACGGCCGCCGGCCGGGTTGCTTGTCGATTTTTACGGTCATGCTCGCCGGCAGATAGCAAACGACCTCGTCGCCGGTGCGCACGATCTCCCGCGGCACGCCGTCCAGCGTCTCCAACCGCTCGCCGGGACCCGAGGAATCAACGACGTGCACGATGCGCGAGGTTTCGACCCGCTGGCCTTGCTGATAGACGAACGTGCCCGCGTAGCTGAGTTTCTCAGACGCAGCGTAGATGCGCTGGAGCCATTGCAGTGCCGAAGGGTCTGTCTGCGCTATCGCCGCCGATACCGGAAGCAGGAACGGCAATACTCTTACGGGATGCCACACGCGCCACGCGAAATCCTTCGTCATTTGCCCGCTACCCTGCGTTCCTCGGAGACGCTGCGCACGTAGGGAGCGACCCCCTGCATTGCGCTGACATGAGAATACGGCTGGTGAGCGAGCAGGTAGTTCTCCACGTCGGATGCAGGGAGATTCACTACCAGACTTTCCACGGGGATTTCCGCGTTCGTCGCCACGGCACCTCCGGCGAGTTGCGACTCGGTATGCCAGCCCGGGAAAGCCGTCCAGGCGACAACGGCTACTGCAGTCAGGCTCGCAGCCGCGTACATTCCGTACCGGCCGATGCGCGTGGCCGTGCTCCTTGCCCGCGGCGGAGCGAGCACAGTGGGCTCCTCGCGCAGACGAGAGATGACTCGCGGCGCGATCTCCGGGCTGGTGTGGCCTCGGAGCGCATCCCCGATCAGGTGGTAAACATCCCAGGCGGCCCGAAGCTCGGGGTCGGTTCGAAGCCGGCCGAGCTCCGCGTGAACATCGCCTTCGTGTTCGCCGTCAATGATTGCTGAGAGCTTTTCTTTCATGTGGTCACCACCTCTTGTCCTTGCCCGTGTCCAGCAGCGGCCTGAGCCTTTCGGCGATCGCCTCGCGCGCGCGGAATATCCTCGAGCGGACGGTCCCGATCGGGCAGCCCATGATCGTGGCGATATCCTCGTAGCTCAGGCCTTCGAGCTCGCGCAGCGTAATGGCATTGCGCAGTTCCTCGGGCAGCTGGCCCAGGGTATCGTTGACGGTGCGTGCGATCTCCGCCGACATCAACATGCTCTCGGGCGTGTTGATGTCGCGCAGCTGATCGCCGTCCTCGAAGCCCTCGGCGTCCTCGGAATCGAACTCGGTCGTGGTCGGCGCGCGCCGACCCATCGCGACCAGATAGTTCTTCGCGGTATTGATCCCGATGCGGTAGAGCCACGTATAGAACGCACTGTCACCCCGGAACGAGGGGAGCGCCCGATACGCCTTGATGAATGCTTCCTGTGCGACATCCTCTACTTCGACCGGGTCCCGGATGAACCGGGACAGCAGCCGCGCCAGTTTGCGTTGGTACTTCGACACCAGCAGCTCGAAAGCATGCTTGTCGCCTCGCTGGGCCCGCTCGACCAGCTGTCGGTCGAGTTCCCTCTCATCCATCCGCCGCCGTCCCTGACGAAGCGGTACCGCGCTTCTGTTCGTAGTTGTCCACAGGCGGCGGCAGTATAGCGCACTGCTTTCGTAACCTCGGCGCCCGTGCAGCTAGAGACCGGGCTCCGGAAAAATAGTTCAGTTTCCCGTAAGGTTATTGCGGCTCGGGCCGCCCGGGGCTTCGCCGCCAGCGGAGCCAGACCCTCAGGCGCCGAAAGTCCTCCGGGGAGGTGGAGTCCCCCATGAGAACGATCCATTTTCGGCCACGCCCCCCGGGTTCCAGCTCCAGGACAACGAGGGCGGCCGAGACGAAGTGGCTCCGCCCCAGCGTGCCCTCGTGCCAGCGCCCATCGCGGTTCCTCCAGGATGCGCGCCCGTCCTCGCGCAATTCGAGCGAAACGCTCGAAGCGCTGCTGCGGTGCAGTGCTCGCCCGACACTGTGGACCAGGGAGACCAGTATCGCGACGGCGGCAAGATACCCGGCCCAACCGGCCAGGCTCACCCAAGCGGCGGCAAGCGCTAGGCCATGCGCGGCGACAAGCAGGCCCGCGAGCCTGTGGGAGGGCTTGAAGTCCAACCGCAGAGCGGGTACAGCCGACATGCTCCAGAAAGGAGCCTAGGAGGAGTCAAATGCGCCGAAAAATCAGCGTTCCGTTCGTCCCGCCGAACCCGAAGGAGTTCGACAAGGCTGCCCGCACGGGCATGGGCCGGGCCGCGTTCGGCACGTAATCGAGGTCGCAAGCCGGATCCTGGCTGAACAGATTGGCAGTGGGAGGCGCGACCTGGTCCCGAATCGCGAGCACCGAGAACAGCGCCTCGACTCCGCCGGCCGCCCCGAGCAGGTGGCCGGTCATCGACTTGGTCGAGCTGACGGCGAGTTTTTTTGCGTGATCCCCGAAGCAGAGTTTGACCGCCACCGTTTCCGCGAGATCCCCGAGCGGAGTCGATGTCCCGTGCGCATTGATGTAGTCGATGTCCTGGCGGTTGAGTCCCGCGTTGCGCAAGGCATTCTCCATGCAGCGCGCGGCACCCTCGCCGCTCTCCTGTGGCGCGGTCATGTGGTACGCGTCGCCGCTCATGCCATAGCCGGCGAGCTCGGCGTAGATCCTGGCGCCCCGCCGCTTGGCGTGCTCGAGCTCCTCGAGAACCAGGACGCCCGCGCCTTCGGCCAGGACGAAGCCGTCGCGATCCTTGTCCCAGGGACGGCTCGCGGTCGCGGGGTCGTCGTTGCGCGTGGAGAGCGCCCGCGCCGATGAGAATCCCCCGACCGTGAGCTCCGTGATCGCAGCCTCGGCGCCTCCCGCGACCATCACATCGCAGTCACCGTACTCGATCAGGCGTCCGGACTCGCCGATGCAGTGGGCAGAGGTCGTGCACGCCGTGACCATCGCCAGGTTGGGACCTTTGAGCCCGTGCATGATCGAGAAATTTCCCGAGATCATGTTGATGATGGTGCTCGGAATGAAGAACGGAGAGATTTTTCGCGGACCGCCCTTGAGCAGATCGTCGTGGGTCTCCTCGATCCCCGGCAGGCCCCCGATCCCCGAGCCGATGTTCACGCCGACGCGCGGAGCATTGTCTTCGGTGACCTGCAGACCCGAATCCTTCAGCGCCTGGATGCCCGCGGCTATCCCGAAGTGTATGAAACGGTCCATCCGGCGGGCTTCCTTCGGCGAGAGGTAGGCGCCGACGTCGAAATTCTTCACTTCGCCCGCGATCTGGCTGGCAAGCCGGCTCGGGTCGAACCGGTTGATGCGCGCTATGCCGGACTTTCCGGCAAGCACGTTCGACCAGGCTTCGGCAACGCTGTTGCCGATGGGGGAGATGATTCCTAATCCGGTGACAACGACACGACGGCGGCTCAAATGGACTCCGGTCGTGGGGAAAAATCAGGCTTTCTTGGAGTGGGCGGAGACGTACGCTATGGCCTGCTGGACCGTGGTGATCTTTTCGGCCTCCTCGTCGGGAATCTCGGTCTCGAATTCCTCTTCGAGCGCCATCACCAGCTCGACGGTATCCAGAGAATCGGCGCCGAGATCATCGACAAACGAGGATTCGTTCTTGATCTCCGCTTCGTTCACGCCGAGCTGTTCCGCGACGATTTTCTTGACGCGCTGTTCAACGTTTTCCATTGCGGGCTCCTTCCCCCTTGTTTGCTGCGATCGAAATTCGGAGGGCATTGTAGCAGAATCGCATTGCCATTTTTCAACCCATATACATGCCGCCGTTCACGTGGAGCGTCGTGCCCGTAATGTAGGCGGCCTGAGGCGAGGCGAGAAAGGCCACGGCTGCCGCCACGTCCTCGGGATTCCCGAGCCGCCCCAGCGGAATTTGTTGAAGCAGCGCGGCTCGCCGCTCCTCCGACAGGGCCCGGGTCATGTCGGTGTCGATGAATCCCGGCGCGACGCAATTGACCGTGACACCGCGGCTGCCGATCTCCCTGGAGAGCGATCGCGTCATCCCGGCGATGCCGGCCTTGGCCGCGGCATAGTTGATCTGCCCGGCGTTGCCGCTCGATCCCACCACGGAGGTAATGTTGATGATGCGGCCGGCGCGCGCCTTCACCATGCCGCGCACTACCGCTTTGCAGAGGCGGAAAACCGACTTGAGATTGGTGTCGATCACCGCGTCCCATTCGGCTTCCTTCATGCGCAGGGCGAGGTTGTCCTGCGTGATGCCGGCGTTGTTGACCAGGATGGATACCGGACCGTGGGCCTTTTCGACATCCGCGACGACCGCTTCGACGTTCGACTCGAGCCTGACGTCGAGCTGAACCCCCCTTCCCTGCACACCCGCCGCGAGGAGATAGTCTGTAATCGAGCGAGCGCCCGCCTCGGTGGTCGCGGTGCCCACGACGGTCGCGCCGCGGCCGCCGAGCATCAAAGCGATGGCCTTGCCTATGCCGCGCGAGGCGCCGGTCACCAGAGCGACCTGCCCTTTGAGATCCATCAGGCTCCCTTCGAGAGTTGAGCTCCCGACTCCAGCGCCGCCCGGTCGGAAAGCGCCAGGCCTTGAAGACCCTCTGCGATGCGCTTGGTGAGCGGAGCGAGGACTTTGCCGGGGCCGCATTCGAATACATGGGTTACGCCCCGCGCCGCCATTTCCTTGACGCACTCGACCCAGCGCACGGGATGGTCAGCCTGCGTCACGAGCGCTTTGCGTATGCCGCCCAGATCGCCACGGCTTTTGGCATCGACGTTGTGGATGACGGGAATTCGCGGGAGATTGACTGCGATCTTGGAGAGTGCCTCGCCCAGTCGGGCCGCAGCCGGAGCCATCAGCGAGGAATGGAACGGAGCGCTGACCGGA
>Ga0137404_10001511_pt1 | contig 15338 bp, 23 predicted proteins | sample CZOMad2_1_16fung_FD_108285 | JGI IMG/M metagenome (GOLD analysis project Ga0137404, IMG submission 108285) | Vadose zone soil fungal communities from Angelo Coast Range Reserve, California, USA - CZOMad2_1_16fungal (Illumina Assembly) | ecosystem: Environmental > Terrestrial > Soil > Vadose...
CTACCATATCTCATAGGCTGTATAGCCAGTCTCGCATATATCCTCTACCCACAACCCACATCTATACATATCTCAGTGGCTCCTACCCTACGAAATATATATAGATGTGGATCTAGGGGGGCGCGTGCCCGTTGCGAGACGCGATCACGTCGCCCCGGACCGCCAGAGACAGGGAGTCCTTAGCCGCTCGGGTGATGGTGGCTCGGTCCTTGCCGGTAGCCGCGGTCGCGTCGTCCATAGTCACCGCACCCTGCCGGGTGATCATCTCTACTAGCTGGTCGTGGACGGACTTCTTGGGTTCGGTGGAAGCCGGACGGGTGCCGGACGATTCGATCTCGCCGACGCCGATGATCTCCCAGCGCCCGTCTTCCTTTACGAATTGGAGTTCGTATCGAACCTCTTCAATATCGCGCCCCGAGATTTCGATGTTGCCCTCATCGCTACCACGGTCCCGTTTCAGATACAATACGGTGTCGGCCGCCCCGGTAATACCCTTGGTGCCAGAGACCTGATCGAAGAAGTCACCGTCGTGCTTCTTCTTGCGGTCGTGGTGGGTGACCACGAATGTCACGCCATACTCGTCGGCGATGTCTTTGAGTTGGTTGATCGCATGGTAGTCGGCCTGGTAGGCATTGTCCCCACCGTTCTGCCCGCGAACCTTGGCCAATACATCCACGATTACTAGCCGGGCACCGGGGTGTTCGTCCAGCCAATCTCGGATCTCACGATCCCCTCCTTGGCCCAGCTCCTCCAAATCGATCTGAATCTTGCTGCTGCGCCGGACCGGGTTGGGCACTTGAGTGGATCCGAGCATCTTGTGTAACCGGAAAGACAATCGCTCGGGATTGTCCTCCAGGGCCAGATACAGGCACGGCGCCGGGGCGACCTTGTCTCCCCAGCCGAACACTGCGGGAAAGTCGCCCGACGCGACGGCAAGATAGAGCTGCAAACAGAACCAGCTCTTGCCAGCTTTCGGTGCACCGACCAATAGTGCGACACCGGACGCCTCGGGGATCAACCCATTGAGCAGCCAGTGCATCTGCAGCGCCGGCACGTTCAGGATTTGATCGAAGTCGAACACGGTCCGGCGCACCCAGCGGGATTGCGGGACCAAGTCCTCCACACCGAGTCCGGCCTCGAAGTGGTCAGTGATGTCGGCCTTGGCCGATTGGATAGCGGGCAACATAACCCGGGTCCGGGTGGTCTTGTTCACCAGAAGTTTGGCAACCCGTCTGGCGTAGACCCGGCCGACCTCGTCGTTGTCCCCGACCACCACCAAGTCCGCGCCCTGGAACCAGCGCGCCCACTCCGGTTCCATCGGCGCCGACGCTCCGCCAGCAGCCGTTGTGCCGATCAGCCCCCGTTGGGCCAGCGCCGCAACGTCCTTTTCGCCCTCGACCCAATAGACGGTCTTGCCCGCAGCGACGGCCGCAATTACGGCCGGCAGATTATAGGGCACCCGCCGAACGGTCTTGGGTAGTGCTCCGACCTGGCCGTCCGCCTTAGCCATCCGGAACTCTTTGGGATCGAACCTGATGTTGTAGTATAGGATCTCGCCGTCCGGGCCGGTGTAGGGGTAACGCGCGATCTCATGACCGGTTGCGGACCCCCGATGGGTCAATGGGACCGCCTGATTGGTCCGCGACGCGGCACGCTTGCCGGACCGGTTGCGGTAATCCCGGGCGGTGATCCCGAGCGCGTTGGTGATCTGATCGAAGTCGCAGCCGGCGAAACAGGTCACGCCGACCGGCTCAGTGTTGCGGATCGAAAGAGAAGGCTGGTCATCCTCATGTGCCGGGCAAAGACCTTTGCGTTGATCACCGCGACCGACAACGGGCTGGCCAGTAGTCTCGGCAACCAGGGCACAGATGCGTTCAAAAGCTGAGTCCATGCACGTGCCTCTCTACCGGGAGACAAACCGGCCCTGGTCCCCTACTGGTCGGGGTGCAGCCAGGGGACCAGGGCCGGAGACTCCTACCCTACGCCGGCAGAGCGGCGATTGCTTCGGCCGTTGCTTCCAGGACCTCGTCCACGTTGTTGCTCATCTGACCCTTGCGTTTGCCGTAGGGGACCAGCGACTGGGTCACCGATAGAATGGCCTGTTCGCCCTGCTCCACCGGCTCGTCGAAGTCCGAGTCGTATTCGTAGCCCAACGCGTCCCAGAATTCGCGGATCTTCCAGGCCGCTTTCGGGGACCAGGACAGTCGTAGGAACAGATCCCCGTACTGGTTGCCGTCCTCGTCCTTGCCACGGAACTCACGCGGTTGCACGACCTCCCATTGGAGGTTCACCCCGCCATATTCCTTGTCCTTGCCCGGTTCGTACTCGGTGGCCTTCTTCAGCTTGCACAGGTATAGATCCTCGGGTAGCAGGGCGAAGTTACCCTGCACGTCCTCTTCGTTCTCCAGGATGTCCTGGATCTCCTTCGGTGCACTAACCACTTTCTCATCCTCCTAGTAGGGCGGCTTGTCATCCGCCGTTGCCGATGGTACCGGGCCAGCCGCAACCGGCTTCTTGCCGGACGCGACTCGCCGCGCCGTCGCCACGGTGGCGTCTCGGACCGGGTTGGGCTTATCGGCCCGGTCATTGATTTTGGTTGCAGTCGCGGACAGTTTCTGCGCCGCGCTTACCGCGGCTTTGGCCGCCGCGTCGGTCGGTCCGGGCGTTCCGAGCAGGTTGGCGTCCGGGTCGTTGTCCACGGTCAGCGCGCCGGACACGTAGCTGGCGATCCGATCGAACGAGGGGTTGGGCAGTTCCAGAGGCAGGACATCGAACCGGTCCTTGGCCCGGTGCGTCGCGTCCGGAGCGGTCTGGGCAAACCCGACGTGCGCGTCACCGAATCGCGCGACCTGGGTGAGCAGGACGATGTCCATATACCCCATCAGGTCGGTCCCGATTGCCGGGGTGACGGCTGGTCCCTGCATAGGCTTGCGCCCGACCTCGTCGATTCGCAGCAGTGCGGTCACCGCGAAATGGCAGGGCAATTCGCGGAACTTGCGCAGCAGCAGCCGGAACTGGTTGGACATCGTCTTGTAATCATCGCGATCGGTATCGAATCGATCACGCAGCACGATATTGCCTGGCCGGCGTCCCTGGTTCTTGGCCAGGATCTCGGTCTGTCGGGCGATATCCGCCTCCACCACCTGGTCCAACAGCGCCTGGTGGATGTCGGTGGCCGAATCCCAGACGGTTCCCAACCAACTCATCGGGTCGGTCATCAGATCGCTCATAACTCGATAGAACAATTTCTCCAGCCCGGCGAACGTGACCCGTTCGCCTTCCGGCGGCCAGACCATGACCCGCGCCGTGTCCACCCCGTGCTTGCGCAGGGGGGTCTTCTTGGCGCCTCCCTCGGCGTTGACCAACAGCACCTGGCCGGGTCCGGTCTTGGTCATCTGCAGGGCGTTGGTGGTCTTGCGGGTGCCCTCCTGGCCGTAGTACATGACCTTGAGATATTCGGTCAGGTCGTCCAGCGAGTGGAACTGAATGCCATCGATTGACCCCGTCTCGCCGAAATGCATGTCGTCGGCATCAACGCTCACCGAGCCACCAGGGTTAGGCATTCCGGGATCGGACGGTTCCAGATCCGCAGCCGGGTCCGTGTTCGCAACCAACACCGGCTTGGTCGCAGGCTTGCGTCGCCCGGACGGGGCCCGCGGCTTCTTGACCGGCGGAGCCGGATTGGTGGTCGTGTCCCTGTGGAACTCATCCAGCCCCGACGCCGCATTCTTCAAGTCGGCCGGGTCATCGCCGTTCTGTTCCGCAACCATCCGATCGTGTTCGCTTGGTGCCTCGGCTTGCTGACTCTCGTTATCGGGATCGGTCGGGTCCGGTGCCCAGGGCGGATCACCACCTGCGCCCCATGGGTCATCGGCCGCCGTCAGCACGGGCGCTTTCTTGGGCATTCGCCATCCCTCTCGTCGTGTTACCAGACCGGTAATCCTACCAGCCAGCCAACCAGCCGCGGTACGTGCCGTAGCCGATCAGAAAGACCAGTGCCGCCGTGAGTATGATCGTCAGGACGACACCGGCCCAACAGATTACGATGGCTAGCCGTTCCCGCGCGGTCTGTCGGCGCTCCATCCGGGCGGTTTGCTTCTTCAGCCGTTGCACCGCCTCCGGACCGCCCCACATCTCGGCCATCTGCTCGTTGAACCCGCTCACTGCTTTCCTTCTTCCTGCACGAACCCACGTGCCAACAGTGCGGCCGGCGCCGCGTCCCGGCCGCGAACCGACTTGCGGATCATGAGATGGACCTCCTTGAACTCGCACATCCAGCCGCAGGTGCGCGGGTTGGGCGCCGAGTCCGGCTCGTCCAGATTAGCCTTACTGTACAACCGCTTGGCTGTGCGCAGCGCGTCGGCGGCGATGTTCGCCTGCTCCACCCCGGTCCGGAACGAGTTGATCCGGACAAATCGCTCGTCGATCGTCATGGCTCGCTTGAGTTGTTGAGTCTTGGCCTGGCTGCAGACCGGTGCGATCACATCGTACCCGAGCTGGCCCAGCGCCCAGCAGTACAGCCCGAACTGGTCATCCAAGTCCACATCGTGCTGGTTCAGCGGTTGACCGGTGGACTTGTGGTCGACTACGACGACCCGGCCGCCCAGCGAGTGGTCCCGCACCACCAGATCGGCGTGGAACTGGTAGGCGAACCGGGTGGACTTCTTGCCGGACGGCTCGATAAACGGGACCGTGAGATCGGTCTCAACCATCAGGACTTCCCAGTCCGGGTCCAGACCATACCGTTCGGTGTAACCTTCGTACATCCAGCGCAGGGTGGCGTCCTGCTCGTCGGTCAGGGTTTCGGTGACCTCGTTGAAGAAGTCCCAGACCTGACCGATGACCTCGTTATGGAACGATCCGACGTTATCGAGCCGAGCCTCTTCCAGCACGGTCCGGCGCCACGCCTGGTATCCGTACTTCTGCTGCTGCAGCCGAATCAGTCCGTAGTGCCGCTGCAGCACGGCGTGCCAGGCCGTGCCCAGGCGGGACGGGTCCGATTCGTGGTCGGAGGTCCAACCGTCGATCCAGCGCAGCCGGTGTTTGAGTGGGCACTGCCGACCATCTTTTAGTTCGGAGTGCCGGACCACGCGCCTCATTCCGTCTCACCCTTCGGCACGCTGGCGCCCTGTAGGGAAGCTCGAAATTGAATGGCCTTAGCCTTGTAGCGCAGAAGGATCAGGTCGAACGATCGCCCGTCCGCAGACAGAGCACGCTCGTCGCGCAGGAGCTGATAAATCGACTCGGGTATGGTGATCTGAATGATCCGCGTTTTCGCTTTAGTCATCAGTCCCGCACCACCCGAGCCTGCAGCCGAACCGAGTGCCCCGCGTCCATCAGCGTCTCCACTGCCCCGAACGCCGTCGTACGGTCGTTCACCAGACAGGCGAGATCCCACTTGACTTCGGGGTCCGACCCGGTTCCTACAGTCGCGCGGAAAACCTCAAACTTTTCGGCCATCGCTCTCATTCTCCTTTAGAGTCAGCTCAAGCTGTACGCCCGGACGCTGCCAACCGTGGTACTTTTCCATGTGTCGATATGCAAACCGAAAACACCGGTCACGGGGCGGTACATCGCGTTCGGGATGGTGCCACGATAGACGATAGGCACCACCATGCGTGTCACAACGGGGGCAATACCAGCCCCATCCATAGATTTGGTAATCTCGGCTATTTCGAGCCGAAGAGCGACTCGGGTGGATTTGGATCCGGTCTGGAGTCAGCGAAAGCTGCTTTACCCGCCGGGCCACCTTGAGCGTGATAACAGCCGGCGCGCTCAGTCGACCATCTCGTTTGGGCACGGTCAGCGCTCCTCCATCCGTTGGATCTGCTCGCTGAGATCGTACTGCAGGTTAGCCAACTCTTCCCCGATTTGGTTGGCTAGATCAGAGATTAGCGATAAACGGGGAGCATGGTCCTCATGGATCGCCTCGCTGGCCTGATTGATCTTCCCCGACGCCTCGGCGGCGACCGTCCGAATGTCGTAGGTGTACCGGTTGATCGTGTCCAATTGGTCGTTGGCTGCGCGAAGCAGTGCTACTGCCTCATCGAGTGCGCCCATCAGTCATCCTCGTGATCACGGACGGCCTCGTATAGGTCATCCGGATCGGCATAGTACTCGGGATCCAAATAATCCTGATCGTCAGTTTGGGAGGGGACGGTCAGGCAGCGGATTGGCATACGCCCATTTTACCACAAAGGTAAGGTTACGCGGAAGGAGCCAGAACTCCCACCTCGGGAACAACCACGCCCTTGGGCAGAGGCCAGCCATGTTCGACGAGAGCGGCAATGGCCGCTATTTCACCCTCTTTGGCCAAACGCTGCAGTTTGCCTTTATGCTTGGCATCGTGGCCCGGTAGGTATTTGCCGCCTTTGGTCGGCTCACCACAACACAGGCAAGAGCCGGTCCGAGGGCGTGCGGGCTTACGGGGTTTGCCATTGCCGCGGACCTCGAACGAGTCGGCCTCGCTCTCGTTGGTCGGGTCGATGCCGGACTGGATCCGAGCGATTTCCAGCCGGGTCCGGCGACGCTTGGCTGCGGCGTCCAACCGGACGTCCTGCAGCATTCGAAACACGGGTGATTGTTCGCACCTGGCCTGCACTCGAGCCGAACAGGCGTAGCGGTCCAGACAGTACCAGGTGATCGGGTCGGTCTCGCCGGCTTTCCGATTGCCGCAGGTGGTGCACATCCCGTCCTGGGGGGTGCAGCATTTACAGACGATCACGTTCTCGGTCCCGGGAATCCGGATCGCGCCGGGGCACTGCGCGCATTGTTTGTTGGCGCAGTACGCGCAGACTACTTGCTTCAGTCTGACAGGTGCTTGAGACACGGGCGGTTGCCTCCTTAGCTAGGATACACGTACGTTACCATTCAGGTAAACACATGTGGTATCCCCCGATCGGGGGATGGTCAGATATACTCTGAGTGGGTACGCCTCCGTTCCGCGGGCTGGTCCCAGACGGAACGGAGGCGTCGTCATCAGTCGGCCAGCAGCTCGAACTTGCCTTCGAGCGCGACCTTTTTGGCGCCGGACGACTTCACGGTGTACTCGACGGCGGTCACCTTGCCGGACTGATTCATCCCGTGCACCCGCGCGTAGTACTCGTGCCGACCGATCCGCACCTTTACCTCGTCACCAGTCTGGGGTACCGGCTCGTGTGGGACCTTGGCCAGCTTACGACTACCTGGTCCTGGCTCGATACCCGCATCAATAGCCGGCGTGCCAGTCTCGGACCTGGCCAGGTCCTGCTTCAGTGCGGCAGCCTCATGCCGGACGCGCGCGGACCGAGGCTTAGCCGCCTGGTCCACGGCGCGCTTGATGGCCTCGGCCAGCTTGATCTGTCCGCCCTCGCCCAGCACCTTAGCACCGTAGGCTGCGGCCCTCCCGGTGACCAGGACGCCGCCGGACAGGTGGCCGATTTCCTTACCTGCCGCGGCAGTCTGAGCCAGGATGCCAATCAAGCGCTGGTCATGGCCCTGACGAAAAACCCGCTTGGGCGTGATACCAGCTCCACAGCCGCAGGCGCAGATCGTGCCGATCTCGGCCCGGATCTCCACCACGGTCGCGTCGTACTCGGCGTCGAGCTGCTCCTGCTCAACGGCATCACGGTCTAGCTCGGCCAGTTCGTCGTGCGAACCGGATTCCTCGCGCTCGTGATCCGCGTTGTTACCGCCAGATCCGACGGGGGCGCCCACAACCGGCTCGTCCAGCTCCGAGCCGGCAACGTCGTCCTCACCATACTGCCCGGTCTGCTCGGGCTCCAGACCATCCTCATCCGCTTCGATGACCTCGACCAGCTCTTCCGGTCCGGTGGTCTCGTGGCCCGGTCCGACCAACTCGGCCAGACCGCGGTCGGTGATGGAGTAGTCGCCATCACCGTGCATCGCGATGGCCTTGTCGACCAACATCGCCTTGGCCACGACGGTTCCGGGCCAAGTGGCTTCGATCCGGGCGTCGTCCCCGGATCGCAGAGCGAGCAGAAACAGCCTGCGGTCGGCAACGGGGTCACGACGAGCGGCGTTGGCGCGCTTGGAATGGGTGGACTTGGGCATTTCGATCATCCTCTCAGTTTGGGGCGGGCAGTCCCCGTGTTGAGACCAGTTTACCACACAGGTAAGACAGAACAAAAGTACTCAAAACAGCACGGATCTTACCCCGTTGGTATTGTCCTGGTACACTAGCCTAATGAGCTGGAAACCGACCCACCAGACCGTGGCCGACGAGCTCGACCTGACCGTGGCCACGGTGAGCCGTATCCGGACCGGCGCCCGCCTACCATCGCTGGAGACTATGCAGAAGATCACCAAACTCACCGGCTGGACTCTGGACAGCCAAGTCTCGGCACGCGATAATCGCCGCTATGCGATGGTCTTCAACGACGTGTTGGGTAAATGGTCAGAATTGGTGACAGTCGATGGCGACTAAGGCGCACATCTGTATCGACTGCAAAAAGATGAAACCCCCTCCACCCACGGTCCGCAAGATCTGGACCAAGGAGGGGGTTCCAGCTCGGTGCGGACAGCATGGGCGCGCAGTCCGGACAGCTCGTAGGGCGGCCAGTTCAGACCGACGAGTGCAACGGTTTGCTGGTATCACGCCGGACGAGTACTGGGAAATATACCGGATGCAGGGCGGCACTTGCGCCCTGCCGCGGTGCCAGGCCACTGGCAAAACCAAGCGGCTAGCCATCGACCACGACCACCGCAAAGCCGCGGCCGAATGCGACCATGACCCGAAGACTCAAGCATGTCGCAACTGTATCAGGGGGTTGCTGTGCGGTCCCCACAACCACGAGCTGATCGGCAAGTACGAAGTCGATCTACAGGACGCGCTGGATTACCTGGAGTCGCCACCCGCCCCGGCGATTCTCCGATAGCCAGACAAGCCGATGACCCGCACTGCCCGCGGAGGATGAGTTACGCGAGGGGTGCGGGCCATCGAACTGCCCCTGACCTCCACGTTGCCGCCCGGTACCGTGTCGATCGTTGGGCCCAGTATACCATCGATCGGCGATCAAGGGCCCCACACGCGCAGATCCCGCTTGACCATCTGGACAATCTGCTCCGCCGGAATCGCCGACGCCCAATCGGTGGGGGTCCGGGAGTATAGATCGATCAGATCGTCCACCAATTTGCCGAGTGTTTCGGTGCAGCCATCCATCACCAACTGTCGGACAGCACCGTGCATTCGTTCCGACAGAGTCGGCTTGTTGTCCTGGGGGGTGTCCACCGTGAGTACCGCCTCATTGCTCATACCACGAGGGTAATACGAGCTAGGCGACCGGTGCCGCCCCGTTCGGGGTCACGTAGCCGGAGATGAACGCCACGATCGGCGGAGCAAACGAGATGATCAGGAACTGCGCCCAACTGGGCAGGCCGCCCAGCGCGTGACTGTGTTCCACAGCGTTCAGGCCGCCCAGGGCAAAACTAGCGGTCAGCGTGGACAACGTCGCCATCGTGACCTTGGCTACCGGTCTCTTCGATGGTGCCGGAGTTGGTGTGGACATGGCTCTCCTTGACTTCGATTGCAGTGAGGTGCCCCAATGGGTGATGGCCGCGGCACAGGCGGTGTTCCAGACCGGTCGCGGGATCGACCCAAGGGTGCCGGCCCAATCGCCAGCAGCGATGGATTTCGCAGTTCTTGTGGCGAAGCAAGATCGCGCCTAGAACGACCAATTCGATGGCGCGTTCTAGGATGCTTCCGAATCCGGACCAGAACGCATACCACGGTCCGGCGGTATCGTCGATTCCGAGCGTGTGTAGGATAGTGTCCAGCCAGGCCACGGGGATCAGGCCGAGGGGGGCAGAATCGCGTGCCCCTGATCGTCGTATTTCAGACTGGATTCGCCCGCAGTCGATTCGGGGTCATTGTCGTCCGGCGTGGGGGCCCCAGGGTCTACAGACTCTCGAGACGAGAAAGCCCGGACCAGACTGGTTGTGATTCGCCGAATGCTACTGCTGATCGACACTGGCCAGCCTCTTCTCGGCCCGAACGGCTCTCCTGGATAGGAAACGGATCCGCAAGAAGGTTACCATGCCGAAAACCTTGATCGAAGCTATCAACGCAAAGATTGACAGCAAGACGAGTCGGGACTGAGGCAGGGGTGACCACCCGAACCTCAAAGCAAGCCGACCGTAGCCGGCATAGGTCAAGATCAGAGCGAACCCCACACTCTGGTACATCAGATACCGGCCGATGAAGTTGCTCCACCAATGAGCGCCGGACGCGATGATGACTGGCAGGGCCAAGGAAGCCAGCGCCCCGACCTCCACTGCTATCAGAGTCCATAGTTCCACAGTCATTTTGCGCCTTTGTACATGTTCCAGACTAGCCGGCCGAAATTGTTGTCTTCCAGGTGTTCCTCTAACCTCTGCACGACTGGGAGCACCTCTTTTTCCTGCTCCCGTACACGACGTTCTTGAGCTTGTGCTCTTTGCAATGAAGCTCGGGCTTCTTGCTCGTCTCGTGCTGTAACCCCCCGTGCACGCCTTAATTTGATCACGCCTGGCCACCGTTCTGCGGTGGAATTACCGCTTTTAGTGCAGTGATGAGCCGCTCGGTTGCCAAACCGGCTGTTTGTAACTGAGTGATCAGCTCTGCTTGCACAATATTAGTTCGATTCTGAGAGGCGATCGTTTCCTTTTGTACCTCGGCTACGGATTCGGCCCGATCAGCTCGTGACGCCGGGACCATCTGTCCGGTTAGTATAGCAATCAACAGCGCCGAGAACAGAGTGGTAGAGACCCCCAATAGCCAGGCGAGCAGCGCTACGCTCAACCGTCTACCCCCTAGCTGGACGCTTCTTTCATGAAAGTGATCCGGGAAAGCGCCGGAGCACCTGCGCCGGTAGCGCTGGGCAGGAAAATCTTGAACCCCACGGTAGCGGATCCGGTTGATCTTACATTAGTGCCAATTGAACCGGCGGCCACGCCGGTCTGGCTGGTGAATGTAGATATTATGAGTTGATTGGTATCAGTCGCCGCGGCGTCACTCGATATTGCCAGGACCAGATTCGTGGTTACTGCTCCCGGCAGACGCAGAGACCAATTGACCTCCCAGATGCCCGCGGTCAGGGTAAAGAGAGACCCTCCCAACGACAGCCCCAGCCCGGTACCTTCCGCCAGACTGGGCGTAGCCACAGTCCAAGCGGTGCTGGCTACGTTGTTGGACATCGTGTACCGACTAAAGAACCCGCTGACCAGTTGATTGTTGTACAAATCATTGATGTTCAGAGTGAAAGGGTTCAGGTCGGTGGCATGAACCATCATAGGTTCGGTGAAGGTGGTCATTGCATTCGGAGGGCTGGGCATCCTTAACCGCCTACACTAGTTGGGTGGTGGTGCCCAGGACACCCCAAACGGGATCACCTAGAATCCAGGCGCCGGGAGGACTCATCAAGGACAGCAATAGGTCGGTAGACAACCCCTGGCCGTGCATGGTGCCAGCCGGACTGGACGCGGCTGGGGTACCTATTCCCGAGGCAGATTGTGGCGCGGTGAAGGTTTCGTGAATTGCGGTGGTGACCGCAATAAATCGAGAGCCGGCGTACCCCGGATCCACGATCGGCATCACATCGCCCAGTTGGATCCGGGGATCCCCCACCATCGGGATCTGTTGCAGGATGGGGACAGGACTCTTGGTGTCGGCCAGAACCGAGCTTGCGATCGCCTGCGCACTGCTGGGTAGTTGGACCCAGGGGCTGGATCCTAGCGAGAGCGTTTGGTCCCCGAAGGTGGTGCGGGACCCGGAGTGCGCGACCGATCCGGCCTGTGGGGGATCCGAAATGACTGTATAGCCACCCATTCGGAAAGTGGGGGACCCGGCGCCTGTGGAGGGGATAGAGCTAAACCGGACCGTGTATCCGTTGGTATTGGTGATGGACAGAACCACGAACTGTCCGCCAACTGAGGGAATGATCTGGACCGTGACACCGCCCAGGGTGTTGCCGGGGTTGGGACCACTGGTCGCATTGATCTGGGCATTGGTATCGGTCCGGATGGCATACCAGCCCTTGATTACCCCCAGAGACCCCCAGGTGGTGGGATCGGTGGTCGGGATGAATCCACCATCGGTCTCGAACTCCGTAGTAGTCGAGGACTGGATCTGGACGACCAAAGTCGAGTGGGGAGCTACGTCCAGCGTGTTGTACTGCGCCGGCTGATAAACGGTTTGGAACCACGATGTAGCGCTGGTGGACTGCCAGGCCACGATATTGCGCACCCCATCCAGCGCCCCGACCATGTCGATATCGGTCAGCCAGTCGGTGTTCAAAGTGGGTGCAGTTATCGCAGTCGAACCGGCCGGGTATTGGAAGAACGACCTGAGGTCGGTCCGGCTATAGAACTTAAAGCTACCGTACTCGTCGAAAAACACCACACCCAACTCGGCCGCAGCCACCTCTTTGATCAGAGACCAGGCGTCTACATTGACCTGTTGAGGAAGATTGGTCAGCAGATTCATTCCCACACTCAGGTGGTGGGGGGTCACCGTGGCGGGTGGACTCATCGGCCAAACGCCCAGATCACCGGCTGTCATTCGGGCCGCGGTTCCGGGATATTGCCATGCCTGGATGTATTGCATCGGCATGCACGCGGTGAACGAGACGATGAGGGGGGTGGTCAGCGCGGTGTTGGGTCCGAATCCGTCCGCGATCAGAGTCGTATCATCCACATACCAGATCTGTGCTGCGGCAGGAGTACCGGTCAAAGTGGGTACCAGTGTGGCAAACATGGCGTTGGCTGGAGCGGTAAAAGTGTTGGTGACCTGAGTCCAAGTAGTAGCCGGTACTGAAATCACCGCGCTACTAGTAGTGATATAAGTCCCCGAAGCATCGAACCAGTTGATGCTCGTCGAATAATTGGTGGTGACGGCGGAGGTGAACCAGACCCAAGAATCGGCGGTGTAGGTACTACCCGCCACCACCGGAATCAGCTCGGACTGCAGAAACACCTGGGTGGCCACGCCGGACGGGACCAACCGGGCCGCAAAGCTTCCTGAGTGCTTCTGGACGCTGGACTGGGTTGCGGTCCCGCCCGTCGGGACCCAGGGGGAAAGACCGGACTCGAATGTGTTGTTAGCGTTCAGGAAGAAAAAGCTTTGAGCGGTTTGGACAACTCCGTCAATAAAAAAGACACAGTTGCACCCGCCGGACCCCAAGAAGGTAACAACCGCGGCGATATAGTGCCAACCTACTGACAACGGTCCACCGGTCGCGGTTAGAGTCACGTTGAAGCTACGAGCAGTGTCGAACAACTCTGCCTGAACCAGGCCACCAGGAGTCATGGACAGATCAAAGAAGATTGCCGCGCCCAATTGGATCTGGGTAGCGGCGAAAAACGCCGGGAAGATCGGCTGCGGTCCGTAGATCCAAAACCCTAGCCCGACCGACTGTGGACTACCGGGGGAAGCGAACGAAACCGGGTCAATAAATGCGCTGGAGAACTGAGTCATATAGGGGAACGTGATATAGGTCGCGGCCGGCGCCGGGCCGTACTGACCGGGGGTCCACCCCAGCACCTCGTTGGTGATTAGTGAGCTGGAATTGACGGGTACCCCCGGAAACTCGGGGGTGCCATAGGCCGACCCATTGCCGCCACCTGCCGAATCGGCCCAATACAGTCCGGTCATCGGGATACTACAGATACAGGTGCCATGTGGCTTCGGTCCCACAAACAACCCAGACGCCCGTAGCGCGAAATCGATCACTCCAGCCGAATTCATATACGGCTGTGACCCCTGCTCTGAGGGATTGCCCGTGGTGGTGACTTGATTATGGAACGCCAGAGTGGCGCCGTCCATAGCCAACAGGGGGAGATTAAGTAGGTTAGCCAGACTGCCCGCGGGGTCCAGACACGAGATTTTCACCTGGCTGGCACCGCGTTGCAGTTCACAGACCCGAGTCTTACCAGTGAACCGGCGAATGGTATAGGTGACACCCGTGGCGGGTATGGTGACGATCAGATCCAACGTGATCGGAACGCCCTCGACGGCCAGAGGACTGGTTACCCCACTAGTCGTAGTCCAGAATGGGCTTGCGGTGTTGAACTTAGCAAACAAAGGGACTATCCCGACCGCACCCGCAAACGTAGGGGAGCCGGCCAGCGTCAGATCCAACGTAGCCGCTGAATACCCCTGAACCAACGTAACATCGGTGGGCAGGTTACCAGTCAGTTGTCGGTCCAGCACATAATCGGTCAGGCAATCGGACAGGTCGGAATAGGCATGGTTGAACAGCCCGTTCCTATTCCAGTCAAACAAAATTCTGGGCTTGATCAGCCGGACCTGCCCCGGGGCCAGCGCCGCGTCCAGGTCCGGCGCCGTCGCCGGGGGAAACTGCATCAGATCTCCTGCAGAATCAGGGTACTGGTGGTCCGGTCCACATACGGATACGACTCGGTCACACTGGGTGGGATCACAGTCGGGCACCCAGCACCGACTCCCCAGACAGAATGCGCCTGGTCGATCTCCAGTTGCCATCCGGTGGTAGTAATCGCAGTCGTGCTCGCCGCCCGGACGCCGGCCGATAGACCGACCGTACCCAGTGGGGGGGTCCAGTTATCTACGAACAAACGCTGCATCGCCGCGGTCAGGGTGACGGCCGGACCGACGTATGCGGTCAACAGCGCGCCACTGATGTCGTAGGGCTGAATCAGCAAGCTATGGTTCCCTGAGCCGGACGCATACAGGCTAAAGCTGTAGATCGACCCCGCCAACGCCGGGATCGCACTGACCGGTGATCCTAGATGATTGGCCAACAGCGAATTACCGGACGCTGCTGGCGCCCACACCTGGGCGCCTCGCACCAGCCCCACCAGATCGGCGTGCATGTTCGCCAACGTGACCGCGCCGAAGGCGAGTGCGCCAGCCGTGGCAGTGAACGAGGAGACCCCCGCGGTCTGGGAACCGCCGGAAGAGGCGTCGGCGCCGATCACATTATAGTGGCGCCCGTCGATCAGTCGGTAGGGTCCTGGGGCAATACCACGATAGATCGCATTGATATAGGCGCGATCGGTCCGGGCCAGGTAGGTCCAGGGCAGGACATAGGTTCGTTTGAACCCGAAGACGTCCAGAGTCGTGCGGGCCGACAGAGACTGGTGCATCCCGCCGTACATCACCACAGTCGAAGAGGGGTTCGATCCCTTGTTCAACGGTGGCAACGCCTGCATCGCTCCAACAGTCCCGACGTAGAACCGATACCGGTTGATTGTCATCTATCCGCCCCCCTAGATCCACATCTATATATATTTCGTAGGGTAGGAGCCACTGAGATATGTATAGATGTGGGTTGTGGGTAGAGGATATATGCGAGACTGGCTATACAGCCTATGAGATATGGTAG
>Ga0137404_10001512_pt1 | contig 15336 bp, 14 predicted proteins | sample CZOMad2_1_16fung_FD_108285 | JGI IMG/M metagenome (GOLD analysis project Ga0137404, IMG submission 108285) | Vadose zone soil fungal communities from Angelo Coast Range Reserve, California, USA - CZOMad2_1_16fungal (Illumina Assembly) | ecosystem: Environmental > Terrestrial > Soil > Vadose...
AAGAGGAAGTTGTGCTTCGCGCCCGGCGAGGCGTCCTCCATGCGGCTCAGGATCTCCTTGTGGGCGATCGAGGTCGCGCCCTTCGCGAACGGGCATTCCTCGACGATGTAGTCGATCTTCCTCAGGAAGGCAAAGGCCGCCGTCTCGCGCTCCGACAACCGGTAGAGCGGCTTCACCCGACGCACCAGCTTGGGGTGGGTCGAGGCGAGCGCGGGGGACTGGCGCGGTAGCGCGTCGGTCTGCCAGTGCATGACCGAGCCGAAGAGCGTCGCCGCCTCGTCGTCCAGGTTGTGGCCGGTCGCGACGACCGGTATCTCGTGCTCGAGCGCCACGCGGTTCATGAGGTAGCGCTTGGAGAGGCCACACCCCGAGCACGGGGGCCGCCGCGTGACGTCCTTGATGACCGGAACCGGCGCGCCAACCGCGTCGCTCACGGCGCTGACGATCAGCGGCACACCGCGCGCCGCGGCGAACTTCTCGCACTTGGCCTTCGACTCGACGGAGTACTCGAAGATCCCGAGGTCCAGATAGAGCCCGGTCGTCCGATAGCCGTCGTCGATCAGCACATCCCAGAGCGCGAGCGAGTCCTTGCCCCCGGAGACGGCCACCAGCACGGTCTCGTCCCGCGTGAACATCCGGTGCTTGCGGATCGCCTCGCGGACCTGATTGCGGAAGAACTCGAGGAAGTCCGGCGCGCAGAACGCCGCGTTGTGGCGCCGCAGCTCGAGGACGGCCGTCTCCCCGCACTTTCGACACTTCATCGCGCGCTCGCGCCGCCCCCGGACATCACCGGTCGCAGCTCGATCGTGTCGCCGTCGCGCACGACCTGATCGGCCGTGATGAGATCGTCCCCGCAGATGACCAGCACCGTCTCCGGGATGATGTCGAGCTCGCGCAGGATGTCCTTGACGCGCCGATTGCCGGCCACGTCGACCTCGCGACGGGGATTCCTCAGGATGACCTTCATACCCGTCCGACCGTCACGCGCGCGGAAATCCCGGCGCGCCCTTGATCTCGCGGATCTGCACGAGGTGGATGCCGTCGTGATGGGCTTGCAGCTGCCACCACTGGGAGAGATCGAGCTCGCCGAAGCGGAAGTGCTTGAATTTCAGCGCACGCGGGTCGAGCGACCCAAGCTTCTCGATCGACTGTCGGGTGCGCTCGCGCGTGGCCCGTATCGTCGAGAGCAGCTCGGCGATCGGCTTGCGCCGCTCTGGCCAGACGACCTCGGGAGCGTCCGCGGCGCCGGACGGCGGTGCCGGAAACGGCTTGAACGCCGTGAGGTCGGCGGGAAAGCCGCCGGATGCGCCCGCGGCCTCGGCCTCGCGCGTGAGCTTCGTGGTCAGCTTCCCCGTCGCGATCTCCGCCAGGGTCAGGTGATGCACCACCTCACCGACCGACCAGTCCTTCTCGCTCGGCTTCCAGTCGGCCTGAGTCTGCGAAAGCGCTTCGGCTTCCTCGAGGACTTCGGCGCGCACCGACTGAAGCTCGGTCCACAGCGCTTGGACGGGCCTGGGAAGCGACATGGCGACGAGTATACCTCCGTTCCTCGCGCGGACCGCGCGTGCTACAGTCCTGCCGCCGCTCGGACGGCAGGAGGTCATCACGTCGTGACAGATCGTCGACGACTGGCGAGCACACCGTGGCGGACGCTCACGACTCGGCCCGTCTACGAGAATCGCTGGATCCGTGTGCGCGAGGATCAGGTGGCGCTTCCCGACGGCCAGACGACGATCTACGGCGTCGTCGAGTGCCCCCCTTGCGTCGGCGTGCTTCCGTTCCTCGATGCGGACACCGTCGTCCTGGTCGGGCAGTATCGTTACGTCGCGGGCGGCTTCTACTGGGAGATGCCGACCGGGGCCATGAAGCCCGGCGAAGGTGAAGAGGCGGCCGTCCAGCGCGAGCTGGCGGAAGAGGCGGGCTACGAGGCGGACCGGCTCGTGAAGCTCTGCGCCTGCCACACGTCGAAGAGCGTGGTGGAGGAGACCGCGAACATCTACCTCGCCGAAGGGCTCCGCCCGATCGAGCGCCCGCCCGATCCGACGGAGTTCATCGAGGTCCGCGCGTTCCCGTTCGACGAGGTCGTGCGCATGGTCGAGCGCGACGAGATCAAGGACGCGATGACGATCGTGGCGGTGCTTCACGCGGCGCGCCGCCGGCGCCGCTAGCGCGCCGGTTACCTCGCCGACGCCAGCACCATCCGGCCTTCGGGCTTCGGCACACCCGTCTCGACCTCGAGCGTGACGGCGAAGACCTTCACCGGCTTGCCGCCCTGCACCGGCGGAATGCGATGGACCCCGCGTCCCGAGGCGTCGACCTGGAAGACGCCGGCGGGCTGCGGCGCCGCGTCGCCGATCGTCCACAGCTCGTACGCTTTCCCCGGCGGGGCCGACGGAAGATTGGCCACGAACACATAGCCCCCGTTGGCGGGATGCCAGATGACCCGTCCCGTCGCTTCGGGACTCGGCCCGAGACCCCGCAGGGTGACGACCTGGGCCTGGGGATCGCGCAGCAGGTCGGCGGCGCTCCGGTAGACGGTGAGCTGCTCCCGCAGCGCGGCCTCTTCGCGCTGCACCCGCGCGTGCAGCGCCGCGGTCTCGCGCGCCATCCGGCCCAGTTCCGCCTCGTATCGCGTCGCGACGTACGCCCCGGTGAACGCGGCCGCCGCGATCGTGGCCGCGACTGTCCCCACCGCCCAGACGAGCGGCCGCGGGCGCGACGCGCCTCGCCTTCCGGGCGCGGGCGCCGTCCCGATGCGGCGCAGGAGCTCTTCCTTCGCGGCCGGCGGCGGGATCATCGGAGGCCGCGAGCGCGCCAGGGCCGCCAAGGTCTCCGCCGACTCGCGCAAGGTCGTCTCGCAGACGTCGCAGCCGCGGGCCAGATGGTGCTCGAAGTCCACGCGCTCCTGGCCGTCCAGCGCGCCGACCGCGTACGTCGCCGCGAGCGTGGCGTACGGTTCGTGGTTCATGAGCTCGCCTTCACCACCTCGCGGAGACGCTCGAGGCCGAGCCGGATCCGCGTCTTCACGGTGCCGAGCTGCTTGAGACGCTCGGCGATCTCCGTCTGGGTGAGTCCGGCGTAGTACGCGAGCTCGACGACCTCCCGCTGCGCCTCCGGCAGCCGATCGAGCGCCGTCACGATGGTCCCGCGGTCGGCCGCGCGCTCGGCGGCGTCCGGCGCCGAGTCGCGGGGCGCCGCGGCGATGCCTTCGTCCAGTGGGGCCACGAACGTCTCGCCCCGCCGGCGGGTCGAGACGAGATCCGCGCCGATCATCGCCATCCTCGCTTTTCACTACCATGACTACGGTCGACCGCCAACCCCGGATCGCCGATCGGAGACAATGCACGCAAGATGCTATTCTTGCGGCGTGAAATGGGTGCCTGAAAAGAAGGCTTTCGACGAAGCCTTCGACAAGGGCGGGACCGCGCGCCAGCACTACCGGCCCCTGGTCTCGATTCTGGAATCGTTCACCCAGGGCGAGATCGAGCGGCGCGAGCGCCTGCAGAAGCTCTCGCTGATGGACCAGGGCATCACGTTCACCGTGTACGGCGAGAAGGAGGGCACGGAGCGGATCTTCCCGTTCGACTTCGTGCCGCGTGTGATCCCATCGCGCGAGTGGGAGCGCCTGCAGGCGGGGCTGGTCCAGCGGGTCACGGCCTTGAACCTCTTCATCCTCGACGTGTATCAGGGCCAGAAGTGCCTCAAGGACGGCGTCATTCCTCCGGAGATCGTTCTTTCGCGCAAGGAGTACAAGCGCGAGCTCCTGAACGTCATCCCCCCGCGCCAGATCTTCACGCACGTGGTCGGCACCGACATCATCCGGAACGGCGCCGGCGAGTACCTCGTGCTCGAGGACAACTGCCGCTGCCCCTCGGGCGTGTCCTACGTGCTCGAGAACCGCAACACGCTCAATCGCGTGTTTCCGGAGTTCTTCAAGTACTACCCGGTCCGGCCGATCAAGGACTACCCCACCCTGCTGCTCGACACCCTGCTGCATGCCGCGCCGCGCTTCAGCGAGAAGCCGGTCGTGGTGATCCTCACGCCCGGCATGGCGAACTCCGCGTACTTCGAGCACTCGTTCCTGGCCCGCGAGATGGGCGTGGTGCTGGTCGAGGGCCGCGACCTGATCGTCGAGGACAACTACGTCTTCATGCGGACGACGCAGGGCAAGCAGAAGGTCGACGTGATCTACCGCCGGGTCGACGACGACTTCATCGACCCGCTGACCTTCCGGCGCGACAGTCTCCTGGGCGTCCCCGGCCTCATGAACGTCTATCGCGAGGGCAACGTGGGCCTCGCCAACGCTCCCGGCGCCGGTGTCGCCGACGACAAGTCGGTCTACGCGTTCATGCCGGAGCTGATCCGCTACTACCTCGGCGAGGACGCGTTGCTGGCCCAGGTGCCGACCTACCTCGGCGCCCGCGCGCCGGACCTCGCGTACATCCAGGACCACGCGCGCGAGCTCGTGATCAAGACCACCGGCGACTCCGGCGGGTACGGCATGCTGATGGGGCCATTCGCGGCCAAGAAGGAGATCGAGGCCTATCTCGCGCAGGTGAAGAAAAACCCCGGCAACTACATCGCCCAGCCGCTCATCGAGCTGTCGGCGCACCCGACCTATATCGACGGAAAATTCGAGGGCCGCCGCATCGACCTCCGGCCGTTCATTCTCTACGGTGACGCAGTCCGTGTGCTGCCGGGCGGCCTGACGCGCGTGGCGCTGCGACCGGGTTCGTACGTAGTCAACTCCTCGCAGGGCGGTGGCAGCAAGGACACCTGGGTCCTCGCCGAGAAAGGCGCCTGATGCTCTCCCGCGTGGCGGACTCGCTCTACTGGATGGGCCGGTACCTCGAGCGCGCCGAGAACATCACCCGCCTCCTGCTGGTCACCGAGGACTTCTCGACCGAAACCCAGGGGCTCGCGGAAGATCTGGCGCAAACGGCCTGGAAGGACATGCTCGAGATCTTCCCCTCGGCGCAGCTGACGCGCGAGATCACGCCGTTCGCGCCTTTGTCGGTGCCCTATCTCTACGCCTTCTTCACGGACCAGGCCAACCCCTACTCGATCCACTTCTCGATCCGGAAGGCCCGCGAGAACGCGCGCTCCGTGCGGGAGGCGCTCACGCTCGAGGTCTTCCTGGCGCTCAACGAGGTGTTCCGCTCGGTCGAGGCGTACGAGCGCAAGGGCATGCCAGATCTCCCCGCGTTCCGCGACGCCCTCGGGGCCATCCACAAGGGGATCTTCACGGTCGTCGGCGCGATCGAGCACACCTCGACCCACGACGAGGGCTGGCGCTTTCTCAAGCTCGGCGAGTCGCTCGAGCGCAGCTACCGCTCGGCGCTCGTGCTGCGCACCAGGCTACCGGCGCTGCTGGCGGCCGAGGCACGGGGCGATGCGCCGCTCTACTACACGCAATGGCGAACGCTCCTGCGTGGCCTGTCGTCGCTGGAAAACTACCGGCGAGTCTACGGCGCGCGGCTCGAGCCCAATCTGGTGATCGGCTTCCTGCTCTTCGACGCGGATTCGCCGCGCTCGCTGCGCTACGGCGCCGCGGCCGTCCGCGACTACCTGGCCGCGATCTCCGGGCCCGCCGAGCTCACCACGCCGGCGCGGATCATCGGCCGGCTCCACGCCGACCTCCGGTACGACGACGAGGCCCAGATGCGCCGGGGCGACTTCGTCGGGCTGCTCGACCGCGTGGTCGGCGAGCTGGCCAAGACCCACGACGCGATCGCCACGCAGTACTTCGTGACCTGATGCACCTCCAGGTCGAGCACCGCCTGGCGTTCGAGTACGACACCTTCATCAGCGAGTCGTTCCTCGAGCTCCGCGTGCAGCCGAAGACGACGCCCCAGCAGGCCGTGGCGTCCTTCGAGCTGGCCGTCGGTCCGCCGACTAGCGTGCACCGCTATCGCGACTGGAACGACAACCTCACCCACCACTTCACGATCACGAAATTCCACGACCGGATCGCGGTGTCGGCGCGCTCGGTCGTCGAGACACGCCCGCCGAGCGTGGCGATCGACTCGCTCACCGAGCGGCCCGCCGCCGCCGCGCCATCCTACACCCTCCGCGATTTCCTCGAGTTCGGCGGCCCGGTGAGGCTGACACCGGCGCTGCGCGCCGCGCACCGGGCAATCGGCCTGACGGGGGCGGCGCCGATCGGCGAGCACGTGCTGGCGCTCGGCACCTACATCCAGAAGCGCTTCGAGTACCGGAAGAACGTCACCGCCTACGACTCGACCACCGAGGACTTCCTCAAGATCGGCGCCGGCGTGTGCCAGGACTTTGCCCACCTGATGCTCGGCTTGCTCCGACTGCGTGAGATCCCGTGCCGCTACGTCAGCGGCTATTTGCACGTCGAGCGCAAGAAGCGCGCGCCCTCGCAGAGCCACGCGTGGGTCGAGTTCCACTCACCGACGGCGGGTTGGGTGCCCTTCGACCCGACGCACAACCGCCCGGTGGACGACCGCTACGTGGTCGTGGGTCACGGCCGTCACTACGACGACGTGCCGCCGAACAAGGGCATCTTCCGCGGCATCGCCAAGGAAACCTTGAAGGCCGAGGTCATGACGGACGTCGTGCCGGGCAAGGTCGTGTCGACGCTCCGCGAGGAGATCAGCCACATCGACCTGCCGGTCTTTCGCGAGGTCCCCGCGCGCCCGCCCGATCGGATCGTCACCAACGTCGCCGACGTCGGTTCTCAGCAGCAACAACAGCAGTAGCCGGCCCACCGCGACGGCGGCTAAGCCACCTGGCCCTGGATCCGTCGCCGAAGCTCGAGCGGCTCGCGAACCCGGTGGAAGATCTCGCGCACGCCGCCGGTGCCGGTGAGCGTGATCGAGCCGTAGTTGAGCAACCGCCCGCTCAGGCTCTGGTCGACCGAGAGCGCCTCGACTTGCCGCAGCAGGAGCTCCAGCGTGCGTCGCCGGAGGAACCCGACCTTGACGATCAGCCGCTTGTTGGTCACGCCGAATTCGGTCGTCTGGTACGCGATGAACGGCGGGATCAGCATCGCCGCGCCGAGGAGCAAGACGGCGAGGCCCGCGAGCGGCACCTTGGGAACCGCGATGAGGACCGCGATCCCCACGATCAGCACGAAGACCGCCCGCGCGAAGATGATCCAGTGCAGCGCGGTGCGATAGACGACGTGCTCGTCGGCGAGCAACGTCTCGTCGATATAGCTCACTTCTCGGGTGTCGGCACGCCCACGGCCCACAGATAGCCGTCGGGGTCTTCCACCATCACCTCGCGCCAGCCGTGCGCCTTGGTCGTGGCCGGCTGAATCACGTTGACGTCGTTGTCTCGCGCCCGACGCTCGACCGCGTCGGGATCGATGCCGAGCACGCGCAGTTCGGCGCCGAGCCCGCGGCGCTCGCCGCGGGTGAGCGGCGCATACCAGGGATGCTTGTCGTACGTGTGATCGGCGTGGAGCATCAGCTCGACGCCGCCGACGTTGATGGCCGCGAAATCAGGATCGGCGTAGTGGACCGTCGCGGCGAAGATCTTCGTGTAGAAGGCGGCGGCGCGTGGCACGTCGCGGACGAGCAAATTCACGGTGAAGGTCGGCAGCGTTCGCCCGTAGCGGTCCCCTGGCATCCAGGGATCGCCGGTTCGCTGCTTCAACGCGGCCCGCCCGGCCGTGCGAACATCGACCGGCCGGCCGTCTGCTGCCGAGGCTGCTTCACGGTCATGGTCAGCACGCAGGTGACGGCTTGGACGGGATTGGCGTTGAAGACCGCGACCCAGACGCCGAAGCTGTCCCGACCGAGGTTGGGGATCGTCACTCCCGCGGTCGGAATCAGCTTGGGATCCGAGCGCACGCTGAGGCTGTCCCGAACGCTCAGATACCAGGCGCGGTCCGAGGGCGCATCGTCCGACGTGAGCCTCACGTCGACGTCGCGCGGGGTCTTCAGCTTCCCGCTCTTGGCGTAGAAGAAGCGGGTGGTCATCGGCTCCAGGGTCACCATGAAGCGGCGCTCCGCCCCGCGATCTTGAGGGTCGGTCAGCTGAACCGAGTCCTCCTGCCCGTCGCCCACGGTCCGCGTCGGTCGCGAGAGCAAGGTGGTGGAATCGTCGTGCTCGACGATGCCGGCGTCGGCCCACATTCCAGGCGTCGGAACGACCACCTGGATGACGTCGCGCACGAACGACCCGTACGTCTCCCGCAACCGGCCGTCGTCCACCAGAAGCTCATAGAGCCGGCGCCCGAGATTCCCGGGGTCGAGTCCGACATCGGCGACCGCGCGGTCGAAGACCGTGCGCATGAACCCGGGCGAGACGTTCTCGACGTGCTCGAGCAGGAGGAAGTAGCCACCCGCCAGCTGTCCATCGTCGTGATCCTCGGCGGTCCGGATAGGCACGCTCAGCAGGTATGGGAAACGTCCGATCTCGGCGCGCAGCGCGTGAGCCCAGGCAAGACCCGACGGCTTCCACTGACTCCAGGCGGCATACCCGGCGGCCCACCAGCGAACAGCGGTGGCGCGCTCGTCGAGGGGCGGGGGCGCCAGCGCGGCCGCGACGGAGCTCCGCGGGGCCACCGCGGGTGTGGGTGCGGGCGCGGGCTCCTTGGGCCGCTCCTTGACGGGCTCGGGCGGCGGCGGGGGCGGCGCCGCCGCCGGCCTCTCGGCCTGCGTGATGGAAAGCCGCCCGCGGGCCGCGGCGTTCACGAGAGTCCGCCCGAACACGCGGGCCACCGCGGTGTCGAGCTGCGCCCAGCGCTCGTCGGTCAAGGTGTCGCGCTCGAGCATGAGCGTGAGGAGATTCTCGAACGGGTGGATGCTCTCCAGCACCTTCTCCCCGGTGAGGCTGCGCCCCTCGTTTCCGGCGCGGGAAAACGCCACGCGAAACTCACTCGCCTTGGCCTGGCACTCGAGGAGCGATGGAAACGCCGGATCGTCCATATGGGTGATACCCAAGACGCGCGTCAGCACGGTGATGGCCTGTTGCACGGCAGCCTTGATGGCGGCGATCTCGGTCTCGTCCGTCGAGGGCGGGGCGGGCTCGCTGGCCGGTTGCTCACCGAAGGACGCAGGGTGCCACGTGACCTCGAAGAGTCGCTTCGGTTCCGGAAAGCCCTTCAGCGGCTGGAGCCCGCGGTCCACGTACTCCACGACGCCACCGTCGGACCGTCTCAGCTCGATGCGGCCGGCGACGTGGCGCGTCGACTCCGCGACGAGGATCTGACCTGGCCCCGCCGCCGCGCAGATGCGCGAGGCCAGGTTCACTGTACCGCCGATATAGTCGCCGTCCTCCTGACGGATCGGCTCGCCGGTATTGATGCCGATGCCGATCGCGATGCTGGGGCCGGACTGGTTGCGGTTCTGCTGGGCGACAGACCGTTGGATCGCGATCGCGCACAGGATGGCGCCGCGGGTGGCCTTGAAGGCGACCATGAACCCGTCGCCCTGGGTCTTGACGACGTCGCCGCCGTACGCCTCGATGTGGCTGCGGACGATGGCGTCCTGCTCGCGCACGAGCTCGCTGGCGACCTCGTCGCCCAGCTCCTCGGTGGTGTCGGTGAATCCCCGGATATCACTGAAGAAAATGGTGATGGTGTCGCTGATCGGCACCGACACTTCGGGTGTAGCCCGGGGACCGCTACCTTCGCCCTGCGCGTGTTCGTTCATTAAGGCGGCGCTTCAGGTGGCACTAAAAATAGTAGCCGATGCGTGGACAAAACGAAGCGCCTTTCAAAGTGGCGCTTTAGGGCGCTATCTTCTCACGACGCGGCGCGCCTTGAGGTCGAATCGGGGCAGGCTCCGAACCGGCACTGCCGCCACCTCCAGGCGGATCCCGAGGCTCGCCCGGAGGGCTTCCCGTACCCGTGTCACCCCAGAGGCATCGTCGAGCTCCACCAAAACGCGGACTTCGTCGAGCTCGCCGGCCCTGAAGACCTCGATCTGGAACTCCTCGATCGCAGAAAACCGTCGAACCACCCCTTCGATGGCGGCCGGAAACACGTTGACGCCCCGGACGATGAGCATGTCGTCGAGTCGGCCGAGAATACCGCCCGGGAGACGCCTGAAGGTGCGTCCGCACGGGCAGTCACCCTCACCCAGACGCACGTGGTCCCCGGTCCGGTATCGGACGACCGGCGAGCCCACCCGCCCGAGGTTCGTCAGGACCAGCTCGCCGTCCGTTGCGGGCGCCGTCGTCACGGGGTCGACCACTTCCACGATGAACTCCGACTCGTTGACGTGCAGACCGGCTTGCTCGGAGCACTCGTAGCCGTAGGCACCCATCTCGGTCATGCCGCCGTGGTCGAACGTGCGGGCATTCCAGCCGGACTCGATGCGGGCGCGCACCGCCGGGATGCCCGCGCCGGGCTCACCGGCGTGGACGGTGGTCCTCACGGACAGCTTTGACAGGTCGACGCCACGCTCGCGGGCGACCTCCACGAGGTGAAGGGCGTAGGAGGGCGTGCACACGAGCACCGTCGCGCCGAGGGCCTCCATCCAGGCCAGCCGCGTTGGTGAGTCCTGACCGCCCCCGGGAATCGCCAGCGCCCCCAGCGCCCGCGCGCCCTCGAAGCCGGCCCAGAAGCCGATGAACAGACCGAACGAGAACGGGAAGAAGACGCGATCGACCGGGCCGACTCCCGCGCCGCGCAGCACGAAGCCCCAGCAGCGCGTCCACCACTCCCACGACGCCTGCGTGTCCAGCCAGCGCAGCGGGGCGCCGCTCGTCCCGGACGTCTGGTGGACGCGCACGTAGCGCTCGAGCGGGTACGTCAGATTGGTGCCGAACGGCGGATGCGCGGCTTGATCGGCGACGAGCTCCGACTTCTCCGTGAGCGGAAGTCGGCGGAAGTCGAGCCAGTCGCGGAGATCGTCGGCCGACTCGACGCCGACTCGGCGCCATTTCTTGGCGACGAACTGATTGGTCTTGAGAAGCTCGCGAGCCATCACGCGAAAGCGGCGCCACTGATGCTCGCGCAGCCGGTCGGGCTCGAGCGTCTCGAGCGTGCGGTCGAACACCGTCGGGAGCCGGGGCCTCAGGCCCGCAGCTTGAACCGCTGGATCTTGCCGGTCGCCGTCTTCGGGAGGTCCGTCACGAACTCGATCCAGCGCGGATACTTGTAGGGCGCGATCTTGTCCTTCACGAAGGCCTTGAGCTCGTCCGCGAGCCTGTCACCGGCGGTCGCCGGATCCTTCAGCACGACGTACGCGTGAGGCTTGACGAGCCGATCGGTGTCCTCGCGGCCGACCACCGCCGCCTCGAGCACCGCGGCGTGCCGTATGAGGGTCCCCTCGACCTCGACCGGTGAGACCCAGATCCCGCCGACCTTCAGCATGTCGTCGGAGCGACCGCAGTACCAGTAGTAGCCGTCCTCGTCCTGGTAGTATTTGTCGCCGGTCTGGATCCACTGACCGAAGAGCGTCTCCTTGGTCTTCTCGTGCTTGTTCCAGTAGTAGGCCATCGTCGAGTCGCCCTTGACGCGGATGTTGCCGATCTCGCCTCGCGGCACCGGGCGGCCGTCGTCGTCCACGATGGCGAGCTCGTACCCCGGCACCGCCATTCCGGTCGAGCCCGGGCGCGTGTAGCCGGGACGATTCGAGATGAAGATGTAACCGATCTCCGTGGTGCCGATGCCGTCGACGATCTCGACGCCGAAGCGCTCGCGCCAGCGGTTGTAGAGCTCTTCCGGCAGCGCTTCGCCCGCCGACACGCACAGGCGAAGCGAGGAGGCGTCGAACCGCTTCTCCGCGTCCTTCACCGCGAGCATCGCCGCGAACAGGGTCGGAATGCCGAAGAAGAGCGTCGGGCGGTAACGGGTGATGGCCTCGAAGGTCCCTTCGGGTGTCGGCCGCTGCGGATAGAGCATCGCCTGCGCCCCGACGCTCATCGGGAGGAAGCCGGTGGCGCCGAGCCCGTAGGCGAAGAAGAGCTTGGCCGCGGAGAAGACACGATCGGTCGGCCGGATTCCGAGCACTTGCTTGCCGTAGGTCTCGCAGCACATCACCATGTCGTGCTGCAGGTGCACCGCCCCCTTGGGGAATCCCGTCGAGCCCGACGAATATTGCCAGTACGCCGGGTCGTCGCGCGAGGTCACGGCGGCGGTGAGCTTCGCGGACGCCTTCGCGATCAGCTCTTCGTAGGCGGCGTGTGGTCCGGGCGCCCCCCCGGCGACCAGGACGTGCTTGAGATACTTCGCCTCGGCGAGGGCGGGCCCGATCTCGGCGAGCAGAGGGGCCGAGACGACGGCGGCCTTGGCGCGGCTGTCGTCGAGGAAGTACAGATAGTCGGCCGTGCGCATCAACGTGTTGGTCGGGACCGGGACCGCGCCGATCTTGATGGCGCCCCAGAAGGTCCCGACGAACTCCGGCGCGTCCAGACAGGCCATGAGGACGCGGTTTTCCGGCTCGATGCCGAGCTCGAGCAGGGCGTTGCCCGTTCGGTTGGTCAGGTCCTGGACGTCGGCGTACGTGAGCGTCCGGTCTTCGTAGCGGAAAGCCGGCGCCGCGCCCCGTCCCTCGACGACGTTGCGGTCGACGAACCATGTCGCGACGTTGAACTGGGCGGGCAGCAGATCCGACGCGTTCATGGCCTACGCCAGACGCACGTACTCGAAGTCGATCGGCCGGCCGTTGACGCCGCGGGCCGGCGGCGCGATCCAGTTGGCGAAGCGGCCGATCTGGGTCACCGGCTGCATCAGGCTCTGGATGTATCGCTCGTCGGCCTCGGTCGGCAACCACTCGTGCTTCTTCGCGTCCCACTCGGCCTCGCTGACGACGCGGCCGTCGGGTGACACCTTCACCTCGGCGAAGAGCCCGATGGCCCGGTGGAAACCCCGATGGGGCAGCCGAAGCTCCTGGCCGATCCCGTGCTTCTCGATGATCTGGTTCCAGCGGTCCAGGCCGCGCTGGCAGTCGGCGATGTAGTCGTCGCGCAGACGCTCGTTGAGCGAGGGCAGCGCCGGCGCCTCGCGCGCCGTGATCCGATCGCCGTCGAGCTCGTTGAGCGAGTAGGTCGTGTCCTTCAACCGATGGTCGTCGCGCTTCTTGCCCTCTTCGAAGCGTCCCTTGAGCCCCATCGTGTAGAAGTTCGCGGCGTTGGTCGAGATCTCCGACCCGAAGAGGTCGAGCGACACCGAGTAGTGGAAGTTGATGTACCGCTGCAGGGTCGCGAGGTCGATGCCGCCGAGCCGGCGGAGGTCGTCCGTCCTGCTCTCGCGCATCAGCTCGCAGGTGCGCTGCACGACGCGTCCGATGCCCGCCTCGCCGACGAAGAGGTGATGCGCTTCCTCGGTGAGCATGAAGCGGCACGTCCGCGACAGCGGATCGAACCCGCTCTCGGCGAGGCTCGCGAGCTGGTACTTGCCGTCGCGGTCGGTGAAGTACGTGAACATCAGGTACGAGAGCCAGTCCGGCGTCTTCTCGTTGAAGGCCCCGAGAATACGCGGCTTGTCGCGATCCCCCGAGCGACGCTGCAACAGCGCCTCGGACTCCTCGCGGCCATCCCGGCCGAAGTAGGCGTCGAGCAGATAGACCATCGCCCAGAGGTGACGACCTTCTTCGACGTTGATCTGGAACAGGTTGCGCAGGTCGTAGAGCGACGGGCAGGTCTGACCGAGGTGCCGCTGCTGCTCGACCGAGGCCGGCTCCGTGTCCCCCTGGGTGACGATGAGTCGGCGCAGCACACCGCGGTACTCTCGGGGCACGTCCTGCCAGGCGGGCGCGCCCATGTGGTCGCCGAAGCCGATCGTGCGGCCCGGCTCGCGCTCGGCGAGGAACAGACCCCAGCGGTATTCAGGCATCTTGACGTAGTCGAACTGCGCCCACCCCTGCGCATCGACGCTCACGGCGGTGCGAAGGTAGGTCTCCTTCGCCTGGAAGCCGTTCGGGCCCATCTCCATCCACCAGTCGAGGAACTTCGGCTGCCAGTCCTCGAGCGCGCGCTGGAGTCGGCGGTTGTCGCTCAGACCGACGTTGTTGGGGATGCGCTCGCTGTAGTCGATACCCGCCATCACACTCTCCTGCGGTCGAACTCGCTGCGCCGTCCCGTACCGTACACCTCCAGCGCGCCCTTCGGCCCGACGGCATTGCCGCGCTGGAAGATCCAGTTCTGCCATGCCGAGAGCCGGCCGAAGATCTTGCTCTCGAGCGTCTCCGGCCCACCGAACCGGATCGATGCCTCCATGCCGGTGAGCGCGTCGGGCGAGAAGGCCGCGCGCTCCTCGATCGCGATGCGGACCTCGTCGTCCCAGTCGATGTCGTCCGGCGTGAACGTGACGAGCCCGGCCTCGGCCGCGGCGGCGGCGTCCAGGTCCTCGCCGATTCGCGCGCGCAGCTTGTCCGTTCGTCCCGGCTCGGCCAGGAAGCGGCTCGCCAGGCGCGTGAGGCCGTTGACCATTGGATAGGCGCCGAAGTTCATCGCGGTCAGCCGGATCGTCGCCGGTGGCTTGGCCTCGTCCGGCCGCGGGCCGTCGAGCATGTAGGAGCGATCGGCGGCGAGCACGAGCTCCAGCAAGGTGCCGGCGAAGCACGAGCCCGGCTCGACGAGGGCGAAGACCGACCGCGACGAGACCTCGACGCGCTTGAACGTGCGCTTGAGGTAGAGGCGGATCTCGCGCACGAGCCAGTCGTCACGGTGCGCCGCGAGCACGCGGTCGTAGGCCTCGACGAGATCGGCGCGGCCCGACGTCGTGAACACCCACAAGCCGATCTCGTCTTCGTTCGTGCGCAGGTGCAGGATCAGATCGTCGAGCTCGCGGGCGAGCGCCAGCGGCCAGAACGCGCAGCCGGCTTCATGGACGCCAGCGGCATCCGCCGGCGGCGGGCCGCTCGGACCGCTCACGGTGATCTCGGCGAGGCCACGCGCGCGGTCGATGTCGCACGCGACATGGCGATAGCGGATCCGATCTCCGTCGACCGAGCGCTCGAGCGGGGCCAGCGCGATGCCCCGGGCGCCGGACGGCCGATCGGTGCGGGCCGCGAACTCGGCGGCGCGACGCTTCACGACCTCGTCGAGCTTCGAGCGCGGCGCCACCTCGTCCACGAGCCCCCACTCCACCGCGCGCGTGCCCTTGATTCCCTCCTCGACGGTGCAGAAGAAATCGGCGCGATCGCGGCGAACCCGGCGCTTGTCCACGAGCCGCGTGAGCCCGCCGGTGCCCGGGAGCACCGCGAGCAGCGGAACCTCGGGAAGCGACACGGCCGTGTTCCCGTCGTCGACCATCACGATCCAGTCCGTCGCCAGCGCCAGCTCGTAGCCGCCGCCCGCGCAGGGCCCGTTGACGGCGCAGAGATAGAACTGGCGCGACTCGGCGGTCGCCTCCTCGATCGCGTTGCGGGTCTCGTTGGTGAACTTGCAGAAGTTCACCTTCCAGCCGTG
>Ga0137404_10001519_pt1 | contig 15293 bp, 14 predicted proteins | sample CZOMad2_1_16fung_FD_108285 | JGI IMG/M metagenome (GOLD analysis project Ga0137404, IMG submission 108285) | Vadose zone soil fungal communities from Angelo Coast Range Reserve, California, USA - CZOMad2_1_16fungal (Illumina Assembly) | ecosystem: Environmental > Terrestrial > Soil > Vadose...
GAACGACATCCAAGCCGCTCCTGCCGGGCATGGAGAGATCGCATATGACCAGGTCCCAGTCAGCGCTGAAGGTCTTCCCGATGATCTTTTCCGCATCCGTCGCTTCTTCGATCAATGCGTCAGGGAATTCTTCGTGAATGATGTGCTTCAACCCTTTCCTGACCATGGCATGATCGTCGCCAATAAGAATTCGCATTGTGTATATTTATATTACCAATAATATTCCGGATCAGCAGGGGAGGGAGACATGCAGGGATGTCCCTTCTCCGGGCTTGCTTTTCAATTCATACGTGCCATTCAGAACGAAGACCCGCTCCTTCATTCCCAATAATCCGAAACTTTTTTTCTTTTTGCTGCTGTTAAGGTCGATCCCCTTGCCATCGTCCCTTATATCCAATATGATCCGGGCGTCCACTATCCTGAGACTGGATTCAACCGTCTTCGCTTCGGCATGCCTGACCGCATTGGTCAGCACTTCCTGGTAGATACGGAACAAGCCCGTGCATGCCCCCGGGGGAATATCCAGTTCGTGGACCTTGGATACAAAATTCACTTTTATCCCAAATCTTGTCTGGACCTCCTTGCTATGCCATTCGAGAGCGGCCACCAGCCCAAGATCATCAAGGATGCTTGGACGCAGGTTCGCCGAGATCCTTCGCACGGACTTGACCAGCTCGTCGATCATCAGGAGTATATCCGTGAATTTCCCCTTTATGTTCTCATTCTCCGGCTTCAGCACTTTGCCCAGGGCGTGAACATCCATCTTCAGCCCCGTGAGCTGCTGCCCGAGTTCATCGTGAATATCGCGTGCGATCTGGATTCTTTCCTCTTCCCTTATATTCTGAAGGTGGCAGGAAAGGTCATGCAGTTCGAGATTTATTTTCTTGATCTCATTCTGGGCCTGGAGCTTTTGAGTAAGATCGTTGGCGAGTACCAGGCGGGCGGGCTTATTTTCATAGGAGATAACGGAGGAGGCGATCTCCGCGACCAGCTTGGTGCCATCTTTCGTGAAATGTTCCACCAACCGGGAAAGGCCACCAGGCTTCTTTCCGGCTAAATTCTCAGAGGGCTCATTCTGAATGTTCCGGCGCTGGATCGTCTTGATGTTCATGTTAAGGAATTCTTCGTGGGAATACCCGTAGTGGCGGATAGCCGCAGCGTTCACGGCCAGGCAGATATTTGTTGCCTTGTCGAGGACCCAGGCCGGTAAAGGGTTTTCATCGAACAGCACCCGGTATTTTTTTTCGCTGGTCCGAAGGGCCTCTTCCCCCTTTTTCCGATCGCTGATATTTATCATTATTCCTTCGATGATCGTGTCTCCGTTATCATTGGCCTCCTGCAAAGAAATATTTTCGATCACATAGAGCGTTTCACCGTCTTTTTTTCGCATGACAGACTCATAATTAAACAGGTATTTTTCGTAAAGCAGCCGCGATATGAGCTGCTTCCGGTCGGATTCCGAAAAATAGAGTTCCCTGGAGGACACTTCCTGTATTTCGGTCCTCGTACTGTACCCCAGCATTTTACAAAATGCGTTATTGCATTCGATGATCTTTCCTTCGATGGTGGATTGATAGATCCCGGCAAGGTTTCTCTGGAAAAGAGTGCGGTAGCGTCTTTCGCTTTTTATGAGGGCGGCCTCTGCAGCCTGCTTATCTAGGCGTATTTTTCTTTTTTCGATTGCCCGACCGATCGCGGACGGCAGCCGTGTCAGGTTATTTTTCAGAATATAATCGTCCGCCCCTTCGTGGATGATATTTACCGCGAATTCCTCCGATACCGTACCCGTGACCAGGATAAAGGGGATATCCAGGTGTTGCTGATGAAGGAGTTTCAGGGCATCGAAGGAATTGAACTGCGGCAAGGAATTATCGGCGAGGATAATGTCAAAGGTAGTTCCTTGTATTGCGGCTAAAAATTCGGCTTTGTCCGAGGCCAGGGCCGAAGTGAATTCAATTCCGGCGCGTTGGAGGGATTTTTGAATTAATTCGGCATCCAGTACCTCATCTTCCAGCAGTAATATTTTCAACTTATTTTTCATATCCGGCATTTTTTAAAAAGTCTGAATCCGCTATTCGGCGGCGCCCCTGCTTAGCAAGGGCGGTGCCTGGTTGAGGATCAGCCAAAACAGCCCCAGGTCGCTGACCGCCTTGGCGAAAGATTCAAAATTGACGGGTTTTACGATATAGCCGTTGACTCCCAGCTCATAACTTTCAATGACGTCCTTCTCCTCCCGGGAAGACGTGAGAATGACAACCGGTATCATTTTTGTCCGCAGATCTCCTTTTATCTTACGGAGGATCTCCAACCCGTCGACCTTGGGCAGCTTAAGGTCGAGAAGGATCAATTTTGGATTGAACGGCAATGGCTCACCGGCGTACGGGCCCGTAGAGAAGATCAGATCCAGCGCATCCGCGCCGTCATCGAGATGCATCAGCCTGTTGGCAAGATTATGTTTTTTCAGGCTGCGGATGGTCAGTTCGGCCTCATCCGGGTTGTCCTCGATCAGCAGTATTTCAATTTCCCTTTTTTCCATAATACGATGATGTTAATGATGAATATTATTTTTGATGGGCAGGCTGAAGCAGAATGTGGATCCTTTTCCCACCTCCGAAGCCGCCCAGACACGGCCTCCGTGCTTGGCGACGATCCTTTGCACCAGGGCCAGCCCAACTCCTGTTCCTTCAAATTCGGTGATCTTGTGCAGGCGCTGAAATACGCCGAACAATTTCGCGGAATACTTCATGTCGAACCCGACGCCATTGTCTTTGACGGAATAAATGATCTCCGTTCCGGTCTGATAGGACCCGACCTGTATTTCCGGATTTTCCCGCCTGGCCGAGTATTTGATCGCATTGGAGATCAGATTGGCCCAGACCTGGTGGATCAGGCTGCTGTCACAGCTTGCGGGCAGCAGATCGGTAACGGGGATATCCAATACTTTGTCGAAGGATTGTAATTGTTCGGCGATGACCGATCGGACCAGCCGGGACATATTCACGGGCACCGTGGCGATCTCCTGTCTTCCCAGGCGGGAGAGATTCAACAGGTCATCGATCAGCTGGCCCATGCGCCGGGCATTGCTGGTGATAACGCCCAGGGTTCTTTTGCCTTCCCCATCTAGTTTTTCAGCATAATCGGTCGTAAGGATGTCCGCGAATCCGTCGATGATGCGGAGCGGGGCACGGAGATCGTGCGACACGGAGTAGGTAAATGCCTCCAGTTCCTGGTTAACGATGGCCAGTTGTTCCGTTCGTTCGGCGACCTTATTTTCCAGGCCGATATTCAATTCCTGGATATGGAGTTGGGCGCTTTTGAGTTCGGTCACATCGATGACCACCGCCATTGCCGAATAAACCATACCGTTCTCGTCTTTCAGGGGAACGAAACGGGTTACGACATCATATCCATTCATCCTTGTCTCCGTGGTAAAAGAAAGTCCCGCGAAGACCCTTTCAAAATCATTTTTTACTTCGGCGAATCGACCTGGGGGCAGCACATCCACCGCTTTCCTGTCCAGCAGGTTTTCTTTCCGATAACCTAGTTTTTCCAGCATGTCCCCTTCTATCAGCAAATAGCGATAATCGTGATCGAAGAGGCAGATCACGGATCCCGGGATACTGGATGCAATGGTCTTGTAGATCTTTTCGCTCTCCCTGATCTTTATCTCGGCCTTTTTTTGCTCGGTAATGTCCCTGACAAAAACGGACAGCCCATCGCCGGAGGGATAAATATGATTTTCGTACCAGAGATCCAGCGGCTGAAAATAATCGATGTTATGATAATAGACCTGCTCCGACATTGCCCGGTGAAATGCCTTAAAAGTGGGAGATCCCACAGCTTCGGGAAATACTTCCCATATATTCTTCCCTATGAGGGAAGGGCAGGGAAGCCCGGTCATTTCCCCTATTTTTTTATTGGCATAGGTATAGACAAAATTCTTGTCGAGGATCAGGAAGCCGTCGGTGATCCTTTCGAAAATTCCGGCCAGCTCGATGGTCTTCGCGCTGACCTTTTCTTCCAGCTCCTCGTTCAGTATCCTGACCTTGTCCTCGGCTTGTATCCGCTGTTCGATCTCGGATTCCAGTTCATTCTGGGTCCTCAGGGATGCGGCCAGCGGAAGATACCTGACAATGAAGAAAACGGTGGCCCAGCTCAGGATCCCCGTTATCAGGCGAACCAGTGCGTTCAGGCGGTAGAGCGGCAGCCAGAAAGCCACCGCATCCAGGAAATGAGTGGCGCCGCAGGCCAATATAAAGGCGGCGAACAGGAAATACAGCTTAATGAATTGGGGGTTGTGCTTTTTCGAAAGGTATTTCATGATCACGACCGGGATGGCAAAATAAGCCGACCAGATCAGCAGGTCGCTGATGATGTAAAGCCACCCGTGAAACTCCGTCCATTTCCCGCAATGCCAGCGGGGAGGCCAGTCGGAGCCATCAAAGAGTTTCCTGAAAAAATCGCTTATGTCCTTCATGAGGAGCCATGTTAAATCTGTGCCGGATCAGGCATAAGAATAACGAAACATTCTTTGGAAGATGGGCGTATTAAGGCCGGGCCCTACAGGAGAAAGAGGTCGCATGTTGTTGACGTTTATGGATAAACAAATCAGAACAATCAGAGCTAAACCTTTGAAATTGATAGGTGTAATATATGACTTATTTAGGCGGTATGGGGATAAATACTTTGTTTTTAGCCCCAACGGGGTGAAAAACAGTTGGTAGCCCGCGTGGCCGGGTCTTAAATGGCCATCGCTTCCTTTGGACCATTGGCGGCTTGTGCCCCTTTCAAATGCAGCTCCTCCGTATTGACGATATAATGTGCGCTTTCCTTAAGGGGAAGGCTTCGCTGCCTGTAGACCAGCAGCAGCAGGATCCCGTTCATAAGCAGCATAAAAGCCAGCAGGTTCACCAATCTGAATTCCAGCGAAAAGCTTGACGTTACAAACACCAGGACAAGAGCCATTATGTTAACCGCCAGTAATACTAATGTTGCCTGGTGATGGGATAGGCGCAACTCCAGTAAAAGATGATGGATATGATTTTTGTCCGCCCTGAAAGGAGAACCTCCCCGCATGATCCGGATGAAGAATATCCGTAATGTGTCATAAATGGGGATGATCAGTAACGCCGGAACAATGGCAAGGGCCGATGCGCCGACCCGCCAGGAGCTGGCAGATACCCGCGTAAGGCTGGTACCGGACCCAATAAGCCGGATAGACAATATGGCTGCTATAAACCCGAGGAACAATGAACCGGTGTCACCCATGAAGATCCTGGCCGGCGTCCTGTTGAAGATCAAAAAACCAGCGAGGCACCCGCTCATGGAGACCGAGAGGAAAAAATACCCATCTTCGTGCAGCCGCCAGAAATAAAAGGCGAATACGCAGCAACTCAGCAGGCCCACGGTTCCGGCGAGGCAATTGATGCCGTCGATCAGGTTGAACGCGTTGATGACCAGGATGATGAAAAGCACGGAGAAGACGATACTTATGGGATATGCCATTTCGGTCCAGCCGAGGAAACCCTGAAAATTGTCGATACGGATACCGGCAGGTATCGTTATGAGCAAGGCTACGATCAGCTGCATGCCCACTTTCTTGAGGGGATTGACGCCAACAAGATCATCTGTCAGACCTAGGAAGAAAAGGAGGACGGCACAGGCGCAGCAATATCGGAACCCTTCGATATGGATCGATGGGAATAAGAGCAAAGAGACCACGAGCATCGTTGCAAAAATGCCCACACCACCCAGATTCGGAGTACGTGCAATATGGATCTTCCGGTGGTCGGCAGGCTCGTCGAAAAGATGTTTCTTTTCGGAAATATAAATGATCTTCCGGATACTGTAGCATACCAGGGCGCAGGTGACCGGAAACATGAGGAGGATAACGCTATAGCTCATGGCCAAAAAGTTTTTTTTGTTTACAATAAATAAACAGGATCCATGCCAGGGCCCGGATGACAAGCCGGGGATTCGGAGATCTCAGCGCCGAAAAATATAATCCGCGCGCCTCCCTGATATTTCCCATAATGTGCATGATCCTTCCCAGATGGTAAGCGTTCGTCCTGCCGGCACGGGTGATAGCCGATGCATCCCCGAGAAATGGCGAGTGACTGTCAAAAAGGAAGAGCAGTTTATCGAAAAGGGTGCGGTTGTAGACGGTAATATTCCCGCCATCCAGGTAATAAGTGCCCAGGCGATCGGGGATATATTTAAAAGCATCGGTCATTCTCGATATTTTCAACCAGCAATCTGCGTCTTCCACCCCGATGAGCGCCGGATCCTCGCTGAAACCACCCGCCAGCTGCAGCATAGTTTTCCGGACGCAAACGCCGGAATTAATAATACAGCCATTATGGCCATTGAGCATGAGATCACGGAAAACGGGTTTTTTCAGGGAACGAGCTGTCAGCGGAGTCAGTTTGCCAGTAGCCGTCCTGAGATCGAAAGCGTGATAGATGAGATCATATTTGTCCCGACATGCGACGGTCTTTTCCAGCTTCCGCGGATGCCATATATCATCCGAATCCAGAAAGCAGATCCATTCGGCGGATGCCTCCCTGATGCCGGTGTTCCTTGGCCTTGCGGGACCGCCCCAGTTCGGTGAGTAGAAATACCGCAATTCCCTGAACCGGATCCCGGGCCTGAAATGATCGACGACCGACCGGGTATCGTCGGTGGAACCATCGTCGCAGACCAGTACTTCGAAATCGACAAAACTCTGGTTGTTGAGTGAAGTCAGACCCCTTAATAATTTCTCGGCCCGATTGTAGGTAGGGATCACCACAGAGAATTCAGGTCTCCCGGCTGTTGAGCTATATATCGGTCTGTAGGGCTTGGCTGTTCTATCGTTGGTCATGACTATGCGTTTTGACGATGATGAGCGAAGCAATCCTTCCATCGGGGCCGAAGTTTGTCAGGCAGGGCGTGTCCGATACCAGCACCCTGGAGGCGCCGCTGAAATTGTCCCCGCTGTAGAGAGTGACCTTCCATCCCTTCGGAACTTCGACCGATGCGGCGCCATTCTGTCCGGTCGTCGCTCCCGCCAATGCGCGCAGATCGGCGGAATTGTATTTTCCCGGCCGCAGACCCATACCGATCCATCCTTTATAATTACAGTCTCCATAGAGGTTCACCGCCGGCGGCGGAGCATAGACTTTCACATAATCGATGTTGAAGAATTCGGGATAGCGGCCGGCCTTCCTGTCTCCGCCGAACCCATCGTCGGTGATAAGGTTGCTCAGCAGCAAAAATTCATCGCGGTGAGAAATGGCGGTGCTCGTCCTTGTCCTTTCGGCGCCGTCCACGTAAACGATATATTCACGGGGCGTCCATTCCAGGCCAAAAAGATGGTAACCCGAAGAAAGCCCGGCAATGGGCTCGCTCGCTCCCAGGTGCCTGTGCCCGGCGCCATAGCCATTCCAGTGGAGATTGTGCTGGATAAAATCCTTACCGCCCGAATTCAGGTTGTATTCGAAAATATCCACCTCAACCCCATCCATGGCCGGATCCTGGCTGGCGCCATTCGTAGTGGATTGCAGCCAGAATGCGAAAGTCGCCCCGAAACTGATATTCCCCAGGTCGGCCCTGCATTCGGCATAGCCATATTTGAACCGAAAGCTTTTTTCCGTAGAGATCATGCTGCAGCTGTAGCCACCGGACAACCGGTTGCCCGCCATCAGGAGATGGCCGTCCCCGACGCTGACATTGGATCGCAGGAACAGAGAACCCTGCCGGACGGAATTTTCCTGCCTGTAGTCCCATAACGCGGTATTCAATTGCCGGCCATTGAAATCATCGTTGAAGATGAGGGAATAACCCCTCAGGTCGGGCGGATGCGCTGCCTGGACAGATGGGGTTCGGTGCGCGGGCCCGGCCTGGTCCCCGGGCGGGGAGAATGGCCATGTGGCCATTGCGCAAAGTACGGGAGTGAATAAGGTAATCAGCCTGTGCATGGATGCCGTTGGTGTTTTATTTATGCTTTGATCTTATAACTTTCTACAAAGGATCGCTTCAGCAAGGCGCTGCCCCCGGCCGGCAGTTTTCTTAAATAAGTAAGCAGGTTGCCCATGCCCCCCGTCACCAAAAAAGCGGCGAAATTCCCGATAAAGGGCAGCCAACGCCTTCGGCGGAAGCAATGGAACAACCGGGTCTTATAATATCTTGTCCTGTATTTCCTCAGGAGCGCACTTTCCGGGTAGCTGCCTGAGCTACCTGCCCGGATCCTGCGCAGGCAGGCCTGCTCGATGATAGAATAATGGGAAAGCTGTGCGGCGGCCTCATTGCCTGAATTGGAGATGGAATTTCCGTGGATCCGGTAATAATATAATGGCCGGTCGATGAATAATACTTCGCCTGTTTCTTCCAGCTTGTAGTAGAGGTCCTGGTCCACCGCTCTTTTATTGCGGGAGGAGATCCCTTCCGTACTGTCGTAAAAGGTTTTCTTAAAGCTGGCGAAATGATGAATTCGCCCGTCACCGACCAGGAGGTAGGGAATGCCCGAAGGCAGGGGACGTGGGTATTCCGCTATCCTGCGCACCGACAATGTTTCGTCGCAGACATAGTGGGTGGAATGGATGAGGCTGCACAAGGGATGTTCGAGATGAGCGGCTGCCATGGCGCTCAACGCATCGGGGGCCAGCGCGTCGTCCGGATCGAGGAACCCCAATATAGCGCCAGAGGCCAGGAGGGCGCATCTCGCCTTCGTATACCCGCAGCCGTAATTATGCCCGTTGCGGAAGACCTTGATCCGCGCGTCATCCCTGTAAGGAGCGATGATTTTTTCGAAGTCGTCCGTCGACCCATCATCTACCAGGACCAGTTCCCAATCGGGGTGGTCCTGGGCCATGACACTACCGATCGCCGTATCGAGATACCTTGAATTATTATAGTTCGCGATGAGTACCGAGCAAAGCATGGGCCTAGTCTTTAAATAGTTTTTTGACCTGGTCGGCAGAATGATGTTCGATCAGATAGGTATGTGTTTCTTTTCTCACCTGCTTCAGGATGGCCGGATCGGAAATGATCCTCCTTATCGCGTCCGTGTCCTCCTTAATGGAACCGCTGAGGTAAAAGCCATTCTTCCCGTCCTGGATATATTCCGGCATTGCGGTCCCGCTGCTGGTAAAAACGATCTTGCCTTTTTTCAGTCCATGGAGAACATTGCTGCTGGCCAGTCTCCGATAATCGGCGTGACGACTGGCCAGGACAAATACGAATGTCGCCTTCGCCCCTCCTTCCGAAAAGAAATTCTCATCCCGGCTTTCCGCGTAGTGGATATTCTTCCCGTATTTTTCGGTGAGGGTCTTTACAAAAGATCCGCTTCCCGGCCGGGAAATGCCCGTTACGAATAGGTTCACGCTCGGATCTTTTTCGGTCAGACGCCTGTGCAGCTCCAGGCAATAGGCAATTTCTTTCTTACTCCCATCGGGGTTGAAGCAAATGAAATTGCTGTTTATTTCATCGGTACTTTCTATCTCCCGCTGGTCGATAATATAAGGGAGGTAAAACACATTTTCGATCCCATACCTTTTTTCGATGGCGCCGACGTCCTTCCTGGACAGCACGTAAATGGACCTGATACGCCCGATATAAAGCTCGGCGGATCCCGATCCGCGGATCCGTCGATAAAGCCGGGCAATCGTCCTCAGGAAGCGACTTTTAAACTCAGATATCGGAAGCTCTATGATGGGAGGATCGTGAAGGGTAACGGAGACATATTTATATTTTGCCTTCAACATCAGCAACAAGAGCTCGGTCTCTTTTTTTTGGACGCCGATCTCCATATGAATAATGTCCCTGGAAGAGATCACGGAAAGTATATCGATCGAACTTTCTGCGATGTCCATAAAAATATAGCCCTTGTCCCGGAGGACGAGCTCATAAAAATCTCTCGAATACCTGGAAATGGCGGTATCCCCTTTTAAGGAACTAATGTAATACTTCTTCATAATGTTGATTTGCCTGTTTGCCGATATGATATAACGTGCGTCTGTAGTCGGTCTTCATGGTCATCAACTGGCCCAGATAGGCGATATTCCACCTGAAATAAAGCATGCGGCCCGATCTTTTCGGGGGAACGACCAGGTATTTCCCCGTCCTTACCAGGCTCAGCGCCAGGTGGACATACCAATTGGTGATCCTGCGGTGCCAGGGCCTTTCCGTGATATGCGCGTAATAAAGATTTCTTATCGGGCCATCCTTCCCGAAAGCGCTGAACAGGCGGGCAAGATATTTCCTCGTCAGCCTTTCGTTTGGGAGATAATGATGGAAACTCAGTTCGGCCGCGTAGACTAACCGGTATCCTTTCAGCACGAGGGAATAGGTCAGCTCGATATCATCGGCCGAGCCCAGTCCGGATCCCGTCCTTCCGCCTGTCAGCATATTCAGATCCGACCCCAAAATTTCATTCAGGATATTTTTTTTGACGGCCAGGCCCGCTCCATAGAGGCAGATGACGCGACCGTTCTCCATGTTGAGTTCCTGCGGGCCAGTGGCAAAGGCTTCCGCATAGTCGTCGAACCAGCCCGGCTTTTCCGATTCGAAGACCGGGATGCCCAGACCGCCGCAGGCCGCTACGCCGGGATCGTCCGTCAGAATATCCGAAACCCCCTGAATATAGTCAGGGCAAAGCCAGTTGTCATCGTCGCAAAAGAGCAGGACTGCGTGTCGCGCCTCCCGGATACCTTTTCTCCGGGCGTTCATCTGACCGGCAAGCGGCTCATGAACGATACGCAGATCAACGCCGGTACGATAAAGGTCCCAGACCCTGCGGGACAAACCGGCCGTATCATCGGTGGAAGCGTTGTCCACCAGTACAACCTCCCAGTCCACAGGAGCCTGAAAGCGCTGCTTCGCCAGGGCGGTGAGGGTGGCCTCTATCCGCGAAGCGCTGTTATAGCAACAAATAATGACGCTGACGGCCTGCATCTGGATCGTGTTAGTTCGGAATAATAAAATGGAACAAATTTTCTCTGGGCGCCGTATCTCTTACCAGGGACCTGTTTACGAGCATACGCGCCTTATCGTCGAACCATCCCCATTTGTTAAAGTATTTTATGGATGAGGAAAGGTGATATTTCATCAGCTTCAGACTTTTATAAGATCCTTTCCGATATCCATGGATAATGCTCACCCTGGGATAATAGACGGTCCGGTAGGATTGGTTGATCCTCCTGCTCAGATCCGTGTCTTCCAGGTACAGAAAATATTGTTCATCGAAACCTCCTACCTTTTCAAAAACATCCGATCTTACGAACATGAAGCAGCCGGACAGGTTGGGTACCTCCATCACGGAATCATAATCTCTGAACTTTAGCTCATAGGTCTCCATCAACGTCTTGAACAAGAACTTAATGTGGCGGGGGATGAACCTTCTCAGGAACAGATCCTTTGGTTCAGGAAGCCTTTTACACAGATACTGGATATCACCCGTGCGATATAAGACTTTCGGCATCACAAGACCGACTTCTGTGTTTTGTTCCATGAAACTGAAAAGGTTATCCAGGATCTCGGGATCGAATTCGACATCGGGGTTCAGGATGAGGTGGTACCTGGACTTTCTTTTCGACTTTGCGATAGCCAGGTTGTGGCCCGCGCCATAGCCGAGATTCCTGCCGGGAAAGATATACTCGATTCGCGGGGAATCGAATTCATAGCGCAGGGAATCATCAGGGGAATTATCGACGAGATAAAGCCTGATGTCTTTTGTAGACCCGAGGAAGCTGTTGACCGCCAGACTTAGTTCCTCCGGATCATTTTCGAAGAGGACGATCGAACAAGAGATATCCGTCATGTTTAATTGAGTTTAGTATTTTGTAATTGATTTTCTATCAGTGATTTAAAAGATTCGGCCGCTTTTTTCCACGAAAAATGCGCTGCGCGTGCATAGCCTTTCTGGCGCAGGCAGTCCCGGAGCCCGGCATCGGCCACAAGGGTCTCGATCGACTTTCGGATAGATTCTTTGCTGTTGGGATCGATATAGAAGGCTGCGTCGCCACATACTTCCGGCATGGAGGAAGTATCCGATACGATCACGGGGCAGCCACAGGCCATCGCCTCCACCAGGGGGATCCCAAAACCTTCGTAGAGACTGGGAAAGACCAGGAGGAAGGCCTCCCTGTACAGGGACGGCATGGATTCGAAAGGGACATAACCCAGGAAATGGATATCGTCGTCGAGCCCCGCCTTCCGGACACGCTGCTTCAGCTTAGTGATGTATGCCTTCATCCCACCCGCAATCACCAGCGGATGATCCTTTCTTACCCTTGCATCGAGGGATGCATAGGCATCGATGAGGGTCTCGAAATTCTTATGGGGATAGGTAGGGCCGACAGCCAGCAGATAATTCCTGACCCCATAGGCCTGGTCGATGCGGTCGCTCCTTTCCCCTGTTCCGTAATAGTGGGTATTATCATACCCATTATGGATCACTTGCACTTTGTTTTCCGGGCATTTGAGGAAATGAACGATATCCCTTTTGCTGGTCTCGGATACGGTGACGATCAGCCTTGCCCGTGAGACAAGGAAGGGCAATAAGTATTTGAAATAGAAACGCTGGTGAGGGCTGATATTTTTATATCGAAGGGAAATGAGATCGTGGATCGTGATGATCTGGTTCTTAAGCAGGAAACTGCCATGCGTAGTCGGGCTGACCAGCAGATCGAAGCCCCTGGCCTGGAAGGGGTAGCAGAAGGTATTCCAGAGGAACCTGGTCTGTGCCGCGACCTTGCCGAAGCGGGAAGACTGGAGAAGATCGGAAAGCTTGACGACCAGGAGCTTTTCACTCAGGTTGGAACGGGTGGGTGTAAAGACCGTTAGCTTGCAATGATTCTCACCCCATTGTAAATGCGATAGATTATTTATTATATTAAACGAATATATGCCCGTTCCTGTAGGCTTATTATCTAGCATGGAACCATTCATTCCAATAAAGATCTCTTTCTGGGGCATCAGTTTGCTTTTAATTCGGTTGCACAATTAGGTCCACCGGGATCTCCGGATCAGGAAATCCCCATGGATGGTTTGCTCATGGATTTATGCATAAGTCATTATGGCAGGCGCAAGGCTTTCGGAATAGTGGTGGGGGTGCTCTTAATGGAAAGCAAGGAGTAATTGCTTCGGACCTAGTTGTGTTAACGACACGCAATTCTTGGGCCAGGGGGGGCGCCGGCCATGGTGAGGATCACCGACACTATTTACCCGTGCTTAAAAAAGGTAATTTCCCTTTTGCGGACCGCCTGCTTCTGCCGATCGACGACGCATGTGAGACAGCGGTCTTCGCCATATAGAAATTGAAGGCCAGCTTGTCTTTGTCGAACAGGTTGCGAAGCATCAGGAGGGAATGACGGAGAGAGCGCCGGAGGATGAGCGTCCAGTAACCGGCGTGCCGGATGTCGCAGGCCTGGTTGAGAAAATGGATCTTGTCCCTTTTACGCTGAATGGCCGTGGCTACCGGGCCGGCTAAGCGCAGTTCGCGGTCATGGCAGATACGCGTATCCATATGGATACCGATAAGGAAATTATGATACAACACCCTTTGCGAATAATTGAGGTCTTCGCCATAGTGAAAGAAGATAGGATCGAAGCCCCCCGTTCTCCTGAGGCATTCCGCGCTGATCAGCCAGGCCGCGGCATTGACAAATGATGTGCTGATGACAGGGGAAAGGAGAGATCGGCCGAGGAGCGCCGCACCGACCCATTCCTTAAGATCCGAGCGCAGCAGGTACCCGGAAAAATAATGGTCCAGGGCCGTTCCCGCTCCATTGAGATGTACGGGGCTGAGAATGCCGAACCGTGGATCTTTCAGCTGTGCATTGACCAGGTCAAGGATCGTATCCTTTTCGACCCAGGCGTCCTGGTTGAGCAGGAAGACATGCGAAGCGCCTTCTTCCAGGGCGATCTGCATACCGATATTATTGGCCTGGCCGAATCCAAGATTCTTCTCTGTCCCGATCAGCCGGACCTGGGGAAAATTTTCCCTGATAGTGGGTACCGTAGAATCCGTCGAGCAGTTATCCACGACGAGAACGGTCAGGGGATAGCTACTCCGTATGAGACTATTCAGGCATTTTTCTACCCAGGCGATGCCATTATAGGTCACGATAATACAATAAACCAGGCCGGTTGAAGAAGGATTGGGAGCAGACCCTGTCATATAATGCTTTTTTTTAAAGCGCCCGGTAAATCCGGGAAAGCAATCAATATAGCAATTCTTGCTCCGACTGGCATAGGCTTTGTAAATATTTGCATGGACCTTTCTAAAAATGTCGCTATTGCAAAACACAAACCAATCATCCCGGCAAGTCCTCGTACTGGAAAATAATAACAGGGAAATCAGTTCCGACAAAGCCGGTCCTTTCAGCCAGCCGGTTACGGCAGAGACCGCGCAGGAAATTTCCGAAGAAAATCCAGCGGGTACAAAGTGGATGGAAACCATTACTCCGCACAGTAACCTGTTCACGCTCAATCTGAAAGAACTTTGGTCCTATAGGGATCTGCTGCTGATCCTCATGCGCCGGGATATTGTGGCCATTTATAAGCAGACCATTCTGGGTCCGCTGTGGTTCGTCCTTCAGCCCATCCTTACTACTATTACTTTCGTAATCGTTTTCTCCAAGGCGGCGCGCCTGTCCACGATGGGCCTGCCCCCCCTTCTTTTTTACCTGAGCGGCCTCGTCCTCTGGACCTATTTTTCCGAATGCGTGATCCGGACCTCGACATTTTTCAAGGACAGCAGCCCGATCCTCAGCAAAGTTTATTTTCCAAGGCTGATCGTGCCGTTGTCGCTGATCCTTACCAACCTGGTAAAGTTCTCCATCCAGCTCGGCCTGTTCTTCGTCATCTATCTATATTATCTTTTTATCGAAAGAACGCCGATCCGCCCCAATGGATATGCCCTGCTGCTGCCTGTGCTGGTGCTGATGGTCGCCTTGCTGGGGCTGGGGGCCGGGATGATCATTTCCTCGCTGACCACCCGCTACAAGGATCTGGCGCACCTGACGACATTCGGGGTGCAGTTGCTGATGTTCACTTCTCCCGTCATTTTTCCCTTGTCATCATTCGGAACGGGTGTCTATGGCCTTGTCATCAGAGCTAACCCGATGACGGGAATAATCGAAGCTTTCCGGTATTCCTTCCTGGGCAAGGGCGAACTTAACTGGCCGCTGCTGGGATACGATGCGGTTTGCATCGGGGTCATGTTATTGCTGGGCGTCGTTATATTCAATTCGATCGAAAAGAGTTTTGTGGACAGTATTTAAAATCAAACCATGGCTGAAGAAATCCTGAAA
>Ga0137404_10001523_pt1 | contig 15279 bp, 9 predicted proteins | sample CZOMad2_1_16fung_FD_108285 | JGI IMG/M metagenome (GOLD analysis project Ga0137404, IMG submission 108285) | Vadose zone soil fungal communities from Angelo Coast Range Reserve, California, USA - CZOMad2_1_16fungal (Illumina Assembly) | ecosystem: Environmental > Terrestrial > Soil > Vadose zone...
AGATTCAAAAGCAGACAATCGTAATGAGTTGAGTGAGTGATGTTCGTTTCACTGAAGGGTCGGTGGTGAATCGACGCCCCAGCTTAGTTTGAATTCTTGGTTCTTGAATCTGCGTAATCTGCGTAATCTGCGGATGTCCGTGCGTAATCTGCGGATGTTACGTGCGGCGGACGATGGCCAGCGACATGTCATCCACGAGTGGCGAGGCGGCCGAAAAATCCTGAACCGCGCCCAGGACCGAAAAGAGCACCGCATCGGCTGGTCCAGCTTGCGACCCGCGCAGTTGCGCTTCGAGGCGGGCATAACCAAACTCCTCCCCGTCGAGGTTGAGTGACTCGATCAGGCCATCGGAATAGATCATCAACACATCGCCCACCTTCAACTCGAAGCTGCCCGCGACGTACGAGGCCGCCGGCGCCACACCGAGCAACAAGCCACCTTCGGACAGGAATTCCAGGTCTCCATTCGCGCGCAAGAGCATCGCCGGCGGATGTCCAGCACTACAGTAGCTAACGTTTCCCGTCGCCTGATCCAGCTTTGCGAGGAACAAGCTGGAAAGGGGCACCACCGATTTCATCAGGCAAATGTCCCGGTTCACACCGGCAACGATGGCCTCGGGCTTGGCAGACACTGCTACGCGCGCTCCAACCAAACCCACCAGATGGGTGGTCCACATCCCGGCCGCCAGGCCTTTGCCGCAGATATCACCGAGCGCCAGGATCATGCCCTTGTTCGTCTCTTCAACGGTGAAGAAATCGCCGGGTAAGTGACGCACAGCAAAAATCTCATTGGCAATTTCAAAATCTCCGTAGTGAACGAGACGAGGGGCGCACAGACGCCGGTGCACCTGTGCGGCCTCGAAAACCGCTGTGTGCAGCTCAGCGTAATCCTTTTGCAGGGTTGCAAGCGTGATCTCCAACTCCCGGCGACGAACCCTGGCTGAACGCTCGCGTCGCGGCGGGTACACTCGGACAACAGTTCGCCGTGTTGCTAGACCGGCATTGAATCCTGGCTGACTCATAAGACCTCGATCTTAACCAACGAATTTGTAACCACTGCCGTGAATCGTAAGAATGAACCGCGGCTCCTCAGGATTTGGTTCCAGTTTCTGTCTGAGATGGACGATGTGCGTGTCGACGGTACGAGTGTTCGGATAGTTCTCGTAACCCCATACCGCATCCAGTAAACGGTCGCGGCTGAGTGTTTCCGCGGGATTTGAAATGAAGTAGGCCAGTAAGGCAAACTCTTTCGCTGAGAGATCCAGTAGTTTGCCGGCACGTCGCACTTCATTGCTGCGAACATTGACTTCCACATCGCTGAATCGATAGACCTCACCACCGGGCGTGTGGGGCGAAGCGCGTCGCAGCACTGCTTTCACGCGGGCCATCAGTTCGCGAATGGAAAAAGGTTTCGTCACGTAATCATCGGCGCCGAGTTCCAGCCCTACAACCTTATCAATCTCCTGGCCCCGCGCCGTCAGCATAATGATGGGTAGAGACGGCCGCTTGATCTTCAACTGCTTGCAAACGTCCAGGCCGCTCATTCGCGGCATCATTACGTCCAGCACAACTAAATCGGGATTATCAGCCAGAGCACGATCGAGGCCTTCAGCTCCATCGCCGGCGCTGATAACTTCGTAGCCTTCATACTCGAAGTTGTCACGCAGGCCGGCCACCATCGCGGGTTCATCCTCAACAATCAAGATGCGCGTCTTCCCATTGGCATTCTGCGCGGCGACTTTGCGGTTAAGAGGACCACTATCTAATGACTCGCCGCTCGCGTGGCCATTTGATTGCTCGTTGAAATTTGTTTTTCTCTTCATAGCGGTCATCCTTAAGTGCTGTGACTTTGCCTTGCTTGAGCTGAATCAGGCATTGCCGGTTTGCTGAACAGCCGATGACAGCGGCAAAGACAGCGTAAACTTACTGCCTTTCCCTGGGATGCTTTCCACTGCTATCTCTCCCCCGTGAGCGTGCGTTATGTGCCGGACCAGAGACAATCCCAGCCCGCTTCCCTTTGTGTTATGGACCAGCGGATCCCCGGTCCGATAGAACTTCTCGAAGATCTTCGACTGCTCGCGCCGGGTGATACCGATGCCCCTATCAACCACTTCGAGCTTCACAAAACCGTTTGTCCGGTACAACTTTACCCGGAGGAACTTCTCGTCGGCCGAATATTTCAACGCGTTGTTAACCAGGTTGACAAGTGCCCGCGCAATTGCTTCCCGGTCCACCCTCACTGGCGGCAGGTTCGGGTCAATGCTCTCCTCAAACGCGAAACCCTGTTGCTCGATTTGGTAGCGATACGAGTCAAGGGTGTTGCGAACCAGGTCCCCGATGTCCGTCGGACGAAACTCATATTCCTTGCGGCCGGCCTCAATGCGCGAGAAGTCGAGGATGTTGGTGATCAGCGCAGTGAGTCGCTCGCTCTCCTTGCGAATGATGCGATAGTACTCCTGCTTTTTATCTTGAGTCGTGATGCGTCCCAGCTCGAGCGTTTCCGCATAGAGGCGAATCAAAGCCAGCGGAGTGCGCAATTCGTGCGAGACGTTCGAGACGAAGTCAGACTTCAGGCGAGCGAGCGCCATTTCCTTGCTGACGATGTGTTTAGTGAGTACCAGGCCGCCTATTATTACCAGCGATAGACACCCGAGAATCAGGAAACTGCGCCGAACCCACGTTCGGCCCAGCGCTTCCACGCTCGTGCCCTGAAACTTGATGCCCAGCGTCAGCCCGCGAAAGGCATCTTCGAACTTGCGTTCCACCTCGGGTTTCCCCTCACCCCAGCCTGTTGAGGCAGCCAGCGGCTTGATCTGATGGCCGCCCTCGGGATCCGCCGGATAGACCATCATGGCAAGGTGGTTTCCGCCCTGGTCACTGAGCTTTTGGTTGACCAACTCCTCCAGCATTCCGGGAAAGAAAGTCTGTTTCAAGTAACAGGCGTCGAAGGTAAGACCGCCCAACACAACCCTCTTGTTCGGGAGTTGAGGCAATATGAATAAGGCTGTGGCTATATAAGCATCGCCATCGGCCCGTTTTGTTTGATCAGCATAGATGTTGATGGCACGGGGCTTTTTGTGAAGACCTTCCATCACGGCCTTGCTTTCCATGCCGAACCACCCCTTATAACTTTCGGCCATGTGCTCGTGCTCTTCGCGAAAGTACTTGTCACTCATTCGTTGAGCCGGCGAACGGAACAGAAAGCCTTTTTCGTCGAAGAGGAAGACATGCGACAGATTCGGATACTTTGCCAGAATCAGATCAAGTTTCTTTTCTTTTTCCTGAGGGTCAATGTCCGGAGACGGGAACTGCTCCCGCACTTCTTCGGTCATTGCGTAAGCCTTCTTGTTGATCCTCTTTTCAGCGATGGCGAGCATCTCCTGAAAATCGCGGTGGATGGCTGCCTCCAGCACTTTGTCGCGTTCGAGGGCTCGCAACTGGCTGTAGTTGACATATATGAGAGCCGCCGCCGGCAGGACAACTGCCAGCCCCAGCGTTAACATCAGCCGGAAGCGGTTAAAGCCTCCCAATAACCCTCTCTTCTTCAATTTCATTTCGACCTCTGAAGAAACCTGCGGAATGCGAGATGAGCATACGCCTGCCGTTGTTAAACCGTGTCAAGGGCGAGTAAAGATTTGTTAAGAGTTGTGAAATTATCAATCAGCTTGGGAAACGGACCTGTTGCCCGTCGAACGTAACGCAAGCTGTTAGCTTGCGCCGGTTCATCACCACACAAGCTACAGCTCGTGTTACAGCCGCGCATCGAATGGCAGAATGCTAACTCCGGTGAACAGGAATTGCGAGTAACCGTGGGCAACCGTATTCCCATTACGGGGGGGATCAGATTTCTCGTCTCCTTGCTATGTCAAAGTAACACTCGTTACAATCTACCATCCGTTACATCGCAGGTTGTTCCGTTATGAACATAGCAAACCTTGTAACTCGACGCGTGAAGTGGCGGGCGAAGCTGGTTGATTACCTTAGCCTGGAACGCAATATCGCAATAGCGTCAGCTTCCGTCTTCCTGATCGGGTTCGGCGAAGAACTTTGGCGGAAGTTCTTGCCAAAGTATCTCGAGGCGTTGGGCGCCAGCACACCAGCGATCGGTTTGTTTGGCACGGCGGAGGATCTTCTGGATGCGATCTACCAGTATCCCGGCGGCTGGATTGCCGACCACCTGGGTCGTCAGCGCGCTTTTCTGATCTTCCTGGCGATCACCTCAGCGGGATACATCGTCTACCTCTTCAGTCGTTCATGGCCGCTGTTGTTTCTGGCGCTTGCGCTGCTGATGGCCTGGCAGAGTATGGCCTCGCCCGCAGTCTTCGCTCTGATCGGCGATTCTCTGCCTCGCGAGCGACGGGCAATGGGCTTTACTCTGCAATCCATTCTGAGACGCTTACCGATCGTGATCGCGCCGATCATTGGGGGAGCCTTGATCGTTTCTCTGGGCATAATAAAGGGTATTCACATCGGCCTGATGGTTACTTTGATTCTGGCGGCTATAACTGGCGCTTTGATGTTGCGAATCAATGTGGCGATCAAACCGCCGGACCGTACAAATATGCTCGGGGTATGGCGCTCATTTCACAGCGCGCTGAAGCAGCTACTGATTTCCGACATCATTATCAGGACCTGCGAGGGGATGACCGGCATTCTGACAATTCTCTACGTGACCAACGTGCAGGGGTGGAGCGTCGCGCGTTATGGGACACTGGTCGCAATTCAGATGATCACTTCTATCCTGGTCTACCTCCCGGCGGGTAAAATAGCTGACCGCATTGGACGCAAGCCCTTTGTAATCGCTACCTTTGCGAGTTTCGCCTTATTTCCAGTGGCAGTAATCTTCGCGTCAAACTTTGCGCTGCTGATAGTTGCTTTTGTGATCGGTGGTTTGCGCGAGATCGGAGAGCCGGCTCGGAAAGCGATGATCGTCGACTTTGCGAAGGACAACGCGCGCGCCCGCTCGGTGGGGCTTTATTACCTGGTGCGCAGTCTATCGATCACACCCGCTGCGGCAATCGGAGGGTTGCTTTGGAAAATAACTCCGCAAGCACCGTTTATTATCGCGGGAATTATTGGGATCGTGGGAACAATCGTCTTCGCAGCGACAGTTGAAGAGAAATATGCCGGGTAGGTTAAAGAGGTGTCGTCTCCGCCATTCAAAAAAGAAACACCAAACGCTGAAGTCGCTGGGTCAGTCACGAACGAGCCGGAAACCAATGGGCGCCTCTTTGGCTGTCGGTGGAACCCACGAGCGACGGGTTGCGGTAATCGCATCCGGACCACGGGAGTTTTCCACATAGGCACCGCCGCGGATGATCATTTGCCCTTTCTCGATGCTTAATACCGTGTTGCCCGGGTATGGCGCTGCCGTCGTGGACGTCCATTCCCAAACATTGCCAATCAGATCCAGCACGCCCCAACGAGAGGCGCCTTGAGGGTAGCTGCCGACCGGCTTGAGCGAATTCGCGTCTACATTGGCGCGCTCATCCTGCCATTGATTTCCCCAGGGATAGAGCGTAGCTTCCGAGCCATTCCGCGCGGCATACTCCCACTCCTGTTCAGTTGGCAGCCGGTATTTAAAGCCATCACGCTTGCCGCGCCACTCGGCAAAGGCCTTAGCATCGGCAAGCGAAACATTCGTCACTGGCCATCGCTCCTGACCTGCGGGCGGCTTGCCATTGCGCCAATAACTGGGCGGCTGATATCTGGAGGCGCTGACGAAGTCGGCATACTCGGCGTTCGACACTTCCGTCTTATCCATCCAAAAACTCTTCACCTCGACTCGATGCGCGGGATACTGAGCCAGGTCGTAGGTGGTCTTGGAAGCCATATCATTGACGCCCATCTGGAACGCGCCGCCGTCGATTTGCGCCATCTCGGGCTTGGGTGGAGTTGCTGGTGGAGCTTCCTGACTCGGCGGTTTCGCAGGAGGCGCGGTTTGCACCTGCTCGGTTGGTTTTTTCGCCAGCCAGCCACTGTAATAAAGGACAGCGCCACCGCCAAGTATGACTAGCAGCAGTACGGCAGCCACTCCCACAACGAGGAAGGTGGTGAGTTTGCTTTCCGTCCGGCCAGCGGCGGAACCCTCAAAGGCTCGATCGCTTTGTTGCCAGCTGGTTTCGCCGATTGGCTGGGTGTGCAGGCTTGCTTGTTGTTTCGTTTCTGAAAAGTTGATATCGCCGATAGGTAAATCGAAACCGCCCTCACGCTGCTGACTAGCCGGAGTTGGCGTCACGTTTTGCAGTGGCATTCGCAGCAACGTGCGTTCCCTCTCCCGCTCCGCAAGCCCGTCGACATCGGTAGCTACGACGGGTTCATACTCTTCTGCGTGATGCACTTCGGCAGCTTTCCGCCGCTTGGCCTCCTCTTCCGCCTTTTCTTCCTCATCGGAACGTCTGCGCTCTTCAGCGCGCCGCTGAACCTCTTCGACTTGAAGCAGCAGTTTTCCAGCTTCTTCTTCGGCTCGCTTGAGTGCTCCCTCTGCCTCAGCCCGTTTGCGCGCTTCTTCCTCGGCACGTATTCGCGCTTCTTCGGCTCGACGTTGCGCTTCGGCCACCTCCTGCGACAGATGATCGGCCGCTTCCGCCGCTCGCTTGCGGGCTATCTCTTCTTCGAGGAGTATCCGCTTTAGCTCTTCCGCCCGTTCGCGCTCCTCGTCCTCTTCTTCCTGTCTGCGTTTCTCCTCTTCCTGAGCGCGTTGCCGGGCCTCGATTTCCGCTCGTATGCGTGCTTCCTCGGCGCGACGTTGTGCCTCTGCAACCTCGAGCATGAGTCTTTGCGCTTCCTCCTCAGCGCGTTTACGAGCTACTTGTTCTTCCGTCCGCTTGCGAGCTTCCTCGTCGGCTCGCAAACGTGCCTCTTCAGCACGTCGTTGCGCTTCGACAATCTCCTTCGCAAGCCGGGCGGCTTCTTCCGCCACACGTTGCCGCGCCGCCTCTTCCTCGGCACGTTTGCGCTCAGCTTCCTCGGCCACCTTACGCGCTGCTTCCTCTTCAGCCCGCCGGCGTGCAGCCTCTTCCTCGGCCCGCTTGCGCGCCATTTCCTGGGCCAGGTGACGCGCTTCTTCTTCTTCGGCGAGTTTTCGTGCCGCTTCCTCTTCCGCCCGCCGGCGCGCATTCTCTTCCTCAGCGCGCTTGCGTGCCGCCTCTTCTGCCCGGCGACGCGCTTCATCGGCACGGCGCTGCGCCTCTTCGAACTCGCGGGTCAGCCGATCCGCTTCGTCTTCAATGCGGCGTTGCGAATCTGAAACCGGTTCGCTTTCCCAAAATGGCTCTCCCAGTGAATCCCGCCTCTTGGTAAGCTCATCCGACCGTAAGAACGGCATTGTCTCCGATTCGGTGTCTTTGCTTACTTGACTTTGGGTGCGGGCCAACGAGTCGTAAGCGAGTAAGGCCGCCTCACGCAGATCGTTGATGAGGTCTTCGACCGATGAGATGCGATGCTCGCGCTTTTTCGCCAGGGCATGTCGCACAACGGCTTCGATGGACTGCGACACACTAATGCCCCGCGTAGCAAAAGGCGGCGGCGGATCGCTCAAATGCTTCTTCATGATTGCGGGAATCGTCTGCCCTTTGAAAGGTACTTCCCCTGAGAGCATTTGAAAGAGAATCACGCCCAGACTGTAGACGTCGGCGCGCGCATCCGGCTCTTCGTCCGACCACTGCTCGGGAGCCATGTAATAAGGCGATCCCATTAGCCCGGTCGTCTGGGCTGCAATAAACGAACCCAGCAGTTCTCCCGATTTGATTTTGGCCAGGCCAAAGTCCAGTACTTTGACGGCTTCGCTTATAGGCAGCCCGTCCTGCACCATGACATTCAGCGGCTTCAGATCACGATGGACAATTCCCTGTTTATGGGCAGCTCCGATTCCGGCACACAACGCCGACATGAACTCAAGCGAGCGTTCCGAGCTGAAGCGGCCCTCGAGGGTCAACAGGTCATGCAACGATTTGCCTTTGATGAGATCCATCACCAGATAAGGCATTTTGCCGCCGACCACGCCAAAATCAGTCACATTAACGATGTTTTTGTGACCTATCCGGGCTGAGACCATTGCTTCCTGGCGAAAGCGGGTTACGAGCATGGGATCGTTGCCGACGAGATCCGGCAAGATGATTTTTATGGCGTATGAGGTCTTGAGGAAGATATGACGAGCCTTGAAGACGATTCCCATGCCTCCCTGGCCCAGCCGCCGCTCGAGTTGATAGCGGCCATCCAGGACGGTGTCCCCGGCGATGGAAGATGTCAGTGCATCACCGTCAGAGGGACAGTTATTAAAGTCATCGGGGAAGCAATGTCTACAAGCCGGACATTCTTTCATTTGTTGGCTTGGTCCAGAAGCGGCTGGCCATCGTACGTGCAGGTGCGCAAAGGGTCAACGGGCGGCGCTGGACTTAGCACGAGAAAGCTTTTGCGCCGGAATGTATGCTGATACATCGCATTCTTCAATCAGACGCCTGAGCTCCCAGCAACTTGGGCGTGCGAGGCTCGCAAGGTCGATGAAGTCGGCGAAAATTATAGCGACTCGCCCGCGGGCAGGCAAGAAATCGAATTCGGAATAGTGGTTCAAAGCAAACAATTTCATTGACAATTCATTAATCAGAAGCTTACATTTTCCGCGAAATTAAAGCGGTACCAAATTCCGCACAGTTCTCACTGACACCAGGCTCTGCGCGCATGTCCGCGTCGCTTATCCAGGGTTTATTGGTGCCAGAAGATTCCCTTCGCAGACATCTTAAGCCTTCTCTTGCTACAGGAGTGAAATCGATGAAACGGTACTTTCCATCTAAACAGTTACTGGCAGTCCTTTTGTTCTTTTTCTTATCTCTAGTAACCACTAAGAGCTCGTCTGCGCAGGACTACGTGACGGGCTCGTTTGAAGGAGAGATCAGAGATAGCGCAACGGGGGCTGCAGTGGCCGGGGCCACTGTGCGAATCGTGAATCAAGAAACCGGCGTCCCCGTCGCCAAGCAGACTGACTCGGCGGGTAGATTCCGGCAGCCCCTTCTGCCTCCCGGGGACTATACCATTACCGTTTCGAGGCAAGGTTATGTGACGCAAACGCTACAGCGATCTTTGCCGGCTCTTCGGCCCACGGTCGTGCTACCTCCTATTTCACTGGTTCCTGAAAGCACTGCTGCCGCACCTGCCGCGACGCCCGAGCCGGCGGTTGCGACTGCGTCTCCGAGCCCGGCAGCCGGCCCGACGCCCGTCGCAACTCCGCCAACGACGCAACCACCAACGTCTGCTCCAACGGCGACGGCCGCGGCTAACCCTGGTATCAGGCAGGACATCAGCACGAGTGATGCACGCCGCGGCGGCACCTACACCCAAAAAGAGGTTTCAACCTTGCCGCTTGGCGCCACGACGTTAACGCGAACGTTTGACGAATTAGGCCTGTTGCTTCCCGGAGTCGCGTTGCCGCCGAGAACATTAGGCAGCGTAGCGGGTCCCGGTGTGGGTCCCGGTGTGGGTTCAGCGGGACAATTCTCGGTCAACGGAATGCGTTCGCGCTCGAACAATTTCACCGTTGACGGTTCGGACAACAACGATGAAGACATCGGCGTGCGACGCCAGGGCTTTCTGGCTTTAGTACCCCAGCCAATCGAGAGCATCAGAGAGTTTCAGATGATTACGCTTTTGGCGCCGGCCCAGTTTGGACGCAATGTTGGGGGACAGGTCAATGCCATCTCAAAATCCGGCGGCAACGATACGCACGGAACAGTCTATGGTTTCCTCAATGCCAGCCAGCTGAATGCTCGCAATTTCTTCGACACGGCCAGCGGCAACGCATCGTCTCCGTTGTTTGCCGGCAGCCAACCTGTCTTGAATTGTGGAAACCTATCAACGTCAGCATGTATTGCTTCTTCGGCAAGCAGACAGATTCGCGTACAAAACCAAAGCGATGGGAAAGACTCTTTCACACTGGGTCAGGGCGGAATAGTTCTTGGTGGTCCGCTCGTAAAGGAAACACCCTCAAGACCTGGTCGCAGCATGTTCTATTTCTTTTCGGCCGAGGGTCACGTCCTCAATGCTGCAAAAGAGGAGAGTTTTGCGGTGCCGACAGTAGCCCAGAGAGGCCTTTTCAATTCGGGCGCTACCGGCCTCACGTTTACTCCGTTTACCGATATTAATGGGGTCTTTCCAGTAGGTTCTCCAAACTTCTTCTTTCCCACAACATTAACCGGGGATCAGCTGTTCAGTTATTTCCCGTTTCCCAATAACCCCAACGGAGTCTTTGGGGCAAACACACTCACACAGGTGCTGCCCGCGAGCGGTCGAAGCAGGATCTTCTCCGGCAAAGTCGATAGCAATTTCAGATTGAAAGATAGGCAACAGTTTCTTGTGGCGCGCTATAACTTCACACAGGATTGGCGGGAGATCCCTTCAACGGGTGGTGCAATTTTCTCGACAATCAGACCGCGCGTGCGAACGCAGAATTTTTCAACCTTCCTGAATAGCGAACTTAGCGGACCGAATTCTGAATCCGCAGTCTTCAATCAACTGCGGCTGTCGTATGGCCGGACGCGCCTCAACTTCGAGGATGTGCCGGACAGAACCGGATTCTTGCAACCGTCCATGTTTGGGAATTCAACTGACCCCGAAGGCGTTGGATTGTCTCAAACCCTGGGTACCAGCATCTTCTTCAACAATCCGAATGATGCCCGGTTCCTCTTGAGGGCTCCGGTGCTGCTTAACATCACGCTTCCCAACACCAGCAATTTCCCGACTACGGTGACGCCGAACACCGGTCCCGTGCTTTACAGGCCGGCCGGTTATACAACCGAGAATCTGCTGAACGCTTTTGGCCCTGTGGGTCAGATCATAATCGGCGGCTTTAGCCCAGTGGGAGTTGACGTTTTCAATTTTCCGCAGCGCCGTGTCAATAACACCTATCAGTTGGCTGACACGCTAACGCTGCGCAGGGGAGCTCATAGCTTCGCTTTTGGCACAGACCTGCGTCGCACTGAGCTCAATAGCGAGTTGCCGCGAAATGCGCGCCCATTGATTACGGTTTTTGGCGCGCCGCGCCTGACTGGAACTCCTATCACCCAAAGAGATCCCAACACGGGCAGGCTGATTCCCATCGGGTTCACAAATCTTACCCTCGGAAACAGTTTCATTAGTGCGGTTGATCTTGCTGCCGCCGGCGTCACCAGCGGCTTTTTCCAGACGTTGAGTACCCGGGGCAGCTCAAATATCAACTTGCGTTACTATCAGCTCGATTTCTTTGGGCAGGATGAGTGGCGAATGCGGCCGAACCTTACTCTCTCGTACGGCCTTCGCTATGAGTACAACACACCACCAACCGAGCAAAACCGGCTGATTGAAAGCACCTTCAGCGATCCCAGTCTAAGCCTGGTCCCTGGTCTGTCCCGCTTCATTGCTGGTCGTACAAAAATCTTTGACCCGGATCACAACAATTTTGCGCCACGCGTGGGCTTTGCTTACTCACCTTCTTTGTTTGATAACCGAACCACCGTGATACGCGCAGGCTATGGTCTTTACTACGATCAGATTCTGGGCGCGGTCGTCAGCCAGTCGCGCAACGTGTTTCCCAGCTTCCTGACGGCCAACTTCGCCGGCGGTGGGTTTGGCAACACATTCGGCAGCCTTTCTCAACCATTCTGCCCTTGCATCTTTAGAAATCTGAATGAGCTCGGGCAAGTTGGCTTCCTGGCGGGCACTACACCACAGACGGCCGTTCCCATCATTGGCTTTGCGACGGGAAGAGGCGCAGGAACTTTCGGCGCGACCCTGCCGGCTCGCGACCTTAAGACGCCGATGGCGCATCAATACAGCGTTACCGTCGAACAGGAATTAAGTCAGAGTCTGGTCCTTTCGGCTGCCTATGTCGGCACCCTGGGACGTAATCTCCTGCGTTTCTCGACGCCCAACCTCGGTCCGAATGAACTGATTCTGCCTCTGGCGATTGATGCACTTGATTTGGAGCCTTTGATCTATGGCTTTGCCTTGCCGCCGGGCATTCGACCCACGTCTTCAGGCACTTTCACGGGCGGACGACCGGTTGCTAATGTAGGTGTCATTAACCTCTTCGAAAGCAATGCGAGATCTCGGTATGACGCAATGCAACTGCAATTGCGAGGTCGCTATAACATACTCGGCGAAACGCAGTTCCAGGTCAGTTACACCTTTGGTAGAGCGAATGACGACGTCTCGGACGTCTTCGATTTAGCCGGAGCCTCGGCCTTGCCGCAAGACAGCCTGACATTCGCGGGAGAGCATGGCCCGGCGAACTTTGATGTGCGCCATCGCATTACTTACAACTACATTACCGATCTTTCGAGCTGGGGTAAGCGGAATGGCCTGCTGCGGGTCCTGTTCGATAAAACTGAGATTGCCGGCAATGGAACTTTTCAGACCGGTCAGCCATTCACGGTGAACAGTATTAACGACGTGAATCTCGACGGTAACCTGACGGATCGTCTGAATACGACGACGGGGATTGTATCGACCGATGATCGAAGCCGGCCCTTCCGTCTGACGGTGAATCCGGCTACGCTGCTGGCTCCCATCGGTCAGGACGGCGCAGTGGCACGGAACTCGTTCCGGGCAACTAACCTGATGGTCTCGAACGTCGCGGTGATTAAGACGGTTCCTTTGTCGGAGCAGACCAGACTGATCTTCAGAACTGAGGTCTTTAATTTCTTTAATCGCGCGAATTTTGGCATCCCAGTGCGCTTTTTAGAGTCGCCTGGCTTTGGCAGGTCCACTGACACGGTGACTCCGAATCGCCGCATTCAGTTCGGGCTGAAACTCGCCTTTTAGGAGGGTTCTGATTTCTTTGCGTCTTCGGCCTTAACTTCGCGCCTTTGCGAGACACTTTTAGGATTTTCCGGCAAAGGCGCCAACCACAAACTGAAGTGCCCAAATCGGTTGCAGACCAGGTTACGACTGCGTCTAAGCTCGATTCAGCGACAGCGCGAGGTGTGCTATCCTCAGGGTGTTTCTGAGGCGCGCCTCGCGTTTGTGTTTTTCAGGAAGCACTCTTTCTTTTCGTCAGTGGTGTAACCCATGAGAATGCCAGGAAGCATGATAGTCGTTGCGGCTTTGGCTCTTTCGATCTCCGCCTCTGCCTTCGTTGCGGCCCAAAAAGTCGGGGGAGCAGGAGGCACGGTTAAACAACCAACATCCCCTCGCGGTGTTGACGCTCCAGTCAGGAGCACCAAGGTACCCGTAAAGACGGTTGTCAGAACCGTTATTGAACGCGTCACTCCCACGACCGGCTCTCTTTCGGTTGCAGCCGAGTCAAACGCCACCCTGCTGGTAGAACCTCTGAATGTCAAAAGGGCGCAAGCGCAGCAAGGAGTGGTACCCGCCGGTGAAAAGATCTTCGTCTTTAATGACCTTAAACCAGGCCGGTACCGTCTGGCGGGAAGCCTGGAAGGCCATCGCGCTGCGGAGAAGGAAGTGGAAATTGCAGCCAACAAGAGCCAATCTGCCACCCTCGATTTCCAACCAATCCTTTACTCGGTAACCATCAACACGAACATCACCTCCGGCGAGTTAAAATATGCGCCCGAAGGCCAGCGGCTCAGTAACGTCGTACCAATTCAGAATAGCAGTGTGCGTCTTGATTTGCCGGCGGGAAAGTATGAGGTAGAGATCACGGCCGACGATTTCGGCTACGAAACACGCCACCACAACTTTGCGCTGACGGGCGACAAAACAGTGCTTGACGTTCCATTAAAGAGGATCGCTCTCACAACGGACACGTTGTCACCTAAGTGGACCGCCGCGGAACTCCAGGCCTGGTACATGCCCGCCGGGTGGGCGGCTGACTCAAAAAAGAATCTGGCGGTAAAGGGGGCGGGTGTCGCGCTCCCACGCGAGGAAGGTTATCGCTACTATAAAGATTTCAAGCTTTCGAGTACTGCGAAGATGGTTAATGGAGTCGCGCTTTCCTTTGCTCTGCGTGCGCGAGACCCGCAAAACTATTACCTGTTGCAGCTAACCGGCGAAAGATCTGATGAACCTTACACCGTGCGTCTCTTTGTGGTGAAAAACGGCGTAGAGCAAAGGATTCGGGCCATCCCGATTCCCAGGGCCGGCGCCAAAGCGATGGCTGCCGATCAGTTCTTTACGATCTCTGTAAAAATGGTGGACTACGCCATAACCGTGGAGATCGAGGACAGCGATACCGGCGCGCCTTACCCGCTGGGCGTGCTAACAGATCCGGCGCGTAATTTTGCGGTGGGCGCTGTCGGCATTGCTGGCCGCAGTAATGAGGACAATGTGATCGGCCGCTTTGTTGTCTGCACCGGTGACAAGTGCCTCAGCGAATGAACCTGCGCCGTCAGTGTGCGATTGAAATCGAATTGCGCACCCCTCCCGAAGGACTTCATGCTTTTCCCTGATTAGACGAGGAGATCGGGTGATTAGAATTCAACCTAATCAGGTTCAGAATCTACAGCAGATAGAAGCTGTAGTTGCGGGCCCTGAGGGCGCCAACAGACTTTTTACTGTTGCCGGACAGTTCGAGATACCATCCGGCTCGGCTTCACAAAACCAGACTTTCACGGTTCTGGTTGGTCCATCGTTGACAAGACAACAGTTTCTTCGCGCCATCGCTACAGCTTCGTTAACCAAAACAACGGCCATTGTGCAATCTTTGCCATCTGATTTCGGTTGGGGAATCGCCGGCATCGATGCAGACTGGGATGACGAGTCGGGACAGGTAGAGTTGAGAATTGAAGCTTTTGCGTACGCTTCCGGCGCCAACAATTCAACCTCGATTAATAGTCTGGCCTTTCAGGTAACCATTCTCGCAGCCATGACAGCCAAGACGCCGCCCGGTTTTATCGGCTAGTGATCTCCGCACCGCCCTGCCCAATGACCATTGCTTGTATGGCTTCGCCTCAAAAGTCTGAATAGAACAAGTCGGGAAGGGGGCAAAGCGGAGCCACACACTTCTCACCAAAGCGAAACTGAGCGTGCCCCCGCTGAGTTACATCAGATAAACTTTCAAAGTCATCAATCAAGTTTGAATAGATAACTTGTTCTAATCTGACTTCATTGATTTTTTGAAGATGCCTTGAAGCTTAGAAGCTGGGGATTTGGACAATTCAAGCTGCGTAAATTCGCAGGTCGGGAAGGGGGCAGTCGTTAGGTTGAAGGTTCGGTAAGTTCAAGTCGCCCCCGCTCAAGTTTCCGAGGCTTCATCATCGAATCAATCACTCAATGCAGTAAACCCAGAGGCTTAAGTGATAGGGATAAGCACTGGCATTCAAGCTTGAGCGGGGGCGCCTTGAACTTA
>Ga0137404_10001527_pt1 | contig 15254 bp, 8 predicted proteins | sample CZOMad2_1_16fung_FD_108285 | JGI IMG/M metagenome (GOLD analysis project Ga0137404, IMG submission 108285) | Vadose zone soil fungal communities from Angelo Coast Range Reserve, California, USA - CZOMad2_1_16fungal (Illumina Assembly) | ecosystem: Environmental > Terrestrial > Soil > Vadose zone...
CATGTGAAGCTGGTGAACCCTGCCAACAAGCGAAACCTGGAGGTGATCATCGTAGGAACGGGACTGGCCGGGGCTTCGGCGGCGGCTTCCCTTGGCGAGCTGGGTTATAAGGTAAAGGCATTCTGCTTCCAGGATTCTCCCCGCAGGGCCCATAGCATCGCGGCGCAGGGGGGCATCAACGCGGCCAAAAATTATCAGAATGACGGGGACAGCATATTCCGTCTTTTCTATGACACGATAAAAGGAGGCGATTACCGCTCCCGCGAAGCCAATGTTCACCGGCTCGCTGAAGTAAGCGCGAATATCATCGACCAGTGCGTAGCGCAGGGCGTGCCTTTTGCCCGCGAATACGGGGGCATGCTGAGCAACCGCTCTTTCGGGGGCGTACAGGTGCAGCGGACCTTCTATGCGGCAGGACAGACTGGACAGCAGCTGCTGATCGGCGCCTACCAGGCCCTTGAAAGACAGGTGGCCCTTGGCAATGTAGAAATGTACACCCGTCACGAGATGCTGGACACCGTCCTTATCGATGGAAAGGCCCGGGGGATCATTGCCCGCGACCTGATCACCGGTGAGCTGGAAAGACATTTCGGCCATGCCGTCCTGCTCTGCAGCGGCGGATATGGTAATGTATTCTACCTGTCCACGAATGCCATGGGCTGTAATGTAACGGCAGCCTGGAAAGCCCATAAAAAAGGCGCTTATTTCGGCAATCCCTGCTTCACGCAGATCCACCCGACCTGCATCCCGGTGACGGGCGATCACCAGTCCAAGCTGACCCTTATGTCGGAATCCCTGCGTAATGACGGCCGGATCTGGGTGCCTAAGCAACAAAACGATACCCGCAAGCCCGCCGACATATCCGAAGAAGAAAGAGACTATTACCTGGAAAGAAGGTACCCGGCCTTTGGCAACCTGGTCCCGCGCGATGTGGCCTCGAGGGCGGCCAAGGAGAGATGCGATGCGGGCTATGGAGTGGGTTCTTCCCGGCAGGCCGTGTTCCTGGACTATGCTTCCGCGATCCAGCGCTATGGCAAGATAGAATGCGGCAAACATGGCATCGGTAATCCTTCTGCCGCCGAGATCCGCCAGCATGGGACAGAAGTGGTGAAGGAAAAGTACGGCAATCTTTTCGACATGTACAACAAGATCACCGGCGAAGACCCTTATACTACGCCGATGCGTATTTATCCCGCCGTTCACTATACCATGGGCGGCCTCTGGGTGGACTATGAGCTGATGACCACCGTGCCCGGCCTGTATTCTCTCGGCGAAGCGAATTTCAGCGATCATGGAGCTAACCGTCTGGGCGCTTCTGCGCTGATGCAGGGACTGGCCGACGGATATTTCGTCATCCCTTATACGCTCGGTAATTACCTGGCCGATGAGATCCGCACCAAGGATATTCCCCTTTCGCATCCTGCGTTCGAGGAGGCTGAAAAGGCCGTTGCGGCAAGGATCAGCCAGTTCATGAATATCAACGGTTCCCAGAGCGTGGAAAGCTTTCACAAGCGCCTGGGCAAGATCATGTGGGACAAATGCGGCATGGCGCGTAACGAGGCCGGGCTCAAGTCGGCCATCGAAGAGATCCGTGCGCTCAAGACCGAGTTCTGGCGTGACCTGCGGGTGCCGGGCGGCGCCATGGAGTTCAATCCCGAGCTGGACAAAGCGGGTCGCGTGGCCGATTTCATCGAACTGGGAGAGCTGATGTGCATCGATGCGCTTCAGCGCCGGGAGAGCTGCGGAGGTCATTTCCGGGAAGAAATGCAGACAGAGGATGGGGAAGCCAAAAGGGATGACGCAAATTTCTGCTTCGTATCGGCCTGGGAATTCAAAGGAGAGAATAACTGGGAGCTGCACAAGGAGGATCTTGAATTCGAAGTGGCGCATCCGAGCCAGCGGAGCTATAAATAAACCATAAAGTTCATAATAATAATAGGTAAGCATGGAGCACTATTCAATGAATCTCAACCTGAAGATCTGGCGTCAGAAAAATGCGAAAGATAAAGGCGGCTTCGAGAACTATGCCGTCAGCGATATCTCTTCGGAGATGTCGTTCCTGGAAATGATCGATGTGCTCAACGAGCGGCTGGTCACGGAAGGCAAGGACCCGATCGCCTTCGACCACGATTGCCGGGAAGGCATCTGCGGGATGTGCTCCATGTATATCGATGGCCGCCCCCATGGCCCCTGGGAGGGCACGACTACCTGCCAGCTCCATATGCGGGCCTTCAAGGACGGAGATTCCATTGTGGTCGAACCCTGGAGGGCGAATGCCTTCCCGGTCATCAGGGACCTCGTCGTGGACAGGACTTCCTTCGACCGCATCATCCAGGCCGGAGGGTATATATCCGTCAATACGGGTAATGCCGTGGATGCCAACGCCACCCCCATTGAAAAGGACGATTCTGATGCGGCCTTTGCAGCTGCGGCCTGTATCGGTTGCGGCGCCTGCGTAGCCGCCTGCAGGAACAGCTCGGCCCTCCTGTTTGTGTCCGCCAAGGTAGCCCACCTGGCGCTGCTGCCCCAGGGAGCCCCTGAGCGTAAAACCCGCGTTGCGGGCATGGTCGCCCAGATGGACAAGGAAGGATTCGGCAGCTGTACGTCCACCGGTGCCTGTGAAGCGGTCTGTCCCAAGGAGATATCCATCGTCAATATAGCCCGGCTGAACGCGGAATATGGCATTGCCGGCCTGACGGCTGACAAATAAGGGGGATCCAGCCCCGGGGCCAGCAATCCCGTCCAACCAACGCATCCAGGGCCCGAGCCGCCCGATCTGGCAAGGTTTTTTGCTTCTTTTGGCGCAATGAGTCGTACCTTTGCGGCTTCAATAATTTTTTCAAATGATCAGAGTGAATAATGTGACCCTGTCCTTCGGGAAAAGGGTATTATTTGATGAAGTCAATCTCACCTTCAATAAAGGGAATTGTTATGGGGTGATCGGCGCCAACGGGGCCGGGAAATCCACCTTTTTAAAGATACTGGCAGGCGATATCGAGCCTACCAAGGGTTTCGTGGAAATGACCCCCGGCGAACGCATGGCGGTGCTCAACCAGAACCACTTTGCCTTCGATGAAAAATCCGTCCTGCATACGGTCATGATGGGGCATCAGAAAATGTGGACGACTATGCTCGAAAGGGATGTCATCTATGCCAAGCCCGATTTTACGGAAGCCGATGGCATCCGCGCCGGCGAGTTGGAAGGGGAATTCGGGGAGATGGGCGGCTACACGGCCGAGAGTGATGCGGCTTCCCTGCTGAGTGACCTGGGTGTAAAAGAATCCCTGCACGAGACCCTGATGAAGGATCTGTCCGGCACTCTGAAAGTAAGGGTATTGCTGGCACAGGCCCTGTTTGGCAACCCGGATATCCTGATCCTGGATGAGCCTACCAATGACCTCGACGTGGAGACCATCAGCTGGCTGGAGAATTTCCTGGCCGACTATGAGAATATCGTGATCGTCGTTTCCCATGACCGTCACTTCCTCGACTCCGTATGTACGCATGTGGCCGACGTGGATCGCCAGAAAATAAAGATCTTCACCGGTAACTATACCTTCTGGTACGAATCCTCCCAGCTCGTGGCCCGGCAGATGTCCGACAAGAACAAGAAGACCGAGGACAAACGCGCCGCCTTGCTGGAATTCATCGCCCGTTTCTCCGCCAATGCCAGCAAATCCAAGCAGGCTACCTCCCGGAAAAAAGCGCTCGAAAAGCTCACCATCGAAGATATCGAACCGTCCAACCGCCGCTATCCGGGCATCATCTTCAAGCAGCTCCGTGAAGTGGGCAACCAGATCCTCAATATCGAGAAGCTCGCCAAGACGGCGAAGGATGGAAGGCTTCTTTTCTCAGACGTGAATTTCAGCATCAGCAAGGGAGATAAGATCGCCTTCGTCAGCCAGGACCACCTGGCCCTGACCAGTTTCTTCAATATCATCAATGGGGAAGAGACCGCCGATAAAGGGAAGATCGAGTGGGGCACCACCGTCACCAAGGCCTATCTCCCTAATGATAACAGTGCCTTCTTCCTGCAGAAAGACATCAATCTCATGGACTGGCTGAGGCAATTCGTTCCTCCCCACGTCACGGATGTGGATGAACCCTTCCTGCGGAGCTTCCTGGGTAAGATGCTGTTCAGCGGGGACGAGGTGCTGAAAAAGGTTTCCGTACTGAGCGGGGGAGAGAAGGTCCGCTGCATGCTGAGCCGCATGATGCTGCAGGATCCCAATGTGGTGATCCTGGATGAGCCTACGAATCATCTCGACCTGGAATCCATACAAGCCTTCAACGAAAGCATGAGCAATTTCAAAGGCATCGTCATGCTGACCTCCCATGACCATACCTTCCTGCAGACGGTGGCTAACCGGGTCATCGAGCTGACCCCCAGCGGCATCATCGACCGTCTCATGTCCTTCGACGAATACCTCGAGGACGCCCGGGTCAAGCAATTGCGCGACGAAATGTATCCGAAGCATTCGCTGGCTAAGGCTTAGCCGAGCTGGTCATGCCGGCGCCTGCCGCCTGGTGACGTTTGCCCTTTGTGCCATTCCTGGCCCCGATCTGGTATTGAACCCCCATCTGCAGGCCCAGCGCGTGATTCCCGGCGTTAAGCTGGCCGAAGCCGGTGATTCGGTTTATGACTACTGTGAATGTTTCCGAAAAAAAGACCATCCCATAATTGGTACTTTCATTTCCCACATAACGATCGCTGGAGTTTACCAGGGCTCCTCCGGCAATCCCTTTGAGGCCGATCATCCCATTGCGTAACTTGAACGCAAGCTCCATGCCGACGCCCAGGGTCGATACGACACGTCCTTTAAAAATAGTATTCGCCGCCGTATCGGGCAGATGATTCCGGAAATTGGCATAATTTCCGAATTCCCTCTGGACGGAAAATGAGAGTACAGGCAGGCGCAGCTCGCCGCCGCTGCGGCCCATCGGGAGCGCCAGGTTGATACCTCCCGCAAGCCCATAGCCGCCGAAGGACTTGCCGCCAACCATCTTGTTGATCAGGACAGCGCTGGCCCCGGGCGCCGGATAGCTGCTCATGGAATCGACCTGGTATTTACCCAGGGAGGCATTTGCGCCGTAATAAGCCTCGAACCGGCCGAAATTGTGACTGCGGTGAATGGCGCCCGTGAAATAATACTGGTTATCCCTCCAATGCTCATTGGCCGTTCCAGTCGTAAAAGATCCGCTGGCATAAGTAGCCGAGCGGATACTGTCGGACCGGAGAGGGGTGGTATGGTAGGTCTCGAGATTACCATTGTAAGGGCTCTGGAAATAGGCACGCTCACGGTAAAAGCAGCCGGGAAGAGCCATGACCGTAAAAGCAGCCAGCAGGGAGAAGGGGATGGGTTTCCTCATTTTTTTCAAGACATGTCCTTCCGGAACGACGTTGCCGGCCATACGTTAAGGTTTCGCCAATCCTGCCGGGGTAGTTTATAACTCCTTGGTTTTGTCCCGTTTGATACAATAAATCCTAATTTTAAGCATTTTAAGAAAAACAAGGTTGTTGATCCAAAGGCTGCTTATAATTATCCCGGTCCTGTGCTGCTCATTCCTGGCAACAGAGGCTCAGCAGTCTCCGTCAAGACCGTCCGCTGCCGACTCCATCAAACATAACCTCGACTCGATCCTTGCCGCTGAAGACTCTGCCTTCACGGCCGCCGCTAACCGTTCCTCCAATTCGCTGAAATATGGCTCCGACTCCCTCCATCGGGCAGACTCTCTCAAGCGTGCCGCCGACAGTACGAAGAGCAAGACCGACTCTCTTAAACATATCTCCGACAGTCTTAAACGCTTCCCCGACTCTTTGCACCGCACCCCCGGTTTGCCGCACGGAGCACCGAATAACGGCCCGGCTTCCAGGAAGAACATACTTTCCGGCGAGATACCCCTGTCCAACCTTCACCGGAAATTCATTCCCGTCCGTACCGGCAAGCTTCATATCGATTCGGCCAGCCTGGTGCCAGGCAGCTTTTCCATTCTCGGGCTTCCCGACAGCGCCTACACCCTCGACTGGGTGAACGCCACGATTTCCTGGAAGAAACCACCCGCCCTGGACAGCGTATTCATTCAATACCGGGCCTTTCCTTATAAGTTCAATACCTTGGCCCGGCGATTCAATTATGACAGCATTGAGAACTATTTCCTCGTGCAGCCCTATGTATTCAGGAACGGCGCCGGGCCGGGCAGCGACAACTTCTTCAGCTTCGGGAATATCACTTATAACGGCAGCTTCGGCCGCTCCATTTCCTTCGGCAATGCACAGGATGCCGTGGTCACGTCCAATCTCAACCTGCAGATCAGCGGTTACCTGGCCGACAGCATCGAGATTTCCGCCGCCATCACCGACAACAATATCCCGATCCAGCCGGATGGAACTACGGCAGACCTCAATGAATTCGACAAGATCTTCCTGCAATTCAAAAAGAGGGGCTGGGCGCTCACTATGGGAGACATCGATCTGCGGCAGACCCAGGATTATTTCCTGCGCTTCTACAAACGCATGCAGGGGGCTTCCTTCGAGACGAACAACCAGCTGACCCGGAATATAGCCAACAAGACCATGGTAAGCGCCGCCATCGCCAAAGGCAAATTCACCCGTAATATCTTCCAGGGCCAGGAAGGCAACCAGGGGCCATACAAGCTGATTGGCGCCAATAACGAACTTTATTTTATCGTGCTCGCCGGGACGGAGAAGGTCTATATCGACGGGCAGCTGATGCAGCGAGGCGAGGACCAGGACTACGTGATCAATTACAATACCGCCGAAGTCACGTTCACGGCTAACCGCATGATCACCCAGGATGCGAGGATCCAGGTGGAATTTGAATACGCGGACAGGAACTATCTTAACGTCAACCTCTATCTGCGGGATGAAGCCAGCTTCAGCGACAAACTGAAATTACGCTTCGGCTATTTCAGCAACAGCGACTCCCGGAATTCTCCCATCAACCAGACCCTCAGCTCCGACCAGCAGAAATTCCTCAGCAGGCTGGGGGACAGCACCACCCGGGCTTTTTATCCCGTGGCAACCATCGATACCTTCGCCGCCGGCAAGGTACTTTACAAAAGGATCGATACCACTTATACGAATGCCGCCGGCACGGTGCTCCATGATTCGGCCTATGTATTCTCGGCAGATCCCTCCACCACGCTGTACAACCTTTCCTTTGTTAATGTAGGCTTCGGCTTCGGCAACTATATACCGGCCCTGAATGGGGTCAACGGGAATGTCTTCCAGTGGGTGGCTCCCATCAATGGCCAGATGCAGGGCTCCTTCGAGGCGGCTCAGTTCCTGGTGACGCCCAAGACGCAGCGGGTGGTCACCGTCGGCGCCGACTATACCCCTGGCAGAAATACGACCCTCAATGTGGATCTTGCCAAGAGCCATTATGACGTCAATACGCTGTCTTCCATCGATAAAAAGAATGATGACGGCTATGCGGGAAAATTCCAGCTGAAAAATACGCATGCGCTTGGAACTTCGCCGAAAGGCTGGCAGCTCGTGTCCAACCTGGGCTATGAATATGTAGAAGCGAATTTTCAGCCTCTTGAGCGGCTGCGCCCGGTGGAATTCACCAGGGACTGGGGTCTCGGCCTGAATGTGGCGCCGGCGGACGAAAAGATCTATATGGCCGCGTTCCAGGTGAATAATAAAAAGCAGGACCTGCTCAAATACGAGATCTCCCGTTACGACCGGGGCAACCATTTCATGGGCATCCGGAATATCATTACCCACAAACAGGAAATAAAGGGCTGGCATATCAGCGATCAGCTCAGCATCACCACCAGCGACAGCTCCAATTTCAGGGGATATTATTTCCGGCCCTCGGCAGATATCTCCAAGCAGTTCACCCATCTGAAGAACTATCTCCTGGGCGGCAGCTATTCTCTCGAGCGCAATGAGAACAAGGACAGGCGGCAGGATACGGTGTCGGCGACCAGCTACGCATTTCAGACCTGGCAGGCGTATCTTAAATCCCCGGAAAAGAACCCGAATCACTGGGGCATGACCTGGGCCACCCGCACCAATTCCTATCCTTTCAGCAAAAGACTCCGGGAAGGCGACCGCAGCCAGACGCTGAACCTGTTTGCCGACATCCTGAAGAATCCCCATCATCAGTTTCATCTGAATGTTACTTACCGCAACCTGCGCATCCTGAATCCCGGCATCACCACCCAGGCGGCGGATAACAGCCTGCTGGGAAGGGCTGAATATGTGGTGAACGAATGGAAGGGATTGCTGCGGGGGAATATGCTGTACGAAGTAGGATCGGGGCAGGAGCAGAAAAAGAATTATACTTACCTGCAGGTACCGGCCGGTACGGGACAATATGCCTGGATCGACGTCAATAACGACGGGATCCAGCAGCTGAATGAATTCGTACTCGCCCAGTTCCCCGACCAGGCTCTGTATATCAAAGTTTTTACGCCTACGGATGAATATATAAAGGCCAACTATAATACCTTCAATTACAGCCTCACCATCAATCCCCGGGCCATCATCAACCCGCTGAAGAGTGGCGGCCTGCGCAAACTGCTGTCCAGGATGACCCTGCAGACCTCCCTGCAGCTCACTCAGAAAGAGCAGGCGAAGGGCTTCGTGCAGCTGAACCCGTTCAGGGCCCCCATCAATGATACTTCCCTGATCACGCGCAGCTCGATCCTCGTCAATACATTTTCATTCAACCGTACGGATCCCCGCTGGGGATTCGATGTCACCAATACCCGTAATGGCGCGAAGACCCTGCTTACTTATGGCTACGAGACCAGGGAGCTCGCCGAATGGGCCCTGCGCACCCGGCTGAACATTTCCCATTCCATTACCCTGAACGGCACCCTGCGGCAGGGAAATAACCGTCTCTTCAGCTCCAGCTCGAATTTTGACAGCAGTAATTATAAACTGTACCTGTATTCCGTGGAGCCTGTCCTCACCTATACCCGCGGAGCGAATTTTCGTGTGGGCCTGGGATACAAGCTGAGCTATAAGTCGAATGCCCCGCAGTTCGGGGACCAGAAATACACGGCGGGCGCTTTCAGTGCGGATTTCAAATACAATATCGTGCAGAGCACGTCCATTCAGTCGAAGTTCACCCTGAACAGTATTTCTTATATGGTGCGGGATACCAAGGCAGCGACCACTTCTTCCGTCGCGTATACGATGCTGGAAGGATTGCTGCCCGGCAAGAATTACCTGTGGAGCATCGACCTTACCAAGAAGCTCGGCAGCAGCCTGGAGCTGAGCCTGCAATATGAGGGGCGCAAAGCGGGTGAATCGAATATCGTACATACCGGCCGGGCCGCTTTACGGGCGCTGTTGTAGGGATGGTGGGGGGATGCCCTTGCTGCAGACGGGACGCAGGCCGGCAAAAAAAGGGGCCCGGCGTCAGCCGGGCCCCTGGGTGTTTTTCAAAAATATTGTTGGGTTCCTTATACTAGGAGAAGAGTCCGCCTTTCTTCAGTTCGCGGGTTCCTTCGCCGATCTTGAAACCATTATGATAGATCTCGATCTTGTAACTTCCTTTTTCGAAAATGCTGTTCTGCTTCCATGCGAACTGAACAGCCTTGGTCTTACCAGATTCGAAGTCTACAGGTACCTTGGCAGTGTACACCTTGTCGCCTTCGTCACGGCTGGTGAATGTGCCTGAACCCAGTGCAGGTACAGAGATGGGCTTGCCATCGGGGCCGGTGATGCATACATATACATCGGTCTGGCCTGTCTGAGCGATACGGTTAGCCACATCGAATCCGATAACTAATTTATTTACTCTCTTGGCAGTAGTCGTTTCTTTTTCTTTGCCATTCTTTTTCTCCTGCATTGGAGTGATGGAAATATTAGAAGCGTTCAGCGTAGAGGCGACATCTACTTTCTTTTCCAGATCCACCTTCGCCGTAGTCGTCGATTGCAGGTCTGTGGTCAGCTTTTCTTTTTCCTGGGTAAGATTAGTCTTATCCGTACTCAACTGCTGATTTTCCTGGGTCAGCTGAGCTACCTGCTGTTCCAGTGTGCTGATCTTTTCATTCAGTTGTTTGATCAGTTCGTCAGCCTTCTTCCTTTCAGCTTCCGTGATATGTTGTTTTCCGAGGATGCCGCGGATCTGGCTTTTCAGCTTAGCGACCTGGCCATCCTTATCGTTCAGCTGGGTGGATAATTTGTTCTTTTCGCCGGTCAGTGAATCGAGTCTTACCAGGGCGTCATCGAAATTTTTCTGCAACTGTCCTTTTTCATCAGTCACTTTAGCGATCGTCGACTGCTGCTGTGTCTGAACTTGTTCCTGCTTGTTGTTGTTCCACAGTAAATATCCCCATGTTCCTAAGAAGCCTGCGGCAAGCAATCCGATAACAAGATTCTTATAATCTTTTCTCGGTGGTTGACTCTGGGGTGACAAAAATGGATAGTTGGTTGTCGTACTCATAGCTTATTGTTTTTTTTCAGATGTTATAAAAATAGACTTAACTACGGCGGAACAGTTTATTTCCGTTCCTTTCACCTGTTAGACTAAAACCGTGCCAAATTCATTTTATTGTGTTTGACGGCTGGTTCTTACCAATTTATGTAATATTGCAAGCTAAAAACAACGCGTGTCTGTTGAAAAGATCCTGGGAGACTGGAAGAAAAAGCAATTTAAACCCGTTTACTGGCTGGAAGGGGAGGAGGAATACTATATAGATAAGCTGATGCATTTTGCGGAGCACGAGATCCTCCCGGAGGCGGAAGCCGCATTCAACCTGACTGTTTTCTATGGTAAGGATGCAGATTGGGCTGCCGTGATCAATGCCTGCCGCAGGTATCCCATGTTCGCGGAAAGACAGGTAGTGCTGCTGAAAGAGGCGCAGCAGATGCGCGACCTGGAAAAACTGGAAGCCTATATTGGAAAGCCGCTCGGCTCTACCGTTTTCGTCGTATCCTACAAAGAAAAAAAGGTCGACGGCCGCAGCAAGCTCGCCAAACTGCTGAAGGAAAAGGCGGAGGTGCTCACTACGAAAAAAATGTACGACAACCAGCTTCCGGAATGGGCCTCGGAACTGGTCAGGATGAAGGGCTATTCCATTTCGCAGAAGGCCCTGCTCCTGCTGGTCGATCATATCGGCAATGACCTGAGCCGTATCAATAATGAGATCGACAAGCTGCTGGTGAACCTGTCCGGCCGCACTGAGATCACCGAAGACGATATCGAACGCTATGTGGGAGTGAGCAAGGAATATAATGTCTTCGAACTGCAGGACGCGTTCGCGAAAAAGAATAAAGTAAAGGCCATCCGCATCATCCAGTATTTCGAAGGCAATCCCAAGGCCGGCCCCATCCAGCTGATCCTGCCTTCGCTCTATAATTTTTTCAGCAAGACCTATATGATCTTCGGACAGGCTTCACAAGATGAAAAGACCATTGCTGCGGCCATCGGGGTTCATTCCTTTTTTGTGAAGGATTATCTCACGGCTGCCCGGAACTATAACTACCAGGGGATCGAAAGCGCCTTATTATTGCTGCATAACTATAACCTCAGGAGTATCGGCGTAGGGAGCGCCGCCACGGAAGATGCCTCCCTGCTCAAGGAAATGGTCGTGAAGATCATGGAATTCTAAGGCTGCGTCGCGGACACTATACCCTTTTTTAGTACCAGGAATTCTTCATACTTATGGAGGAATTTAAAAAGGGCCATTGATTTCCAGGTGATTATAAAAATTCCTCCATAAGTTTCACATTTTCCGGCCTCTTCAAAAGGCAAATAGAGCCCCGCCCCGGGCCCTCCCAACGCACGAACCCGCCTCTCATCCCCCTGCACCTCGCACCCCCCCGAACGAGCCCTCACCGCAACGCCTCCTCCTTATCCTTTGCCAACTGCTGCCTGAGCGCCTCCAGGCCCGCGAACTTCTCCTCTCCCCGCAGGTATCTTTTCACGGACACCCGCAGCATCCGCCCATAGATCGGTTCATTAAAATCAAATATATTCACTTCGATCACCCTCGCCCCCCCGCCACCCACCGTCGGGCGCACGCCGATATTCATCATACCCCGGAGCCGCCGCACACCATCGACCTCCGCCTCGTCACCTTCCGCTACAGCATCCAGCGCAGCTCCCTCCTCCAGCAACTCAACGTCCACGGCATAGACGCCATTTCCCGGAAGCAGCTTCTCCGGGTGGGCAATATGAAGATTGGCCGTCGGATAGCCGATCGTCCTTCCCAGCCGGTTGCCCTCCACCACCTCGCCGGAGAAAAAGAACGTATAGCCCAGCAGATGGTTGGCTTCCGTAATGGCGCCCTGCTGGATGGCTTCCCGGATCCGGGTCGAGCTGACGGAGATGGCGTCGGAAACATGCACCGGGATCTCCTGTAATTCATAATTCCCGATCCCGCACAGCTCTTCCAGCAGGCGGTAATTGCCCTGCCGGCCCTTGCCGAACTGATGATCGTACCCGATAATGATCGTGTGCGGATGAAATTTTTCCAGGAGGAAATCCTTTATATATTGTTCGGCGCTCAGCTGGGAAAAGACTTCCGTAAAAGGAACGATCACGAGGTGATCCACTTTCTGCCAGGCCAGGAGTCCGATCTTTTCTTCAAGCGTATTGATCAGCCTGACCTCCCCGGGGCCGGGGCCTGTGCGGCCAGTTACGATCTTTCTCGGGTGCGGGTCGAAAGTAATGATCACCGTTTCCCCGCCGATCCGGGCCGACTGATCCTTTAACTGTTGAAGAAGCTGCTGGTGCCCCGTATGCACCCCGTCAAAAGTACCGATGGTGATGACGGCACGGCGGAAATCGGGCAGGCTTTCTAAATTTCTGTGTACGTACATGATGAACAGGGCGATCCTGGTTTGATAAAGTGGTGCAAAACTAACGGATAATATCATTAATTTCGCCCCCATATGTCACTTTACTCGCAACGCGGGGTCTCAGCCCAGAAAGAAGAAGTTCATAAGGCAACGGAAAAGCTGGATAAAGGATTATTTCCGAATGCATTTTGTAAAATATATCCCGATTACCTGGGTGGCGACAAGGGCTGGGTGAACCTGATGCATGCAGATGGCGCGGGCTCCAAGAGCATCCTTGCCTATCTTTACTGGAAGGACACTGGTGATATCTCGGTATGGAAGGGCATCGCCAGGGACGCCATCGCCATGAACCTGGACGATCTGCTCTGCGTGGGCATCACGGACAATCTTTTGTTCTCCTCTACCATCGACCGCAATAAGAAAAACATTCCCGGCGAAGTGCTGGAGATGATCATCAACGGCTCTCAGGAATTCTTCGATGAGCTACGGGGATATGGGATCAATATCCGCTACCTGGGCGGAGAGACGGCCGATGTAGGCGATGTCGTTCGTACGATCGCGGTCAATGGGACGATGACGGCCCGCTGGCCGGAAGAAAAACTGGTCACCAATGATAAGATCCGGCCTGGTGACGTGATCGTTGGATTATCCAGCTCCGGTCAGGCCACATATGAACAGGCGTATAACAGCGGCATCGGCAGCAATGGTCTCACCAGCGCACGGCACGATGTCCTGCATAAGACATACGGTGCCCGCTTTCATGAATCCTATGATACCACCCTCGACGAACACGTCGTGTATATCGGACCCCACCGTATGACCGACGAAGTCGCAGACGGCACGCCGGGTCAGCAGTCACTCAATATCGGACAATTGCTCCTGAGCCCGACCCGGACCTATGCACCCTTACTGAAAAAATTACTGGACGAGCAGTTCGACAAGATCCACGGCCTTATTCACTGCAGCGGCGGCGGCCAGACCAAGTGCATGAAATACCTGCCCGGAGATTTCCGGGTCGTAAAGGATAATCTGTTCGAACCTCCGCTTATTTTCAGGCTCATCCAGGAAGCTTCTCATTCCGATAACCGGGAAATGTACCAGGTCTTCAATATGGGTCACCGCCTGGAGGTCTTCACTGATCCGGCCGATGCTCCCGCGGTCATCGCCCTGTCAGAAAGCTTCGGCATCGAAGCAAAAATAGTCGGCCGGGTTGAGGCCTCCGGCAAGAAAGAGCTGGTGCTGAAGGTCGGTGATGAAACGATCATTTATTAAGGCATCCCGGCCCCGCGTCTAATTCCCGTTCTTCAGCCGGTTGATCTCCGACCTGATATCATTCCTCCGCTGATCGGTCTTGCCGTTCCGCATTTTCCCAAGCTGATAGATCAGCGATAATGACAATACCCGGGTATCGGTGGCATTGTTAATGACGATCTGCTGCTGTGGCAAGGTGTTGATCACTCTCCGGAACGTCCTGCTGTGGAATACATCCCGGAGTCCCAGATTGAGGGTGGCCCGGTCATTCCCTATCTTTTTACGCACCGTGGCGTTCACATACCAGAGCGGGCGGATGAAATATTGAGGCTGGGTGATCGTCGTCCGGTAGAAACCGGTGAGTTCGCCTGCCCATCCGTTACCCAGCTTCAGCTGGTTGTTAACGGACATCAGCCAGGTATTCCCGCCTGCATTCAGCGGCCCCGTCAGCGACTCCTGGCTTTGCCGGTACGTTTTCCGAAAAAACTCCGAATAGAGAATAGCGGTCCACCATTGGGTGACGGTCGCTGAAGCGCCGATATTTATTCCCCAGGTGATCACACGACCGATATTGGCCGGGAAGTTGATAAACAGGCTCCCTTCCTGGCGAAAGCTCCGCATAATCAGATCACGGGCATCGCTGTACTGAAAAGTGGTGGTGATATTCTGTTTGTATACATGCGATAATTCCATATTGGTGGCAAACTGCGGTCTCAGCAGCGGGTTGCCGGTGGAGATCGTATTCTTGTCGAAAAGGAAACGCGCGGGGTTCAGTTCCTCTTCTCCGGGTCTGTCGATCCTTCTGCCCAGGGAAAAAAAGAGCTGGTGTGTCATCATGCTATCCGACTTATAAGATAACTGGAGATCCGGGAACAGGTCGGTATAGTTCCTGGAAAAGGAGGTATCGGCATGCGCGCTATTCCCGACCAGCCGGCCATTGACGACCGTGTTTTCCAGCCGCAGACCCGCATGGGCGGAAAAATTCCCCCATTCCTTATCCGCCGTTCCGTAGCCCGCATACACCCTTTGCCGGTAGAGGAAGCGGTTCGATAAGGCATCGTCCGTCGTCGTGACATTGTTGATCCGGGTCGTATATTCAGTATTGTTATCGAGCCGGGAGTCGGTGATCTCCCATCCCGTTCCGAATTTGCCGGTCTGTCCCAGCGGCCCTGTATAATCGCCCCGGAATACATAGTTATTGCTGCTCAGCGGCTGA
>Ga0137404_10001532_pt1 | contig 15241 bp, 9 predicted proteins | sample CZOMad2_1_16fung_FD_108285 | JGI IMG/M metagenome (GOLD analysis project Ga0137404, IMG submission 108285) | Vadose zone soil fungal communities from Angelo Coast Range Reserve, California, USA - CZOMad2_1_16fungal (Illumina Assembly) | ecosystem: Environmental > Terrestrial > Soil > Vadose zone...
CCGGCCACCGGCAAGCCGGCTCCCGATGCCCTGCCCAAGTTCCTCGCGAATCATCCAGCGGCGCAGGCCTTCATCGGACGGCTGATGCAGAAGCCGGTGCCGGCCAGCTATGCCCAGACGAGCTACCACGCCGAGCACGCGTTCCTGTTCACCGCCGCGGACGCCTCGCGCCGCTTCGGCCGCTATCACTTCGTGCCGGAGGCGGGCGAGGCCTCGCTGTCCCTCGACGACGCCGGCAAGCGAAGCCCGAGCTTCCTGCGCGAGGAGCTGGAGAGCCGGCTGCGGAATGGCCCCGCCGTGTTTCGCCTCCTTCTGCAGGTCGCCGCGGAGGCCGATCCCACCGATGACCCGACCGCCTTGTGGCCAGCGGACCGGCCCCGGGTGGTGCTGGGGCGTCTGGAGGTGACCGGCATCTCACCGACCGGAGCGGCGGAGGAGCGCCGGCTCATCTTCGACCCGACCAATCGGACGGACGGCATCGAGCTCTCGGCCGATCCGATCTTGCTGGCCCGGTCCGCCGCCTACGCCATCTCCTACGAGCGACGCAGCAAGGGCGAGTGAGCGGTCCACACGGCGACCTCCCTTGGGTGTGCTAGGCAGTAGGAACGGTGCCGCCGTCGATGACATATTCCGTCCCGGTGATGGAGGCGGCGCGCGGCGAGGCGAGGAAGGCGACGAGGTCCGCCACTTCTTTCGGCCGGGCCGGGCGTCCGATCGGGATGCCGCCGAGTGAGCTCATCAAACCCTGGCGCGCACCCTCGTAATCGGTGCCCGTGTTCTTCGCCAGCTCCGTGACCAGACGCACGGCGGCTTCCGTCTCGACCCAGCCGGGGGAAACCCTGACCACGCGGATGCCCTTGGGGCTCACCTCCTTGGACAGGCCCTTGCTGTAATTCGAGAGCGCGGCCTTCGCCGCAGCGTACGCGATGGTGGCGTCGGGCAGCGGCAACTGTCGCTGGATCGAAGTGATATGGATGATCACGCCCGCGCCCTGGTCGAGCATCGTCGGCAAGAGCGCGCGATCCAGCCGGACCGCCGGGAACAGGTTCTGGTCGAGCGCGCGATGCCATTGGTCATCGTCGAGCACCGCGAAGCCGCCCGCCGGCGCCGATGAGCCGCCGACGACATGGACAATGATGTCGACGCCGCCGAGGCGATCACGAACCGCGTCGGCCACGATCGCGCAGCCTTCGGCAGTGGCAACATCCGCCGCGACGAACAGATCGGCGTCAGGGAGTTCGGCGGGTGTTGTTCGAGCGGTGGTCAGGACCCTGACCCCGGCCTCGCGCAGTCGCGCGACCACCGCCTCGCCGATCCCTTGGGTGCCGCCCGTGACGAGCGCCCGGCGGCCATTCAATTCGAGACCGTCGCTCATGAGCGGATCTCCAGCGATTTAGTCTTGTCCAAGGCCGCACGGACGACGCTTTCGACGCCGTCCAGGGTGCTGATGTCAGCTTGAACGAACAGTGCGGGGCCTTGGCCCCGAGGCAGGACACGCTTTCCTGCAAGCTCACTCGCATCGAAGGAGAATGCCGCCGCCGTCATGTCTGGATCTCCAGGGCGCATCAGTGGCTCCTCACTCTGGGGGATCGATCGCCCGTCTGAAGTCGGGACTCTCGACCCGCCGTCGCAGCATCTGCACGAGGTCCGGCGACTCGTGGAACGGGTGCTCACGGTAGATGCTCGCGCACTAAGGGCGCATTGACAACTCCCTGACGCCAGGGCTACCGCCGCCCTGGCGGCGCGCCCGGCCCGATTCGCTGGAGGGTCAGCATGAAGAAGTTGGATCCTTGTCAGAGGCTATTTGACCAAGTGAGCGGGCCGAGTATGCGGCGTGACCGCCCACGGATGACTCCGCGGCTGGCTCGCTTTGATTAAAGAAATTTCTCAACACAGGACACGATGTTAGATCGGCCAGGTCATCGGACAGGAACTGGCCTCGAGGCCACCCCAGAACGATCTTTTCTCGAGCAAGGAGCTGCCAAGCCGTCTTCATGGTCACGACGAATCCCAGGCCCTCGCTGCCGCCGGACCGGCGATACTGTGGCTGACGATGCCGATGACCTCGCCCCCCCGCGTCGAGCTTCGGGTGTCCGACGGAGCGGCCGCTGCCGCCTCCGTATCTCGGGGCTGACACGCAGCACACATCATGAGCCGGGCCGGAACGAGCCGATCCCGCAAATTCGAGTTTCTCCACGCCGCGCTCGCCACACCGAAACTGAGCGCCGTCATGTCTCTCCTGTTCGTGTCTCTGAGCATCCCAATCCTCCTCTTCATCCTCATCTACAACTACAACCGAACGTCCGCCGTCATCATCGCGACTCTCCATGAGCAGGTCGCCAAGACCAGAACGGCTACCGTCGACGGTGCACAGAATCTCATCCAGCCGGTGGCGGGCACACTGCGGCTGCTCGCAGGGATGGTGGCCTCCGACCCTTCCCTCTTTAGAACGGAGCAGAGCCGGGAGTCGCTGTATCGCGCGCTGACCTCCGCCGAGCAAATCGATGCTGTCTACGTGAGCTTCGAGGACGGCTATCATCGTGTCGTCACCCGGATGGACGAGAGCCGCCGACGCTCCGATCCGAAGATCCCTCCGACCGCCCTCTGGCACTCGAGCTATATCGACGCCTTTTCCGCCGGCAAGAACCGTCGTCGCCACCGCGTCTTCTTCGACACGTGGCCGCACGTAGTGGGCCAATACGCCGTCGAGACAGCGGTGGACATCCGGACCCTGCCCCACTACAAGGCCACCAAGGCGACGGGATCGCTTGCGGCGACAGACCTGTCGATCAATCCGGATACCGGGTCCCCGGTTCTCTCGCTGGGATTTCCGATCGTGCGCGATGGTGGGTTCGTCGGCTTTGCCGGCGCGAACATCACGGTGGATGTCCTCTCGCGCTTTCTCGATCGGCATCGCGCCAGTCCTCACAGCACGACGACCATTGTGGAACGAGGCGGCGCCATCATCGCCTATCCGGACCGAGCCAAGCAGGTGCAGATGGTCGACGGGCGACTCGCCGTCGCCCGCGTGGCCAACATCGCCGACGACGACCTGCGAGAAGCCTATCGCCTGCGCGCTCAGCTGTGGATGGGGGACAATTTCATGTTCCGCTCGGCAGCGACCGGGAAGGAGCTGGCCGCGTCGTTCAACAGGTTTCCGGAGGGTTTCCCGCGGCCCTGGGAAACCGTCATCCTGACACCGACCGACGACTTCGTCGGCCCCCTGAAAGCCGTGAACCGGCAGATGGTCGCCATCATCGCGGTGCTCACGGTGCTCGAGCTGGTCCTGATCTACGCGTTGTCCACGCGGCTGTCACGGCCGATCGAGGGCGTCTCGCGGCAATTGAGAGCGATGGAGACGCTCTCGTTCGAGAGCGACCAGGACCATGGATCCAGGGTCCGGGTCCGAGAGATCGCGCAGCTGCAGGACGCCGTCGCGCGGGTCCGGGCCAGCCTGCGCTCGTTCGCGCGCTACGCCCCCGAGGGGATCGTGCGAGAGGTGGCCGCGAGCGGCCGGGAGACGATCCTCTCCGCGGACCGCCGCGAGGTGACGGCACTCTTCAGCGATCTGCGCGGCTTCACGGCCATTGCGGAGAAGCTCGGGCCGGAGCGCGTCGTGTCGATTCTCAACGACCACTTCGAGGTGCTCGCGGGCCTCGTGGCTCGCCACGGCGGGTACGTTGTGGACTTCCTCGGGGATGGGCTGTTCGCCGTCTTCGGCGCGCCCGAGGCCCTCGATGATCACGCGGGGCGCGCGGTCGCCTGCGCGATCGAGATGCAGCTCGCGCGCGAGACGCAGAACCTCGAGTTCCTCGCCAAGGGGTGGCCGCCCCTCGAGATGGGCATCGGGATTAACACGGGACCCGTGGTCGTCGGGAACATGGGCTCCAACCTCCGGACGAAGTACGGGGTGGTCGGCCATCCGGTAAATTTTGCCGCCCGCATCGAGTCGTTCACGGTTGGCGGCCAGGTGCTCGTCTCGGACTCAACCCGCGAGGCTCTTGCCGAACGGCTCGAGGTAGATGGCCCGCTGGAGGCGGAGGCCAAGGGCGTCGCCGGGCCCGTCCGCATGTGGACGGTGCGCCGCCTGGAAGAGGGCGGAAGCTCGCTCGTCGTGCCTTCCTCGGTGTCGGATCTGGTCGTTCTTGCCTCCGCGATCGAGGTGAGCCTCCGTCCCCTGAGGGGCAAGCAAATCGGCACGGATACGTACCCGGCCACGCTCGTGAAGTTAGGCGTCTCCGGAGGTGAGCTCGACACGGAGTGTCCACTGGAGATGTTCGACGCCGTGCAGGTGACTCTGCCTCCCCGGACGGGGATTCTGACGGTCCTCGATAGCAAGGTGATGACTGTCACGAACGGGGCGGCCGGACGGCGAACCGTCTTCGTGCGCTTCGGCGGCCTCGACTGGGACGTGCGCACCCGGCTCCAAGCGCTCTCTCGGGCCGGCGCTCCCGGGGCATAGTTAGGCGCCGCGGCCGAGTGTGCTGGCGCAGATCGACCGCGTGGAGGAACGCACAGAATCGGCAACACCGGCGAGGACGGCGACTGCGCGTAGTGATGCAGGAGCAGGGCTTGGCATAGGGAGATCGGCGTGATAAGTTTAATGGTGACTTGCCCCCCGCTCGATATGCCGAAAGGCCTCGGGCGGGGTTATTTTTTGCCCGGAGCACCGCCTGCCGCCTGAGCCGACCATCAAAGGCGCTGTTATCTTCGTCGATGGCCAGAACCTCTTTCACGCCGCCCGCGAGGCGTTCGGCTACACCTACCCCAACTACGACGTCCTCGCCCTGGCCGATGCGGTTTGTAGGACGAGGGGGTGGACGCTCTCGCAGGGCCCTTCTACACCGGAATTCCGGATCCGATCGACAATCCATTCTGGCACCACTTCTGGTCGGCCAAGCTTGCCGTGATGGGGCGGCAAGGTGTTGTCGTCTTCAGCCGGTCACTCCGGTACCGAAACCAGACAGTTCGGCTTCCGGATAGGAGCGAGTTCACATTCTCGGTGGGAGAAGAAAAGGGTGTCGACATCCGGATGGCGCTGGATGTCATCCGCATGGCACACCGTGGCGACTACGACGTGGCCGTGATCGTGAGCCAGGATCAGGACTTCTCAGAAGTCGCGGAGGAGATCAGGGTGATTGCCCAAGAACGAAGCCGATGGATCAAGGTGGCGTCCGCATATCCCCTCAGCCCCACGACTCGAAACCGGCGCGGAATCAACAGGACCGATTGGCTCCCGATCAGCCGCGCGATGTACGACGGCTGCCTCGACCGCCGTGATTACCGCCCACCCAGGTAGACAGCAGAGAGCCCGGCCCAGACCAGGACCGCGGCAAGATTCGACAACGGAATGTCAGAAAAATGTCAGAAACTCGACGGGGGTTACGGGCCCCTGGCCCGTAACCCCCTGGAGTTTTGGAGCGGCCGACCGGATTCGAACCGGCGACGTTCAGCTTGGGAATCAGGCGGAACACCTCTCCCGCGCCTCTCGTCCGATACTTTTCGCTCACGTCAAGCGTCCTCGAAGCTATCTACCGCGATATGCCGAGTTCTCCTGTCGCTGCGGCAGAACGAACGGCAGAAAGCCGGCAGAATCGAGTCGTCGAACGGCGTTGGAGCACGCGCGCGCGAGGCACTCGCGGCGTGGGTCTCTCCCTATTCGGGAAGGCACAGTGAAGGCTTTTCGTCGCCCCAGTCTCAAAATTAGCCGCCCGGGCAACGGGCCTCGAAGGCCCGGACGTCGACCCGAGCCTCTGGCGACCACGGCAACAGCGATCCACTGAACGAATTGGCCGCGGACGTCCTTACAAGGATGCCGCATGCCTCCTTCGGTAACCGAAGTTTTGAGTCGATGCATCCCCTTGACAGGTCCGTTGGCCGCGCTGTACCTGGGAGGAGAAAGCGCGGAGGCCTGGATCCGCGGTATCGTTGAAACTCGGGCTGCGCGGGGGTTACGCTGCCGCGCCAGGAGGACCACGTGAACCGCAGGGTCCCAAGCCTCGCCGCATGAGCTCGCCGAAGATCGAACGCCGGTTCGCCGCCGTCGTCTCGGCCGATGGCAAAGGGTATAGCCGGCTCATGTCCGAAGACGAGATCGGGACGGTGCGCACCCTCACCGCATACCGCTCGATCATGCGCGACACCATCGATCGGTTTCGCGGCCGTGTCGTCGACACTCCGGGGGATAACGTCCTGGCGGAGTTCGGCAACGTCGTGGACGCGGTGTCGGCGGCCGTCGAAATCCAAGGGCTCCTGGGTGAGCGCAACGCGAAGCTTCCGGAGCGCCGCCGCCTAGAGTTCCGGATCGGCGTGAACCTCGGCGACGTGCTGGTGGACGGCGAGCGCATCTACGGCGACACGATCAACGTCGCTGCGCGCGTCGAAGGCCTCGCGGACGGCGGGGGCATCTGCGTCTCCGGGGTCGCGTACGACCACGTCGCCGGCAAGCTTTCCCTCGAGTGGGATACGCTCGGCGATGTGACCGTCAAGAACATTCCCTACCCATTGCGGGTCTACCGGCTGCGACAGCGGTCGCACCAGGTGGCGCGGGTTGGCGAGCGACCCGCGCTGACGCCGGAGCATCGCCCGTCGATCGCGGTTCTTCCGTTCCGGGGGATCGACACCGGGGACTCGAGCCCGTACTTCGGCGACGGCATAACCGAGGACGTGGTCGTCGCACTCGCGTCGCTTCCGGATCTGTTCGTCGTCTCGCGCACCTCCACGGCGCGCTTTCGTGAATCTCCGGCCGACGTGCGGTCTGTGGGCCGCGAGCTCGGCGTTCGTTACGTCCTCTCCGGCAGCGTCCGGCGCGTCGGGGAACGCCTCCGAATAACGGCGGAGCTCGCCGACTCGGAAACCCAGACTGTCCTCTGGACGGAGCGGATCGATTGCCACGGCGACGACCTCTTCGACCTGCAGGACCGCGTCTCCGAGCGGACGATCACCACCATCGCGCCGCACATCCGCGATGCGGAGGTGCGCCGCGCCTTCAGGAAGCACCCGGAAAGCCTCGACGCCTACGACTTCACGCTGCGTGGCCTCGACTTGCTCTACCATCTCCGCCGCGAGGAGTTCGAGCGCGCGCGAGAGATGTTCGACCGCGCCACCGCGCTCGACCCAGGTTATGCCACACCCTACGCTCTCAGCGCGCTCTGGTACAGCATCCGTCTCGAGCAGGGCTGGTCGGTCGAGCCGGCGGCCGACCGCGTCGCAGTCATGCGCTGCGCCGAGACGGCGCTGGAGCACGACCCACTCGACGCCCGTGCGCTCGCCCTGTGTGGGCACCTGCGGGCATTCCAGTTCCGCGACTACGAGGGAGCGCTCGCGCTATTCGATCGCGCGCTGGCCTCGAGCCCGAACTCGTCGGTCACCTGGATTCGGAGCAGCCCGACGTACAGCTATCTCGCGGACGGCGACGAAGCCGTGCGGCGTGCGCGGCAGGGCCTCAAGCTTTCGCCGCTCGACCCCCACCTCTTCCTCACACATGGGATCCTCGGTCTCGCCTTTTACAGCGGCGGGCACTTCGACGACGCCGTGGCGTGGTGCGAGCGGGCGATGTCCGAAAACCCGCGCTTCACGGCGAACCTGCGGATTTTCGCCGCTGCATGCGTGGCTGCGGGGAGGCTGGACCAAGCGCGTCTCGTGGCGGCACGCCTGCTCGAAGCCGATCCCGGCTTTCGCGTTGTGCCCTTTTGTGATCGCTACGCGTTTCGCGACCGCGACCGGCGCGAGGCGCTGGCAGACCATCTGCGCGCAGCGGGACTGCCCGACTGAACAACCTCCGCTAGGATGCCCTCACCGAAGCGTACAGCGCGTGCTAGTGCCGCGATGGGTGATCCGCGACGGCTCGCGACCATCCTGTCTGCCGAAGCCTCCCTTGATTTGCCACCAATGGGGGAGATGATCACGCGCTTGCGGGGGCGCCGCCTCGATAGCCCGCGCGGCACCCTCCTCGCCGAATTCATCAGCGTCGCGGACGCCATCGAGTGTGCGATGGCGGTTCAGCGCGCGCAGGCGGAGCGCAACACGACAGTGTCGGGCGAGCAGCGTCAGGCGTTTCGCGTCGGCGTGAGCTTGGGTGACGTCCGGGTCGACGGCGACCGAATTCACGGTGACGCGATCGATATCGCGGTACACGTACGGACGCTGGCCGATCCCGGTGGGGTTGCGATCTCCGGGAGCGCACACGACCAGGTCGGGACAAACCTGTCGTACCGGTACGAGTCACTCGGCGCGCACGCGGTCGAGAACGTCATGGGTACCGTCCACGTCTACCGGGTGATCGATCTGGAGCTCGCGCGCGGCACACCCACCGTCGGCCTCGTGCTCGGGACACATCAGCCCTCGATCGCGGTGCTACCGTTTCGCGAATACGACTTCCGCGGGGCCAGTAGCTACTTCGCGGAAGGGATCGTCGAGGACATCGTCGGTGCACTCGCCTCGCTGCCAGATCTCTTCGTGATCTCCCGGTCCTCGACGCTGGGCTTCCGCGGGGCGAGCGCCGATGTCCGAGCGGTGGGCGCCACGCTGGGCGTGCAGTACGTGCTGTCGGGCAGCGTGCGGCGCGCTGCTGAACGCATCCGCACCCTGGCAGAGCTCTGCGACACGGAGACCGGCGGCATCCTGTGGAGCGACAGCGTCGAGGGATCCGTGAACGACGTCTTCGCGTTGCAGGACCGGCTGTCGGAGCGCATCGTGAGGACGCTCGCGCCGCACGTTCGCCAGGCCGAGCTGCGCCGCGCGCTCCGCAAGCGTCCAGAGAATTTGGACGCGTACGACTTCATGCTGCGCGGGCTGGACTTGCTCTACCGGCTCCGCCGCGATGACTTCGAGCAGGCGCGCACGATGTTCGAGCGGGCGATCGTGCTGGAGCCGGCGTATGCGACGCCCTACGCTCTGACCGCGAACTGGCATAGCATTCGGGTCGGTCAGGGATGGTCCGTGAATCGCCAGGACGACTACGAGGCGGCCAACCGTCTGGCCATGGCCGCGCTGGAGCGCGATCCCTTCGATGCCCGCGCTTTGGCCCTGTGCGGCCACCTGCGCTCCTTCCTGTTCCGGGACTACGAAGCGGCGATCGATCTCCTCCACCGCGCCATCTCCGCGAGCCCGAACTCGGCCGACGCATGGGTCTGGAGCAGTCCCACCTACAGCTATGTCGGCGATGGCACCGAAGCCGCCCGGCGCGCCACGCAGTCGCTCCGGCTCTCGCCCTTCGATCCGCACGTCTTCTTGAACTACACGGCGCTCGCCCTCGCGCAGTACACGCGCGGTGACTTCGAAAGCGCCGTGGCGGCGGGCCGCAAGGCGGTCGCCGCGAACCCGCGGTATACGGCGGCCCTCCGGATCTTCACGGTGAGTCTCGTTGGCGTCGGGAAAATCGACGAGGCGCGGGCCGTCGCAAAGGCCCTCCTCGAGCAGGAGCCCGCATTCCGCGTGGAGGCTTTCTGCCGCACCCATCCGTATCGGGACTCGTTCCGCCGTGACACGTTCGCGCGTCATCTCCGCTCGGCCGGGCTTCCCGACTAGAGCGTTCCACCGTCGACACGTCGCGTGCGGTGAATTCAGAGTCAGCGCAGGGGGACCAGGGCCATGCCGACACTGAACATGGACTACAACATGAACATGGACTACAACATGAACATGGCGTCGTCGGGCGCCTCCGTCGGAGGCAACGGGACGCGCGCTCGCTTCAACAGCGAAGACTACCGTCGGTACGTCGCGATGGCCGGCGGCAACATCAATGAGGCCGTCGTTCCCAATAACCCGGAGAACTTGGCCTTCCCCGCGTACTGGGACGCCGAGCTTCGGGCCTATGAGTACCTCGACGAGTTTCTCCGGGCCTATCCTAACTGGCGTCAGCAGCTCACCAACGATATCGCCAATGGAGTCGCGGGAGCTCCCGCGAATCTGACTCCGACCCATCAACTCGGCGTCGCGATGGGAACCAACATTCCCGTCAGAGACGAGATCATCTTTGTCCTCGATCAGGCGCCGGATCGCCAGGACCGCTTTCAAGAGATCCTCAGTCAGCACAGTGGCGAGGGGGCGATCAGCTACTTCCTCGGGATGCTCATGATTGATCCCTCGCGAATGCCCGCCATGAATCTTCTCATCCGCGTCGCCCGGCGCATCGGCGAGCACATCGTGATGGTTCTCAAGGGTCAATTCCGGTGCCCCCGCCCCTCGCAGCTCTGTGCCGCCGTGGTCCCGATGATCGACCCGCCGGCCACACCGGCTTATCCGAGCGGACACTCGCTGCAATCCCAGCTGATCGCCCGCGCGATCGCCGGAACGAAGCTGTCGATCGTGCCGCCGCATCTGATCTTCGACCTCGCCGACCGGATCGGCCAGAACCGGATCATCGCCGGCCTGCACTATCAGAACGACCACATTGCGGGCGTGGCTGTGGCCAACTGGTGCTACGTCCAGCTCCTGACCCCGCTCGCGGCGGTCGTTAACCCTCAGCCTTCATTGCTCCGCAGACTGATGCTCGCCGTGAACCTCGAGATCGCCAACATGCCGAACCCCCAGCCGGCGCCGTAGCACGCCGAGGCATTGCGGAGGCCATCATGCCGAACGGACACTCGCTTCCACCAGCGGTCGGCTTGCGCGTTCTCCGGCAAATCGTGTTCATCCTGCCGGAGACGGAGGTATTCGCCGAAAGCCAGGACAAGCTGTTCAAGCGCCTCCAGAGTGAGAGCATCGATTACCGCGAGGTCGTCGAGAGACCGGAGGCCAGACTCCAGGCCATCGAGGTCGCCCCGCACGTTGACGTCCATCGCATCTGCGAAGAGTACGTCCGGGACGGCGTGGCTAGGTCGGCCGAACAAAACCGCTTCCTTCACTCCTCGCGGACCAACGACGCGTTGTATGACCACCAGTGGGCCCTGCCGCGAATGGGGACGGAGCGCGCCTGGCCCCACGCGCGGCGCGTGATCAATCTCGACGCACCGGGCCAGATCATCGCGATCACGGACAGCGGGATTCAGCCGCGACACCCGGACCTCGCGGGGCATCTGTGGACAGACGGGGCCGGCCACCACGGCATCGACGTCCTCGATGGCGGCTTCGACGTCTCCGACACGGAAGGACACGGGACGCAGCTCGCGGGCACCATCGGCGCCGTGTCCAACAATGCGATCGGCATCGCTGCGACCGAGTGGCCGACTCGTATCATGGCGGTGAAGTTTCTCGACGCCCGCGTCCGACCCACCGCGCTGTGGGGTGCGGTGGCCATTCTGACGGCCGTCGCGATGCATGCGCGGGTCATCACCGCAGCGTGGGGCGTGGGGATCGCGTTTGCGTTTCTTCGCGAGGCAATCCGGATCGCGGCAGCGCGAGACGTCGTGATCGTCGCTGCCGCCGGCAATGAGGGGCTCGACAACGACGTCTTGCCGACGTATCCAGCTGGCTATCAAAACGGTGCACCCGACAACTGTCCGAACCTGATCTCGGTGATGGCATCCGACCGGCACGACGACCAGGCGGGTTTCTCGAACTATGGCCGGCAGCGCGTCCATCTCGCCGCGCCGGGAATCGGCGTGCTCAGCACGGAGACGTATTTCGGTCTGCCGCGCTATCGGGCCTTCACCGGTACGTCCGCCTCGTGTGCATACGTGTCACACGCCGCTGCCATCATCCGCGCCATGCATACCAACTGGACCGCGGCTGAAGTCCGCCGGCATCTCGTGGCGTCGGTGGACAGGAGCCCGTGGCTCAAGTGCATCGCACGAGGACGACTGAGCCTCGAGCGTGCCGTGTGCGGTCCATTCAGAGTCACCGCGCCTGTCGCAAACACTCAATGGGGAATCGGGCAGCCCGGTCCGATCACGTGGCAAAACAGCTATGTCACCGGTCGACCAACGACGGACGTGAGGATCTTGATCTCACGGGACAACGGCGTGACTTTCGTGCCGTTCGGCCCCACACATCCGAACAACGGGGTCTTCACGATCAACAATGTGCCCGGCCCGGCCGCGGCGGCGGTCAAGCTCCGGATCCGGAGCGAGCAAGGCGCCGGCCTCTACGCGGACTCCCCGGCGTTCAGCATCACGCCATGACTCGGGGTCACGGAACGGTGCTGAGGACTAGCCGAGGTCAGCCCGAGCCTCCGCTCCTGGTTGGACTTGGGGGGCTGGCATCGGACGAGTACGGTAGGTATGGCACGACGGGGCTACGACCTTCAATTCAAGACAAACCGCAGAAAACGGCAGAAATCGAAAGGGCCTACGGGCTCGTTGTCCCGTAGGCCCCCGATTGTTTGGAGCGGCCGACCGGATTCGAACCGGCGACGTCCAGCTTGGGAAGCTGGCATTCTGCCACTGAATTACGGCCGCCCGGCGCCCCCTATCTTACAACGATCCGGGCGTGGCTATTTCCCGTCCTTGAGCGACATGGCGTAGGCCTGCAGCACCTCGTCGCTCCGCGCCTTCCAGTTGAGGCGCTTGTTCACGCCGTAGAGGTCGATCTGCTGGTAGAGCGGCACCGCCGGCATCTCGTCGACCCAGAGCTTGTTGATCCGGTGATATTGCTCGAGGCGCTTCTTCTCGTCCATGATCGCCTGCGCCTCGTCGACCATGCGGTTGAAGTCCTCGTTGTGCCAGTTCACGAAGATGCCGGGGGACTTGAAGAGCGGGACGTACACGGTCTCGGCGTCCATCGTTCCGGTCCCCCAGCCGATCAGCCAGACCGGCCCCGCCTTGTGGACGTAGACCATGTTGTTCAGATAGGTCACGAAGTCGTACGTGCGGAGCGTGGTCTTGATGCCGGCCTTGCTGAGCTGGCCGGTGACCGCCTCGGCCACCTCGGCGTCGCGCACGTAGCGGCCGCGTGGGCCGTGCAGCGTGATCTCGACGCCGCCGCCGAAGCCGGCGTCGGCCAAGAGCTTCTTGGCCTTGCCGACGTCCGCCTTGATGGGCTGGAGCTTCGGGTCGTAGCCGAAGTGCATCGACGGCAGCATGGTGGCGACGCGCACGCCCTTGCCGTCGAGCACGGTCTTGATGAGCTCGTCGGCGTCTATCGCGTAGGCGATGGCCTGGCGCACGCGCTTGTCGGCGGTGGGCCCGTTGTAGGGCCCGGTCGGCTTGTGCTGCGCGTCCATCTGGTGCGAGTAGAACATGAGCTGGATCGTGCGGATCGACGGCGCCGTCGACAGGAACAGCTTCGGGTGCTTTTCGATGATCGCGCCGAGATGCGGCGGGATGTTGACGGCCAGGTCGATCTCCCCGTTCTGCAGCGCCGCGACGCGCACCGCGTCGTCCGGGATCGGGCGGAACACCACCGTCTTGATCTGCGGGGCGCCGCGCCAGTAGGCGTCGTTCGCCTCGAGGAGGATCTCTTCGTCCTTCGACCAGCGGACGAGCTTGTAGGGACCGGTGCCGATCGGCTTCTTCGAGAGATCGGCGGTCTCTTTGCCGGCCGACTCCCTGGGCGGCAGCATGCCGCTCTGGACGAAGGTCATCACGGAGATGAAGGTCGGCCAGGGCTTCTTGGTGTGGACCCGGATCGTGTACGCGTCGACGATCTCCACCCGGTCGATCGGCGCGAAGAAGGTCGCGCCGCGGAGCTTGCCCTGCCCCTGGCCCAGGCGCTCGAGCGTGAACTTCGCCGAGTCGGCATTGAAGTCCTCGCCGTTGTGGAACTTCACGCCCTTGCGCAGCTTGACCTCCCATGCCGATGGAGGGACGAACTTCGGCATCTCGGTGGCGAGGTTGGGAACGATTTTCAGATTCTGATCACGCTCGTAGAGCGTGTCGAAGATGTGGCGCCCGACGTTCGACGCCGGGCTCTCGGACTGGTTCGCCATATCGAGCGTCGTCGGGTCGACGCCCTGGGCGAGAACGACCTTGCCGGCCGGCGCGGCACTCGCCGCCACCGGCACCAGAAGGACGACGGCGGCCACCGCGATTCGCCACGCGACCATATAGAGCCTCCTCGACCGAGGGGTTCGATTTCTCGGGGTTCCGCTACTTTAGGGTCCGGCCCGGGAGCGAGTCAAGGTACGCCAGCGCCTCCTCGCGCGTGGTCACGCGCCCGAGACCCTGGGCCTCGCGCGCGCGCGCGAGCAGCCGGCCGACGGCGGGGCCGGGCTGGATGCCGAAGTGCTCCATGACGTCCTCACCCCTGACGAGCGGTGCCGCGCCGGCGCCGCCTTGCTGTGTTTCTTCCCATCCCCGCAGGAGGTCCCGGACGAGCGATGCGCGGCGCCAGACCGCGTGGGGCGACTCTCCCGCCACGGCGGCGGCGTCCACGAGCGTCAGCAGGAGCAGGTCGCGCGTGTCCTCGCGAAGATCCCGGAAGAAGCGGTAGCGGGCTCGCGGCGTCACCCGGCCGGCGGCGGCCAGGTGCATGAGACGCAGGTGATGGCGAACGAGCCGCTCGAGGATGCCGCGGGCCCGCGCCGGGAGCCGGAGCCGCTCGCCGATGCCGCGCGCGCGCGCGGCGCCGATCACATCGTGCTCGAAGAAGCGGACGCGGCCGTCGATCAGTCGGCGCGTCTCGGGCTTCGAGACGTCGTGGAGCAGCGCCGCCAGCTTGAGGACCTGTCCGCGTCGCACGCCGCCGCCGAGCTCCTCGTCCATATGGGCGGCGAGCTCCTCGCCGAACGGCCGGAGCGCGCGAAGGTCCTCGAGAAGCGTATCGGCCCCGGCGACCGCCCGGAGCGAGTGCTCGAGCACCGGAAACCGGTGGGGCGCCGGCTGCGCCGTCGAGCGCATCGCCTCGACTTCCGGCACGATCACGCCGAGGAGACCGAGCGCGTCGAGACGCCGGAGCACGCGGGCGGTGCGCGGCAGCGCGAGCATCGCGAGCAGCTCGTCGCGGACCCGCTCGGCGGCGACGCCGGCCAGTCCGGGGGCGGCGGCGCGGATGGCTTTCACCGTGCTCGGGGTCAGCCGGAGCCCCAGGGCGGCCTCGAGCCGAGCGCCACGGAGCGTTCGGAGTGGATCCTCGGCCAGCACGCGCGTGTCGTGGACGCGAAGACGCCGCGCCCGGAGATCGGTGAGCCCGCCGGTCGGGTCGATGATGCGGGCGCGTCCGCGACTGAGGAGCTCGCGCACCGGCACCGCCAGGGCGTTCACGGTGAAGTCTCGCGCCGCCAGATCGGCCTCGAGTGTCTCCGCCCGCCAGTCCGTCAGGTCGAGACACATCCCCCGCGCGAGCACCCGCGCCGCCCCGCGCTCCGGGTCGAGCGGCACGAACGCGCCGTCGAGACGCGCGGCCACGCGGCGCGCGATGTCGA
>Ga0137404_10001535_pt1 | contig 15222 bp, 21 predicted proteins | sample CZOMad2_1_16fung_FD_108285 | JGI IMG/M metagenome (GOLD analysis project Ga0137404, IMG submission 108285) | Vadose zone soil fungal communities from Angelo Coast Range Reserve, California, USA - CZOMad2_1_16fungal (Illumina Assembly) | ecosystem: Environmental > Terrestrial > Soil > Vadose...
CATCACGCCCGTCCACAGCCCTGTTGACCTGGTCGCCATCGACCGGAACAGGTGGTCGTCATCCACCGGAAACGGTGGTCGCCTTCAACCGGAAACCCTGGTCGCCATGGCCCGGAGCGCGCACCCCCAAGGGCGAGTTCGGTGTCTACCTCGTCTCCAACGGCAGTAATCAACCTTACAAATGCAAGATTCGGGCGCCTTCGTTCGCGCACTTGCAAGCGATGGATTTCCTGACCCGCGGCCACTTGCTTGCCGACGTTTCGGCGATCATCGGCTCACTCGATATCGTGTTCGGAGAAATCGACCGATAGATCCGCCGCTGGAGACGGATACTGCACCGGCCTAGAGCTTTGGTTGTGAACGGTGCAAATGTAATGAAGCCGGAGCGGAACAGGGCCGCCCCTAGCCGGAACTGCGCGAACTAGGCGCCGCGTTCTCGCCTCCCGATTGTCCGAAGTGCAGCCAACCTATGCACCCTGATCCCGGAAATCGGCATCCGTAAGTTTCAATGAATGTCAAATGCGACGACGTTGATCCGATGCAGTTTTTAGACATTCAGGATTTGATCGAGAGCGAACTGCAACCGCTTGAGTAAGGCCGCAAAACCTGACTGTCCTAATTCCCCGCCGCAAGTGACAGGCAAACGGCCCCAGCGCTATACCCGCGTGAACCTCCTGAACAAGGGTACTTTGGAAAGGCGGGGTCGCGCGCATCGAGGTATCGAGCCGAGCCGCGCGCCGTTGCCAGTTTGCTTTCGATTCGGAACCCGGCGGAGCCATCCGCGTTGCAGATCAAACGAAAGAAGCCATCCATGCCAATGCGGCGGATTGTCCTGAGTCTTGCCATCGCGTTCAACGTTGTCGCTCCTGCGTCATCCCAGGAATATCGCGGAACGTGGGAACAGCAGATAGCCTGTACGCCTGACGTCTGGCGGCTCTGCGCCGATCAGATCCCGGACGTCAGCCGGATCGTGACATGTTTGCGGCAGAACACGCCGCAGCTTTCCAATAATTGCCGCGCGGTATTCGAATCGAATGCCGAACAACAGCGGGGCAATCGCGGGTCGATGCAGCTTGTTCCGCAGCAGACGACGCCGCGTTCGCGCGCGCCACAACAGATGCGACCTCAGCCGAGGCCGTTCTATGAAGAAGACGAATAGGCTGCGCCGGAAAGACATTCCGTAAGAATCGGGTTCCCGCCCTGCTTGCCGGACACAAACTGCCAAGGTTCGAACTCCCCTCAGGTTTTGGGCTTCCGTCCTGCTTCGCGGTTCAACGCCGCCTCGCGAGCCAATCGCTCCGCTTTCAACCGCTCCCGGTTTGCATGAAACGCCTGTTGGGCGCGTTCGTACTCCGACAATGCTACCTTGGCGCTCGCGTCTCTAAAGACCTTTCGAGCTTCCCGCTCGGCCGCGGTCGGCGTCCTCCGCTCCAATATGTGATTGCTCATTTGCTCCTCCTCCGGGCGCACACGGTCCGAGCGCTAAGCATAGCGAGCGCATCAGGACCGCCAACCTAGGGTAGGTTTTCCTCCGGCTTGGGGCTTTGGGTGTGGGTGCCAGAGGCACAGGGAATCGACGCCCGACGAGCCCGTTAGTTCCTTCCAGGACACGATCAACGCTGGCGCTTTTTGAGCACTTCCAGCGCCCGGTCGGCGTGCACGGTCACTCGCTGCTGATCACCTCGAGCACGGTCAGGTCGGTATCGATCACGAAAGTTACGCGCTGCAGAGGCATCATCGGAATCCACCCCCTGACTCCGCCATAAAAACTCCATCCCCTTTCGTGGCCTCGGCTATTGCTTTCCGCTCCGGGTTTAATCAGGGTTCGCGCTCCGGTCGGAGAGCCTGGGGTGCGGCTATCATTTCTAGATCCAATACGCGGAATTGCGGCGCTGATCGTCGTTACGGCGCACCTTCATTATGCGGCAGGACCGCAGACATGGTTTTTTGAACTATGGATTCTGAGGGCGTTCAAAGCGTCAGTATTCGCCGTCTCAATATTTTTCGTTTTGAGCGGGCTGGTTCTCTACCTTCAAATTGAAGGGGAAAAAGTCAATTACATCCGCTTCATCGTTAGGCGAGCGTTTCGGTTATTCCCGGCATGCATTGCTGCGGTGACAATTTCGTATCTAATTTACATCATATGGGCACCCGCGCCGCTGGCTAATGCCGAGTTTTTGAATGACGTAACCTGGCCCGCCGGAATTTCGTTCGGGCAGTTTCTCGATCACCTTTGGTTGGGCGGCTCCGACAAACTTCTACGGCCGATCTGGAGTCTCGTGATCGAGTGGAGAGTTTCGCTCGTCTTTCCCGCGATCGTAATGCTTTTTGTTTGGTCGCCGATCTTTACGGGCATTGCATTTGCGGCACTTGTTTTAACGATAACATCCCTGCCAAATTCGACCTTCGCGCAAAGCGGCTATGCAGGCGCTGTCCCGGTTGCCTTCTATAGTTGTCTGTTCGTGATCGGCATCTTTATTGCCGCTTACCGATTTCAAATTGTGCTATTTTTGCGGTCTAAGCCATGGTTACGTGGCGTTCTGATAGTGTTTTGCGGCTACTACGTTTGGTTCAGATCGTCGTCCAACGATTAATCAGGATATCTGTTGCAGGGAATGGTCAGCGGAGCGCTGATCGTCTTTTGCATGTCGACGTCCAAGGCGCGTAGGCTGCTGCGCATAACGCCACTGCAATACCTTGGACGAATTTCGTATTCTCTCTATCTCGTCCATATGATCTGGATCGGAATTCTGTTTCGCCTTCTGGACGGTACCAACCCTCTTGTGATTTCGGCCGTCGTCATCGCTGCAAGCATCTTGAGCGCGGATCTGATGAATAGATTCATAGAAGCTCCCGCGAATAGGTTAGGCAGACGCGTTGCAGGCAGGTGCCAACAGCAGACTCTCAGCCGGGAGGTATGGCAGTCGTGGCAGCCTTCACCGCCAGGGTATGCTTCCGCAGCCTGAACGACAGGGCGATCAACAGGACGCCGAATAAGATCGCGTAGGGGCCGACATAGGGGCTGACGACGTAGCGTTCGGGGTGGTCCAGGGCCAGCAGCAGGATGGTAATGCCGAAGAACACCGACAACGTGCCAGCGAGGATCAGCCACAATTCGTTGTCGATCTGCTTGCGCAGCTTGAGCGCACCGATGCTCTCGAGAATGCCGTGCGCGATTGCCCAGGCACCGATGATTTGATCTTCACGGATATCAGGCCAGATGGGTTGGACGAAACCGGCCGCAATATCGACCAGCCCCACGACGACGAGCCACCACGGCGGTTCGGGCTTGGTGGTAAAGGCAGCAACCAGGGCCACGATGCCGTCGACGACGACATAGAGTGGAAAGAACAGGAAGGAGCGCGCCGGTTCGAAGGACATGCTGCCGAAGACGATGGCGGCGATCCCGCGCATCAACCAGAACCACCAATTCTTCGAAGGCGCATGCAGGCGCGATGGTAGTGCGAAGGGAGTAGTCGGAGCAGGCTGTTCCGGTGACTGCGGCCCCTTCAACTCGCGAATAAGCCTTTCCATGTCGCTGTGGAACGAGGCATGGTGAACGGCGAGCCCATTCCGCACGGCCAGATCCCTGAGGTCATCCGGTAGTTGGTCGACCCTCGGAACCCGCGTGCCCTCAAGCAGGATCGGAATGACCGGGATGTCGCGCTTGAGCGCGGCTGCAATTTCGATGCGAATAAAGTCATGCGGGTTCTCCAAGCGTAGATGGCCATCTTCGTCGCGCGCGTCGAGCCAGCCGGCGCCCATGACCGCCAGCAGCACGTCACACTTGGCGACCTCCTCGCCGAGCACCTTGACGAAATTGACACCCAAAGGGATGTCGTCGACGTCCATGAACAAGAGGTCACCGCCGAGCTCTTGACGCAGCCGGTCGAACACTCGGCCAGCGTGTCCCGCGCTGTCGTCGTGCCGGTAAGAGATAAACACTCTGAGAGCCACAGCCTGTCCCGTTGAGCGGTCGCAATCTGTGGCTACTCTACCTTATTATCGCGATGGGCGGGAGAGCCGCCATTGGGTGTTCACAATGGTTCTGGTGGCGGAACGCGACCGCAGCTTAGTCCGGAGCGGGTCAAAAGGCGAAATTCTCACTGCGAGCAAATGTCTTCCGCTATTCTCCCAACAGCGGACATTCAACCGTGCCATCGTCAGGGGATGTCGAAAGCGTATCGCGTCACCTTGCAGATTCCGGCGTGCGTCACGGTGAGCGCGACCGCGCGGCTTGACCCTGCGGTTAAGGGCACCATCTCGCCGTCAGCACCGACAAGGAAGTGCTGGACGATCCCGTGCGGCAGGATGCGCTGACCCTCGCCATCCGCAATAACCTTGTACGGCGGTAGCCGTACAGTCTCGCCACCGAACTTGAATTCAACGCCGGCCCGCAATTCATCCGGCAATGTCGAGTCCGGCAGGCATTCCATCGTCACCTCGCGCTCGCCCGGCACGCTGGTCAGCCACCCATGCCGGGCGGTCACGTATTTGAGCAACGATGCGAACCGCTCCTTGCGATCGGCGATCACTTCGTGTCGGAACGGCTTCCTGCCGCCCGTGACCGGGCGGGCGTACTGCGGGATGTAATTGTCCTCGCGCATCATTCCCGCCTCGCCACCGCCATGACCTCGTCGACAAACTCCTGCAGCGTCGCGCGGAGTTGCGCACGCATCCTCGGGATGTCGGACGCGGAGGCGCGCTGCATGGTCTGGACCTGCTGCAGAACGTTGGTGGCGATGTCTCCGAGCGCCGCCATGTCGCGGTCACGCTGCGTCGGGATGCTCAATGCAGCCTCAACGTCAGATCGAGGCAGCGATAATCGCCGAACCGATCCCGCGCAGCCCAGAACACGGCGCGCGGGGTTTTCGATTGCGGATCGGCGTAGGGATTGAAATCCCACGCCTCAGACTCGATGAACGCTTGCACGTCGGGGTCGCTGCAGAACACAAGCGGAAGATGCGGCACCTCTCACCAGCTCCTCCTCTTCATCGTGTTGGAGGCTGCGCAATTCCTGGATAAAATGGGCGGCGCGATTACTGCTGTTGCGACCATTGCAATCGCCATCTTCACGTTCACGCTTAAGCGGGCTACGGACAAACTTTGGGATGCCGGAGAGCGTCAGCTGAACTTGCTGGCCGCAACACCCGCCGCTCAATCTAAGGACATGCAGGCGTCTATCCGGGCCGCAACCGACTCCGCGAATGCCGCGATTACGAGCAACCAGATTGCTATGACCAATAGCGAACGGCAATTGCGGGCCTACGTAACGGTCCAGGACATCAATATGGTTACCCACCGGCTCCCCGGCCGCATCGGCACTTACAACGACGATGTTATTCCGGGCGCTGTCCACACCTATCGATTTTCCGTCATCCTGAAGAACGGAGGCATGACCCCGGCCATCAATGCCCGTACGAACATCAGTCACAACAGATTCAACAACGAGATGCCTGCGGACTTTCATTTTCCTGACTCGGCAAATTTCGGGAACGCACTTATCGGCCCCCAGCTGACCTGGCACACGCCGTCGATCACGATTCCCGCCTCCGAACTGGAGAGGCCGCTCGTGGGCGCGTTCCATTACCTTTGGGGATGGATCGAACATGACGACATCTTTGCCAGCATGCCACGGCACCGGACTGAGTTTTGTTTCAAGATCGAGTGCGAACGGCTCCAGCCAACGAATGAATTCTGGGTTGGCTTTGCTCCACACTCCAAATTCAATGCGGCTGACAATGATTGTCTGAGGCCTATCGATCCTGCAGGGTAATACATTGGTGGCCTAATCGTATTTGATTTTCAGAAGACCCAGTGGCTGCAAGTTGAAGGCGGCCTCTCCGGGGGCATAGCGAACTTCAAAGAATTCAAAATCGCTGCGCCGCTCGCGAGAGCACTTTTGATCGATGATCTTCATGATCCTGAGCCTGTCCGCCATGTCAGTTCTCGCCCCCAAGATGATGCCAGACAGATCCTCGAATTTGTATTGCAGGGTCCGCATCGGCTTCTCGCGCAAATCAAAACCTGAATGAAGCAGCAGACGATATTCTTCTTCGTGTGCCCACTCGGCGGTCTTAAAGACAAGGCTGGATTCAAACGTCCTCCAATATTCGTCCCTCGCCGCTTGATCCTTGAAAGCCGTCTCCCGGCATGAACTGAACCGGCCGTCATCGCCCTTGTACCAAAACCCGTTCAGGCTCTTGAGCGAGATACTTCCCAGCGTCCTGAAAAAATCGACCGCCGGATAGGCTGGACTATATTGGACCTTGCAAAACTCCGTGGGCACAAAACTCCTGTAGTACTCATTGCGGTCCTTGAACCCTCCAAGACCGGTCACGGTGTTCAGGCTTAGCGTTGGCGCTCCAAGACTGTTCGGAGTCGTCCTGAACTTCAGGCAGGCGCCGCGATGACCGTCACCATAAGCACCCCACATCGACGCGTTGGTCGGATTGGCGCTAAAGCAGGCCACATACCAATCCGGATGAACAAGCTTATCGAGCGCCCCTACATAAGTGCTTGGAAACGAGAGGCAAAGGTAGACCAGTGAATCGGGACCCGCCTTCTGATACCGGGCAATGAGCTGCAACTGATCGACGGCTGAATCATTTGCCGCGAAAAACGCTTCCGCCGCCGTTTCAGAGGCGTTCTCAATTGCTGGCAGAAGAGCCGCACTCTCCATCATCTTGATCGCGTTCGCGCGCATCGACTCCAGGTTCTCGCCGATCAAGAAACTCGGCGGCGCCATAATGCCGTGTGCGGCGTATTCCTTGAATACCGCGTCCATTGCAAACGGATGCAGGCTGCGGAGATAATTCGTGAGCTCGTATCGCCGAATGGGACTTGTGCGCCCCGCCATCAGTTCCACTAGTTTCCTGACAGCCATCTCGTTCAAAAATGCATTCGAAGATCGATCGTAGATTTCGCGCACGGGCGCGGGCGGAAGATTGTCCGGAACCATGGACACGAAGCTTCGCACCTGGTTCCGGTCACAATCGACGCCGCTGAATACACGGGACGTGGCCTCGATAAAGATGAGAATGTAATGCCGGAGGAGATTGCGCCATACGATCTCGTCGCCCGTCCAGACGAGATCCTTAAACGTTTCAATCGGATCGTTCAGGTCTTCGGGCGGAGCAAAATATATCTGCTGGGCGTCAGGCTCATTGAAGCCGTCAAGCAGCTGCTTCGTCGATCGGAAACGATATAGATGTGACACCATCGCTGCATTGTAATTGAGCGGCGGCCTGCACGGAACATTAAATTTCAGATTACGGCTACGCGGCGACAGCTATCGGCGAATGAGCGGCGCGAATAAATTCTGCAAGACCACATCGTCGAATTTATCCGTTTCGGGAGTGGACGCGCGAACTGAAGGCGAACTTGATCTCGTCGATCTTCCTTCGACGACGGCGATCCGCTCCATTACCGTTTCCACTGCGCGAGAGACGACCGCTGTGCTTACACGTGTTCTCGTTGCTAGTTTTTGAAGAGTCTCGATGTGTTCCGTAAGAGTCGATTCCGAGTCGATGCTTTCAACAGTCCTCTCTATTTCATCGCATTCTCTTATAATGACCTCGTTAACAGCCTGAGGAATCTCGCTGCCTAAATGCTGTTTCCATCCTTCAACCGCATCGGAAATTTTCTCAAGATCGTCCGGAGCGCAATTGTGGATCATTCCAATCGCAGCGGTCTCAAGGCAATTGGCGAGCTCGCTTGCAACAGTGAGCTCGTCAAAATAATCTCCGTCACGCAATTTGGCGATGAGCTCGATTACGTCGTCGCCGTCGCGCCAGGAGTCCAGCCCGTCTACCGGCGCGCGCGCAAGCGCGAGAGCAAGATCGGAAAATCGTTGATCGCCGCTGGATTGATGCCAGGCAATCAACAGCTCTATGCGTTGTGTGTTCGAGAGACCGGTTTGTTGCAACGAATTCCCGTATTTTCCCGGCGTCTTGATCCATACCGGGAGGTGAAGAAAGTCACCCGCAATCTTGGCGAAGCACGTGGCCACAACTGCAAGGCTATCGGCCGGAAGCCTGATATCTTTGCAATGCGACCAGACCGCCCTTGCAAAGTCTGTTTCGGCGGTGGAAGCGGCAATCTCGCGGAGAAGCGCATCGTCTTTTAAATATTCCGTCAGATAATCCCGCAGCGAAGGATTCACGAAACCGACAAGCGGTCCGGTGATCTTAACAAATCCGCCTTCAAGGATTCGCAAAGCCTCCTCAAAATCTCCCGTGCTCGTCACCGTATTTGGTGCACAGGCGCGGATGAAGGCTTTCATAGGCATTCTTCAGCTTTTCGACTCCCACGCCGTATTCGGAACAGAAAAAGAGAGCAAGAAGGAGGTGCTGGCACGTTTTTGAGATATGCGTACGAAAAGCGATATCCCACAACTGCTTCGGGTTCGTGAGTGCATCGATGAAGGCCGGCGGATAAGCCTCTGGCAGGATGTCTCCTACCCGTGTGCTATCTGTCATCCAGTCGATAATGCGTGGGTTATAATTTTTGTGATCGATGATCTTCGCAATAAGGCCGCTTCCGATAAGCGCGCTTATATGACTCTGCGGGGTTCCTGCGACGAGCAGATGATTATAGAGAATCCGCGCCTTGATCCGCCGGGTATAAATACCAACGTCAAGAACGTATTTACTGATATCCAGGCCCTGGTCTGCCAAATACTCGGAGACAAGCCGCGCTTCCTCGAATATGTAGGCCCGCGTGGTCAGAATGAACCGGGCGTTCGGAGATTTCCGCACGCGCTTGATAAACCCGGCAAGATCGGAATCCTTGTGCGAGAGGGCGTTTCGATCGAGCGCCACCCTTCCGAGAAAATCATCGAGACCTGTTTCTTCGAATCTTCGATGGCAGCAAAACCGTCATCGAGACTTCGGATCGCTACAAGCTCCCAACCCTCGGCGATATAGGCATAGGAAAGCATCTCGGCGAGTGTGGTCTTCCCCACGCCAGGCGGGCCTGAAATGATCACAAGATGATGCGCTTCCAGCGTGTCGCGTGCGCCGTTGCAGCTCGGGTTCGGTGCATAAACGCGAACCTTGGCTTCGATTTCTTCGCGGGTGATCTTATTGACGGTATGCGCGGCGGACCGAATAACGCGCTCCAACACCCCGACCCCTGACAACCACAGTTTGATGTGGGATTTCTCGATATCGGGAAATTTTCTGATAAGCCCGTTGAGATCGCCTGGGCCTAGAATGTCGTCCTCGTTTTGCAGAGAAGGGCCGATCAGAGCCGCGAGCTCTTTCTTCCTGGGCGGCGTCAGCTCCCGCGACGTTGCGAGCACATAGCGGGTTGGCGCGAGACCATCAATCGACGACCGTTCCCGTTTAATCTCTGATTTCAGCCCAGCATAAGTGGAACCCGCGTAATGCTTGGCTTGCAGGATAATCTTTGCGCCGCCTTTGGCGTGACGGCCATCCATACCGCCGTCTGGACCTGCCGCAAACGCCTCGAAACGGACGCCAAGCTCGCGGCCGATAAGGTCACGCGCGAGGTCCTCGAAATCAGCTGGCGATAGGTTTCCAAACCCGTAAGCCATTCTAGAGCTCTTTGTAGATCGGGATGGAGGCTGCGTGCGCGTCAACCATCTCGACCACCTTTTTTTCCAACGGAAGCTGCGTCTTCTGTTCGGACCATACCTGCTTGAAACGCGCGACGGTTTCAGCCGCGGTATCGAGCACCAGCTTCTCGGAAATTCGCGCTTTTGCCGCAAGGTGCTTCAGCTCATCCTTGGAAAACTCGGCCATTTTCTTGGTGCGCGAATATTTAAGCGCCATCATTTCATCGGCAATGTACGGGATGGTCGAAAGCAAATCATACGCGGGCGACAAGGTTGGCGTCCGCCCGTCTTTATAGATCAGGGACCAGTTCTTGAGGTGCATATCCGCGTTTCCGATCAGGGTGCTGAACACAAGGCGGCGGATAAATTCAGCGATATCGGCGTCGCCGGTTTCGATGCCAAGCACCCCGGCAATGCGGCGGTATGTGGCGTGATCATACTTACCGTCGGGATAAACACTGAATACTTGTGCGAAGTCTTCGATATGAACCGAGCCTTTGTCGTTGCGGTCGAACCGCTTGATCGCCATGGCCTGCCCCTTGAGCTCACCGATGCCGTCGGGAAGGCCGTCGATCGCATCCAGCTCCAGAAGCTGAAGATCGGGCACGTCCATGCCCATCGATTTGGCTATGGTCATCATTGAAAATTCGTTCTCGGGCACGCCTGTGTATTGCTGCGATGGCAGCTTGACGATCCATGAGCCGCCGACGCCTTCGGCGGGAATGACAAGGCCGCCTGCCTTGACTCCGTTTTGCAGGGCCGAGAATTTCAATTGCACGCCTGCAAGGGAGAAGCGCAGCATGTTGCTGCGCTCTTCCGGCGTTATCTCTGCTTCTACTTGAGGAGGAAGCTCCTCACCTTCCGCCGGGTGCACGGAAATCGCGCCGGGAAGGTCAAGGCCCAGCATCCAAAGCAGAAAGAACTCGCTGTGTTGTTTTACACCGGCCCGCTCGGCGAGGTACTTGCGCAGCGGTCCCTCTGGCAGAAGGTTTGAGAAGAACGGCGGCACGACCTGACCGACTGGTTTAAAGTCTGTAACCAGCCCGCCGAATTGATCCTTGAACGACAGGCTCAAAGTCGAGCGATTGGCATCGTCGATATACGCCTGATTGAATGCAAACAGGTTCCGGTTCCCCTGCACGTGCGTGAGGGTGGCAATGGGGCGGCCGTGCAAATGAACATTTAAGACGGATACGTCAGGCATCGTCGTCCTCATCATCTATGGCGTACGCTGGCCTCGGCGCTTCCGAGGGGCTGTGCACCAGCCGGTTGCGAAGCTGTTGCAGCTCTGTGGCGATGGCGGCCACAATGTCTTTCGACTGCGGACTCGCCTGATACCGCCTCAGTTTATTGATTGCGCCGGTAACGATCTGAAGATCGGGCTTGCGGAGTGGAGCGTGCCTGAGAAAACGCAGAGCGTCGGCAATCCGGTCAAGGTCTGCCGAACTGCCGTACAGCAGCTTCTGCTTGATGACGAGACGTTCCCCCCGTGCGATTTCGCGGAGTGCCGCTTCGCCCTCTTGCGGGGTAGATTGCTCGGTGGATGTTTGACGAAGAATACCCTGTACGGCTGGCAGGAATTTCTTCGGCACAAGCATGATCTCAAGGTCGAGCGCCCTCGCCACGTCGATAAAGCTTGAAAGGCCGGGTTCTAAAGTCCCTGTCTCGATCTGGGAGATGTGAGCTTGTGTCAGTCCCGAACGTTTGGCGAGCGCACGCTGGCTAATGCCCGCGTCCGTCCTGCGGTCCCGTATCTCCCGGATAAGATCTTCGCTTTTATACCCCACGATACACTATCCTTATCAAAATACAGCATTGATAGGGATACTATATCGACCTTCTTTTAAAATGTCAAATATCGATTAGAATCCTTATCAAAGCCGGAGATAGATAAGAATATTATATCAAAATCAGCTGCTTGGACAGACAAACGCCTCCCGACGGGAACTCGGCAAACGAGTGATTTAGGAGAGCCAAACCGCCAGTCTCGACGAAGGGACGACGGCACGGCCCCCTTCCCCATGGGATCGAATCAAGAGGGCATACAGTCTCATCCCTGATCGCCATCCGAAGCAGATTACTGAAAGTTTTGAGTCGTTCTCAAACTGAACCCAACCACCGATTGACCACCGATACACCGAGAACGAAGGTGGAAGATCGTCAAGCGACGTCACGAAAAACGTCAATGTTCTCCGCGAGCTTCGAGCAAGCAGGGCCGCTCATAACGGTCCGGTTGCAGGTTCGAGTGCTGTCCGAACCAACAACGAAATCAATAGCTGTTCAGAGCCCTGTTTGCGGTCGCGGTGGCTCTCGCCCCAAGTATCGGGGAAAGTGCCTTCATCGTCAGAGCGGGCTGCGTGCAACGCCCCTAACGCCCAAAAATTCGACAATCAAAAACCGCGGGCAGCTCCTCTCCTTTTTGTTCGCCGTAGCACCCAATCGTACGATGAGTTTATAGCCGCTGTTCCACTTTTGGCCTCGCCTGAGCATGATGCTCGGGATGATCAACAGGTCCGACATTTTCTCGATTGGCGAAAACGCAAGTGCATGTACCTCGTTTGGTCGCAGGTGACCTGAGCGCGAACGCCGGGGACAACTCCCCGCCAAGTTCGCGATCTTCTGCGCGCGTCGCCGCCAGGGCAAATGAAGGGATGGCGGAGCCATTGCGCGCGCTGATCGCCGACGACAACCATCCCAAGGCCGCCGGCTGATGACCAGGATGGGCCGCAATCTCGGCGAAGAGCTGGCGCGCAAGATGGCGATCAATCGCACGCGGCAACGGAATCTCACGGCCGACGGCCACGGCTACCACGTCCGCGACAAGACGAACGCCCTCCGGTAAGCTCGAATGACAGTGCGCAAGACGGACAACTTGCTTCGGGGCGATCGGACGCCGGCCTATGTCGACCGGGAAACCGGAGCGGCCGAATTGCTAATTTCGACAGACACTTGGGATCAATGGGTGAAGAATGGTCGCCTGCCCCCACCGTGCGACACGTTCCCGTCGGGCACCCCGCGCTGGCGCTGGGAAGACGTAGACCGTAAGCTCTCTGGTAAGAAGGCGTCAGACACCGACGCGGCCGTGTTGGGGGCAGCGAACTTTGGCAAGAAAAAGGGAATCCGGCGTGACGCTGCCTGAAGGCGTAGAAAAGAAGGTCGTGCACAAGCCGAGCGGCAAGAAATACACGTACTATTACTGGAATCCTGGCCGCAATACCGATCGCGAGGGCGAGCGCATCAAGCTGCCGAACGCCGACACTCAGACGGCGAGGTTCTGGGCCGAAGTCGAGCGCCGGCGGAAGTCAGAGCCGACGGCATATCTACCTGGTTCGACCGGCGATCTTATCGCGCGCTACCGCAAGAGTGACGAGTTCACGCGGCTGTCGAAAGGCACTCAAACCAACTACGAGGTACATATGCGCCGCTTCGAGGCGCGCGACACTTGGGGCGTGGTACCGGTCCGTGATCTATCTCCACTCGCCGTGCAGACCGCGCGCGATGCGATGAAAGACATACCGGTGATGGCGAACCAGATGCTGTCGGTCGGGCGCACGATCTGGGATTGGGCGATCCCACTCGATCTCGCCAAGACAAATCCCTTTGACAAGGTGAAGGACTTCGACATTCCCGACCGCGGCCATGTGCCGTGGCCGTCATGGGTGGTCGACTATGTGCGAACGCACGCGTGGCCCGATCTGGTGCGGATGGAGCGGCTCGGCATCATGACCTGCCAGCGCGGTAGCGACTTGATCCGTATGGGCCCTGAGCATCGCGACGGCAACGGCATCTGGTGCCGGCCAAAGAAAACCCGCAAGCGTCGCCGTGCCTTCCACATTCCGCTGGCCACGTCCGACGCATGCGAGATCGATCGCTGGGTCGAGACGCCGGTGACGTTCACGAACAGCCGCTGGCTGAAGCCCATCGATCGCTTCCGCGAGGACCTGTACCTCTATTCTCCGAAGGGCGCGCAGTACACCGCCGACGGTCTGCGCGCGCGCTGGGGACGCTGGCTCGCCGACACAGAGGAAGGTCGCCTCATCTGCCGCAAATGGAAGGAATGGGTCGCCGCCCAGGTCAAGAAATATGAATGGGATATCGATCCAGATGATGCCGATCACCCAACCATTCATGGGCTGCGGGGCACCGGCATCCTGGCCCGTGCCGAACAAGGCTACGAGGTCGACCAGATCGCCAACGACATCGGCATGTCTCGCCAGAACGTCGATCACTACATGCGCTTCCGCGACCAGATGAAGGTCGGCGCTGACGGTCAGAAGCGGCTACGTCTGATCGGCAAGGAGGACTAGACCATGAACTTAGAGCGGGCTATACGGGCCACGTCGGCGACCGCAAAAGGCCGGATTTGGAAAACTCCTAGCCGATATTGGAAAACTTCCGAAAAAAGCGCTGTTAAATCAAGCGCTTCGATGGGGAATGGTGTAACGGTAGCACAACAGACTCTGACTCTGTTTGTCTAGGTTCGAATCCTAGTTCCCCAGCCAAGATTTTTTTCGTTGCAAATCAATGCATTCTAGCACCGGTTTGACGCTTGCAGGCAGGGTTCGCGTCCGGGTCTGTCGACGCGGAAGGTTTCGATGAAACGGCCGTCCTTCTGCGTGACGAACACAGACATGCCGTCGGGCCCACCGAAGGTGAGGTTGGTCGGCACTTTTCCGCGCAGCGGAACTTCACGCAGCAGCGCCGTATCCGGAGTCTTGTCCGGTGCCAAAATGGCGATGGTGCCGTTCAAGGGCCGCGCCACAAAGATTTTGCCGTCGAGATCGGTGCGCAGGCCGTCGAGTTCGAACGCATCGAATTTCTTCACCAGGCGGGGTGCTGCGAGCTTGGTCCCGTCGAGCCGATAGGCCCATACCTCGCGCGTGTCGGCCTCGCTGACGTAGAGCGTTGTGCCGTCCGGGCTCAGATCAAGGCCGTTGGTCGCTCCCATCGATCGCTCGCTCGTCATCACCTCGCCGCTGCCCTTTCCGTCGCGACCCCGCACGATGCGCCAGATCTGGCCGGAGTGCGGAAAGCGCGGATCGCTGGCAAAGAGCGTGCCGTCGCTCGCGACGGCCAGATCGTTTGGCTGGTTAAAACGATCGGAATGAAAATAGACCTGCGGCGTGGATTGACCGGCTTCAATCACAAGCACGTTGTGCTGCTTGAAGTCGGCGACATACATCCGCCCTTCCCGATCGAAGCGAATGCCATTGCCAATGCTGCCGCCGGGAAGCGTCGTGAACAATTCTGACCGCGTCGCGCCCTGACGCAATTTTCCGATCGTACCCTGCCGCCCGAAATTCACGACATACAGGGTGCCGGCGGCGTCGACGGCAGGTCCCTCGATGCCGCCTGTATATTCACCGGACGGAGTGAGCTGACGGCTCTCGAACAGCGTGGGCTCCGCGCCTGCGGCACCACGGAGAGCAACAAGGCCCACAAGGCACACCAGGACGCTCGCGGCTGCCAGCTTTGCCGCCATCTTGTTCTCCCTTGGCAGAGCTTGTTGTCGCGGTCCACGGCGTGTGGTGCGCTCATCATCATCAGACGCAGCTTCGCATCCCCGCGGCGCGATGCGCCCGGGCCGTGCTCGTATTTTCCGCCCGAAAGAGGGCGTGGGGAATGCCGGATGCCCAATGCAC
>Ga0137404_10001540_pt1 | contig 15207 bp, 12 predicted proteins | sample CZOMad2_1_16fung_FD_108285 | JGI IMG/M metagenome (GOLD analysis project Ga0137404, IMG submission 108285) | Vadose zone soil fungal communities from Angelo Coast Range Reserve, California, USA - CZOMad2_1_16fungal (Illumina Assembly) | ecosystem: Environmental > Terrestrial > Soil > Vadose...
AATAAGCTTATCCAGTTACAGGTGTTGCATGGCTGTCGTCAGTCCGTATTGTGAGAAGTGAGGTTAATTCCGCTAACGGACGAAATCCCTGTTTTTAATTTATACTTAATAATTTATGGTTCTGATAGAGGATCATTTGGGGCTAAGACAAGCCGTTATGGCTCTTATGAACTGGGCTGATATGTGTTTTGGGAAAACACTGAATTGGCTAAAACTATCAAACTCCGGGGACACCCTAAAGCTTATGGTACCAAGCTATAGTCGAAAGGCTATAAGTGGCCAGAATAATTACCTGGGTATGGTAATAAGTCATAAGATGATGGAAACTGAAATGGGTTATCGCGGATCTAAGTCAGAATTTGTTTCGCAAACAGATTTTGTAAAAGAGCAACGAGTAGACGGTAGTTGGAGCATAGCTAAATTCAATAAAATGCTCTTAAGGTGTACTCTAATGGGTTTCGAAAGAAGCTATCCCGTCAAAATCCTTACTAAACAATAAAATAACAGAAGTTTTTCTACCTTTTCAATTCAGTGTAAGATGAATCCATGGTTTTTAATAGGATTTTAAGATGCTGAAGCTTCGTTCATTATTTCTATGTATAAAGATGATAATTCTAAAATGAAGTGGAGAGTAACTCCTAATTTTTCTATAGATATAGATATTAAAGATATTGCAATACTAGAAAATATTAAAGATACTTTTGGTGTTGGTAAAGTTAGAAAAAATAGTAGCAGTACTGCTGTATTTAGAGTCGATAATATACAAGAATTACAAGTTATCGTTGACCATTTTTACAAATATATGGGTGCTAAATTTTCTGATTTTTTATTATTTAAACAATGTTATGATTTAATTAAGCAAAAACAACATTTAACTCAAGAGGTACTTAAAAAAATAGTAGCATTGAAATGCAATCTTAATAAAGGTCTTACTGATGGTTTAATGGAAGTTTTCCCAAATATAGTACCTGTAGCTAGACCTCCTTATAATTTTAATGGTATACCAGATCCTTTATGGATCTCTGGTTTCGTTTCTGGGGACTCAACCTTTTGTGTCTCTATAGAAAAAAGTAATAATAAAATAGGTCATAGAGTACGATTAATATTTGGTGCTTGTCTACATATTAGAGATAAAGCATTATTAATTGGTATAGCAAATTATTTTAATATTTTAGAAGTGTCTAAACAATCTGATGTAGATTTTAATAATAATATTTTATTCGGTAAATATCTTTATGATTCTAAAAAAAGAGAAAATACTTTACTTCAAATTAAAAACTATTCTGATATTGTAAATAAAATTATACCATTTTTTAATCAGTATCCAATACTAGGGGTAAAAGCTTAGATTTTTTTTTAATTTTAAAAAAGTAGCAGAATTAATGAAAAATAAAGAACATTTAACCAAATCAGGTTTTAGAAAAATCACCAAAATAGTAGAAAAAATGAACTTAGATAGAAATAATTTCTAGCCTTCGCTTAGCAAATGCGAATGTGTAGCTAGGCTTGAAGATAATAACTTAAACGTTTCTTCATTTTATTGTATGTTAAATTTGATTTACCATGATAGACGTGCCACAAAAACTTTTACAAAGTGACGCAAAACCGTCCTACAGTTTCTTTAAGTTAATAATATAAGTAAAATTTATAAATTAGTAAGGAGAGATTGGCTAACGGAATAAGGAAGAGCTAATCATTAAAGAAAGTTAAACTATAACCTTATAAGTCGGATTGTCGTCTGCAATTCGGCGACATGAAGAAGGAATTTCGAGTAATCGTTGATCACTAGGCGCAACGGTGAATATTGAATCCGTGATGAACTAACTGTCTGTCGCTGGGAAGAAATTTAGGTAGGAGGAAAATGGAGCGAAGTTATACTTTTTACAATAGACAGTAAAAATATTTAGTTATTCAATTTACCGGTACTATTAAATTAATTAACTCTTTTTAATTAATTTTAAAAAAGGAAGATTAAAAGCATGTAAAGATAAATTATACAAATAGTTAGACATCTTTTGTTAAATTAATGAGCTTTTTTTAATTCACTTGGATAACATCTCAAAAGTCATAGCAAGGTAGCCGTACTGGAAAGTGCTGCTGGAAATTAAACATATCTTTTAACCCCCGTCAATTATGCTTTTTATTTTAGAATAAGCTATTTAATTATAAGTGATAATTATAACTAAAAATAAAATAAGTGAAGTGATAGTTCCCAATGTTTATTAATAGCTATTAATTTAATAAAGTAGATTTCTTTAAGGTTTAGAGCTTCGCCATAATGTTAAACTACTAATTAGTTTTATAATTAATTGATTCTTTAATTTAATTAAAAAAAAGTAATATAAATTTTATTAAAAAAAAATTCTAAGATTTCATAAAAAAAATCTAAGTATTAAAATTAATAGGTTTTAAGGTGGTGCTTAAAAAAAAAATTTTTTTTTTATAGCCATAAACTTCATAAATTTTAATATGTAAATCTTAATATGTAAGCGAAGATTAAATAATGTGTATAAATTTCATATTAATAGGAAATAAATAAAAAGAAAAAGTTCTTAGATTTCTTTTTATTTTTACACTTATTATCATTAATTCTTAGGTTTAATTTATTTAGCTTTAACCTTTTATTTTTTGTGCCTACCGGCCTTGTTTTAAATTTTTTTTAAATATAATATTTAATATTTAATTATGCTATTAAAGTAACAAAGCCACATACATTAATGGCATTGGCTCTCTATTTCCAATTTCACTTTTTTTAGTGAGTATTGATGGAGGTAGAATTAAAAAAATTGTTAAATAATCATTTTTTAATTTTTCTAGAATAATAAATGTACTTGATTTTCTAATATACAATATTACTATTATTTTCTTTTTAGAATTTAGGTTTACTTTATAATAAAATAGATTTAAATTTAATAGATTTAAATAAATAAAAAAAAACCTTTAAATAAAAGATAAAGGATAAGTAAAAATAAAGGGGTTAGCTGAGTGGTTTAGCAGTAAATTTACACTTTACAGACAGGGTTTCGATTACTCTACTTCTTAAAAATTAAAAGATTTATTTAAATTATCTAAATAAATTGGTGCTGTTTTTGTTTTTGTGATTATTTTTATTTTATCTCTGTATTTTTTTATTTCTTTTTTGTTTTTCTCTTCTGGTTTTAATTTAAATATGTAGGAGGTTTTATAATTATAGCTTTCGCTTCATTTATAAAAATTTAACTAAAAATGTAGGCATATATATTTAAATATAAAAAAAAATAATTTTTTTAGGTAAATTTTTAAATTAAATAATAATAAAAAAATTTTAACTTATTATTCTGTATTTTAAACTTATTTAATAAAAGAAAAAAAATTTAGTTAAAAGATAAAGTCTAAAAACTTAATAAAAATAAAATAAATAAAAAAATAATTTTATATATCTCAATCTTTTATTAAAAATATAAAATAAGCATTCATAAAATAAGCATTCCTTCACACTACATTTAAACTCATTTTTTGTAACACCAAATTTAAAAAAGGGCTAGGTTTTTCGCAATAAATAAATATAAATTAAAAGAAAAAGGGGATTAATTATAATTCTAATTATTTTTGAATAAAGCGATTATGACGAAATTTGGTAGCCGTGTGAATCTTAGGAATTCATGATCTTTTGATTGTAAGAGTTCAAGTCTCTTTAATCGTAATAAAATCTTTACTTATTAGTTTTTAAATCACTTTATGTAAGTGAGTTTTATATCGTTGAAAAAGAAAAAATTAATAAGTAATACTTATAATAGATAAATTAAAGCTAATATTTTTACTTTTAAGGTTAGACTTAAATAAAGATATAAATTTATCTCTCGCTGTTTATTTAATTTAGAGGAAAACAAAAAAAAAAGACGAGTAAATTAAATATGCAAATTAATATGTAAAAAAAGATTAGAAAAAGTTAAGACTAAATACTATAACCTTAAAGACTAGCAATCTTTCCATTTTTATATTTAACTCTGATAAATTAATTTAAATAGGTAGAGTCCTTTATTTTTATCTCATTTCATTTATAAATAAAAAAAAGATAAGATCTCTTAAATTAATTGAAAGTAGGTACTTTGAATATCTGTTCATTTTTTATTTAAATTTTTTTATTTTTTAAAAAAAATTTTTTACTTTGGTGATAATTAGTGTTAGATTAAAAATTTCATTTCAGTATCAAATATAGCATATCCGTAAATTATATAAACTGTATGGCTGATATTTAACTTTAGTTATTTAAATAAAATGGAAGCGCTTCCTCCCTTTGTTTTTTAACAGGTTAACGATAAATAATTTATTTATTTTAAATTGGGAGCGCTTGATATAAAAAAGTAAAGTGATTAATTATTATTATTTAAGAGCTAGAATTATTTAACGTTAATTATTTTATATTATTTTCTGTGTTAAACTTAAAAAAAATATAGACAAAGTAGATAGAAAAAAAATTATAATTCTAAAAAACATCTTTAGCTGAATGGGTACAGCATTTGCCTTCGAAGCAACTTTTTATTGGTTCGAGTCCAATAGGATGTTTAATATAAGAATCACTTTATTTTATAATTTTTAATTTTTGGCTCCTTCTTATTAGTTAAAAAATCTTTTTTATAAATCTAAATCTTAAAAAAAAAAGAAGAGAGAGAGACATAAAAATCAATTTTTATAGGACAATGCTTAATATATTAAATAATACCCTATTAACTATAAAAGCTAATTTACTTTTACTTATTAAAAAAAAAGGATAAATCAGAAAAATAATAATATCCTTTTTATTTTACCTTAATTAATTTTTATTGTTATATCTTATCCGTTTTAATTAAAAAAAATAAATTATATCATATAATTCTTTAATTCCTCTTAAAAAAAAGGTCTAGTCTAATTAAATTTTGAAGAATTTATTATTTAAAATTTAATAATAATTAAATTATTTTTAAGGTTTTTCTTATTTAAAAAAGTGATATCTTTATAGTTTAAGTTTATATCATATCAATAAATATTTAGTATTTTATAAAATAAAAGTAAGATAAGACTCTTAAAGTAAATTAATTTTTAATAGAGGCTTATCTCTTTAAAATGTAAGGAGCTACTCTTTCTATTTTTAAAATGAAATTAATTTATTCTCCATTAGAACAATTTGAAGTAACAAATTTAATATCTTTAAATGCTCCAATTTTTGGTTATTTAAACTTTACTTTAACTAATTTTGCACTTTACTCTTTAATTGGTTTTACATTAATAACTAGTTTACATTTAGCCTTTAAAGGGACTGGTTCAAATAATACAAAATTAATACCTTCACAATGGTCCATCGCTTTAGAAAGTTCATTTGCAAGCATTAATGCTATCGTGCGAGAACAAATAGGACTGCGAAATGAAATATATCTACCTTTTATTTATTCATTATTTTTCTTTATTATTATTGCAAATTTAATTGGAAATGTTCCGTATTCTTTTACTATAACTACATCTATAATTTTGTCTGTAGGTCTTAGTTTTACTATTTTTATAGGAGTGACTATTCTAGGACTGACAAAACATGGTTTACATTTCTTTTCGTTTTTTATACCTTCTGGTACACCTTTAGCTTTAGTGCCTTTACTTGTTTTAATTGAATTGACTTCTTATTTAGCTAGAGCTTTATCTTTAGGAGTACGACTTTTTGCAAATATGTTTGCTGGGCATACTCTTCTAAAAATTTTATCCACTTTCTTATATCAATTATTTAGCAGTAGCTTAATTGTAGCAGTTCTTACTTTAATTCCATTCTCTATTTTTATAGCCTTAATTGGATTAGAATTGGCAGTAAGTGTTATCCAAGCCTATGTATTTGTATTGCTTACTAGTTCGTATATAAAAGATGCAGTAGAATTACATTAAATTAAATTAATAATACAAATAAATATTTACTTTTAAACCCCTTTAAACAGAAATTGCTTAAGTCAGGGATATCTCAAAAATAAATTAAAAAAAAGACTGAGTATTGATAATTCACTTTTTTTTAACCCTGAAAACTAATAAATTTAAAGATAAAATCTACTTTCTACTAATCTTAAAAAACAAAAAAGTATATTTTTATAATTATATAACCAAGTTTGAAGTATCTTTCGATATTTTTTTAATTTCTTGGATATATCTATACTTTAAAAATAATTTAAATATATCTTTACTAAATGCATCAATTACTCGGTATAAAGTTTTAACATTTTGTTCAAAGTATTTAATTAACTCTTCTTTAAGATCCCAATTTTTATTTTTAAATGAAAAAAACAAAAAAAAAACAAATATAATTTATACTGTTCTATACTAATATTATAAAAATTATAAAAATCAGGAATTTTACCTACATAATCCAAATTAGTTGTATTTAAATTTATGAATGAATATGGAAATATTCCTTTATTTTCTACTTTAAAATTTTTAGCTAATTTCTTTAGTGAACTAGGAAGTAATAAATAATAATATCTAAAATATAAAAGATATTTAGTTTTATTAGAATAAAAAGTAAACTTTAAATCAATAATTCTTCCGTCTCTGATTATTGGTCTAATTTCTTTAGTTAATGATGATAGAACTCTTAATAAAAATATACCGTCAAAATGTGAAAAGTTATGAAGATAAACTTTATATTGATGAAACTTTCTTTTCTTTAAATAAAGAATTGAGGTTTTTAACATTTCTTCAGCCGAGTCATATTCTGACAAGTAGAAAGATATTGGAGATGAACCGTCAAATATAGATACGCAGTAAGGTATCATAATTCCATCTATAGTTCTAGTTTCTAAATCCATAGTAACAATTTTAGTTGATCTGAATATAGATTGATTAATTTTAGATAAGAAAGGTCTCTTACGTTCAATCTTTTTTAATGTTATTTTACCATTCTCAATTATATACTCTTGATTACCTATTTGTCTAGTAAATGAATCTAAATTATAATTATCTAGCATACTATCTTAAAATGAAACCATTACTTTGTTATTTAATTTTAATTCAATTTCTTGATAATTATCGAAAAGAGTAACATGGTATATAGCTTTAGAATGAGGTTTATAAACTGTTGCATTTTTATAATTGTTTATAAATATAAATTAAAGTTGTTAAATCCATTGAAATTGGTAAATTGTAGCCTCCAAAATTAAAAATTGGACTGTTAACCGCTTTAATATTAGGATGAGATGAAATTTTAGTTTTTTTAATAAGGCTTCACCCCTTATTATCTAACGGAACGATTTTATAAGTAAATATTATAGATTCTAATTTTAAAATGTGGTACTCTTCAGATTTAATTTCCCAGAACACATAAAATGAATCTAGTAATGTTTCATAATCGGAATTCTTAACGATTTGAACATGAGAAATTGATCTAAATAGACCATTTGTCAATTTAATTTTAAATTGAATTAAAATAAATTGGTTATCGATAAAATTATTAAAAATTACTTCACTCCAAAATTTATTGAATGAATATTTTAATTTTTGAGAAGTTAAAATTTGGTTATCTAAGGTTAATTGATAATCCATCCATTTATTCCATAAGGGCGAATGGTTTAAGTTTAAGTTTGATATTTTCATAGTTTAATTTTTAATATTATTTTAAAGAAAAGAGGCTGCCTCCCTTTGAGGTACCGGCAATTTTATAATTAACTTTCCTTCCTCTAAGAGGAAAATTAAAGGGAACTAATTAACTTAAATATTATTAAAAATAATAATTTACCACTTAAAAAAAAACCTAAAACTTACTAGACGTGGTTATGAAAGAATGAGTCTCATATTTTTTATTTTTAATTTATTAAGATAAAAATAATTCTTTTTAAATTTTATCATTTACAATTTTAGTGAGTAAAGATATCTTCACTTAAAGATTTAATTTATTTTTTTAATTAAAGACTGGGATAAAGGTTGCCAGGCCAGTTTTATTATATTGCCTCTTTATATTAACTTAAAATTAAAAAATGAAAAATAACTATTGGTTTATCGTAGCCTTTTCACTTTCAAAAAAGGTAAAAGATATGAAACATTTAATTTTATTATCAATTGCCATAGAACCAGAAGTTGGAAAATAAATAATACAAGGAAAAATTAATAATTATTATGATCAATTAGGATTAAAAAAATTAATAATAGTAAGAGTGGTTCGAAACTCTACAGTTTCTAATTATAAAAAAATTTTGTAGAGTCTCCATCTGTGGATATTGGTATTTATACAGTATCAATTAATAATTTAGCTGAGGATAGTTTAATTATTTTAAATGTACTTAATACTTCTGAGTTAAGCAATAAAAAAATTATTTTATTCGAATTCACAGATTTCTCTTCAATAGCAATAGAAGCTTATTTTAGATTTTTTTTTAAAGTAACCAAGCCTTAGTTAATCCATCTAAGTTTAATATATTGATATAACTTTAAACCTTTTTTTAATTTGATTTATGTTTAATCTCTGCATCTTCTTACATTAACAGTTAAAGATGTATAAAATTAAAGATGTATAAAATTAAAGGTAAATAGTTTAATATTTTTATTTTAAGGTTAAAATTTAACTGGGTAATTAAGATATATTACTCTTATTTTTTGAATTCTGACTTTAAAAGATTTAATCGTTATTGCTTTTTCTACTAATATTAATATTAATATTAATTTAAGAGGTAATACGGAGTATCTTAAACATTTACACAAGGTAGGAAAAGAGTGAGAGATATAAATTAATTATAAAAACCTTTTTGTTTTTATTTTATCTCTTTTTATAAGGATCCGTGGCAGAGCGGTTGAATGCACTCGTCTTGAAAACGAGAACCTACTGAAAATAGGTCGTGAGTTCGAAACTCACTGGGTCCGTAATATTTAAAAATCTTATTATAATTCTTTCATTTTTTATAAGCTAAGAATAATGTATGGGATAACTTTGAAACTTAATATTTATAGTGGTTTATTAAAAAAATCATTTTATAGAGAAAAATACGCTAATACTGTGAGTAGTTATGATATTTATTTTATAAAAAATTAAATAAAATAGAATATTTAATGTTAATTTTTTTGTTAGTAATAGTATATCATTCTAGGCTAGGCCATATTACGCTTTCTATAATTACTTAAAATAGAATAGTATATTTAATAAATAAATAATAAACAAAAATCCCTTAAAAAAATAAGAAAAGAAAAAAAATAAAGAAACAAGGGGGGGGGGGATAAATTAGTCTATGAGGCTATTTTCAACTTACTACAAGCGGTTATGAGAAAGAATGATTTTTTTTTTATATAGGCCTTATTATACATATTTTTTAGCTCCAAAAGTATATGGTGGAGTAACATTAGAAAATGAAATGTATGAGAAACCTTACGGTAAAATAAAATTAGTAACTTGAATTATGATTATTCTTACAGATTCATACTTAGACTTAAAAAATGAAAAATAAAATATTTCTTTAGATTATTTTTTCTATTACATCTTCTCTTTAAAAGTGGGATATGAGGGCACCATTTTTAAATAATTTTAAATAATTGCCTCTACTAAATAAAAAAAACAAAAACTTATAAATTAAAATGAAAAAAAAATAACAAAAATTTTAGCATAATGACAGCGTTTTCTCTTTCAAAAATATAATATAAAAAATATGACAAATTTAATATCATCTTCTATTTTATTAGATATAAATGTAAGCGATGAAATAACTAAATCTGAAACTGTGAATTATTGGTGGTTATTAGGTATTAGAAAATTAATTATTATAAAAGTGCTCAAAGGTGAAACAGAAGAAATATTTACAAGAATAGGTAATACTCCTACTTCAGATATAGAAATATACACTGTTTCTTATAGTAAATTATTTACAAATCTTCTTTTTAGAGATCATGTATTAAAAAATACTCAGTTATCCAATAAAATAGTATTCTTATTTGATGAGTCAACTTTGAATGAAGTTGTATCAATGTTTAGACTTTACAACATATTAATTACTGGTGGATCTTCATCGAAACGTCATTTACTATCTCCACTTGAATTGAGATTAAGCAGAGTTATTCTTCCTTTGGAGTTAACTCGGTCATAGAATCTTTCAAAGATAATTAATGATTCATTTCATTCTCAAGACATGAATCTATATAATATAGGGGAAGATTTATCCTCCGAAGAAATAAAAAAAAAAATATCAAGAAGTAAGAGAAAAATAAAATGAAAAATTTGCACTTCAATTTAAAAATCGGTCGGAGGTAGAAAACTATGAAAATATATCTAATAATATTGAAGGTGGATTAAATGAGGAGTAAAATAAGATGAATAATTCAGATAGTAAAGAAAAGATTAACGATGGATTAATTAATCATGAAGGAATTTTATCTAATAATTTAAATTCTTTATTTGGTATTAATAATATTCAGAAAAGAAAGTATCATAATTTTTCCTCTTCTTCTATTAAACTGGAGGCTTTAAATAAATTAAGATGGCAGGAGGCATCGGAGGCAAAAAAACAAAGAAATAAAAATAGATAATGAAGGAGATAAGGAAAATCAAATATTTTCTTATTTAGAAGAAGTATCTAAAGTAATAGAAGATAACCAAGAGAATTTCTTTGCCGCTCAAAAACAAATAGAAACATTATGGATTAGCATGATGAAAAATAAATTAGAAGATTCTAAATTTTTAAATCATAGATTGGTTAATCTTCTATTTACTGCAAAAGAAACATTAAGTATTTACTCTAATCATTATACCTTTAAAAAAAGATTTCCTTTATTTTACGATAAATTAAATAAAATAGAATATTTAATGTTAACCTTTTCATTAGTAATAGCATATCATTTTAGAGTAGGTCACACATCGTTATCAATTATTACTGGAAATGGTATAGCATATTTAATGTATAAAGAAATGATTAAAAATAAAATAAAAGGGAATAAAGATTTAGATATAGAAAATCTAACGAGTTATAAACAATTTAAAGAATCATTAGACTTAAATCAGGAAAAAATATTAAGATTGGGAGCTTTTTTTATTGATATGCTTTCTACTTTTCCTGCAGATATCTTTGAGAGAAGTATACAATTTGATGAATCTAAATATGGTGAATTAGCAGTTTTAAAAATTAATTCTGAACATTTAGAAGAAATAAAAAAGAATATAGTTATTCCTCCTTCATCTTTACCTATGATATGTCTTCCTAATCCTTGGTCAGATAATTCATATGGAGGATATTTAGAGAATAAATATGAACAAAAAAGTTTAATTACGGGATCAACTCATCATAAACATGTACTTAAAAATAAATAAAATTTATACAAAGCAGTAAAGAATTTAATTGAATTTAAATAAGTTATTGCCGTATACAGACTTTTTTAAAAAAAAATTTTAAAACGAAATGTTTGTATATAATAAATCAACGCGAGTTTCTAAAATTATTTAATTTTAGTCAATAATTTACTCTATATTGCCACGAAGCTAAGTAAATCTGTAAGTTAAAAAAATTATCGTTAAAAGATAATAGATCTAAAAGAGAAATCTAAAGTTTTTTTTTAATTAAATATACCTGATAGAAAACAAATTGGCTTGTTGCTTACTTTGGGAGTAAGATATTGCTCGTTCGAACCGAGCCTATCAGATTTAGATATAATAAATATAATATAGATAAAAAAAAATATAATATAAATTAAGGCCTAGCCTGCTAAATTTTTATTTTTTTATAAGAGGAAAGGAGTGGAGGCAGAGATATAATATAAATATAAGTACTTAAAAATATTTTTAATAATATTTTTAAGATCTTTAAATAATAGTGCTATGGTACCTTATTTTAAAAAGATAACATACTTTTATGGAAGATAACGACTTACCTTCGGTTAAGGATAACAGGTTTTATCAGTTGTTCCTTCACCCTGAAGCCATGACTGTTATCACAGTTTTATTTATTTATAGGGTTTACTATTTATTTATTCTTTACTAGACCACTATTGAGATATAATAAACTTTAATTGAAGGCTATTATCACTTTTTGTACTAGAATTAGAGGTAACTAGTTCAAATTAACTTTTATTCCTCTTTTCTGAAAATTAAAAAAAAATCTTAAAAATAATGACAAAATTCCAAAATTTTAATAAAAATTCTGACCAAATATTTTTACATATATTCGCTGCTTTTTCTAACTCAAGAAAAATTAATAAATTTTATCATATTATTGCTTCAACTTATTTTAAGATGGATAATTCTCCTTTTGATTTAGAATTAACATTAAGTAGATTAGAATTTCTTAAAGTTAAAAAATTAATTTTAGTTCGTATTTCAGATGAGTCAACGACAGAATCTAAATCAATATAAAGTAGGTAATTATTTATATTTTGATTTAATTGTTTTTGATTTAAAGTTGATAATTTCTTTTCAGAATCATTAATTGATTTATTTTTAATAAATAATAGAGATAAAAGCAGATTTATGATTTTTAATTTTAAAAAGAAACAATAGGCTGAAATATTATCTAATTTTAGAAGATTTTATGTTATTATTAGTGGTGGTTCTCTTACTAAAAGACATATTATCAGTTCAGTTCAGCTTAAACTATCTCAATTTTTAGTATGTTTAGAAGGTATTTCTTCTTCAAATTTATTTAAATAATTTCAATTAGATAAAAATTCTGGAAATAAACCAAGTGGTGATTTTACAATCAAAAGCAGTAGGGGATTTTATAGAACAAATAGATAAAATTATAAAGTTTCCAAAATCGATTGAGTCAATTAATCAGGAAAATAAAAATGAGTAAATTAATAATGAGTCAATTAACCAGTGCTTAGAAAATAAAAACGATTCTATATTTTTAAATTCTAATAATAATTCTTTGTTTTTTTCTAATAAATCTTATACTAAAAATAATCCATTTACTTTTTTACAAGGGCGTAGTCAGATAAAAAGATGATAATTTCTTTTAAATTTAAAAAATTAACTTACTTAAAGATACTTACTTTTTTATAATAATAATCATATTTAAGGTAAGTAAAAGCTAAAGTTAATCGTAAATATTCTTAAACATATAATAATATAACAAATGATAAATCTTCTTAATAATAAATTTAAGTTTAAAGAAAAATATTTAAGTCTCCACAAAAAATTTAATGTAAATCCTAAAAACTTTAATAATATTTTAAAAAAAAAAATAATAAATCTTTACTACTATTCTTATAATTTAAATAAGTTTTTAAAAAATATACTTTTTATAATAAAAGGATTTTGTAATAATTTAATATATCTAAATATAAAACTACCTAAGATTATTTCAGAAAGTTTTATACGTTCAAAGACATTAAACTTTAAATCTAAAGCTATTTCAGCATTTATAAACAGTGCTAGTTTATTTAAGGTTAAGGATGTTGATTTATTTTTAAACAATACAAGTAAACTTGGGCAACATAGGTCTAGTAATTTATCTCCATTAAATTTACATTTATCTAGCACTTCCACTTCAATTATTTTAAAGAGTGGGCGAAGCCAGAGAGTAACTTTTTTAATTCCAGCTCGATATTTTACTACTATTAATAGATCTAGGGTTATAATACTTAGTGACTTTTCTAATACGGTGTTAAAAAGAGATATGGATCAATCACACCCTTATTTTGTTCGTTTAAGTAGCTATAATTTTTTTACTGGCACTAATTCTCTTGGTGAACATTTAAATATCAAAGTATATCCAAAGTCTATTTATTTTCCTCCTAAACCTATTAAATTTTTTAGTACTGAAACAGAAAAAGAAAATAGGGAAATTTGTATAGATACTACTGCTAAAGAGTGGACATCTAAGCACGTGCACGTTAATAAGAGAGAGATAGGTTTTGCTTCCTTTTCCCACCTCGAAAATAAAAAAAATGGTTCAAAACTCTTTGAACAGGTAGAGGGTGCCAGAGAAAAAAATATAAATAAAGAAAAATTAAAATCATCTCTATCTTCTGACTCTAATATAAAAAAATTATTTAAGAAAAATATATCATTAAGAAATTGGGGTCAAGAAAAAAATTGGTCAAAAAAAAAAACACAATATTCTAATCTAGGTATTTATAAACCGCAAGTCTTAGATAAAAAATGGTTCTCTTTTTTAGATAAAATAAGACAAATTATAAAATCAAAATATGTGTTTAATGCTTTTTTAGCTAACTCTCAATCAATAAATTATAATTTTAATAAAAATTTTAAGAAAACAGATTTAAATTCTATTTATAAAATTTTAAAATATTTTTTTACATCTCTTTCAAGTTTAATAAGTAAACCTGTATTTCTATTTTCTTCTGACAAAATTAATATTAGACTCTTTTATTTTATAATTCCTTCTCTTCCTAAATTGAAAAAAGAAAGAAAAATAAACAAATTTATAAGAAATAAAGGTAAATTATACGAAGAAAAAAAAATAGAAGAGAATTTAGAAAAATTATGAAAAATTTTAAAATGAAACTATTTATAGCTAGGTGGAAGGAAAATAATAATTTAATACGTCTTCCTAATTTACTTGACACTGTTTCTAAATTTATTTCTTCTTCAAATCAGTATAGTGATCTTCCTATATCCCTTTTACCAAATCAACAAACTTCCACGATTAGACCTCTTATTGCTAAGGTTTACAGTATGGTTCCTGTTATTTCATCAAATACAACATATAAAGTTCAGACTGCTGATATTTTTAATTTAAATGATAGACATCTTGAATCTATAGACCTTTTAAATAACATTGTATCTAAAAATAAATTAACAGAAGGGGATTTAAGTGAGTCTAAAAGAGAAATAAAATTTAATAAGATTGAACAAGAAAAAAATTTTTTCATTTCTCCAAGTAACTCATATACATTACTTACGCAATTTGCTGAAGAATCTAATCTTAATGCGCCTGTACGTAATGGAGTAGGTGATAAGTTTAGTGAAGTTGAATTAGAGGAAGCTGTAAGTTCTTATCCTTTTTATAAAGTAGAAGAGGGAGGGAGAGGCGATAACTTTCAATATCAAAATCTTTTAAATGAAGGCTTTAAAAGTCTACAATTATTAAAAAATAGAGATATTTCTACAATGGTTTCTTTAAATAAAGATAAATTAAAGTATTTAGTTTTTATTTTAGAAAAAGCATTTAATAAAACAATTATACTAGATTTAGTTAGATTAAAGTATCCTTATCATGAAAGTAATATCCTTTCACAAATATTAGGTTTAAGTAGTAAAAATAAAAACTTTAGAAAAATGATGAGAAA
>Ga0137404_10001542_pt1 | contig 15202 bp, 13 predicted proteins | sample CZOMad2_1_16fung_FD_108285 | JGI IMG/M metagenome (GOLD analysis project Ga0137404, IMG submission 108285) | Vadose zone soil fungal communities from Angelo Coast Range Reserve, California, USA - CZOMad2_1_16fungal (Illumina Assembly) | ecosystem: Environmental > Terrestrial > Soil > Vadose...
GCAGGCCAAGCGCCTCCTGACCGACGCCGGCTATCCCAACGGCTTCGACGCCGGCGACATCAGCCCGCTGCCTCCGTTCACCACCATGGGCGAGGCCGTCGCGAACTATCTGGCCGCGATCGGGATTCGCTCGCGCGTGCGGGCTATGGAGCGGGCGGCGTTCATGGAGTCGTACAGGGCGAAGAAGCTGCAAGGCGTCATCGTCATGGTCTCGGCGGCGCCCGGCAACACCGCCGCCCGGCTCGAATCCTTCGTCGTCAGCAACGCTCCCTTCGCCTACGGCGGCTATCCCGACATCGACGACCTGTACCTGCAGCAGGCCCAGGAGCGCGACCGCAAGAAGCGCGAGACGCTGCTGACTCAGATCCAGCGGTTGATGCACGAGCGCGTCATGTTCGGGCCGATCTTCGAGCCCGCCACGCTGCACGGGATCGGGCCGCGCGTCGAGGAGCCGGCGGTCGGCCTGAGCCCGCAGCTCTACTTCACCGCCCCCTGGGAGGACATCCGCCTGAAGAAGCCGTAAGGGCCCGACACATTGGGAGGTGCGCGATGGCCATCCTGCTCGATCACGTGATCGTTCCCTCGCACAATCGGCGCGAGTCGGCACAACTCCTGGCCGACCTTCTGGGCGTACCCTGGGAGGAGCCGCGCGGCGAATTCGCGCCGGTCTACGTCAACGACTCGCTGACGGTGGATTTCGCCGACCGCGAGCAGTTCGAGCGCCATCACCTTTGCTTCCGCGTCAGCGACGCCGACTTCGACGCGATCTTCGCTCGGCTCCAGGCGGCGGGGCTCAAGTACCGGAGCCGACCCCGCGGCGAGGATGACATGCAGATCAACACGCGCCTGGGCGGGAAGAACGTCTACTGGCAAGACGCCGACGGCCATCTCTGGGAGATCCTCACCATCAGCTACGCCAGACCCAACACGCCGCCGCTCGCCGCCGCCCGCTAGCCCGCATTATTACGAAGACGGCGCCGTGAGTCGGACGGGGCCTGGCACCAGGGTGTCACCCGTCCGACGGCGCGGTGCGGTTCGTGAATAATGCGGGCTAGCCCCCCGCTCTCGCGCCGGCAACTTATACGATCGAGCGGGGCCGCGCGAGGCACGAAGGAGGTGCGGGCTCGTGACCTTTGCTAGAATTCGCGCAGCCGCCGTCGACGAGGAGAACGCCGTGCCCAGATTCAACGAAGCCTACCTGAACCTCAACCAGAACTATCTCTTCGCCGAGATCCGCCGGCGGACGAAGGTGTTCACCGACGCCCATCCCGACGCTCGCCTGATCGACCTGGGCGTCGGCGACGTCACCCAACCCCTGCCCGCCGCCGTCGTTCGCGCGATCCACGCGGCCGCCGACGACATGGCGCGCCGCGAGACCTTCAAGGGCTACGGCCCCTACGTCGGCTACGAGTTCCTGCGCGCCGAGATCGCCGCGCACGACTTCGGCGCGCGCGGCGTGAAGATCGCCGTCGACGAGGTCTTCGTGAGCGACGGCGGCAAGAGCGACAGCGCGAACCTGCAGGAGATCTTCGCCCGGGAGTGCGTGGTCGCCCTGATGGATCCGGTCTACCCCGTCTACGCCGACAGCAACGTGGTCGCCGGGCGCACCGGGCGCGCGGACGACAGCGGCCGCTACGCGGGCATCGTGTACCTCCCCTGCACCGCGGAGAACAGCTTCCAGCCGGCGCTGCCCGACCGGCACGTCGACCTGATCTATCTCTGCTACCCGAACAACCCCACGGGCGCCGTGGTCACCCGCGAGGCGCTCACGCGCTGGGTCGACTATGCCCGCGCCGAGGACGCGGTCATCCTGTACGATGCCGCCTACGAGGCCTACATCGTCGATCCGGAAGTCCCTCACTCGATCTACGAGATCGACGGAGCGCGGGAGGTGGCGATCGAGTGCCGGAGCTTCTCCAAGAACGCGGGATTCACGGGCATGCGCCTGGCCTACACCGTCGTGCCGAAGGAGACGCGGGGGCGGGCGGCCGACGGCAAGACGATGAGCCTGAACGCGCTCTGGACGCGCCGCACGGCGATGAAGTCCAACGGTCCGCCCTACGTCATCCAGAAGGCCGCCGCCGCCGTCTACACGCCCGAGGGCCAGAAGCAGGTGCGAGCGCTGATCGAATTCTACATGGAGAACGCGCGGATCATCGGCGCCGGGCTCGGCGCCGCCGGCTTCACCGTCTACGGTGGGCGCAACGCGCCGTACATCTGGGTCCGCACGCCGCGGTCCGCCTCGTCGTGGGATTTCTTCGACAAGGTTCTGGGAGAAGCCCGCGTCGTCGGGGCGCCGGGCGCCGGGTTCGGCCCGAGCGGCGAGGGCTACTTCCGCCTCACCGCTTTCGGCTCACGCGCCCAGACCGAAGAGGCCATCGAGCGGATCAAGACGCGGATGTGAAGGCGCCGTGCCCGACCGACGCGGCGCCACGGGCCTGTGAATTCATCAGGCTTTGGGCGAGCTGGGCCGCGATGCCCGGCGCCATGCGGTGCTTGCGCGAGAGATCGAGCACCTCTTAATACAGCTGCGAGTACCGGACGATCGTGGTCGGCGCGTGGTTGACCTCCACGCGGCAGAGCGGGTGCGTGAAGACGATGATGGACTCCACCCAGCGCAGGGCCCAGGCCGCCAGATCGGGATGCCGCTCGCTCAGGAAGTACCGTACCGCGCACGCGCCGGAGTTGACCTGCTGGCTGACGCTCTTTCGCCGGTACCCGTTGATGGACCAATCGTCGCCCCAGCACCGGATGTTCCCCGCGAACCGCTTCGTCTCGATGACCACCACCCCGCACGGACCGATCAACACGTGGTCGATGTTGCCGCGCGCCAGGCCGAGCGTCACGTCGTTGATGAGCCAGTAGTCGTCGGGTAACCCGCCGAGAAGATCGGCGACGAGGCGTTCGCCGAGCCGGCCCTTCCGGACGTTCCGCAGGCGCCGCGTGACGGGTCCGGCGAGCCGGAACGCGGTCAGAACCGCGACGATCCCGGCGCCCAGATGAAGGAGCGTCGGATGAAACAACCCGGCGCCGGGATTCCCGACGACGAGGACGACACCCGCCGCCGCGAGCCCGATGAGAGCGACGAGCGCCGCCCACAACCGCTGCTCGCGGCCCTCCAGGTAGCGTCCCCCTACCCGTGCCAGGCGCATGTCAGTACGGTGGCGTCCAGGCCGGTCGGGACTCCGCGGCGTTCAGCGGAGCGGCGAACTCGCCCTGGGGCTTGGGGCGCGCGCGGGCTACGCCGAGCACCGCGCCCACCGCCCGACTGGCTTCGCTGGCGAAGAGCCGCACCATGCCGACCGTCGTCCGCTCGTCGAAGATCGCGAGCAGGATCGCCTCCGCGTCGACCGTCGACACGTGGATCGACCGCTTGGTGCCCTCGTGGAAGAGGACCGTGAACTCCGTCTCGCCGAGGAGCTGGGCCATCGCCGCCGTGGAGCTGAAGGCGGCGGCCGCGAGCGCGGAGATGGACACCGCGTCGAGCGCCTGCGAGACGCCGTCCATCGCGAGGAGCGGACCGCCGCGGTCGATCAGGAGCGCCTCGCCGGCGCCCGAGTCGCCGAGAAAGCGCGTCAGGATCTCGTGGATGCGCGCGGCATCCTCCTGCTGGATGACCGTGTCACGAGGCTTCATCACGCCTCTCGCGCCCGCCGCCGAACTCGCTCGCGAGCGCCATGCGGGAGACGGTGTTGAGCGTGTCGAAGACTCCCTTGCCCTGGATGGCCGCCGCCTCGAAGAACGGGACACGCTTGGCCCGGTGGTTGAGGACGAATTCCAGGTACTCCACCGGGGCCAGGTTCGGCAGGTCGCGCTTGTTGTACTGCAGCACGTACGGGATCTCGTCCAGCGTGCACTCGTTCTCGCGGAGGTTCGTTTCCAGATTGCGCAGGCTCTCGACGTTCTCGCGGAGACGCTCGAACTGGGAGTCGGCGACGAACACCAGGCCGTCGGCGCCGCGCAGGACCAGCCGCCGCGTCGCGTTGTAGTGCGCCTGCCCCGGCACGGTGTAGAGCTGGAACCGCGTCTGGAATCCGCGCAGGGTGAGCGCCGACAGGGGCAGAAAGTCGAAATAGATGGTGCGGTCGTCGCCGGCCGCGAGCGAGGTCATGTTGCCCCGGTTCGCGTGGGGCAGGCAGCGATGGATGTACTGGAGGTTGGCGGTCTTTCCGGCGAGGCCGGGTCCGTAGTAGACGATCTTGAAGTCGATGACCCGGCTCGCGTAGTTGATGACGGACACGGCTCAGCTCCGTACCAGGGCCCCGAGCCGTGCCGCAGCCCGGTCCAGCTCGATCCGCGCCAGCCCCGGTCGGTCGATTCGCCCGACGCCAACCAGCATCGTCACGTTGCCCGACACGCCGTCCACGGCCCGCAGCACGAGACGATGCGCTCCGAGCTTCAGGATGACCGACGCCACCCGGCCGATCTCGGCGTCCTCGAGCGCACCGTGAAGCTCGCGCGCGAACCGGGCCAGCGGCAGAGCCTCGAGCGAGGCGGGAAGGAACAGCAAGGCGCTGAGCGAGCCAGCCCGATCGCGCAGCAGAGTCGGCGCCACCGGACCGAACGCCGTCAGCGAGCCCGCCAGCTCGTGCGCGTAGGGCGGCACGCTCGCCGCGCGAAGCTCGGTCTCCTTGGACGGATTGCCGTCCGGCTCCGACTGCTTCCCGTTCCCGGTCCCGGCTCGGGCTTCGCGGGCCGCGCTCCGCGAGAGTCGCTCGAGCCAGGCCAGCGACGCGCGCGAGGCAACCGCCGTCACCAGGAGCGCGCCGCCGGCGTCCGGTGTCCCGAACGGCGTCAGCACGATCGTCGCGTCGGCCGCCGTGAGCGTGGCCTGCGTCACGGGCTCGGACAAGCGGGCATCGCCCAGGAAGGGCACGACCCGTACGGCCGTCCGCACGACGGAGTCCTCGCTGAGGGTCGGCGCGATCACGGTGACGAGTGTCGTCCCGGCGCCGGCGCGTTGGCCGATCTCGAGCCCGTTCAGCAGCGGCGCCAGCAGCGTCGCGATGCGTCGCGCTTGCTCGGCCCGGCCGTGCTCCTCCAGCACGTCCATTCGCGGCTCGGGCATCGAGAGCGCCTGCTCCGCAGACGGCTCGAGCTCCACTGGAGACTCGAGCTCCGCCACGGGCGCGAGCTCCACGACGGGCGCAGGCTCCTCGAAACGCTCCGACGCCGACACCGGTTCGAGCTCTTCGAGCGGCGCCGCCCCGAGCGGAGACTCCTCGGCTTCGGCGACGGTGGTTGCCGACGGCGGCGGTACGTGTGGCTGGAACGGTGGCGGGAACTCTTCGATGCCGTACACGTCGGCGGGCGGTGTCGAGAGCGCGAGCAGCGCCGGTGGAATTTGCGGTATCACCTCGTCGAGCGGGAGCATCAGCGAGCCGTCGGGGAGGCGCTTCGCGATGTCGCCGTGGGTCAGCGCGAGCTCGTCGAGGGGAAACTGATCGGCAACCACCTCCCACTTCACCGGCGCGAGCCCCTCGCTCAGATGCGGCAGGAGGAGGTTTCGGGGAACGAGGAGCGAGACGCCCGGACGGAGCGTGTCTTTCAAGCCTTCCCGACCGCGGACGAACATTTCGACCGGAAGCTGGTCCGCGATCCGGATGAGCGGAACGCGGATCATCGGCTCCTTCCTGTCCAGCGCCAGCGGCCGAGGGAGCCCGCCCGCCCTGGGTTCGAGGGGCGCGCGGGCCGGCTTGCTCGGCGCGGCCGCCACAGCCGGCGGTGTCGACGCCAGGGTCTTCGCGACGGGCTCGCGGACGACCGCGGGCGCCGGGACAGGGCGAAGGGGAGCCGCCGACGTCACGACCGGCGCGCGCTGGGCCGGAGGTGCCGCCGGCGCTGCCGCGACCGGCGCACGGGGAACCGGAGACGGAGCCGCCTCGGCCGGCGGGGCCAAGAACGTCCGCGGCGCCCCGGCGATCGCCGGCGCTTCAGCACGGCGTTGCGGCAGCGCCGCGGCGCGCGGCGCGCCGCGCAGGGCCGACAGGAGTGGACGGAGGCGCGCGAACACCAGGGGCGCCGCCGTGAGCTGGAGCAGCGTCACCGCCGGCGAGCCCCAGAGCGCAAAGGCGACCGCCGCGGTGTAGTCGAGGAGGTCCGGGATCATGAAGAGCCCACCGGTCGCCACGACGAGCAGACCGTGGAGCCCGCACATCGCGGCGGCCGCACCAAGAACCGGCATCAGCGAGAGGGGGCGCACACTGACGAACCCGACGAGCACGTAGAACACCGGTGGAATCACCAGTGCCGGAAGCACCAGGCCGGGCGACGCCTCGAGCGGCGTCGCCCTGAGGCCGCGCGCGTGGAGCGCCAGCACCGCGCAGGCGTAGAGCTCGAGACCGAGTGCCAGCTCGAGCCCCCAGACCAGCCTCACTCGCGAGGCGCGTGGGAAAGCCATCAGAGCGCCTGCACGAGCTCCGGTACGGCTTTCCTCACGTAGTAGCGCACCTTGCCGAGCGCTCCGGGGTCGCCGACCAGGACGGCCAGCAGCGCCGAGGGCCCGACGCCGTGTAGCAAGAGCGTCCCGGACTCGTACTCGAGAATCGTGCCCACCAGCTGGCCCTGGCCGAGCTCGCGGCCGATGCCGTCGGAGGCCTCCGCCAGACACGACGCAAGCGCGCCGGCGACCTCGTCGGCGTCGGAGGCGAGATCCCCCGCCGTCTCGATGAGAAAACCCTCGCGATCGCTGAGCACGACGAAGCGGACGCCCGGCGTGCCGGCAAGCCTCTCCAGCCGCTGCTTGAGGCCTTGGCCGGGCGACGGCACGGGCGAAGTCGCCGCGGGAGCCGACGCCGTCGATGGCGGAGCTTCGCTCGCCGGCCGCGTCGAGCCGTTGGAGCGGCCGGCAAGGAGGCTGTCGATCTTCCGGACCAGGTCGTCGACGCCGAACGGCTTGAACATCACCTCATCGGAGCGCACCTCGGCCGCCCGCGCCTGCACCGTGCCGTTGTCGATCCCGGAGATGAGGAGGACGGGCGTCGCGCTGATGGTGGGATGCGTACGCACGTACTGGCAGATCTGGTATCCGTCCTTGTCCGGCAGGATGACGTCGCAGATCACCACGTCGGGCCGGTCGCGGTCGATCGCCTCGATCGCTTCGGCGCCGGACGCGGCGGAGAGTACGTGCAGACCACGACCCTCGAGCGCTTTCTCCACCAGCTTCCTCACGCTCAGGCTGTCGTCCACCACGAGGACCTTGTGCATCACACGTCTCCTAAGAGAGGGGCGCCACGGCCGCGTCCGCGCGGCCCTCGTCGATCTCGGCGGCGGCGCTGAGCAGGAGCTGCTTGAGGTCTCGATGGATCGTTTTCGCCCCGTTGGCCGCCGCCGCATCGAGCGGATTGAAGACGAACGTCCCGTTTGCTTCGCCGTGCGCCGCCACCAGGAGCGCCGCGAACGCCGTCTCGCCGATGAGTCCGAAGAACTCCGCGTGCACGACCCGCCCGCGGTCGAAGGCGATGATGCCGCGTCCCGAGGGCAGCGTGACGAGCAGCTGCCCGGTCTTGCTGCCGAGCGCGATCGCCTGCGTGATGTCCGGCAGCTCCATCACCCCGAGCGAGCCGCGCAGGCCGTGCGCCCCGTCGGGCTGGGCGGCGGGCGGCGTCGGCTCGCGCGGCGCGACGGCCGCCGGCGCCCTGCGACCCAGGAGGCTGGCCACCTCGGACACGATCGCGGCGATCGGCAGGTCGCCCGCGAGCGTCTGGTCCGGCTTTTCCTCGAGCATCTCCTCGGGAGCCTCGTCGCCGGGGCTCGCGAGCAGGAGGAACAGCACGCCCGTCATCGAGGGATCCTTGCGGACGATCGCGCACAGCTCGTAGCCGTCGATGTCCGGCACGCCGACTCGACTCACGATGAGATCCGGACGGTTGCGCTCGAGCATCGTGAGCGCGAAGGAGCCGCTGGTCACGGCCGGGACGTCGTCGAAGCCGGCCCGGCCCAGGGCCGCTTGCATGGCGGCGAGGGCCTCGCGGTCGGGATCGATCAGCAGCACGCGCGGCATGGGCGCCTCAGCTCTCCGCCCGAGCCGGAGCCGCCAGCGACTCGATCAGCTGGACGAAGCTGACCTCGTCGACCGGCTTGGCGACATAGTGCTCGACCCCCAGCTCGCGCGCGAGGTTCACGTGCTTGGCGCCGGCCCGCGTGGTCAGGACGACCACCGGCAGGTCGCACGTCGTGGGCTCCCGGTTGAGGTCGCGGATCAGCTCGTAGCCGTTGAGTCGCGGCATCTCCAGATCGGTGACGACCACGTCGACCGGCCGCTCGGCGAGCTGCTGGAGCGCCTCGGCACCGTCCCGGGCAGCGACGACGCGAAATCCGGCGCGCTCGAGCATCCCCCCGACGAACTTCCGCACGCTGACGGAGTCGTCGACGAGAAGGACGCAGCGCTTGCCCTCAGGGGCCGCCGCGACCGCGTCGCGCTCGCGGCGGGCCTCGACCGCCCGCGGCGTCGGCGCCGCGGCGTTCATCTCCAGGAGCTTCAGGGAGTCGAGCAACAGGATGACTCGCCCCTGTCCGGTGACGGTGGCGCCGGAGAATGGGCCGACGCCCTGGAGGAAGGCGCCGAGGTTCTTGATGACGATCTCCTCTTTGCTCAGAAACTCGTCGACCACCACGGCGAGCGTCTTGCGCCCGGTTCGAAGCGTGACGACCGACAGCGGCCCGTCTGCGCCACGGCCCGGGATCCGGAGCACGCGATCCAGGCGCACGAGGTCCACGCTCTCGCCTTCGACCTCGATCGACTCCACGCCGTCGGTGGTCCGGATCTCCTCCGGCCGGACGCTGATCACCGCCTTCACGGCCGGCACCGGAATCGCCAGGGTCTCCGGTCCCACGTGCACCATGAGCGCGTCGGAGATGGCCACGGTCAGGGGCAGACGAATCCGGAAGCGGGTGCCGCGCCCCGCCTCGGTCTGGACCTCGATCTCGCCGCCGAGGCGGCCGACGTTCGTGCGCACGACGTCCATGCCGACGCCTCGGCCCGCGGCGGTTGTCACCGACGTCGCCGTGGTGAGCCCGGGCAGGAAGATCAAGTCGAGGATGTCGCGCTCGCCGAGTCGCGCGAGGGTCTCGGCCGTCACGAAGCCGCCCCGACGCGCCGCCTCGCTGACGGCCTCGAGGTCGATGCCGCGGCCGTCGTCCGCCACCTCGATGTAGATCGACCCGCCCTTGTGCGCGGCGCCGAGGTGGATCGTGCCCTGCGGCGGCTTGCCCTGCCGTCGGCGTACCTCGTCCGTCTCGATGCCGTGGGCGATGGCGTTCCGCACCAGGTGGATCAGCGGGTCGGCCATCAGCTCCACGATCGTGGTGTCCATCTCGACGGTCTCGCCCCTGACCTCGAGCGCGACGCTCTTGCCGGCCCCCCGCGACCCGTCCCGGACCATCCGCACGAACGGCGCGAACAGGCGGCCGACGGGCACCATGCGGGCGCGGGTGATCTGGCCGCGCAGCTCGCCGCTGAGCCGCTGGACACCCCCCGCGTCCTCGCGAACGACGCGCACGAGGCCGCTCAGCTGGAGCTGGATTTCCGTGAGGTCACTCGAGATCTCGCCCACCCGGCGGGCCAGAAGATTGAAGTCGTCGTAGCGGTCGAACTCGAGCTCCTCGAAGACGTCTCCGAGCGGCGGGGTTGACGCGCCGGGTTCGGGCGGGGCTCCGCCTCCGGTCTCTCGGCCGAGCGGCACCTGGCGGTTTGCGTACTTCGATTCGAATTCGGCGACGGTCTGGGTCATGCGCGACTGCGTGAACGACAGGAGCTCGCCCGCCTGCTCGAGCTGGATCAGGTGACGCTCCAGGCGGCTTCGCGTGATCACCAGCTCGCCGACCAGGTTCATCAGGGCGTCGAGCCGATCGAGACTGACGCGGATGCTCGGGCGAATCCTCCGCCCGGCGTCTCGGGACGGCCGCGCCCGCTCGGCGGCTCGCCTGGCGGGCTCGGCAGGACGCGTCGCAGCGACCGGCTCGAGCCGTGGCGCCCTCTCCGCGACGGCGGACTCGCTCGGCGTGGTGGCGCTCACCGTCTCGGCTTCGAGCACCGCCTCCGTCAGCGCTCCGATCGCCGGCAACCCGTCGAGCAACGCCATCGCGCGCTCGTAGGCGGTCGCGCGGGTGTCGGCTCGATCTTCCCCACTCCGCACCAGGAGCCGGAGGGCGTCGAGCCCGGCGAAGACGGTCTCGATCGCCACGCGATTCAAGGGGCGCTGGTGCTCGCGGACCTCACCGAGCATGTCCTCGACGCGATGCGCGAGGTCGCCGATCATTCCACAGCCGACGGTGTAGGCGGCCCCCTTGAGCGTGTGGACCGCCCGGAACAGCGCCGCGATCTCGGCGTCGGTCGAGCCCTCGCCCTCCAGCGCCACCAGCGACTGCGCCATCGACTCGAGATGCTCGACCGCCTCCGGAACGAAGTACTCGAGGATGTCCGGCTGGTCGGTGAAGAACCGGTCCAGCTCGGCGAGCCGCCGCGACGTCTTGCCGGCGGTCTCGCGCGGCGCCGAGGGGACCAGGCGGGCGAGGGACTCGGTGATCGCCACGGCATCCTCGACGCCGGTCTCCCCGATGACGTCGAGCGCCGTCTTGAGCCAGAACACCATGTCGCCGAGCGTCCCGAGCGAGCGCCGGTCCGTGCCGGGGGGCGTCGCGGCGACTCGCTCGACCGCTTCCTCCATCGCGGCGGCGAGGCCCGCGACCTGGGGAAAGCCGCTGAGGGCCGCGGAGCCGCGCAGCCGGTGCGTCACCACGGCCAGATGCTCGATCGTCGCGGCAGAGTCGGGCGAGTGTCCGAGCGTGGCGAGGCCGTCCTCGACGGCGGCGAGGGTGTCCCACGCCTCCATCAGGAAGACGCTCAAGAGAAACTGCCGGTCGCCGTCAGCCACGCTCTGTCTCCCGTCGATCGGAGCCTAGGTGGGCAGCTTGAACCGCGCGAGGCTCGCCGTGAGCGCCTCGGCGACCCGGACCATCTGGTCCATGGTCTTGCGGGTCTCGAGAACGGCCTTCTCGGTCTCGACGGCCACGCCCGCGATGGACTGGACGGCGACCGCACCGCCTTCGACGCCGCGCACCTGCTCCTGCGTCGCCTGCGAAATGTCCAGCGCCAGCGCCGCCGATTTTTGCGAGATCTCGCCGATCTGGTGCAGGCGCTCGCCGGCCTCGACGGTGACCTTGAAGCCCGCTTCCACTTCCCGGGTGCCCTCCTCCATCGCCACGACCGCCTGCTGCGTCTCGGCTTGCACGGCCTTGATCAGCACGACGATGTCTTTCGCCGCCTTACCCGAGCGCTCGGCGAGCTTGCGGACCTCTTCCGCCACGACTGCGAAGCGCAAGCCAGACTCGCCCGCGCCCGCGGCCTCGATGGCGGCGTTGAGCGCCAGGAGATTGGTCTGCGACGCGATGTCCTCGATCGTGTTCACGATCTCGGAGATCTCGAGAGATCGATCCGCGAGACTCTTGACCTTCTTCGAGATCCCCTGCACCTCGCCCCGGATGCGCTGCATTCCGGAGAGACTCGCCCGGACCGCTTGCTCGCCCTTCGTCGCCGAGTCGAGCGTGAGCTTGGCGGCGGCCGCCGACTCTTCGGCGTTCTCGGCCACCCGCCGCATGGAGCGGGTGAGCGCTTCCATCGCGTCGCTCACGCCGACGGCCTCCCGGGACTGCGTCTGGGCGCCGCCGGCGGTCTGCTCGGTGGCCGCGATCATCTCGTTGGCGCTCACCAGGACTTGATGGGCGGCGTCGCGCACGTCGTCGATGATGGTCGCCAGCTCGCCGACCATCACGTTGATGGCGTCGACGACGCTGCCGAGGACGTCGGAGGTCACCTGACCGCGCTTGGTGAGGTCGCCCTGCGCGATTTCGGTGGCGATGTCGAGGAACCGCGTGATGTTGCGCTGGAGATCCTCACGCTTGCGGCGCTCTTCGTCGCGCTCGGCCTCGGTCTGCACGAGCGACCGCAGGCGCACCACCGTGTCGTTGAACGTCTGCGCGAGCTGCCCCATCTCGTCGCGCGAGGTCACCGGCACCAGCCTGGAGAGATCGCCCTGCCCGACGCGCTCGGCCACCCGGACGACCTGCGTCACCGGCTTGGTGATGTGGTGGGCGAAGACGGCGCCGGCCAGGACCGCCAGCACCGCGACGCCGCCGAAAACGAGCAGCAGCTTCTGTCCCGACCGGGCCGCCGCCGTGGTGATGATCGACCGGTCCATCCCCACGCGGACCGTCCCCAGCTGACCCGCGAGCACCGGCACGCCGATGTCGATGATCTGCTGGACGTCGCCCGTGACCGGATCGGGGTACTCGATGTCCCGGATCTGCTGCGCCGCCTCCCCGGGTACCACGTTCCGCTCGACGATGCCGGCCGGCACAAGCGGCGAGAAGGTGTGGGCGACCAGCGTCTTCTGCGGGTCGTACACCATCACGTACTTGACGCCGCCGATGGCGCCGAACTGGTCGACGCTTCCCTGCACAGTCGACGCGTCGCGCGTGAGCAAGAGGTCGACGCCGGAGCTGGCCAGGCTCTTGGCGATGGCGGTGCCCTTGGAGGTGAACTCTTCGGTCAGGTTCGTGGTCAGCGCCCGCACCGAGATCCACCAGGTGATCGCCGCCAGCGGGACCAGAGTCGCCGCCAGGAACAGGATGATCTTCCCGAGCAGACCGAGTCGAAGCTTCCGTGGCTTGTTCATGCTTTCACCGCCGCCGCCCAGTCCGTGATGGGGGCCCATCGTCCGTTCACGACCCGCGTGAAATACACATTGTCCAGCCCCTGGTGCCGCTCGGGTCCAAAGGTGAGGGGCGCGCCGATGCCGAGGTCGAAGCTCTTGAGTGATTCCAGCGCCTGCCGGAAGCCCGCGCGCGTGGGGCTCGGCCCGGCGCGGCGCAATCCCTCGACGATCACCCGAGCGTTGACGAAGCCTTCCAGGCTGCGGAAGCTGAGCTGCTCGGGCGGGTGCTTGGCGTCGCGCAGCGCCTGCGGCACCTGCGGGTTGTGTTTCTCCATCAGCGCTCGGTACTCGACGACGGCGGGCAGACTCACGTCGTCGTAGCTCGGCACCACCTGTGAATTGACGAGCGCCTGCGTGTAATCGCGCGCCGTGGCCTGGCCGTGCTTGATCAGCAGGCTCAGCATCGCCTCGGAGCCGACGAAGGAGACGTTGGAGATGGGCGCGGTCCAGCCGAGGTCACGCGCGGTCCGGACGAAGGCGCCGCAGCCCTGGTAGGAGCCGGTGCACAGCACCACGTCCACGCCGGCCTGGCGGAGCGCCTGAACGGCCGGACTCATGTCGTCCTCGAACTTCTCGTGGCGGCGATACGTCGCCTCGGCGACGATCCTGGTCCCGCGCTGCGCGAGCCCGCGGGCCACGGCGTCAGTTCCACTGCGGCCGTAGGCGTCGATCTGGTAGTAGACGCCGAACTTCCGGGCGCCGGTCTGCCAGAAGCGGTCGACCAGGGCCATCATCTCCTGCCGGTACGAGGCGCGGATGTTGAAGACCTGGTCGAGGTAGGGCTCCTCGCGCTGCGGCTGGGCGCCGGTGAAGTTACCGACCAGGATCACCTGGCGGTCGGCGTAGCGCTTGATCACCGGCAGCGCGCGCGTGAGCGTGGGCGTCCCGACGTAGTTCGAGAGGAAGAAGACCTGCTCCTTCTCGACGAGCTCGATGGTGTTCTTGATGCACGGGGTCGGCTCGTAGCCGTCGTCGAGCGCGACCACCGAGATCGTCCGGCCGTGCACGCCGCCTCGCTGGTTGACTTCGGCGTAGTAGGCCAGCGCGCCGCGGTAGAGCTCGATGCCGAGCCCCGCCGAGGGCCCCTTGAAGGCGGCGCTCATGCCGATCTTGATGTCCTTGGCGTTCAAGCCGGGAGCGCCGCCGCTCCGGGTGGGCGTCTGAGCCCACGCGACCAGACGGTCGCGGCCCAGGACGCCGACGCCCACCGCGGCCCCCGAAAGCACCTTGAGCACCGTCCGCCGTTTCATCGTCATCCCTCCTCCCTCTGCGCCTCTCTCAGCGCGCGCAGAAGCCTGGCCGGGTCCAGCAACGGGACGAGCCGCTCGCCGTCCAGCAGGAATCCGAGCGCCCACGGGGCGTGGGGTTGCGGGCTCGACTCGTCGAGCGTCATGATTCCGCCGAACGCTTCGAGGCTGACCTCCCCGTCGATGACCAGCGCCACCTCGAATCCCTCGGCCTCGACGATCAGCGTCCAGAGCTTGCGCGCGCCGCGGCGCGCCGGCAGCTCGAGCACCGAGCGGGCGTCGGCGATCGGCACGACTTCGCCGCGCAGGTTGGCCACGCCCAGCAGATGCGGCGGTGCCAGCGGCACGCTCGTCCACTCCTCGAAGATCGCCACCTCCCGCACCTGGGTGACGTCGATCGCGAACGGCTCGCCGGCCAGCGTGAACACGCACGCGCGGACCGCCGCCGAGCTGTCGAGCAGGCTCGTCGTCATTTGACGAACCGTCGGACGATCGCGACGAGCTGATCGGGCGTGAACGGCTTCGGCAGGTACTCGTCCGCGCCCTGCCGCATGCCCCAGATGCGGTCGCTCTCCTGGTTCTTCGAGCTGACCACGATCACGCGCGTCTGCTTGGTGCGCTCGTCTCGGCGCAGGCCGCGGAGCGCCTCGAAGCCGTTGCGCTTCGGCATCACGATGTCCAGCAGCACGATGTCCGGCCGCTCCTTGACGATCTTCTCCTCCAGCTGGTCGCCGTCGAGATACGTCACGACGTCGTGCCCGGCCGACCGGAGGATCGTCTCCATCACCTGGAGCTCGGAGTACGCGTCGTCCACCACCATCACCTTGGCCATCGGGCGCAGGCCTCCCCCGTGCGGCGTCCTGCCTTCGTGTCCGCCATATGTGCCTCGGTGCAACCCATCTGCCAGAGCGAGCGTTGGTGGGCCGCGGCTTTCGGCTCGAACAAACGCGCCAGTAAGGCGACTTAGCTCGTTCCCGGGACTCCGGTCGTGACAACTGGTCCGTTCAAATGACAAGTTCTGTCATAACTGTGCCGTGCCAGCGTGGCCCGCGATCGTCAAGGGTGCGACGGTTCAGGCGTCGACCAGGGTGCCCTTACGTGGCGAAGAACTTGAAAGTCCTGCAAAGGCATCATGGTGTTCGCGCGCATCTGGCACATGGTCCGGGGCGAAAGGCGGCGGCCGACGAGCGCTCAGACCTTTCGGCGGGCCCAGCGCCTTCGGGACGAAGGGCGCTTCGAGGA
>Ga0137404_10001549_pt1 | contig 15180 bp, 13 predicted proteins | sample CZOMad2_1_16fung_FD_108285 | JGI IMG/M metagenome (GOLD analysis project Ga0137404, IMG submission 108285) | Vadose zone soil fungal communities from Angelo Coast Range Reserve, California, USA - CZOMad2_1_16fungal (Illumina Assembly) | ecosystem: Environmental > Terrestrial > Soil > Vadose...
ATTCTCCATAAACAAATGGCAAAGTCAGGTCATTTTGAAAAAAGAGGCTTGACAAAGAGTTTTTGCCGGTGTTACATCTCGTGTCATTGAACCGAATCGTTTCGGCACGCCGAAGGGGTGAGTCGTTGCCGGGATTCTTGAATGGTCGTATCCCGTATCTCTTTTCCTCCTTTTCCGTGGCGACTGATTTGGCACGCGTGCTCAGCATGAATCTGTTGCCGTGGTTCGGGCCGAAGGGCCTCATCAGCGGAGGGACTGTAACTTCCGGTAAATTAGCGCGGTGGGATGTGACCCAAGGTCAACGAGCCGCAAGTCCTTTTTTGGTCTAACGAGGGATGGCTGCGCGAATGGTTTTTAGCCGGATTGCGTCAAAAGTCGGGGGACTGCTCTTCGAATCTTAAAAGTGGAGGCTGCGATGAATCGAGGCGTGGGGACTCGGAAACTAGGTGAGGGGGCCTGGCTTTTGCTCGTGTGGCTTGTCGTATGCGCTTTGCCGGCGTTTGGCCAAGTGGATCGTGGCGCCATCGCAGGCAGGGTTATGGATTCTTCCGGTGCCGTCGTACCAAAGGCGAGCATCACTGTGACCAACAAAGCTACTGGGGTTGCTATAACAACCCCCGTCAATGACTCGGGGGAGTACCAAGTTCTTGCGCTGATTCCCGGCAGCTACACCGTAAAGGCGAGTGCAGACGGTTTTGAAAGCGTGCTAAGGGACGACATAGAGTTGCATGTACAAGATCGTCTTTCCATCGAATTTGTCCTGAAGGTCGGGTCAGTGACCCAGGAAGTCGTAGTTACTGGCGGAGAGCCGCTCCTACAAACACAAACGGCCGATGTCGGAAACGTCGTAGACACGCAACTGGTCAACGATCTGCCATTGAACGGAAGGCGCTATGCAGATTTAGCGCTCTTGGAGCCGGGAGTTCAGAAGTTTTATGCCGCCAACAACCCTGCGCCAGACCGCTTCAGTGTCAATGGGAATCTCGAACTGCAAAACAATTTTCTATTGAACGGCGTCGACAACAACTCCTGGTCGGAAAATCTGCAGGAGTTCTCTGTGCAGGTCGTGCAACCACCGCCTGATGCCGTGCAGGAATTTCGCGTGCAGACTCGGACCTACTCCACAGAATTCGGCAATTCCGCCGGAGCGGTGATCAATGCGACTATCAAATCCGGCACGAACCAGTACCATGGAAATCTGTTTGAGTATCTACGGAATGCGGCACTCGACGCCAACTCCTGGGTCAACAACGCCAACCCAATGAATGGCAAGCCCCTTCCCAAGGGACACTTTGTACAAAACCAGTTCGGTGGCACGTTCGGCGGTCCGATTATCAAGGACAAGACTTTCTTTTTTGGCGATTTCGAACGCTTCAGCAGCCGGGAATCCACTACGATCCAAAGCACAGTTCCTACGCCGCTCATGAAAGCGGGGAATTTCACGGAATTGCCATTCGCGTTGAGCGATTCAACCGTTCCGGGGCAGTCTGGCTGCTATGTCGGCAATATCCTTCAGGCGACGAGCAGTACTGGCCAAACGTGCCTCGATCCCGTTGCCGCCAAGCTTATGGCGTTGCTGCCCGACCCGAACAAACCTAGCCTAGTTGCTCTGCAGGGAACACCAGGGAGCTGGAAAAGCCAGTCGAACTATCTCTTTCCGGCGCCGGTGCCCGATGACGTCTATTCGTTCGACGGGCGCGTCGATCACAACCTCAACCAGACCAATCGGTTGTTTGGCAGCTACAGCTATCGTCACCTGAGCCGTCAGGATCCGCCCTGGACCAGTAACGGCGTTATTGGCAGCGGCAATTTCGCAACTCAATACCGCATCCACACGCAGTCGCTCGCGTTGGGCTGGACACGTACTCTTTCGAACTCTTTGGTAAACGATTCGCGGTTTGGCTTCAACCGTGATTACGCGCACAGCGATCCCATCGGCGTAAGTCTCGGCAGTTCCCAAGCCGAATCTCTTATCGGCCTGACAGGGATCCCGGATGGGCCCGGATCTGGTGGACTGCCGCCAATTGAGATCAACGGCTTGACCCGAATTGGCACGTCGCCATGGCGGCCGCAGTATCAGATATCGCAGGCCTGGAACATTATTGAGGGCTTGAGCTGGCTGAAAGGCGGTCATAGTTTCAAGTTCGGCTATCAATACCTTAAGCGTTCCGACAACTTTCTTGATCTCCGTGCACCGCAGGGAGAGTTGCAGACTAATGGAATTTACACTACTGGTGGGGCGTTCGGGGTGCCGGATTTCCTGCTTGGAGATGTAGATGGCGTACATTTCACTACCCCTCACGTGGTCCACTATTTCCAGCCAGGGCACTCGTTCTACGCGATGGACACTTGGAAAACGACGCCGAAGCTCACCCTCACTTACGGCCTCCGCTACGAGCTTTTCGCGCCGCTCATGGACCGGACGAACAACACCAGCAACTTCACTCCGGACAATGGCGGAGGAATCGTGACGGCGGCTAGCAATGCGTCCGGCTGGTTTGACCGTGCATTAATTCATCCGGATCTGAATGATTTTGCGCCGCGTCTTGGTTTTGCTTACCAGATGACGAATCGCGTCGTTTGGCGTGGAGGCTATGGCGTTTTTTATCAGCACAACAACCGGATCGGCTCGGAAAGCCTGATTCAGATTAATCCGCCTTTCCTTCTTGACGTTCAGTTGAATCAGAGTGGCGCTAACACGGTATTTCAACTACGGAATGGCTTCCCACTAAGTACGATCACCGGTTCGGGATTCGATCTGACGCAAATCCAACTTCGCGCACAGGATCCGAACCAGCGTTCGAGTTACGTCGAGCAAGCAAGCTTTGGTCCGGAAATTCAAGTTACAAACGACACTGTTCTTGCCGCCACTTACGTGGGGAACTGGGGTCGCAAGATGAACCGCCTGCGTGACTACAATCAGGCGCAAGTGACCGGCTTCGATAACGGCTGTCCTATTCTGCAGTACCCGTTCGCCAATCTGAACACCGTATCAAACATCGATACGTTCGCCGGAGTGGGCGTCGCTTGTGCTTCAACTGGCCAACATGCGTTCTTGGAATACGCCAGCAATGACGGAAACACCGACTACAATTCCCTGGAACTCTCCCTGCGCAGGAAGATGTCTAAGGGATTGAGCTACGCGTTGAATTACACCTTCAGTCACGGGCTCGCCAATTTCGGGGACAATCTGACGGCTGGCGCGTTCCCGCAAAACGCTTATAACTACGGCGCGGAGATGAGCAATTCGAATCTCGACATTCGCAGCCGTTTTGTTGGGAATTTCATTTATGATTTGCCTTTCGGTCAGGGCAAGCGCTTCCTCTCCAACCCTGGCGCAGCTAGCCGCTGGTTGGGCGGATGGCAATTGAACGGGATCGTCACGCTGCAGACCGGCAGTCCCTACAGCGTCACCGCTCCGAATGACGGCTTGATGGGCTTTACCCACTCCGTTTACGCCGACTGCATCGGAGATCCGTTCTCCGGCACAACAACCGATCACAACTCCTATACCACTACGGGATTCCTAATTAATCCGGCAGCATTTGCTGCCCCGGCTCCAGGAACCTTCGGGACATGTGCTCCGCGGAAGTTCCATGGCCCCGGCATTCAGATGGTTGACCTGAGCCTCTTCAAACAGTTCAGATTTACGGAACGATGGCAGTTGCAATTTAGGGCGGAATTCTTCAACGCTTTCAATCATCCCAACTTTGGGAACCCGAGTGTAGACGTTTCTTCGCCGGGATCTTTCGGAAAGGTTTCCAACACCCTTGCGCCCATTTTGGGCACCGATTCAGGAGGACCGGGCGATCCTCGTGAGATCCAACTGGCACTGAAGCTGTACTTCTAACTGTGCCACGAGCAAAACGTGAGACTCGAAAGGGTTCATTGTTTTGCGTAACTGTACGACTGATGAGGGAAGGCCCCTCGGACCGACTTGCAGGAGTGGGACCCAAACCACCTTCCGCTGCTGCGCTCTAACGAGAGTGGTGGTGAACGGCGAAGGAAAGGCCCGACGAAAGATTGGGTCAGGTGACTTCCAGGAAGAGGACCGAAAGGGAACCACCGTATCTCGTGTCGAAAATAGTTAAGACGATGTCAAAACCACGGTAGTTAGAAGATCGTGGGACAAACTCCGGCGCAACCTGCTTACGGACGGAGTGGCATCCGGCATACAGGTGGGCTGATCCTGGAAGAGGCGGTGGTACGGAACGTGGGAACCTTCGGTGTCGATGCCAACGGAGAAGCCACAAGTGGCCTGAACCACGAGGGCGAGTACGGATGCGACATCAAGGGGCGGACTACCTCGTAGTAGCGAGGAAGCGGAGTAATGTCCGCGGAGCGAAGGAGGTAGGTCATCTACGTCGGAACCATAATGGGTCAACTGGCGACAGGAGGAACCCGCCGGTTTCGACGGAGGGCGGCAGCTCTCGTGGATGGCACGAGCCGTGTGACGGGAGACTGTCAAGCACGGATCTGTGAGCGGCTCGGGGTGAAATTCCCCGGGCCGACTCGGCGCCGTGGGGGAGCGGCAAAAACCGCTCCCGCATTTTCTTTCGCGTGTTCTTTATCCCGATACGATCTGGGGTCAGGCGCCCTTCGAGGAGGCGATTTGGCGTCCACGTCTCGAGTGACGGCGGCGGTCGAGTTCCTGAAAAATCAGTATGTCGAGAGGTATGGAGTCGAGCGCCGGTTTTTCGCAGGTTGCTTTGGGATTTTTGGCCACGGCAATGTTGCTGGGATCGGACAGGCGCTTCAACAAAATCCAGACTTCCCGTATTACCTGAGCCGCAACGAACAAGCCATTGTGCACCGGTTCTTCAGCAACTGGAGTCGCAACAGGCTCAGGATATTTCCGTGAACGATTGCTTCAAGCCGGTTTCTCGTTATTGGGACCGTATTTCTCGGCCTGAGCAGCTCTTCGTTAGGCGTGAACGGCATTTGTTCTGAGGGAGGGAGCTACAAGGATTCATAAACAGAACGGGAGCAACAAAGAATTGGTGCAAGTGCACTTTCACCCCGGGGAGGTACAGATGGCCAGAAGTTCTTACGTGCAGGAGGTAATGAATCACTCGGCTTTAATCGCGCACGACAAATCCGGTGTTCTGCTTTCCATGACGCGCGAGCAAGCCAATTGGAAGACGATCAACTTTTCAGTGCGAAGATTGATTGCCGGACAATATTGGCAGAGCAACACACGAAATGAGGAAGCCGCCCTGGTAGTCTTGGGGGGAAAAGCGACGGTAGATTGGGGCGAAGGGCCCCGGGAAATTGGCGGTCGAAGAGACGTTTTCAGCGGCTATCCACATGCGGTTTATTTGCCTAGTCGCACGACATTTGAGATCTCCGCGGTCACGACCTCCGAATTTGCCGACTGCCGCACTCCTTCCACTGCGCGACTCAGTCCTCGGATCATCGCTCCGGCGGACTGCCGCGAAGAAATTCGCGGCGGAGGGAATTGCACTCGCCAAATCGTCGATGTGATTCCCCCTGAATTCCCTGCAGAGAAGCTACTGATCTGCGAGGTTTACACGCCAAGTGGAAATTGGTCGAGTTATCCTCCCCACAAGCACGATGTTCACAATCCCCCAGGTGAAGCGGATCTCGACGAAACCTATTACTACCGAACAAGCAAGCCCGAGGGTTACGCATTTCAGCGCTTGTATGACGCAGGTGGCACCCGCGACGATACTTTGACTGTGATAGATGGAGATCTGGTGCTCATTAAGGATGGCTACCATCCCGTCGTCGCGGCCCATGGGTATGACGTGTATTACCTCAATGTGCTAGCCGGAAGTGCGCGCTCCATGGCGGCCAGTGACGACCCACGCTACGCACACCTGCGCAAAACCATCTTGGAGCATGATCCGCGTGTGCCTCTGGTGCGCCCGGACCAAACAGAACGCACTTCGTAGCGTGAGGGACGGCTTGGGTTGGAGTGCGAAGGTGTGGCGCCGTTCATTTTAACTTTTGTCGAGAGTTTCCAACAACGAGTTTCACCGCGCAATTGGGATCCTGGGAAGGAGAGATTGGAAATGTCACATAAGGTAGGGTTTGTTGGGGCGGGAGGTGTTGCCGGGATACATGCCGCTGTGATGGCAAAGGATTCCCGGGTAAAGATTCACGGTTTTTTTGATGTGGACGCGGCACGTTCGCAAGCATTTTCAGGCCGGTTCGGCGGCCATGCTGCGAAGTCAATCGAAGACCTTCTCATGCAGTGTGATGCTGTGTTTGTTTGCACTCCCAACACCACGCACGAGGATGTGGCCATGCAAGTCCTGGAAGCTGGCAAACATGTTTTTTGCGAGAAGCCCTTCGCGCTGAATCTGGAATCCGCAACCAGGCTACGCGACCGAGCAGCCCGTTCTGGACTGATTTATCAGGTGGGCCACAATCGCCGGTTTGCACCGGTCTACAAAATTCTTAAAGGGGCAATTGAAAGGGACGAACTTCGCCCGCTTTCCGTCCACGCCAAAATGAATCGCGGAGAGTTGGTGAATCCTCCCTGGGTGTGGAATGCCGACCTTACCGGAGGCTTTCTGTATGAAACGCCCGTCCACATGTTTGATTTAATGACCTTCTTTTTTGGAAAGGTCGAGTGGGTGCAAGTGGCCGCGCGTGCTCACGAGCACGACGAGCTGGATGATTTTTCCATCTTGCTGAATTTCCAAACCGGCCTCCAGGCGACGATGAAGACGTATGCGCATGCGAGCTGGCATTTCCCCTTTGAGCGGTTTGAGGTCTATGGGAGGCACTCGACTTACGAAACCTTTGAGATGGAAAGAATTTCTTTCACCGACGGTTTAGAAACCAAAACGACAACTTTCGATTTCTCGCTCGCAAGCATGCACGAAAAGTGGGGCTACATCGAAGAGGATCGCCTCTTTGTGGACGCTCTCGATGGAAAGTCTCCCGCTCCCGTAACTGCTGAGGACGGTTACCAGGTCGTGGAGTTGATCGAGGCCTGCTACCAAAGTGCGCGAGATGGCGCTCGTGTGCACCTGGACGCGCCAGTGAGGAAACTCTGACATGGAAAAGCTCTCCGAGAGATTCCACTTCGCGTCGGCGCCTGTCAGCTGGGGCATTCAGGATGACTCGGGTCCCGCTTGGGAACAACCCTACGAGCGCATCCTGGACGAAATTCTTTCAGCTGGGTATACGGGAACAGAATTGGGCCCTTACGGCTATTTCCCGACCGATCCCAAAATACTTGCGGAAAGCTTGAAGCGCCGCGGAATGACCATACTCTCCTCATTTGTCCCGGTGCCCCTTGCAGACGATTCGAAAAAGGGCATGGTGATCGAACACGTCCGCAAAGTTGGAGCGCTCCTCTCCGCGTTGGGCGCCAAGCTGTTAGTGCTCTCTGATGCGCAGACGCCGAAGCGGCAATCGCTTGCTGGCCGCGTTCCCTCTGATGGGCGGGAATCCTTAAACGGCGAGCAATGGAAAAGTGTTGGGAGAATCGTTGATGAAATCGAGCACGTTGCTGGGGAATTTGGCTTGAGCCTGGTTTTTCATCCTCACGTTGCCACCTATGTGGAAACGCCTATGGAGGTCGAGCACCTTTTCGACTCACTCGCACATACTGGAGTGGGTTTGTGTCTGGACACTGGACACTGTGTTTATGGCGGGGGTGATCCTGCCGAGGAAGCAAAGAAATATCGGCATCTCCTGCGCTACGTGCACATCAAAGATATCAATGCTGGCGTTCTCGGGGAATCGCGGCGCAAGAATTTCAATTTCGAACAGGCCGTAGGTGCTGGCATATTTTCAACGATTGGAGATGGCTGCATTGATTTTAAAGGATTCCTCCAGTTTCTGGCGGATATCCGATATTCGGGTTGGATGGTCGTTGAACAGGATGTGATCTACGGCAAAACACCATTGCCGCCAGTTGAAACCATGCGCGCCAGCCTGAGCTATCTGAAAAACGTAATGTCTGGTCTGGAGCCCGCAAGCAAATCAGCGGCAAGAAACGCTTGATGCGAAACGACGGTTCTTGCAGCAATGAACTCGCTTACGCGGCCCGAAGGTTCATCTGCTTTCCAAAGGCCTGAACGTACTCCATTAACACCTGCTGCGCGACTTCGGGGCGGGCTACCAAGGGGTTCTTCTCAAGGGCCGCGAGTGCCATCTCGTACGAGTGTTCCATCGACGCGCGTACCGTAAGGCGCTCGTATTCCTTCACCCGCAAGAGCAAGGAACGCACGGCTTCCGGCGCGCGACCGACTGATTGCACTTGTACGCCCCGTGAGGAGACTTGGCAGGGAAGCTCAACTGCATCATTGGGCTCGAGATCCTGCAAAGCAATGCCGTTACGAACCGTAAGCGGAATCAATGAGGGCACTTCTGCATGGAGGGCTTGCAACACCAGTAAAGCAATCCGCTCATACCCGGAAAACTCCGAGTAAAGTTCCTGATTTTCCTTGCGCCGCTCGCCTGCCGTGGCTTCGATGCTGAAGTAAGAAGCGTTTCGTTCACGCAGGTAGCCTTCATAGATCTCGATCAATTTAGATTCAGAAGCCTGAGCCAACTCTTGAAACAGACGATTGTTCATAGCGGAAATGGCCTGACCGCGGGAATGTCCACCTCGCTTGGTATTCTTATACGCCTCCTGAGGAAAATAGTAGAAGTATAGGTATTCCGTGGGTAGTAGTCCGAGTTGTTGAATGAATTCCACGGGAAAGAGCCCGTGTCGATAGCATTTCTGAATAATTTCTGGAGAAGCCAACACTTTGGGCAGCAGTTCCGTGCCCCATTCGTCGCGGATGGAGCGAACCCAGCCCAGGTGATTCAAACCGAGATAGTCGAAATGAAGTCTGAAAGGGTTTCGTCCCAGCGCATTGGCAATTGCTTCGAATGTTTCCAGCGGAGTGTCGCAGACGCCGACCACGTTTATCCCGGAATGATTCAAGAGTCCTTGGGAAACAATGCCGACCGGATTTGTAAAGTTGATGACTGTCGCCCGCGGAGCTACGCGTTCGATTAACTGCGCGTATTCCAGCATCGTTGCCAAGTTTCTCATGGCGCATGCGAATCCGCCGGCGCCTACGGTCTCCTGGCCTACTAGCTCGTGCGCAAGAGCGATCATTTCATCTTTTACCCGCGCGCCAATACCACCTACCCGAATGCTTGTGATCACGTAGTCCGCTCCCTCAAGGGCCTGTCCAGGATCGGAAAATGTCTTGAGACGGGCGCGAATTCCGCTCCGCTTCCCCATCGCCTCCGCAACTCTTCCCATCGTTTTCAGGCATTCCGGATCTGTATCCCAAAACGCCAACTCCTCTAGGTGCACGTTGTCGCCTGTTGCAGCCAGACCGTGGACCAGAAGGGGAGTCCTAACCCCGCCGGCTCCGATGAGAGTGATCTTCATGATGGCGCCTTGTCCTCCTGTACGAATTTCAGTATGCCGAGCAGCGTCGCTGTCTCACTTGCTCAACGGCTATTCACCGAAGCTTATCCATGAACGCCCTAAGTTCTCTGCGTGTCGGGATGGCCGACGATCCCCCTGCGCAGGTCGTGGCGAGCGCACCGCAAACGTTTCCCGCTCGCAGGCACTCCTCCAGCGGCCACCCCCCAAGATAGCCATGCAGAAAACCGCCGTTGAACGCGTCACCAGCTCCGGTCGCATCCACGGCGTGGACGCGAACGGATTTCATGCGTAAGACCTTTCCATCCCGAATGGCAACGGAGCCGTCCTCGCCAAGCTTGATGACGGGAACGCGAAGCCACCGAGCCAACTTGTTCAAAGCCTTCTCGACGGTTTTTTCGCCGGTCATCGCTCGCGCTTCGGGCTCATTTGGAAATGAAAATTGCAATTGCCTTAGCAGTGATGGCAATCGGGACGATTCCAACACCTCCGGATTCCAGCCGATATCGACGGAAACCGTTAGGCCTTGCTCGCGGAATCTGCGGATTGCCGGAATCCATTTTTGCGGGGGCCAGAGTGCGCACGCTAGATGCAGATGCTTCGCGCGACGAATCTGATTCTGTGCACCTGCGCTTTTCAGCGCCCTATACAGAGTATGGTTGATGGTGTCGTGCGTAATCATCATGCGGTCGCCATCGAAAGCAGCGCATACTGTCATCGCCGTCGGCAAGAGCACATCGAACTCACAACCCTCAACCGAGACTCCACTCTGGACCAATTTCTGCCACGACGGAGTCGTTGGAGCGTCTCGCCCGACCCTTGTAATCACGGAAGTGGGGGTACCCAATGCGGTAGCCACTAACGCAGTTGTTGCCAGTCCGCCCCCGGGAAATCTCGCCAGGCTGCGAGTCTTCACTTCCCTCCCCATGCGGGGAACACTCGGGAGATCGTAGAAAACCAGATCATTAAAAAATTCGCCAAAAACCACCAAGCCCTTTGCGGATCGAGCAACAGCGCGAGTCATCACGCTCGAAATCATAGCAGAGTTGTTGGAGCCGGCCAAAAAAGAGGAAGGAAATACCGAAACGTTTTGGCGCCAGTATTTTAGCGGCTGTGCGAAACATCGTCCCTGGCGCCATTAAATAGCAACCATATTAGGTTGTATAAGCATTTGGCAACTAATATAGGTTGCTCTAGCAAAAGGCAACCTTATTAGGTTGACATGGCACCGAGTGCCCGTATGATATGAGCATGGCGCCAACCAGGGGAAAAGAGGCACTTCGCGGCGAGCCTTGCCTTGCGCTCATCGGAGACATGGTGGGTTCGCGTGAGTTGCTTCCTAGCCGACGCCCAAAGATACAGGAGAGATTCAAAGAATTTATTCAATATCTCAATAAGAAGTATGCGAAAGACATCTTGGCGAAGTTCGTCATTACCCTCGGCGATGAATTTCAAGGCCTGCTTTTGTCTGCAACACCTATTCCTGACTTGATGTGGGACATTGACCAGAGATTTTCAGATCGCGACCTGAGAGTGGGTGTCGGATTTGGGGTCTTGACTACACCCATCCAAAAAGAGGCCATAAATGTCGATGGACCTGCGCTCTATAACGCGCGGGCTGCAATAGAGAGCGCCAGGCGCAAAAGAACCTTGGGTGGGGTCTTTGTTGGCTTCGGCGAGACGGATCAAGTGATGAATGGCATCGCTCGCCTTCTTTCCTTCCACCGTTCCGAGCTCACCCAACAACAGCTTCGAATCGCAGAACTTATGCGCGAGGGACGCACTCATCTGGAAGCTGCGGAGCAGCTGAAGATCAGCCGACAAGCCGTTACCAAGCAGGTAAAGTCAATGGGCTGGGGAGCATATGCCGAAGCAGAATTGGCTTGGCGAGTCTTTATCGAAAAATGGGTAAATCCAACACTAGAGAAAAAACGTGCCAAGAATCATCATTAGCGATCAGTTTTTGATCTGGTCCGAATTGTTCGGGCTGTGGTCCATCGTGTCTTACGGAATCATGGCCGATCCCCTGCCCGAGGATGCGGACGGAGGCACGTTCAAATGGCAAACTTGGCGCTGGGCTCTGCTTTTGAGGATCGTGGTCACAGCAGTTTTCTCCTATTGGATCTGCCACTCCGTCATTGTTAGCGCTTGGCTAGCTACCTTGATCGCCATTCAACCGTGGTTACGATTCCGAAGTCCTAAAAAGTGGACGGCCGAACTCGAGATACTAGTCGTGGTTTTGAATCTGCTCTTTGTCTTGGCCTTCATAAGACATCTCGATCTACAGATGCACGTCTATCTTCCGTTGCCAATCTCTCGTCAACAAATATCGGCAATTTCCATTGTAAGCGGTGTCTTGCTTTTCGTTATTCGAGGTGGGACATACATCGTGCGCGGATGTCTCCGCAAAACCGAAACCCTGCCGCAACTTTCGTCGCGCGGCACGGCAGCAGATGACGATACCGGAACGACGAGACTTGATCTAGTGGAGATAAACCGCGGCCGCCTGATCGGAAATTTGGAGCGCTTGGTTCTAACCCTGGTCGTAGTTGCGGGGAGTTATGCAGCGTTGGGCTTTCTCGTCGCAGCAAAAGGCCTAATTCGGTCAGAGGAACTCCAGGAGCGGGAATTTGCGGAATATTTCCTGGTGGGCTCTTTATGCAGTGTCTTGGTGGCCCTGTGTGCCGGCCTGGTCATAAGGCACACCCTTCTAATGTTATGGCCGGAGCTTCTGTCGCTACAGATGGGATCCTAAATTTGCAACACCCAGGTTTTTTCGATGAAAGAACGACAGCCCAGGCGAGCCTGCCTGATATCGGTAAGGGCGACTGTGCACGGACTGTGCACGAAGCATAGGCTTTCATTACATTGGAGTTAGCTTCGAGCGCGGGCCACCCCTTCGGGGTGGTTGTGTGACCCTGAAACTCCATCAGAGATTTACAATCCGAGACACAACATGGCTCGGCAGCTAAGGCCGTTTTTTTCGATTGGAGCGTTGTTGCCCGACTTTGAGCATGGCTCCGGTGTTGGCGATTGTCTAGATGGTGGCGGGTGTTGTCCTGAACAAGGATAGCGGCCCGACCCCGCTGGGGAGACTGAGTAGTTTCGCCGACCGGGCCGGGCCGCGTTGAATTCAACGTGGAGAGGTAAGCATGAAACCCGGGCCACTGGAGAAAGCCAAGAAGGCAAGTGACCATTCAACGCGCTGCCATTGGAATGAGATGAACCGCCAGCAACGGCGGGACATGATGCGGAAGATCCAAAGCGACGACCTCAACTTGGAGGTGGTACATCCCGACGCTGCGGGCATTGATATCGGCAACGAATCCCACTACGTAGCTGTACCGCCAACGCGCGATTGCCAACCGGTGCGGCGATTCGGATGCACGACAGCTGAACTGAAAGCGATGGCCCATTGGCTAAAGCAATGCGGGATTCAGACTGTCGCGATGCAATCCACAGGCGTGTACTGGATCGCGGTATACGACATCCTCGAAGCGGCTGGTTTGGACGTGTATCTGGTCAATGCGCGAGACACTAAGAATCTACCAGGGCGCAAGAGCGACGTGCAGGAGAGCCAATGGCTGATGAAGCTGCACACCTATGGGCTGTTACGAAATTCGTTCCGCCCGCCGCAGGAGATTCGCACCATGCGGACCTACTGGCGGCAGCGCAATGATCTGGTACAGAGTGCGAGCCGACATATTCACCGGATCCAGAAGGCGCTGACGCAGATGAATCTCCAGTTGGCCAACGTGTTGGCGGACGTTAGCGGAATGACGGGACAGGCAATCATCAACGCGATTCTGGCCGGCGAGCGAGATCCGCATAAGTTGGCTGCATTTCGGGATCCTCGTGTGCAGGCCAGTCAAGAGGAGATTGCACGAAGTCTCGAAGGTAATTGGCAAGAAGATCTGTTGTTCGTGCTGAAGCAGGAACAGGATGGTTACGAATTTTGCCAGAAGCAGATGGCTGAGTGCGATCGGCAGCTTGAACAGTATTTCCAGCGGCGAGAGGACCGAAGCCATGGCGCCAGCCTGCCGGAGGAGAAGCGGAAGACACGACTCAAGAAGAAAAACGGCAATAAACCGCAGTTCGGGCTGCGTGCGGCTCGGAGCCCAGTTCCGCCGATTCAGAGCGAAGCTCGACACTCGCGTCGCGGTCAAGGCCATGGCAGCCAAGCTGGCCCGCCTGATCTACCGCATGATGCGCTATGGAATGAAATACGTGGATCAAGGAGCCAAGTTTTACGAGACCTAACACCGCAATCTGCAAGTGAAGCACCTAAAATGTAGGGCCGCCAAGCTCGGATACCAACTCGTCCAAGCTCCTTCAACCTAACGCACGGGAGTTTCTGGGGAGCTCAGTTTCAATCGCACCCTTCAAAGCCTGCTTCTCTTTGGGCGTAAGGTCCGACGCTTCGTTCTTGTCGTAGAGCGTCATCAGCCAGATCTGTTGCTCGCCCGGGAAGAAATAATAGATTACCCGCAGACCACCTCTTCGGCTTTGCCACGTCGCGGGTCTGCCCAACGAAGCTTCCGAAATCCTCCCGCTCCCGGGATCACGCCGCCAGTTTTGGCGCGCTCGCCAGGCGGATTTGCAGCTCGCGGTTCTCGGCGTCCGCTAGATCACTGGAGAAGAAGCGAGTAAAGGCCGGAGCTTCGAAGAATTCCACCCTGTTTATCGTACGCCGCTGGCGTACACTACATATTATACGCTATTAGCGTAGGCGGTCATCTGGGAAAGGTTCGCAAGAGCGGAGACCGCGCTCCGTGGCGGATGTGAAGAACATTCACAACAGCATTGCGCTGGTCGACCGCATAGATGATTCTGTAAGTTGCTTGTTTCTTGCCGAAGAGCAATTGACGAAGTTTCTTGCTCTCCGGAATGACTGCCCCGCGCTCAGGATATCGCTCCAAACTCGAAATTGCGCGACTAAGATCATTGAACCAGGGAAATGCGGTTTCGGAAGCATCCGCTTCAATAAATTCGTAGATGGCCTCCATATCCCGCAGGGCGCGATCGGCCAGCCTAACGAGGTATTGCATGGATGCGCCGGAACAGTTCTAGAGCTTCACGAGCCGGACGCGCACGACCCTTCTTCATGTCCTCCATGCCTTGGCGGATTCCTTCTGACGCATCGGCTTGCGCGACGATGTCGAGCAGGCGCTGATAAGCGTCGGCATCTTGCACGACTGCCTCCGCCTTACCATTGATCGTAAGAACCAACGGTTTCTTCGTCTTCTTCAGATGCTTCATGAACTTCCCCGGATTGCGCCGGAATGTCGTCATCGCTTGAATGTCTTTTTTGATGTCAAACATAATGGCCTCACGTGCCAGTATAGCACCCTTAAAGGTGCCATAAGGAGGTCCGATGCAACCTTCTCCCCGGCGAAGGCACTCGCCAGCGTTTTTGCAATTCCACCTCTGCCTTTATTATTACTACAGTTATAGTAATCTCTAAAGTACAAGGTAGAGTCCGGGGCACCCCCTTATGTTTGCCGCGTGATATCGCTAGTACGTCTACCGCCAACCGTAAAGATTCTCTTATTAGATTAAATGATGGTATAAACCAAGACGTTGGGAGCTCGTATGAAGACAATGCTCTTTATTTGGTTCGTCCTTTTGTTGCCGCCGGCGGCCCATGCCCAAGAGAGCGCGGAAAAACCCGAAGTCCCTGTGGACAGATGGGCCAGGAAAACAATCCTCCTCGTCGGTGCGCACGCAGACGATGATGCGATGTCGCACGGCACACTGGCGATGCTTCAGGCACACGGAAATCAAATCTACATTGTGACTCTGACGACCGG